>RCUJ01000196.1_pt1 | contig 34892 bp, 34 predicted proteins | sample 2166321 | NCBI WGS metagenome assembly RCUJ01 (sample SAMN09932808, study PRJNA488358) | compost metagenome | feature: garden; material: soil; isolation source: compost soil in an enriched community after 118 h of incubation | place: Germany: Experimental Botanical Garden Goettingen | collected... | reverse complement strand
ATACGAAAATCATCGATGAGAAAAAAAGGGAAACAACTAATAAAATTTCTTTTAAGTAACGTGCAATTTTTAATACTTTAAAATCAAGAAAATTAATTCTTTGTTTTCACTTTCAAGCGGCTATCTCAGTCGCTTGAAAGTTGAAGGCAGATGATTTTTTACATAATTTTTCGAAATACGGACAAAATCCTTCAAGTATGAAAGACTGTAGATGATTTATAAAAAAGTATATTTGTAATAAGGTGATATGGAAAAGCTATAATAAAATAGCACACAAACTTTCCTATAAACATTCTCAGAATCTATTTCTGAAGAGAACAGCTGACATTATAATGGAACTATGGCAATCAAATTTACAAACAGAACTGTTGAACTAGGTATCGTCCAATATAAAATTCTCGATGCACATGATGAAGAAATTGGTAGCATTGAAGGAGGTGTTACAAATGGTTCATTTATTTGTAACATAAACATAAATACGCAATTTCATAAAAAGGGTTTTGGATATGAGGCATTTGAAATGATTTATAACGAAATGAATTTGCGTGATCCAATAGAAATAATAAATGGGAGTTGGCATAAAAGCCCGCTATTTGATCATCTTAATAATGGAATGTCTACTAACCTATTGATTTACTTACAAAGTAAAGTGAGTCAAAATCAGATTGATAGTGCATTTAGCACTCCGACAGGTAGGTGGGCTAAGAAATTAGGTTTTACAAAATGTAAAATTATTACTGATGTCGAGGATCATGTGGAAGTACATTTTACAAGATAACCTCAATAGCAATCATATTCGATTGTATGCATATGACACACCTTAAAAGCTATAATATAGTGAAGCAACGGTTTTCCAGTCGCCAAAAAATTATCTTTATATTATATTTATCGCAGTCTTACAACGGATACACTCCCCTGCACAGAACCTTTCCTTCACAGCGGTTCCCGCAGGGAGTGTGTTTTTTTACTGCCTGCAAGGCATTAATTTTCACGCTTTTGACAAGTAAATATTATTTAAAAAGTGTAAGAAATATTATTAAATATTCCCAAAATTCACTATGTTAGCTCTGCACAAAAGGTGACTAATCCTGAAGATCACGAGAGCTGAAATAGCATAAAAACAGGTCTTTATTTACTCTTATCGGTAAATACATTAATTCAATTACTACAGAAACTATGTCGTTACATGAAGATTTAATAGGAGCGCATCCACCTGCTCCGCATGAGTTTGCAAGATGGATGGACTGCTCCGATATTGAGCCGACAGATGCCCGATGCCACCGTGCACTGACCAGCAAATTGACGGCCAATGAACCTGCCTTGGTTCAATGGCTGGCGGAAAAACTTGTTCATCATCACTATGATCAGACCAGAATCGAGAGGTTAAAGCAGAAATATACGGATGCAGGATTTCCCCAGTATGCTGAGCAAAATAGAAATCTTCCAAGGGCCGACAAGACAAAAAAAGGGAATGCAACCGAAATTTTACTGATTGAATATATCGAAAGCTGCCAGGGAAAACCTCTTATCAAAGCCTTTAAACTACGCTATAATCCCAATGTGGATCAGGCCATTAAAGGAGATGATACCCTCATGGTAGATATCAAGGTCGATGATAAGGGAAAAGACAGTCTGAAAATATTCCTTGGAGAATCAAAATTTAGAGCAACACCGGTAAAAAAAGTGATAGAAGATATCACTGAATCTCTTGGAAAAGACAAGTTACCATTATCTTTTTCTTTTCTAATCAGTGAGTTAAGCAGGGATTCTGCCACAAAACCGACGGCAGACCTGCTTGACAGTTTTTTAATCAGTGAGATAAAATCAAAAGGTGATATCACCTATACGGGGCTTTTGTTAAGCAATACCCAAACTTCCACCGTAGTGGAAAGACATCTTGTCACGGACAATCCTAATCTTATTTTCATATCTGCAGGCATCGATAATCCCCAAACTTTGATCGATCAAGCTTTTATAAGAGCCGAAGCAATGATTGCAAATCCAATGACACTATGACAAATGAAGTAATCAGGGAAAAGCTTTCAAAAATTGAGAAGGACGAGACTATACAAAATCTAATGGCACAGGCAAATGCCCGTTATATTCTATTCAATACAGCAGAAGATTGGAAAAACTTTCCTCCTTATACCATCAGGGATAATAGTCTCAATATTTTGGCGCTTTACTATCTTAATTTTGGGTGCTCATTTGCAGAAAATGAAAACTTCAACGAAGCAATAGAGCCTTTGGAAAAAGGAGCGTCATTGCTTGAGTTCGTACATAGTGCTGAAGCGAATAAAAGAGATACAAGTGATTATTACGGATTAATTGCCGCTCTATCCTATTATGTTAGTTTTCAGTATTCCAAGTCCTTTATTCTCATTAAAAAATTCAAGTCAGACTCAGTAATTTCCAGACTGATACATTTATTTTTACTTAGGAATTTTACAGCCCTAACACAGGAAATAAGCAGTCTGCTGGTCGATGAAACTTATAAGGATGCGTATATAACGGAAAACATACAGGATCTGCAAGGAGAAGCACAACAGAAAATATATGAAATAACTATTGCAAAGGCTTTAGATGCCTTCCTTAAATATTTTTACAGCGGTGATAATGAACTTCTTCATAATGCAAAGTCAATGCTGCGGAATCTTAAGGAGATAGCAGAACTGGAGTCTGACCCCGGAATCTGGTGGGTAATCAGGTTATTGCTACTAATCTCCGACGGTTTCAGCCATGCATCACTATGGAACTCCTTGCGCGCACATTTCGATTTGAACGACCATCAGGTCAAAGGTTACATAAAGGCGCTGGTATACATGAACCCTAGGGGAATTTATGAACTTTTTATAACCCAGAGAAGATCTCTGGACAAGGTGCTCCATAATCAAACCGGATGCATTGTCAGTATACCTACCAGTAGCGGCAAGACCAGAATTGCAGAATTATCCATATTAGACTGCATGATAAGGGATTCGGATAACAAGGTCTTATATATTGCCCCTTTCCGCTCTCTTGCATTCGAGGTTGAAAATTCCCTTGCACCAATTCTTGACAATGCAGATATTTCTGTATCGCATCTCTATGGAGGCAGCCTTTACAGCAAGCTTGATGAAAAAGTTATTAAGGATTCTGATGTCATAATTGCAACTCCAGAAAAGGCAAAAGCCATACTTCGTGGAAATCAAGAACTTATCGACCAGATCAAGCTCATCATCATTGATGAGGGTCATCTGTTGGGGCCTGAAAAGAGAAACGTCATAAACGAAATGTTTTACGAAGAGCTGCGTTATTACATGGATCAGAACGGCGGTAAGTTTCTGCTGCTTTCAGCAGTTCTTCCAAATTCAGAAGACCTTGCTTTATGGCTGACCAAGTCCGACCAGACTGTCTATAAAGATCATTGGAGACCTTCGGATGAGAGGCTGGGGATTCTGGAGTGGAGCGGTCGCCATGTCAATCTGAACTGGATCAGCAAAGATGAGGAAAGGGCGTCATTTAACAGACGTTTTATTGTTGCCGAAGAGCTGCCATTAAAAAAAAGGGAATGGGTCGTTAAGACTAATCCTGGTAACAAAAACGAAGCGGTTGCTGCAACAGCTTACAAATTCAGGGCATTTGGCTCCGCACTTATATTTGTAGGACGCAAAGATTCTGTATTTGTGATGGCAAAGGCTTACTTAAAAAGCAGTGGCAGTGCTTCAATGGACCATGCTTGGAAAAATACAGCTGACTGGAGAGCTTTTGAATTGGCTTGCCTGGAAACCTATGGAAATACTGGCAATTCTTGGCTCGATTTTGCCCGTAAGGGTATACTCTGCCACAATGCCGACTTACATTCCGATGTAAGACTTCCTCTGGAAAGACTCATGAGAGCCGACAAGCCACTTGTAATCATCGCAACTTCCACGTTGGGTCAAGGTGTAAATTTAGGCGTTTCAACCGTAATTTTTTCTACTTTGCGCCAGGCCCGGTCCGAGATTTCTTCCAGAGATTTCTGGAACATTGCCGGAAGAGCCGGAAGGGCTTTTGTAGACCATGAAGGAAAAATACTCGTGGCTATGGAAACGGCTGGTAAATCGCAGAGGGCGGTTGCGGCGGAAGCACGAACAATTAGGAGAAAATACTTTAATAAGGAAAGGATTGACCATGCAAAAAGCGGTATTATGCTGCTTATAATAGAACTTAAAGAATTAGCTGAAGATAATGACATTGATTTTGATCTGCTGCTGCAGCTCATAACAGAAAACAGAACTCATGAAATTGGCATGGAGGCTCAGAGAATTGATGATAAACTGGACTGGATAGACGATACACTGCTTACACTGCAGACTTTAAACAATCCGACAGGGGAAATCGATATTTCATGGTCTGAATCTTTCTTTGCTACATCGCTTGCCAGTATACAGGCAGAAAACGAAAGGTCAATTTCTGCCGGCGAGGTCTCAGATTTTCTACAGGCCCGCATAAGGGGGATTCTAGAAAAGGTCGGTGATGACCGTGAAAAATGGAATATGATAGTCCGATCAGGGCTACCACTCAATACGGACCTAATCATAGAAGAAAGACTCGATGCCATCATCGATTTGGTGCAAGAGAGTTTCAAAAATGATTTTTCTGTAGTGGAAACTAAAATTGAACTGCTCTCGTCCTTAGAAGCTATTCTTGAGGATTTACCGATACTGGTAGAAAATGGCAGCACCGTTCAAAGCATTTCAAAAGATGAGATAAGGACTAAATGGCTTAATGGGGCTTCATTGTCTCAAATACTCCCGTTGGAAAATGCCACAGTAATTATTACCAAACTTTACACCTTTAACCTTCCATGGATTTTAAATGGCATTGCAAAGAAAATGCGCATACTCGAACTCGATGAGGAAGCAGAAACCATAGAAGAACTGTCAATACTTGTTGAGGCTGGACTTCCGTCACTTAAGAAGGTAAAGATATATCAGGCCGGAATACGGTCACGTTCTGCAGCCAATGAACTTGGCGAGCAGTTTGAAGACGAAGACTGGGACAAGAGTATCTACAGCTACAAAAGAGACCTTATTGCCAATGAGGACGAATACAAGATGTTTGCTTCTGCAAATACAGTAGAATGGCTTGAATTGCTTGTAAGGGTTACTACCCGCAGGGACATTAAGGTCACAAAAGTACCATCTTTCAAGTTTGGCGAAATATATATGAGCACCTCCACGCTCGTAGCAAGACAGATAAACGGCATCCAGTACCTGATGAGCCCTGATCTACAGGTCATTGAAGATGTATCCGCAGGTGATATTGATTTTACGCCGGTAAACGACATACCCGGGATTGAATTTATATATAATGATTTCACGGAGCTCTGGGAAATGCAGGTTCACAATCCCTATGTTCATCTAATCGACTAAAACCAATTAATGCATCTCAGATGAAAAACAGCAGCGAAGAAAAAGGAATGAAGAGCCTCAATTTTTTATTAAAGGATATTGTCCCTGACGATCATTATCACGAGCCGTGGGAAGATAGCGGAAATGGGACCAGATCACTTAAAAGATATGATGTAGAACTGCCCGAAGACCTGAAGGTAAAACATCCTTTTATTATATATCTTTTGTTCGTGGAGATTAAACAATACCCAATCCTGTCCTTATTTGAAAAGGTCAAATGGGAGATTCCGATCCGGTTCAAAAACAGGAGTTTTGTACTGGCCCATAGAAAATTTGGATTTACTATTTCAACCTATGTTGAAAGGGAAGATGACAAACAACTTGCCGCCGAAGTGATTACTCTGATCCATAAAGCTACTCCCCTAACCGAAGGGTTTGTACAGGAACTATTAGGCAAAAAGATCAGCGCCGGAAAGATAACTATTGAAAACGACTTTCTCAATATTATGGGCAGATACTTTTTTTTCAGGACCAAGACATCTGGGGAAATTAAAGCGAGTACCAAGAGTAAAGCAGGCTTTTATTATATGCTTTCTATGATTGATGCCTACTTCAGCCTGCTTGAGCATCTCTTAGTTCTTCTTCTACCCTTTATGAAACATGTGGACATGAAATCGACAGATCTTGAAAATTTTATTGGGTCAAACTGGAAAGGAAAATTCAATATAGTACTCGATACAAAAAATAATAATACAGCTTTGAAACACCTAGTCAAGCTCAATGAGATTAAAGAACAGATTCGAAACCCAGCCTCACATGGGAATTTCTTAAAGAAAGGAAGTTCATTTAATGTCCATATGGATAATCTCGGTGCAATTCCGTTTACACTGACCAGATCAAAGACCGATATAAATTACAGTTTTGATGATAATTCAGAAATAGCCTTCAAAAACATTATTGATGAATTTAATTCATTCGATTCCTACTTGAAGACAGATCCAAGAACTGTATACGCAATGCAATATGTACTGCGCGGTCTCCCCGTTTTTTATGATAAAAAATCTGTTTCCACATACAGGAAAAGGATGGTAAGCCAGCAATCTACCGAACGATACATTAATGAAACTGTAAGGGATATAGAGAATCATATGAATATGGACTGGTAGTTTTTAAAGAAAAAATAACACATTACTGGAAACCTGAACGTATTGAACCATCGGTAAAATTATAAGAAATGGATGATTTACACTATATACACATTTTAAAAATCTTTTCGACAAGGATCTTAAGCTTCGAAAAATCATAATTGCCACTGTCAGCCCTGGCTTTTTTGAATTTTCTTATGTAAGCATCTTTATTTTCCAATGATCCCTGATATACGCCAGGTTCTTTTCTATGGTCGGTCCATCTCACCCGGGGCTTTAAACCATTAAAATCAAGAAAGCATTCTATCGCCACGGCTGTTCCATTAATATCACCATAAATCTCTCCTGAAGGCCCAATCGTTTTAAAATTCGTAAACTCCTCCAAGTTGGGAAGTTTCATTATTTTCATATTTTTGGGAAGTTTAAGATTTATAGTTTTTTGGTAACTTAAATTCCCTTCAACATCATTATCAAAGATTACAAGAATTTTGTTTTGGATCCGAATACTTGTGAGTCCCTGACAAAATTTGTAAAGATTTCCAGTGCCGGTGAAAGGATAATTTTCATGCATATCTACAAATGAGAAAAAATCCATAATATCAGGAAACATTAATTCTAGTGTCCTCTTAATTACAAAGAGGTCTGAACTGCCCTCCGTTACGATTAAAAAAGTTTCGCTGTCTGATAATTCAGGAAATACTTCTTCTTCCGTATAATAACCTCCATCAATTATATCTTGTGTCCTCCATTCCAGATTCATGGTTAAATTAGCCGGATTTTCCATTAATAATCTCAAAATATACAATGGGTCGAGATTTTCAAAAAATGTACCCGCGTCACTATCACTCATATTATTGAAATGAATTTTCAATGCGCTGAAACTTGGATTATTTAAGATAACTTCTGCGGCATATTCTCCTAAGCTATAATCTCTCCCTTCTAATTTGATTTCATAATCCGAAATATTGATATTTGAAAATAGCTCCAGCATAGTTGCAAAATCGATAGTTACAGGATCATAATAATTAGGCACAGCTGCAATTTCGCGTGTATGTATTTCACTTAATCTATTCAGTGAATATCCAATTAATTCCAATCTCCTTTTTACTGAAGAAAGTACTCTTGAATAACCAGGCTTATATTCAATAATATCATCAGCATAAAAATATGGAATATCTTTTTTGTCTGACTGCTGAAACAGTGCGGAATAGTCTCTAAATCCGTAATTTTTACCCAAATCCAGTTCCAACTTACCTACGCCTAATCTAATGTATGAACCCATTGGTAATTATTTTTTTGATGCATTGATATTCATATAATAACGGACAGGAGCCTTTTTTAAACTTTCATTTTCTGGCTTAAATGGGTTTTTAATTGGCCAAACCTGTGGGGAAGTTGAAGTTACATCGTAAACTATATAAATAAAATAATTTTCAGACTCTTCCGCTTGCCTCAATTCATTAGCAGAAAGAAAAAAGTTAGCATTACCTACCATACTGGTTGTAGCTTTGACTTCGATATATCTTTCACTTCCATCAAGCTCAAAGGAAAGAATATCATATCCATAAGAATCAGATTTGAGAGATACTCTGTCAAGTCTTTTTATTAGATCTTCCCTATTTCCGTCGCGCAATCGTTTTGCCTCCAAATCCATTACAATCTTTTCTCCACGGTCTCCTAACTTTTTAAGTTTTCGAGCTTTCTTTTCATAGTCTATTTTCCCATTTTTATTTTCTCTGTTAACTGAGGCAGTTCCTTTAACTTCTAACGAAGACAAGATGTTTAATTCAATGAATGACGCCGCTGGATTTGGAAGAAATTCAGGATCTTCATAATCTTCCAGAATCGTTGGTTCTTGTGCTACATGACCATTTTTAACAGGTCTTCCTGGATATTCGGTATAAAGAAAATCGGAAAATATATCAACAGACCAAGTTTCCATGATTAGGTCCCGATTTTTAAATTCAACTAATGCTGCCCTCTTGTAAATTGCATCTGCTTCAATGAGCCATTTCGTGTCCAAGTCTAATTTAACTAAAAAATAATTTAAGTGTTCGGGCGAAAATACATTAAGATAAACATCGGGGTAATAAGTAGAAAGAATCTTTCCCTTAAACATTGCGGAAATCTTACTATTGGCTATTGCTACCAGATCCACAGCGGCCCCAGCATCCAAAAGTTCAAGAATTTTTGCCCGAACATTCTCAAATGCAACAATAGCGTTATTCCCAAATTTTTTTGCAAACCGATATTCAATTTGGGGATCCGATTTAGTTTTTCCATAATATACGCCAAATTTAAACGCATTAGCACCGATGATTCGTCCTAAACCATCCAATTCTCGCTCAATGGTATAGCAAAAATTGTAACTATCTTTTGGAACCGTCTTTCCAAGAACATACTCATCAACTTGCATAGTACGGATATTACTGGATTGGAAGTGTCTGACGAATTCAGAACGAATTTTATGAAGATGCTCCCGCCCTTCAATAACGCGGTCAATTCTTTTTATATACCTAGCCTAAGCTAGTCTTAAGTCATGTAAATTCATCTATAATATTCGTATAGTTTATTACAAACTTACAATTTTAAGTCGCTCATTTTGTGTATGTACTTTTTATTTTAAAACTCATCTAAACTTAAAAGTAATCTACGGAGACCTCTAGTTTGAATATAGGAAATCCAACAGATGGTTATGTAATTGAGCTGAAATGTTTCATCTACTGCCAGAACAAGTGTATTGAATCTTATTTGTATTTGTCTAATACAACCCTTATTGCTTCCCCTTCATCTTTTGTATTCAAAAACCTGTATGCTTTTGTCTTATTTCAGGAGCAAAGGTAACTCCGTGTTCTTAACGCAGTAGCAAGGCCGGATCTTTCAGATTTGATAAAAAATCTCCACCCATCCGGGTTGTATTTTTTATCAAAGCCTTGCTATTGCTAAACACTCATCTTTTTATGCTCATGAAACAAAACATAGCATACTCCGGCTCTTTAAACGAATAAAAAAAATGTCAGCAATGAGAAATATAATATTGAAAACGGTAATGATGAAACAAAACAGCACCTCCTCTCAATGCCGAATAAAATTTCAAAAAAAAGTAATTCACTAAAAATCGTAGAAATCATGAACATCATTGGAAGAGTGACAAAAGATGCGGAGGTACGCACATTGTCAAACAGCAGACAGGTAGTAAACTTTTCAGTAGCCATCAACGACAGCTACCGAAATAAATCTGGCGAACGCGTAGAGCAGACAACATACTTCGACTGCGCTTACTGGCTTAGTCCTAACGTTGCCAAGATACTTACAAAAGGTACTGTCGTAGAACTCACAGGCAGAGTAAGTGCAAGGGCGTGGACGGGCAGTGACGGAGAAACACACGCAGGGCTGAATTTCAATACCTCGCAAATCAAACTGCACGGGGGTGCCAAAAAATCCGAAACGGTACAAGCTCCCACAGGAACCAACAATAGCAAGGAAAAGAACGACCTCCCATTTTAATAACAAGTATCTAAACAATTTTCAAACTTTTAAAATCATTTTATCATGGCACATAATATCAATTTCAACAGCACAACAGGACGTTATTCATTCTTTAGCGTAAAAGAAAAAGCGTGGCACGGCTTAGGGCAAGTCGTAGAGCAATACCCAACAAGCGAAGAGGCCATAAAACACGCAGGCTTAGACTATGAAGTCATCAAAACACCTTTATATACAAAAGGTTCGGGCATTATTGAAACGGCAAACGGTATAGAGATAGGCAATAACGAACTGCACGTTCCCAACTACTTTGCCAATATCCGCACCGATAACAATGCCGTATTGGGTGTGGTGGGTAAAGATTACCAAATCGTACAAAACCGTGAAGCGTTCAATTTCTTTGATGCTATCGTTGGCGGTGGCGAGGGCATACTGTATGAAACCGCAGGGGCATTGGGTAATGGCGAACGAATATTTATCACAGCCAAACTGCCTGATTATATCCGTGTAGGTAATGGCGACGATGTTACCGAGAAGTATATCTTTCTCACCACTTCGCACGATGGAAGCGGAAGTATCACAGCAGCCTTCACCCCTATCCGTATTGTTTGCCAAAATACCCTTAATGCTTCGCTTCGCAATATGACCAACGTAGTGCGTATCAAACATACTTCGGGAGCAAAACAACGTATTGAGAACGCACACAAAATTATGGGCTTGGCGGATACCTTAAGCAACCAATTAGAAGGAATATTCAACCAGTGGGCTAAAGTAAAGGTGACTGACCATGAAGTAAAAAAACTAATCCAATTGGCTCTTTGCCCGAACAAGGAAACATTGGATTTGCTTAAAAAGGGTGCGGAAGATGAAGTTTCCACCGTGTTCAAAAATGTGGTGCAAGATGCCTTTGCATACGCTATGACAAGCGACACTCAACAAATGGATACCACCAAAGGCACATTGTTCGGGGCGTACAATGCTGTGACAGGTTACTATCAGAATGTACGCAATTACAAAGATGATGAAGCCAAGTTACAAAGTATTGTAATGGGTGGAACAGCTCAAATCAAATCACAGAAAGCATTTGAATTGTGTACTTCTTTCGAGAAAATCGGTTCAGATGTATTCAATTTCAATTAATCTGAATGTATAACCACAGGTGACCGCCTACGGGTGGTTGCCTTTAAATAGCAGAAAATGAAAGTAACAGATTTAAACGGTTGCCCTATTGAAGTAACAAACCTTAACGAAGCAATCCGTATAACCAAACGGTACAAAAAATACAGGCATGAGAATGAAAGCTACTCCGATTATGACAAAAGGCAGAACGCCTATTGGACAGATATGTACGAGAAGCTGACAACAATAAAAGAAGGATTAAACAACAATTAAATTTTTAAAACGATGAACACAAACTTTTTCAATCAGATAGCCCAAATGGACATTACAGGAGATTTACAACTCACTATCTCAAAGGGTTTAGGAAACAATCTTATTGTTTCTATAATGCTTCAAAATGAGCAATGTGGAGATAACGCAAAACAACTGATACCACCGCTTAATTTAAGAGGAACTGCAGAAGAATTGGACGAGGGATTTTTTCAGCAAATAACAACTCCTTTGGAAACTGCTTCGGGTTTAATGATAAATATGGAAGCCTTTATGAAGCAATTGGAAGAAGCTAAAAAGCAATCGGTAATGGAGAAAGAAAAAACCGAAAAAGAGAAGAAAGAACAGGAAGCCAAAGACAGGAAGTTTAAAGACGGTATGGCAAAGGCAGACGAATTGGAAAAAGAGGAAAAGTTCCGAGAAGCGTGGATGAAAGTACCCGAAATTACCGACTATCCCGAAAAAGCGGACGAGATACGCAAACGCAAATCAGAACTATCAGACAAGTTTTCTTCAACAGGTCTGTTTGCGACTGAACAACCTACCGTTTAACACAAAATCCAAGAGTTATGTTATTAGCAACACAGTTAGAACGAGTATTTATACTTAAAGACAAAGGACAGGACATCAGACTGACCGACCCCGAGCCACGTTGGAGTGTGGAAGCGGTATTGAATTTTTACGCCAATACTTATCCTATACTAACCACCGCAAAAATATCCGCCCCCATTATCCGTGATGATAGGATAGAATACAAATTGGAGAGTGTAATGGGAACAAAAGGTTAAACCAAAAATCAAAAACAATGAACTATGCAACGCAATATCCTATCGGGTACTATCAACATACCCCAGCAGAAAACACAACGGCAACTGCACCGACAATTGGGCGAGTTCGCAAATTGGATGCAGAGAGCCAAAGACACAAACGAAGTACGGAAAGACAAGCAGAAATCTGTACCGATAGCAATGTTACCAATGGTTTTCTAAAGTGTGCGTTTCTGCCTAAACTGAAAACAGTGCAATCCGCACAGGCTTGCAAGAAAACAGCAAAAACGGAGAGGGATTTTTACAAATCCCTTTCCCAACTTGCAGAACATTATGACATTGAACCGTTACAAACACAGGAATACGGCTATCCCTACAATATGGCTTTGGCTATGTGGGATGCTGAAACCAAATTAAAACAAAACAATGTCAATTGGTATAATTTACGTTTGGTACAGGATAGTAAGAAAACATTCTTTACCAATGAAGAACGATATAGCACAAGTACAACGCTGTACTATATTCCAATTGTACCACTCTTTCGAATGCTCAATGACCCAAAGCGTAAAAAGACGGCTCAATTGCTCGTTTCGGTTTGCAGTTATCTGTACCATATTGCCCGTATACCATATTACAGACAGGAAAACAGCTATTTATATTGGATGTACGAAATGATGAACGATTGGGTGGAACAGGATGATTATACCGAGGAAACGGATAGCTACATTGCTGAGATTGTAAAAGCCGAATGGATAGGCGAACGCATAGAACAGAAACTATTCAATCGCATCAATTTACAGGTATTTGAACAGCGTTTTAACCACTTTAAAAGCCGTGACACATTCGACCAGGAATGCCAAAAAGTCGCTTGTGATGCCTTTACCCTTTATACGCAATATCCACACGAGAGCATTTTTCGAAATGCACAAAGACCCGAAGAAGACCCCTATACTGATGAAAACGACTCCGAAACCGTTGGAATGGAAAAATATATCTCCTTTATAGCAGATACAACAGGTTGGTTGTATGAGAGCCTTGCCGATAGTATCAACAATGAGTTTAACGAGTATGGAGCAATGGAAGAACCAACGATTTGTAAATGCTTTGACGGAAGCAACATAACGCAAACCAATCTTGATTTTGAGAACCGCCTGTTTGCCCTTTTGGACGAACTCTGCACACTACTGTATGATTATAAAACGACAAGAAAATGAACAATATAAACGACATAACCGAGAATTTTGGAACACTTTACCACCCAAAATCTGCATTGGTTTTTTACCAAACCAAAGGAACGAATACCGATATGTATGTAGAGCATTTTGATATGGACAAAAACGGAACTCCTGTCAATGCCCATCCATTGACCGTAAATGAAGCCAAAGTATTGGCAAAAGCGTTACACACCGACAAAGAAAAGGACAAAGCCTTTTTAAAACCAAAAGGAATTTTGCCGACCAATATATTGCATATCAATCCGAGCGAAAAAGGCACGGTACTTTGGTACACCAAAGCACAGAAACAGCAATTCTTTTTTGTAAACGGTTTGGGCATACCCAACGGCAAAGCGTATGTACCGCCAATGCTTTGGTATGCCAGTAAAAACTGCCTTACCGTTTTTGCTCTTGCAACTAATAGAAGACCTACCCAAAATACGCCTTTGTATTATGCTCCTTTTTTCAACATTTATGAAGAAGGCAAAGTATGTATGGGAACTGTAAACATAGACATTAAAAAATCAGCTTCTGTAGAGGAATTTACCACCGCTTGGGAAAACTACTTTTTTGACAGTTATTTCAGTCATCTATTAGGGGAACACAGCCCCATAAAAGGAAATTGCGTAAGCCTTTGGAAAAAACTAATTGAAACTAGTGAAACCTTTCCTATAGATGTATTGAAAAACAACAACAAAACCCTTAAAAATCTTTTGTGATGAATACCGAGAAACTAAAAGTACATTTTACAGACAATTATCTGATAAGTCCAACCAATCCCATTACCCTAAACCTAATCGGTGCAGGTGGTACAGGCTCAAAGGTTTTGACCGCCTTAATGGAAATGAACCATAGCTTAATCGAATTGGGACACGCAGGGTTACGTGTTCGTTTGTGGGATGATGATATTGTGACTAATGCTAATTTAGGGAGACAGCGTTTTGCAGAAAGTGAAACAGGGTTATACAAATCCGTTGCACTCATCAACCGTGCAAACCGCTTTTCAGGTACAAATTGGAAAGCCGAAACCGCAAAGTTTGAAAAGGACAGTTTGGGGAGAATACCCGAAGAAGCACAGGCAACTATTTACATTACCTGCGTGGATAAAGTACAGGCGAGGTTTGGAGTTGCTGAAATACTGAAAGAAGTAAGCAACCGCAGACACCACAGGGACGAACCGAAATATTGGTTGGATTTTGGCAACAGCCAGCATACAGGACAAGTGTTGCTATCCACCATAGGAAACATTCATCAACCCAATTCGGAGAAATACGAAACGGTGGCAAGCCTGCCAATGATTACGGAAGAATTTGGAGAATTGTTGAAGCAGTCCGAACAAGAGGACGACACCCCAAGTTGCAGTTTAGCGGAAGCATTGGAGAAACAGGATTTGTTTATCAATTCCTCTTTAACCCAGATGGGCTGTTCGCTTTTATGGAGCTTGTTTCGATATGGTATGACACCGTACAGGGGCTTTTTTCACAATCTGAAGGACTTTCGAACCCACCCCATAAAAGTCGCCTGAAAACCAAAATCGGGCGGCAAAAAGACACTCCCTCCTATGGTCGGGATAGTCTTTTTGCGTCAAATCGGTGCAACCACTTTGCCAAAATGCCTCCGCTCAAACATCCTTACTTCACATTTTACCAAACAGGTTGCGCTCTAATTGATAAGGGATATTCATTATCCCTTTCTTTGTTTTAACGGACTTCTTTTCTTTCCACATCAGCGACCAAAGAAAAGAAGCAAAAGAACGCCGCCATACTATAACTGGATTTTCTGTCATTCCAAATTACTGTATTGGCTGTGTTTTCCAAACAGAAAAGCCTTCAAAAAGATGTTCAATGTTTTCAAACTCTATAAATGCGATCAGTTCTTTTTTGCACTGTTTTTGGAATCCCTTGAAACGATGAAAATCTGTCAAAGGTATCTCGCAAAGCTGACCTATGGTGTGAATATCCAAAACCTCCAACATGCTATTCATTCTCTTACTAAAAGGAAAATGGCTTTCATAAAGCATTTTTTGCAGATCAGTTTCGATTTTATTTTTTCTTTTTTTTAGTTGTTGATTATCACCTTTTTTAATTTGTTGAGTCTCGCATTTAAAGTCATATTTTAACTGTTCCAATTTGTGTTTATAGTCATCAATTTCAGCAAGTAACTGGGTTACGCTCTTTACTTTTTTATATGTTTTCTCGTAAATTTGGCGAACGCTTTCACCCGTGACCCCATAAATGGCCGCCACTTCCTGAAGCGTCTTTCTTTCTATCAGGAGCTTCAGCAATACATCATATTCCTTCTCAGAAAGTACTTTTCTGGACATTTCGATATAAAATCTATTGGTACGTTCTATAACATTTTTCATAAGAATGTTGTTAAAGTCTCAAATTATTTAAAATAGTAATTGTATGCCACAAATTAGAACCAAGATAATAATGTTTATTCAGTTATACAATGAGCTTAATAGAGATCCACAGGGTAATAGCAAATAAAACAACCCGAAGATGATCTTCGGGTTGTGATTAAATACTAATTTTATGGTGAGAACAAAAATACCTATATCTGACAGCTAATTGCTACTGTTAAACTCAAAATTCAACTGCTTTTCGTTCCCGAAATTATCCGAAATCCATACTTCAAAGGATTGGGAAACGGTGGAGTCCGAAGTATAATACAACCTGAATTGCTTCGCCTGCAACGGATACAAATCGTTGGGCAGATACGGCGGTTCATCGTAATACTGCAAAGTTCCTTGTCCGTCAAATTGGAAGTAACGAATAAAGTATTGTGTGTTACTATAATTGCCGGTTGGCTGTATAGTTAGCCGGATCTCCACGGTATTTCCATCAGCAATTTCTTTGGGTACGGGCATCACCTTTACCTCAAAAGGGAAATCATTTTGTATTTCCAATTCGTCTTTGCTACAGGATGTAGCGGAATTTATCAGGATTGCCAGCAATACATACATTGGCAGTAAGCCTATTCTGAATTTATTGAAAAATACTATCATTGTTTTATATTTTAAAAGTTAAACCTTAATCCCAGACCCGCTGAAGGTCGGAACTGTTCCAGATCCGTACCCCACAAAACTTTTGTACGTCCTTGAAGGATTAGTACAAAATGGTCGGACAGGTATGTTTCAAAAGACAGCCTTCCGCCTGTACCATAGATAAAATTGTCTTCAGTCAGTATTTTTGCCCCATCATACAACAAAGCTTCGCCTCGGTTAATACTTTCATAACCTAATACACCGGTTATTGCCGCATTCAGGGTAATGTTCTTACGGGCATCCCCCAATAGAAAGAAACTGTAACCCCCTTCGGCTGTGTAGGTTTCCTGTGGTAAGCGGAGGTCTTTATACTCATCATACTGGTGTGTATATTCCAATGCCCAAAGCTGATAATTGCCATTTTTAGCGTTTACGGTCATACCGATATTGAGGTAATAGTTCCTGTCGGGATAGTCATCGGATAAGGTTCCTGCGTTTACTTCCAGTCCTTTCTGTTTAGGCAGCATTCGTTGTGCTTGGCTAGCGGTGATGCCAATTAAAACGAGCATCACCGTATAGATATACTTTTTCATTTTTCTGTTATTACTTTTAATAGATTATCAAAATTTTAGATGCATATCGTTAATCAAACGAGCCTTGATCAAATCGAAATTTTCTACTAGCAGTGTTTGATGTCTGCCACCGTTCTTCTCGAAAATTTCAATCAGTAACATCTTGTCATCGGCAATGGTAAACTGATCCAACAGGAACACATTTTGTTCTGTTGTTTTGCCGCCAATCTCACTGAGTGGCATGTAAGTACGTAGTGGTATCATTGGTCTTTCCTGTACCACGGTACGCTTGGCAATCTTTTTATCCACCACTTTGAAATTGATAAAATCAATCTGGAAAGGAACATTGGTACGGTTTACGAGTTCCGTATGGAAATAGTATTTGCCATTATGGATGTATATTCCTTTGAGAATAAACTGTATGCCGAAACTTTTCGCCCCGATATGCTTTACAATGCGCTTATTGTTTTTGTAAATTGTTTCCAGTAACAAACCTGCCAGAGATGGTGAGCTGTTTTCCAACTCTTCAAAAAGCACATCGCTTCCATTAGCCTTGCCCACTGCCTTTTGCATTGTTAGTAGGTCATAACTCAATACCTCCGGGGATGAGTTATAATGCACATTGAAGCTGTAAAAATGGCCGTCATTGGTAATCACCGAAAAATTGGTTTCGGTCCCAAACTCTTTTACCGATGCTTTTACACGAAGTACATTTTCTGCATCTTCTGCTTTTCCCGCAATCAGGTATTCACTACCCAGATCCACATAGCGGATAGCAGTCGGGAAAATCAGATGCGAAGTCTTGTCATAAGTAACTTCCATACAGTATGGTTCTATCTTGCCCAAAGCAAGAGGCATTTTTGCGCTGTCTTGTGCAAAAGAGGATACGGCAAAGCCGATGATTAGGGCAAATACCCAAAAGGTTCTAAAATGATTTTTCATTGTTTAATTCTATTTATGTTTAACATTATTTTTTGGAGACAAGCAGCAGTTGATGCCCTGCCTTTAAAGTAACTTTCGGTGTCTTCACTTTTTTGGAGAAATATCCCGAAATGCCCTGAACCACGCCACGACTCAAATCAGCGGCAACCTGTTGTCCTGCCGATTGGGTAAGCATCAGGCTCGTCCCGGATTGCTGGCTCATATTGCCAGCCATTTCGGTAAGGGCATTCATTTCAGGCGAATACGGCACGTACAAACCCTGCTGACCGTCCAGATCATAAATCGTAATATCAACCAGAATGATGTTTCCGTCCAGTTCTATGGAAGTAACCTTCATCTGTAAACGTCCTCCCTCAAGTTTGGCATTAGCCGTTAAAATTGTTCCTTTTGGAATGGTACGATTAGGCGTTTGGGCGGGTTCCAATAAGCGTAAGCGTACACCGCTTTCACCGATAATGGTCTGCGTTTCCTGTACACAGGCTTTGATACTGTTCTTAGGCTGTACCACTTGCTCTAAAGTACTGGCAGTATAAAAACCGCTGTTCTTGTTTTGACTCCAATCAGCTAAAAAGACACTATCGGTAGGCTCACGGTACAAGGCGGATACGCTGTTCTTTCTTGTAGAAGTGAATGCCACAAACTGCTCTTTTTGGGTAGAAGGCGAAGACGTGGGAACAGCAGTATTGGCAGGTGCTGCTTCTCCCCTATTTGATCCTGAAGGAAGGTATTTTGCAGCCATCTGGTAGGATTTCTCCATCAATGCCAATTGGTTATCTACCGTTACTCCGGCAGGAGCCTCTTTCTCTGCCAGCTTTTCTTTTAATTCCTCCAGTTGCTTGCGGAGTTCCTGCGTTTCAGAATTATCGTTCTTATAGAAAGAGCCTAATGTGCTCTGCACGTTGCGGTAACTATTCAAAGCGGGATTACTTTGTTTTCCAGATCCGTTAGCACCGCTGTAGCTTTCTTCCTCTTCAGGCAGCTCTTCTCCCGGTTCTCCTTTTTCGTTTGTATTCCAGTAATCAGAAAGAGATGTCAGATCGTTCCGTTTTTCCTGATTCTTACGTTCCAACATTTCCTCCTCGTATGCCTTACCCTTATCGGCAGGCATTCCTGCACCAGTAGCCTGTGGTACGACCTCGTTCAGCCCGATTTTTTCGATTTCCTTTTTCTCGGAAGACGGTTTAAAGATCAGGTACATACAGCCGAGGAACACAACACCCATCAAACCGAATATGAGTGGTTTTTTTAGCTTTTTGACTTTATTCTGTGCATTGTCTTGCAGTACATCAGCGGTTTCTTTCGGGTTACCTTCCGTTACCCGAACAACTGTTTTTTTGTTCTCATTTTCTTTCATAAATCTTATTTTTTAAAATTGTTGATAATGTGTCCTTCAAGAGTACGGGACTTCCTTTCTTTTTGAGTACAGGATTTTCGATATGCTTGATGACCATATCATTATTGGACTTACTGGCATCATACCATACTTTGAAAATAACCCCTGCGGTAAGCAACAGATACCCCGCAAAAAAGTACAGCGTGTACTTGTACTGTTTGCTTAAAGGCAGTGTTCGCCAACGCTCATCCAGTTTCTCAAACCACTTGTCCAGATTAGTTCTTAATTTTTTCATACCATACGGTTTATTAGCGTTCGATGACTTCTATGTCTTTGTTTTCCACAACAGCAAACTTTTCGATATTGAAGCCCTGCGGATTATTATCCGAACGGACAGAGTTCACAAGAAAACAGGAAGTAACCAGATTACGTTTGGTCACATTACTGGAACGGATAATGAATTGTTTGGCATAGGTTCGTACCGCATAGGGATAGGTATCAAAATTGCAGACCACGCTATCCACTTCGATACGCTGCTGTACATTGCCCGATATAATACGGTTGTAATAGCCCTTTTCCGAAAGGTCTTTGTAATAATCAAAAGCACTTTTATCGGCAAGGTTAAACGCCCGGCTCATATTACTTTCGATAGCGTTCTTATCGGGTGCCAGCGTAAAGAACAGTTCGTGAAAACGTCTTACGTGTTCCCTTGCCTCCACTGGACGATTGATGGATGCATCCTGTGCAAGTGCCAGCATCAATGATTTGCCATTGTCCAGTACATAGATCTTTTGGCGTTGTTCCTCCGCAAAGCGGTAGGATTGCCATACGGCATATCCAGTAACACTGATGCAGAGAACGGCAAATACAAGGGCATACAGCCTGATTTGGCGAAAACTGTTTTCGATATTTCTTAGCGTTTTAAATTCCATTTTTACTGATTAATAGTTTTACATTATTTGAGTAATTGTCCGCCGATATTTCCTGTTGATGAGCCGGCTCCGGCTCCAGCAATATTTCCGGCTTTCATTGCTGTTTGGTTCACATTACGAGTAAAGTTCCCTGCTCCACCAGCCTGAATGATCCAACCTGTCACGGTCGGGATGGTAAAGTATCCCACAATGCCGATGATCATAAAAATCACATACACGGTATTTGAGGTATCGGGAATAAAAGTCGGGTCGGCAAGCATTTCGATATCTCTTTCTATAATCAGGGATTGTATCTTGGCAAGCATAGAACTGAAGAGGTCGGCTACGGGCAACCATAAATACACGCTGACATATCGGGTAAGCCATTGCGTAAGTGTGGATTGAAAACCATCCCAGACCGATATGGCAAAGGCAATTGGTCCGAGTATTGACAATACAATCAGAAAGAAAGTGCGTATCGTATCAATAACCAGAGCTGCAGCCTGAAATAGAATTTCCAGCAATTCCCTGAACCAATTTTTTACAGACTGCTCAATGCTGTACATTCCTCTTTCCATATACATTCCCGACATTGTGACCAGATCGGATGGAGACCAGCCCAGTTCTTCCAGTTTTTTATCGAACTCTTCATTCGATACCAAATAAGCGTTTTCAGGATTTCGAAGCATGGCTTCCCGTTCCAACAGGTCTTTTTTTGCCTGTAGGTCGTTCAGGTCAAGTACCTGATTTTCGAGGATGGCATGTGTCCCCTGTACCACTGGGCTTAACACTGCATTGATGGTACCCAAAACCATCGTCGGGAAAAACATAATACAAAGGCCTAATGCAAAAGGACGAAGCAAAGGGTACATATCAATAGGCTCTGCACGGCTTAGTGCCTGCCATACCTTAATAGCTACATAGAATAAGGCTCCCAAACCAGCCACTCCTTTAGCCACTCCTGCCATATCTGCGGACAGCGGCAGCATTTCATCATACAAGGAGCGCAGAACCTCGTGAAGATTATTAAATTCCATAGCTTACCAGTATTTTTGGTTAGCTGTTCCATAGAGGTCAAGTACTCTTTTGGTATTATTCTGCTTTTTTGCCCTTAGAAAGCTTACAGAAATATTTTTGTTCGTGTAGTAGCGTACAAGGCTGTGGTACTCCTTAACTTCTTTATACACACGGTCAATAATATCCATACGTTCTTTGTCATTAAGGGAAAGGCTTGATGAGCTTACTATCTGTTTGAGTTCTTTCAACAGTTCAGTACTTTCGTTAAGCAGTGCTGCATAACCATTAGCGATAGCTGTTAATTCCTGAGCAGAAAAGTTGGGGTCGTTCATCATTTTGCCAAAATTCTGTACATACATTTCTGATACATCGCCAACCAGCAGTACTGTCTGCTGTACCTTACGTGCATCTTTTACTAGATTGTTGACGGCTTGCAGCTTATCATAATATTCCTTGCCCTGCTTATATACCTTTTCCACTTCCTTGAAATTTTTAATAACATTAGATACCGTGGATGAAGTCTGTACAATTTCATTGGCGCTGTTAAGAATACCTGAAGCCAGGTTTGTGGGGTCTGTAACCACCCATTGGGCTTTTGCGGTCGGTGCTACAGCCAACATTAGTGCTGTCAACACCAAGAACATTAATTTTTTCATTGTTCTTCGATTTTAAAATGATTAATAATTGTTTTACTTTTCTCTTCTTTGCAGGGCTATCCGCTTGATGGCCTGCTCTACATTTCCGCCCAGTTCACCGGCAAGCCGCATCACTTCCATTTTCTCCGTTTCTTCGGTGGTATAAGCGAGATATTCATGGGCAGACACTTCTGTGGCATATACCGCCGAATGAGTTCCGCCTAAACCAATCCACACTTCCTTGTAAAGCCGTGACGGGTCATTGTTCATGTTGATGGAAAGTACCTGTCCCTTCTCCTTGTCTGTAAGTCCAAGCATAGCCTGTATGTCATCAAACTTGTTCATGTACTTGCGCTGGTCGAGCAGGATTTTACAATCGGAATTGTTGATGATGCTTTCCTTGACAATGGGTGACTGGATGATGTCATCGATTTCCTGTGTTACTACGATAGCTTCACCGAAAAACTTCCTAACCGTTTTGAAGAGATATTTTATATACTCTGCCATCCCCTCTTTGGCAATGGCTTTCCAAGCCTCTTCAATCAGGATGAGCTTGCGGATACCTTTCAATCTTCTCATCTTGTTAATGAACACCTCCATAATGATGATGGTCACGATGGGAAATAAAATTTTGTGATCCTTTATCGCATCAATTTCAAACACTATGAAGCGTTTGGAAAGCAGGTCTAACTGTTTATCGGAATTGAGCAGGTAATCGTATTCGCCTCCTTTGTAGTAAGGTTCCAGTACGTTGAGGAAATTTGCAATGTCAAAGTCTTTTTCCCTTACCTGTTTTTCTTCCAATACCTTACGATAATCGCCCTGCACATAATCATAGAAACCATTGAAAGATGGATATGCATCGTCCTTTTTGATACGTTCGATATATCCACTTACGGCATTGGACAATGCCACTTCTTCAGAACGGGTCGGCGGTTCGTCATCACGTTTCCACAAGGTCACTATCAATGTTTTGATGCTCTCCCTTTTCTCTATGTCGAACACGCCATCATCAGTATAGAAAGGATTGAAGGCGATAGGATTGTCTTCTGTGTAAGTGAAGTAAACCCCGTCTTCGCCTTTGGTTTTTCCCTTAATGAGTTCACACAACCCTTGATACGAGTTACCGGTATCAACAAGTAGGACATGTGCACCTTGCTCATAATATTGCCTAACCATGTGATTGGTAAAAAAAGACTTGCCGCTTCCCGAAGGACCGAGTATAAACTTGTTCCGGTTCGTGATAATACCTCGCTTCATTGGCAGGTCGGAAATGTCCAGATGGATGGGTTTTCCGGTCAGACGGTCTGCCATCTTAATACCAAATGGTGATGGCGAATTGTGATAGTTGGTTTCTTCGGTGAAGAAACACAAAGCCGGTTCAATGAATGTGTAAAAGCTTTCTTCACTTGGAAAATCTCCAGAATTTCCCGGCATTCCTGCCCAGTAGAGTGTAGCTACATCGGTGGTATTATGACGTGGTTTGCATTCCATCAGTGCCAAGGCACTACCGCTGTCGTTCTTTAGCTGTTTAAGTTCACTGGGGTCATCCGACCAAGCCATAATGTTAAAGTGTGCCCTTATAGACGACAGCCCAAAACTGTGCGCTTCGTTCAGGTAGAGCTCTATCCATTCTTTATTGATTTGGTTGGCACGGCTGTAACGAGCCAGTGAGTGCATATTCCTTGCTGACTTCTCAAATTTTTGCAGGTTGTCTTCGCTGTTATCCAAAAACAGATATTGGTTGGAGATGTGATTGCAGTTTAGTAGCAAGCCCACTGGAGCAGCGAACGACAAACGGCAGTCGCTCCGGTCGGTAGATAGTTTTTCATAACGGGTATCTGCTGATACTGCTGAAGGCAGGTCGTCCGTATCGGATAAGGTGTGCAGGCACAATCTTTTGTTGCCGACGCGTACTTCTTCGGCTCCCAATGCGATGTCCTGCATTGGCGTTCCGGTCTCCCTTGATAGCGTTAGATACTGTTCCAGTATTCCTTGTTTTTCATCCGTACCGATGATATCCTCTTCCGTTAGGCGTCGCAACCCAATAAATCCGCTATCATTTGCAATACGTTCAAACTGTGCAACTGCTTCCATGAAACGATGGATTGCTTCCTTATCCCTGATTTCTTTTGGTATAAGAGCACCTTTGCAAAGCGATGAAAAATTGCTCTGCATACGCATTCTTTCCTTAGTCGTCTTGGTCAGGAACAGGTAGCAATAATGGTTGAGAAAAGGACGCTCGTTAAAATGCTGCTGATAGGATTTACCTAAAAAGCTCAAATCATCGCCAGCAATGTCGGGCGCATAGTTTTCCTTGATGTACCAGTCTTGTTTATGGATAACCGTATAATCGGGCAGCGTCTTGATGGCTTTGTGCCAAGCGGAATGAATGGCTTCATATTCCGCAGAAGCCACCGTAAACAGTTCCGGCAAACGTACTTCAAAACAGGCGGTAATGTCTGCATCCTTTGACAGGATACAATTGTTTTCCACTGCCAGTAAGGGAAACTTATTTTCCAGCGTTGTGGTCTTGGCTACATTTCTCATACGGCATTCGATTTAGGGGTGAACTTTAAATAGCGGTGTACCGGCTTGCGGCAGATGATGTATCGTGGGTGTCTTTTTCTTGCCCCGATTTTCATCAGCCCATGTTCTCCATACTTTTTGTTCAGTGAAAAGGTCTGCCATACTATCAGCGAAGCACCACCAGTTCCAAGAAACAGGCAGATATAGGAATTGACCCCAGCCATGTAAAGTATCATAACCAGGATAAGCGTTCCTAGCAGTCCGCCAGCGAAAATAAACAGGTATTGTGCTTTCAGCCCCTTAAACTCCACTGTTCTTCCGATGCCTTTGTTGATATTGTAATTCATAAGGCAAGGGATTAAAGAAAGAATGAACGCAAAATGGTAGCCGCAACAATTAAGAAGATACAGGCTCCGAACCAGCTTGCCGCCGTCTTGCTTGTGTCTGGGTCTCCGCTACTAAACTTGTTGTACACTTTAACACCTCCGATGAGACCAACCACGGCCCCAATGGCGTAGATGAGCTGTGTGGCGGGATCGAAATAGGACGTTACCATTTGGGTGGCTTCGTTGATACCGGCTGTACCGTTTCCCTGTGCCAACGCGCCAAAACCTGACAGCATTGCCATTGTTGCCAGCACGACTTTTTTTCTTTGTTTTTCCATGATTAAAACACATTAAATTGTTATTATTTTCCCGCACCTTACGGGCTTCGGGGACAAATATCTCATGGAAATGGAGGCGTTATAACAAAGTGGCAGTCAGAGGAATAATTTAGCTAGGAGTGGCGGTTTAAAACAAAAATACCAGTAGAAGTATACTGGTATAAACACAAATTTGAGGAGATACTGTCTCACAGCAAAAAAGAACAGCTTTTTTATTTTTCTCGATTTCCTGTTGTCGAAGAATGGATTTTATTAACTGGCTGCTTGTCTGAAATATAAAAGTATGACAGTTGTAAACAATAGAGGAAGGACAGAATTGGTTAGGAGGCCTAGCTAATGCTGTATTTTGGGGTGAACTGGAATATAAGTTTACATCTTTAAATGCTTCCACTGTGTCTCTTTATCCCATTGTCCTGGATATGAAGTAAAAAGAGAAGGCTGAAACCAAATGTTATTAATAACATTTAATAATCTATTTGATTTTAATAAACCACCTGTATGTTCAGATTCGGTTGCAATTGTTATTCCTTGTAATCTTTGAAAAATCCATTTCATTAAAGGGTTATCGTGATTAAGCATCTCTTTGATGGTCTTTTCAGACAGATAAGTATAGTTACCACTTCCTCCCCCAGCTTGTAAAGGATTATTTAAAGTAAAAAAATCTAAATCAATATCGAAGTAAACATTGGTTTCTTCACTTGATAAGAGAGATTTTTCTAAACATCTGTATTCTTTAAATTTCCTTATCGTGTGGACGTTGCCATATCTGTCCTTGATGAATTCGTCTTCCCAATCACTTTCAAATGAAGCCTGACGGCAATGTAAATAAACATCTCCGATTATATTTAGATAAGCAGCTGCCATAATATGCGTATCATTTAGACTTCGTAAGTTAGCCCAAGAATATAAGGCAACATCTTTGTTGTTACTTAAATTTAATTCTCTTAACCATTCTTTTTCACCGTCGGTTGGATAAACTAAGTCTTGATGCCAATCTAACGTAACCAAACTAGGAGGGAGACTAATACTTTCTTCATTATTTAGTATTTGTGTCCATTTATTCCAAAAGAAAAAAGCATATCTATGATCATTAAAAATAGTTATTTCGATGCTTTTGCTATCTCGATAATATGGATGTGATAGCAACTGACTTAATGAGCCAGGAGGCGTAACATATTTGTCGTTGTGGAAATGGAGTTTCATAAAGCACTATATGTCACTAACCATTCAGGTTTATTTAATATCTCTCTTAAAAATGGAGCTTTTAAAAACTTTCTATCATCGTATTTATCAATATCATAGTCTTCAATTGCATCGTTTAATATTTCCTCATAAGTCATACCTTGTTTTCTTTCTTCACTTCTTCTAAAGCGATTAGCTAAAATCCGTAATTCCGTTTTACTAAACTGCCTTACTTCCTCATTGTATCTTGTCTTAATTCCAAACAACCAGTTCCAACTGTTAACTTTATTAGCATCATTATTAAAACCTATTACTACTTCCAGTTCACTTAATGTCAAATAGTCTGTAGAAGCTGAATCATTTATTCCAATACTAATTTCAAACTCATTGTCTAAAGGTTTGAATGGATAAAAGGACTTTCTGCCGTTTTCAAATGGGTTTTTGGTAGATTTACACTTTTTATTGCATTTACTACATAAGGGGGGCAGGTTTCCGAAATTCACTGATGCAAAAGGATAATCAGCTTTAGGTAAATAATGATCATTATCTTCACGATAATGGGATTCAGCACTTTCAACAGGAGTCAATCCACAACAAGGACAAAATTTATAATTATCATTGTTCTCAATTAACTTGTTGTAATAATCCAACTTTCCTTTTGAACTTATAAGGCTATCATAAAATTTAACCAACAATGGTTTCATTCTTTGTTCAACTACAAGATGTAACGTATTCAGTTTAATTGGGCTAGATAAACCTTCACATAAAGACTCAATATCATTATTAATAAAGAAAGCTTCACGGATTGCAACTCTTTCATCATTAGTTAATCCTTTACATATCTCATAAATTTCATCTACTGCTATCTTTACCCAGTCTCTTGCTGAATATATAGCTTCAAATTCTTCCGATAATAAATCTTGACAACTTTGTCCGTCAGCCGCATTACACCAAACTTCACATATTAAATGTTGGACGTGAGTTTGGTGAATGAAAATTGAGTGATTATCTAATGATTTATAAGTTCTTAGCATTTGGATTATCTTTAAGTTTTCTATTAAGTTGAGATAATACCATATCTTTTTCTATGGATTCTCCAAATTTTCTCAATATAGCTTTAGCTTTAGCAATTTCTTCAGGTGTATTTATTTCATCAATATTAATATTTTCAATTTCGGAAAAAGATAAATCTCCAATTGATTGATTGTAATCAAAAAGTTTATCAAGGATTAGTTCAACAGATGTTCCATACGTATTGAAAGCATTGTCAAGTTCTGAAACTTTTTTAGCAGATGTTTTACCATTTTCTTCCTTTTCAAAAAAGATAACATTATCAGGTAAACAATCAGAGATAATGAAAGGGGAATGTGAAGTTAATAATACGTCTTTCAATAAATGTACATTGAAGCCTTTCCCTTTACTTCCAGTTTCAATGCTATCATTTAATACCTTTACAAACTTTGCTCTCCAGCTAGGGTTAAAATGCGTTTCTGGTTCATCTAACAATAATAAAGTCCGCCTGTCCTTCAGTAACAAGCAGATTCCCATGGTATGAATGAATTGATGCTCTCCATCGGAAAAGCTTCTTAATAATAAATCTTTTTTTTCTCCAGTTCTTTTTAATTCCTTAGTAATATAAAAATCTAAAAAATGAAAGACATCCTGAGAAGGGCTTGGAGTTGGTAATTTACCATCTGTATACACACCTTTTGAGCGATAGACCTCTGCTTTAGTTTTTTCATCAATGAAATAGTTATTTAGCTCATATAACAAACGGAATAGGTGAAAGCATTCTAAACCATTATTAAAATGATTTCTAAAAGCTTTTTTTGTTGCCTCATCAACATAGAAATCCAGCCACAGCGTCTTTGTTTTATGATCTAAAAACCATGAAGTAGCACATTTTTTCAGATTGTCTAATTCTCTATGCTCAAGGAAATCTATTATTGGTAATTTTTGAGCGTTGCCTTTTGAATCTTTAAATTCAAAATCGTGGAGATGAATGCTCATCCTAAAACTCTTTAAGCCTAAGATACCTGTATTATCTACAGATCTAAGTGGAGCTAAAGTTTCGTCATCTTCAAAAAGTAAGCAAGTCAACAATACAGCCTGACTCATATTGTTGTCAATATAAATCAAACTATTTTCTGCTTCTTGGTAATCATTATAATTATCTCTAACAGCTTGCAAATATTCATCTAAATGAATAAGACGGCTTTTAATGAAAGGTAAACTCAAAATTTCATTTTCTCCTGATGAATATCCTATAATATGGGCAGGTAAATATGTTTTACCTTCGGCAGCAGAGTCTTTATTTTTTGAAGAAACTAACGAAACTTCTCTTTTTTCAACTGATTCATCAAATGGAAAGGATTGAACAAACATTCGTGGAGCTTCGCCTTCTTTTTTTTCTATAGTTACCTTATCGAAATAAAAAAGAGTATAATCTTTTCTGTTATGCTGACCAATTAAATATTCTAAAGTGAAAGCATCAGGTGTACATTCTGATCTATTAAAGTTCTGATGGTTTTGAATACTCTTGGGTAAATATCTTGCTACACAAACTTCTAAATGATAGAAAATATTTGCCAGTGCTTCTAATACATTTGATTTACCACTTCCATTCAAACCTGCAAAACAAAATGGACGGAAATATTCCATAGCTTCAGTATTACCCAAAGAATGAAAATTTATTTCAAAGCCTTGTTGAAGACTTCGAAACCCATCTTTATTTTCTATTTTTAATCTTAGAAGTTTCATCAAATAGTCAATTTTATACGTTTAGAATTTTCATCAAATATTTGTTTTACATTATGCTCTTTTAAAAGTTCGAATACAAACTCTTTTGCTTTATCATATAGCCTTTGCTCAAAGAATTTATTATCATTTAATTCATCTTTGTCCAACCTTTTCAATAATAGCCTTATTGCTTCCCGATTGCTATTCTTTTTAAAAAAAGCATAATCATTTTCCAATAACATTTCTAAATCAACTGCCGTATTAAAATCTAATTCGCCTTTGAAAGCTAATTGAGAGATTGAGCCAAATAAATCAGAGATATACTGATATGATTTATTTAATGTTGATTTTAATATGGTATACTTTAAGTGAATTTTTTCAAATTGTTCTTGTAATTCTATAGGTGGATATGGAATAATAATTTTCTTAAATTTATCCATAGAAATATTAAGCATTGAGCCACTTGACCCTGTTGCAATTGACAGGAATGTTTTTCTTACATCCTTATTTTGCAATACATAATATAAATAAATCTTTTTTATAATAGATTCGTCTGTTTCAACTTTCCATATTTTATCGGGTAGGAATAAATCATTATAATCTGCATCTACTATACAAGTAGCACCTACCAGTTCGAGCGTATTTGCCCTACTGAAAAGCAAATTTCCTTTTGCAGGATGGACGATTTGAGATTTTATTACATTTTTCTTGACTGCCTTAAATTCATCAGCATTAAAAAAACCTTTTGTAACAGCACTTATTTTCAATACGCCTAATTCATCATCATCCAAACGCTTATGGTTTTCACCTCCATAACTTGTTCCAGAAGACAAATTGATTAGACATTTATCAATAGCATCCAATTTCCATTGATTTGGTCTTATCATAGGATTACCAAACGTGTCTAAAAAAATTGCTCTTAATAATTCATCATATTTAGTTATAGTTTCTTGTCTGTTTTTTAAAATAATTTTTATTTTATCTAATATGGAAACAATTTTATTTTGATCTTCAAGAGAAGGAAGGGGAACCTGAACTTTATTAACAAAACTTCTTGTTATTCCTCCAACAGTAGCCCCTCTGAAATCTCTTAGAACTTGCTTTTGACCTTCTAAAGAATTCAAAAAATAAAATACATATTTAGGATTTGCATATTTACTATCAATTCTCACCCTAAATACATGTTCATTAATTACCGCTTCTTTGTAAGGAAATTCCTCCTCTACGAAAACAGTTTTTCCAGTAGTTGCACCATCTTTCACAATCAAAATATCAAATGGCTTAATTTTTCCACTTGTCATTTTTTTGTAGAACTTCTCAGAGACATATTCTTTTTTGTCCAAGTTAAAAGTGCCATCATCTGAAAGGTGTTTTCCTCCAATACTAAGTACACCAGAGTTTATACTGCCTCCCTTTTCACGAGAGCCCGATTCAAGTTCGATAATTATTTTATTAAGATTAATAAGTTCCATCACCCAATCATATTTTTTAGTTCTTCCATTTCTTTTTGGATAGTGTTCTCCAATTGAAAAATAGCTTCCAATATTTCTTTTGGTGGATCGTAACTTTGCTCTTCATATTCGAACTGTTTATAACGATTGTAACTTAAGTCAAACTCATTAGATTCGATTTCTTCTACTGGTACATAAAAATGAGTAAGTCGTTCCGTAGGAGTATTCGTTTGCATTTGGCTAAAAGCATTTCTAGCAATCGGGAGAGGGTTGTCGGATAGCTTTCTTCTATTGTCATCCAAGCTATATCCGTCATTTTTCAGTTCATAAAACCAAACTCTTTTAGTATTAAAGTCAGTACTATCATCTTTAACTTTAGAGAATATTAAGATTGAAGTTTTAACGCCTGCATAAGGTTTGAAAACACCGCTTGGAAGGGAAATTACAGCCTCAACATTATTATCTTTTAATAAAGTTTCTCTTGTAGATTTTTGATTTTTACTTCCACTAAATAAAACGCCTTCTGGAATAATTACTGCCGCCTTACCTCCTTTTCGAAGCATTTTGGAAATACGAATTAAGAATAGTAATTCACTTTGAGTCCCATAATTTTCAAGTTTATCACTAACCCCTTCTTTATTTATTCTGCCTGTAAATGGTGGATTAGCTAAAATGATAGAATATTCCCCATCCTTATGTTGTTTATCATATTCTTTGGATAAAGAATCTAAATTTTCAATTTGTGGAATTTTTATTCCGTGAAGCATTAAGTTCATTAATCCAATACGAACCATATTTTGGTCAATATCAAACCCGAAAAATGTCTTACTATCCAGTTTATTCAAAATTTTCGGATCTGTTATTTTCTCTCCACCATTTCTCTTAAAACGATTTAATCCGTTTTCATCTTCTGTAATGTTCTCCGCTTTTGTATATTTTGTGAGCATGTGTTGATAAGCTCCCAATAAAAATCCTCCTGTACCACAAGCAGGATCGCAAATCTTATCATTTACATCAGGATCTATTAGTTCACACATAAATTGAATAATATGCCTAGGGGTTCTAAACTGACCATTTTTACCCGAAGTACCTATTTCGTTGATTAGATATTCGTAAACGTCTCCTTGCGTATCTTGAAATTGTTGTCCATCTTCTTGTTGCTTCTTGATATCTTCGAAAATACTATTGATGTCTACAATTGCCTCCTTAAGTAAAGTTGCATTGTTAATTCCAAAAACAGCATTTTGCATATGTCGGGTATATGGCTGATTTGGGTCATTTAAACCCTTTATAAAAGGGAAAGCTTTTCGACTAACTACCTCTAATATTTCATCTGCATTATCTAGCACTGAAAAGCTTGACCAACGACAATCGTCAGCACTTTCCATAACAGCTTTACTGTTTTTATCTTTTAAAGGTTTACCATCTTCATCTAGTTTTTCTCTTGTAAAAATAGTCTTATATTTATTGTTTTCGGCTTGGGCTTCTTTATCTGTATCATCTATCCTACGCAAAAATAACAAATATGAAATTTGTTCAATAGCCGTAATTGGATTAGTAATCCCTCTACTCCAAAACTTATCCCAGAGCTTATTTATTTTCGATTTTAAATCGTTTGATAACATATATCTTTTTTTCTGTTTTTTTACGAATTCGTATAAATCATAGGTATTGTATTAAATACTGATTTGGAGTAATCCATCAAACTTAATTTTGTTTTGTTGAATTCAAAAACTCTTTAATGTCTACTTTTAAGAGTTGAGCTATATGTACTAATGTTTCTACAGAGGGTTGTATTTCATTAGTACACCATCTGGATACAGTACTTTCGCTTTTACCAAGTTCTTTAGCAAGCCATTTACTAGTCTTAGATTGTTCTACCAATATGATTTTCAGTCGATTGATTTTCATACAATGCTATTTAATACGCATACAGTGCGAATTTAGCATTATTAGTAACAGAAACAAAGTATGTTTAATAGATTTTGTTAATTATTTAGCCTAAGTTCAGGTCTGTAATAAAAAAGGGAGTTTGCTCACACAAACTCCCCAATATCAAAATCATTCAAATCATTGTTCCGCAAATTGGAAGAACCAGCATCCGTTTCAGAAGAAAGGCTCCCATCCAACAACTCGGCTATTTTACGGGACGCACTTTCTATGGAATTTTCCAGTAGGCTGAATAATTCGGTTCCTTGTATTTTCTGAACTATGGCAACCGCTGTTTCCTTTTGAGATGGATGCAATTTTTCTTTTTGCAGTAGCATCCCCACAGAGCTTAGTTCTTCAAAGGTAACCCCTTGGGCAAAACCGTTATCCCCACTAGATATTCCATACCTGTTCCATTCTTCTTCCTCTTCCTCAAAATCAGGTGCATTTCTGAAAACATCCTCCAGTTCTTCCTGCGGAATTTGTATATCGACATCTTCCTGGTCGATTTCAATATCAAAATTATCCGTTTCCTGTTCCTGATCTTTATTTTGACTTTCAGTGGCACTCTTTGGCGCTGAAAGGCTTCTTATTGGTTTGGGCTGCCCCATAATATCGGGTAGGCTCGAATTAGTTTTTTCCTGCGTGGTTTTTTCCTCCTCCCTTTTCCTGATAGCAATCTTATCCTGTAATAGCAGGACAATAACAATGATCAGGCATATAACGATTACTATTTCCATAATTATAAAATAGGTTTGTATTTGTCGTTGAAACTTGTGGTAATCTGCTCACCGAACTCCTGAAAATGATATTCGAGAAGATTGTCTAAGTAGGCGTAAATGGTTATCTTATCTTCGCCTATTACCTGTACGATCCGAGACAGTTTCTCATGGAAATCCGGCCGGATATATACCGTTTTGCCATCACGGGCATTGGTACCAGGCTTTTTGAAAAAGATGCTTTCGTAATCCTGATCATTTACTTTTTTGGTTCTGTTACGTTCCTTCAGTAAAGGTTTTTCCTGTAACAGTTTTTCCTGTAACGGTTTCATAGGAGTTTCGAGTTCTTCCTGTGGAAGCTGCAAGCCCTCCTTTTTTATTCCATCTACCATCAAATTCATCATTAACTCTTCGTTGATTTCAGGAGTAGCTTTTTTCTTATTGTCTTTTTCCATACTATTACAATTGAACGATTCTTAAAAATTCTCTCATAAACTGGTCAAAACGGCAAGCATTCATCAAGCGTTCATCGGGAGGCATTAAAGTTGACCGAAAAACGGTCTTGGCACCCGCTTCGCTCTCCTTGCGGAAACGTGTGCTGTTCATGATCTGGCATTGCATCAGACTTAATCCCAACTCATCAATCAATTTATTATAAACATCGTACAAGGGCGAGCGTTCACGACCATCTACCTGATTCCAAAACAGGTTAATGGTTTTAATAGAGGTTTCTCCTTTTTTCATAATAACATCCTTCATCAGCTGGGTGAAAATGAGCGTACTTTCCATGACTACACGATCTGCTATAATAGGCGTAAAAATATGGTGCATCCCCGCCAGAGCTTTCAAAATACCAGGAGTGTTTACTGTTCCCGGAAGATCAAAAAAGATAAAATCAACCGGAACGGAAACGGATTCTAAAAAATCATGCGCAGCTTCCAATACACCTTCTGCTTTATGTTGGATGATCGGATAGGCTTTTTTATTAATGGTTGTAAATTGTTTGAATGCCGCTCTTTTTAGAAACTCATTTTCCATCACCATAGCCAAATCACGAGTCTTCATTTTCATTAAACTATGTTGCGGAAAGTCTGCATCGAATACAGCTACATTGTAGCCCAGACGATAATGTAGCGTACTGGCCGTAAGAGCGGTAAAGGTGGTTTTGCCTACACCTCCCTTTTGGGAAGAAAAAGCAATGAATACTGGTTTGTGTTCTGTTTTCATTTTTAACTGTATTTAATTATTTACTTATATCGCTGCACAGATAAATACTTATCTACTGACGCCCATACGTGTGCAATTTTATAGAAAGCTATGTGGTTATTTAAGCAGGTATTGCTCCGCTTGAATACTGACATATGCACATTTGTCTTTAGGTACCTATACATATGGATTTGTATCATCAGACATAGTTATGTATAAACCCAAGTCTGTAAATCTGCACTTATGCAACTATGCAATTTTATATCCTCAACTGCATCTATCTACATCCATAGACTTGTATATACATAATTGAGGAACTACGTACCAACATAGTTATCTGTTTACATCCACTTGCAGGTACAAAGAAATGCAGATATATACGTCCTTATTCTAAGGTGGAACGCATTGACATTCATTGGTATTATTTGGCACTGCAACACAATGCAATGCTCTACTGAAATGGAGTTTACTTTGTAAAGTGATTTTTATTAACGGACTTATGCAAAAACATTATGAAATATCAGGTAAGAAAGTGAACGGCCTAAAGCCGTTTTTCCCTGCTTTATTTAATCCGTCCCGCAGGGCGGATTTTTGTGTTTCGCCAGAACACGGCAAGTTGTGTTTTGAGGCACTCGAAATGCATTTCGTGCCCCAAAACAACTTGCCCTTGCAGGGGCTGAAAACGCTCTCCGAAGTCG
>RCUJ01000191.1_pt1 | contig 35439 bp, 17 predicted proteins | sample 2166321 | NCBI WGS metagenome assembly RCUJ01 (sample SAMN09932808, study PRJNA488358) | compost metagenome | feature: garden; material: soil; isolation source: compost soil in an enriched community after 118 h of incubation | place: Germany: Experimental Botanical Garden Goettingen | collected... | reverse complement strand
CTGATCTTCGGTGCCGCCGCCAGGCGCTTTTCCAGTTCGTCGTACTGCGCTTCGCCTTCGGCCAATGCCAGGCGCCAGCGGTAGTTATGGATGACGATCTCCACATGATCCGGGTTATCGAATGAACGCGCCGAACGCTGATAGGTGGCGTCGTCGAACTTCCATTGGGGCGACGCCAGTTGCCAGATCAGCTTGTTGAAGCCGTCGCGGTTGGCGGCGTAACCCGCCGCGCCGCGCTCGGTGGCGAAGTAGAACTGATACCACCACTGAAATTCCGCCTGCGGCGGCAGCGGCTTGCGGTTGGCCTCCTGGCTGCCGATCAGGTACCCGCTGACGGAGACCAGCGCTACGCAGCGTTCGGGCCACAGCGCGGCCATGATGTCGGCGGTGCGCGCGCCCCAATCGAAGCCCGCGATGACCGCGCGTTCGATCTTCAGCGCATCCATCAGCGCGATGATGTCGACGGCAATGGCCGCCTGTTGGCCGTTGCGGGGCGTGTCCGACGACAGGAAGCGCGTGGACCCATAGCCGCGCAGATAGGGAATGATCACGCGGTAGCCGGCGGCGGTAAGGCGCGGCGCCACGTCGGCGAAGGCGTGGATATCGTAGGGCCAGCCGTGCAGCAGGACGGCGACGGGGCCGTTGGCAGGCCCCACGTCCACATAGCCCACATCAAGCGTGCCGGCGCGGATCTGGCGGATATCGCTGAACGGCGTGGCGCTACCTCCGCCTGCGGTGTTCGAGGATGAGGGTGCCGCGGCCTTGGCCATTGCGCTGCCGCTTGCGGCCAGGTTCAGCAGGCTGGCGGCCGCCAGCGTCGACGTGGTGGCGAGCAGGCGGCGGCGCTGCGGGTCGATGGGGTTGGTCATCGTGAAAGCTCCATAAAAGTTCGCGGGGTTGGGGGTGCTGCGAACGATTTATAGGGGCTGCGCGATGGCCTTGGGTGTCGGAATGTATGGTGCCCAGGGGCGGATACAGTGCGATGCAAAAAGGCGGGATTTCAATCGTGGATGTACGGCTTATCCGCCACACGTCAATACGAAGTGGGCGCCGCCTGTGAGCTCGGGCGGCTCCCGCTGCCGCTTAGTGCCGACTCGATTCCCTTGCCTGATCCAGCATGCCTTCGGTTAGCGTCGCAATGTGGTCGCAAAGACTCTCCGCTCCACCCATGAGGTCGGACGCCGTGCATGCGTTGAACGCGCCTGCGGGGGCACCTTCCGTATCCGAGTAATGGTTGCCAACGATGCGCACGATGGCTTTGACGGCCTGGACGCTTCTGTCGATAAGGTAGATATCAGCCAGCCGGACGACGCCGTGTTCCGGGTCGTCGATGATGGTCCAGCGATCACGAGTGTAGGGATGACTATCCAATGCGGCCTCCGTCGTTTGGAAGCCCGCGCCCCGCTGTCATTCGGGGTGGGCGGGCACAAGGCCGGGTGACAGACCGGTAACAACGGAAACCGGCGCACGCAAGCGTGCCCCAGCCAAGGCCCGCCCATAGAGGCGTGCAAAGGCCTACGAACAAAAAGCCGCATTGCTGCGGCGAGTTGTCCGCCGTTGTTAGTGCCGGCTGTCATTCCGGGCGGCCGTTGTTGCGGTCGCGGGTGAAGTATACGGCCACGAACCGCAGCCTGTCGCTTGTGGTCAATCCGCGTGCGCGTGCTGGCAATTCAGCCGGGGCGGGCGCCCCTAATATTCCCTGCATCCTTCCCCGCATTCTTCCCGTGCAGGTTACCGATTAGGCGCCACGCCCCGCTCCCCATGATCACGCTCTACGACCATCCCCGATCCGGCAACTGCTACAAGGTGCGCCTCTTCCTGTCCCTGATCAATTTGCCCTATCGGCGCGAGTTCATCGATGTGCTGGCGCGCAAGAACCAGACCGAAGCGTTCGAGCGCATCAGCGCGTGGCGGCAAGTGCCGGCGATCGACGACGACGGCCTGGCTGTTTGGGACAGCCACGCCATTCTGCTTTACCTGGCGCAGAAGCACGCCCCGCAATGGCTGGCGCCGCTTCCTCATAGCGCGCAGATGTTCTCTTGGATTTCGGTGTCGGCAAACGAAATTGCCAACAGCTTGCAGCCGCTGCGCCTGACCAAGGTGGTGAGCCTTGCCGAGGCCGCTCATCACCTGGGCGTGAGTGAGGCCTTGCTTGACGTGAAGGGGCTGCAACAGCGGACCGATCGGCTGCTGAACATCATCGAAAAACGCCTTGCCGCAAGCGCCTGGCTGGCGACCGTGCCCAGCGTTGCGGATATCGCCTGCTATGGCTATCTGGCGTTGGCCGAAGAGGCCGAGATTGATGTGAACGCCTATCCCGCGATATCGGCCTGGCGCCGTCGTATTGAAGCACTGCCGGGATATGTCGCGCCCGGGCAGGTGATGTAAGCGGCACGGGGTAGGCGCAATACCTAAGTGCAATACGCCGCGCCACAACAAACAACACACTGGGGAAAAAAACATGGAAGCGATCTCTCGACCGGACGTGAATGTGGGGGCTGGAAAAAAGCCGAATCTGCTTCGAATATCCGTGGCCACCGTGGTGGGAACGGCGGTCGAAGCGTTTGATTTCCTGGCCTATGGCACGGCCGCGGCACTGGTATTCAACAAGCTGTTCTTCCCGCAATTCGACCCCTTGACCGGCACCTTGGCCGCGTTCGCCGCCTTTGCCAGCGGCATGCTGGCCCGTCCCGTCGGCGGGATCCTGTTCGGGCACTTTGGGGATCGCATCGGGCGCAAGTCCATGTTGACGCTGAGCCTGCTCATGATGGGCATCTGTACGGTGCTGATCGGCTTGCTACCCACGTATGAGCAAATTGGTGTGTGGGCGCCGATCTTGCTGGTGGCGCTACGCATCGGGCAAGGCTTGTCGTTTGGCGGTGAGCTGGGTGGCGCCATGCTGATGGCGGTGGAACACGCGCCGCCACGGTGGAGGGGCTTCTTTGGCAGCCTGCCTTTGGTCGGGTCGCCGCTGGGCATTTTGCTGTCGGTGGGCGCGTTTGCCTTGGTCACGCGGCTGCCGGAAGAAGACTTCCTGTCTTGGGGCTGGCGCCTGCCATTTCTTGCCAGCGCGGTGTTGATTGTCGTCGGGATTTTGATACGCCGAGGCATCGATGAATCGCCGGACTTTGCTCGCGTCAAATCCGAGCAGACACAGGTCAAGCTGCCCGTGGCGGAGTTGCTCAGCAAGCATGGCAAAGCGCTGTTGCTGTGCGTGGGATGCAAGCTGGCGGAAGTGACGCTGATCTACACCTTCCTCGTCTTCTCCGTGTCGTACGCGGTATCCACGCTGGGCTTTAACCGGTCTGACGCGCTGCAAGCGTTGCTTTACGGCGCGGCGGTGATGACGTTCACCATTCCCGTGTTCGGCATGCTGGGCGACCGCTATGGCGCCAGGCGCGTGTGCGGCTGGGGCGGGTTGTTGCTGGCCGTGATGGCGATCCCTATTTTCATGGCCGTGGGCAGTGGCTCGCTGCTGGCTTACAGCGTGGCGGCATTCGTTGCCATGGCCTTGAACTACGCGATGATGATTGCGCCGCAATCCAGCCTGTATGCCGCGCAGTTTCCGCCGGAGTTGCGGTACTCGGGCTTGTCGATCGGCGTACAGTTTTCGGCGGCAATCGGTGGCGGCTTGGCGCCGATGGTGTCGGCCATGCTGGTGGCGCGCTTTGACAGCATCGTGCCCGTGGGCGGCTACCTGGCCGTGCTGGGCGTGATAGCCGGCACGTCGGCGTTCTTGATGAAGCCCACCCCGGCACGGCGCGCTTCTTGAGCCGCACTCGGCCCGCCCGCTAATCCTGCGCCAGCACCGACGCGCGATATTTGTTGGGCGGGCTGCCGAAGCGTTGCTGGAAGCAGCGGCTGAAATGGCTGGCATCTTGAAAGCCACAGGACAGCGCAATGTCCTTGACCGCCACATGGGCCTTGCACGGATCAACCAGCGCCGTGCGGGCCAGTTCCAACCGGCGCTCGCGCACATACTGGCCGTACTGAATGCCGCGCATCTGGAACAGACGATGCACCCAGCGGCTGGACGCCCGCAGCGCGCGGGCCACCGCCGCGACGGACAAGTCGCTGTCGACGATATGCGCGTCCACGTAGCTGGTGATCGCTTGCCAGCTTTCGATGGGGCCACGCTCGGTGGAGGGCAGTTGCTCCAGCGCCTGGCTGGTGTAGATGGCCGCCAGCAAGGAGATCAGCGCCTGTTCGGCAAACATGCTGGACGTGGGGCTGACCGTGTCGGCTTGCTCAAAGAAGACATGTTCCAAGCAGTGGTGCGCCGTGCGCACCATCGGCAGCGTTGACGCCGCGCGCTGGGCGGTGAACTGCGAGATATCCTGCAAATGCATGCCCAGCAGATTCAGCAACGAACCCTTGATCACCACCAACCTGGAATCCGTCAGCATGCGCACTTCAGAAGGCAGCGCAGTCGTGCGAAAAATAATGTCGCCCGTTTCCACGGGCAGGCTCGCGCCGTTCTGGCTGATGGTGCCGTGCCCTTCGAGGATGAAGCTGGCCAGGAACTCCGCCCGCATCGCATCGGCCGCGTGCTCGGCGCGGTGCTGGACCCGCATGGGGGTGGATTCCAGGTTCACGGCCAAGCCGCCCGCGCGCAAGCGGCAGGCCTGCAAGTGCAGGCGCGGCTGCAGGGTAAGCGGCAGGAAGTCACCGGGAAGCACCAGCTTGTCCAACCGGGCTTGATAGCCGGACAGTTCGGCTTCGTAGAAGGGACGAAAACGGGGGGCGAAGTTCAGGTCCGGTTCCTGCTGTGAGGAAGCAGGCGGAAGCGATTGGGCAACGTGCATATGGATGGACCCGGCTTTCAGCGCGAGCCCAGTGCCCGCAAAATCAAAATCATTGTATCGACGCCGATCGCGCGCGTACCTGCCGTTTACCCTAGGCCGTGTCACTCTCGGACAATCGCTGTGCGGTTGGGGTCAATGGCGTGGAAGCCGCCGCAAGATGTAATGGCAGTGTTGTGCCACGAGGCATTAGGAGATGGGTGTGGATGACAAGAAACTACAGTCCGATGCGTTCTTCAAGCGGTCGGCTGACAAGCTGGATTTCGGCAACTGGAACGTGCGGGAGAAGATCGCCCTGAGCTGCCGGATCCTGGCCAGGGAAGGGCACTCCGAGACCTTGGCGGGGCAGATCACGGTGAAGAACGATGACGGCTCCTTCTACACCACGGCGCTGGCCCAGGCGTTCGATGAGATCCGGCCCGAGACGGTCATCCGCATCAACGACAACATGGACGTGCTGGAAGGAGAAGGCACGCCCAACCCCGCCGTGCGTTTTCACTTCTGGGTCTATCGCAACCGGCCGGACGTGCGCTGCATCGTGCACACGCACCCGCCTTATGTATCAACCCTGGCCATGACCGGCCGCCCGCTGGTGGTCTCGCACATGGACGCCACGCCGTTTCATAACGACTGTGCGCATCTGAAGGAATGGCCGGGTTTGCCGATTGCCGACCAGGAAGGCGAAATCATTTCCGCCGCCTTGGGGAAAAAGCGATGTGTGCTGTTGGCCAACCATGGCTTTCTGGCGGCGACCGGCTCGGTGGAAGAAACCTTGTATCTGTCAGTGCTGATCGAGCGCGCCGCGCGCAACCAACTGCTTGCTGCCGCCGCCTACGGCGAAGTGAAGCCGGTGGATGATGCGCTGGCGGCGGAGTCGCACGACTTTCTGCTCAAGCCCAGCATCGTGCGCGCCAGCTTTGCCATGTTTGCCCGTCGGATTGAACGGCAAGACGCCGCACGGGCATAACCACGGCCATAACGAAAGACCCGCCACAAAACAAAAAGGCCGGCCCCAAAAAAGGGCCGGCCTTGCTATTCCGCGTTGCGAATTACGCCTCGGCGGACGTTTCCTCAACGGGTGCCACCGGCTGCACTTGATTGATCAGTGCCGGCCAGGTGTTGATCGACAGCAGATGGCAGTACACCAGCGGCAGCCAGCCGTTGGCGCGCCAGCGCAGAAACTCTTCGTCCGACAGCTTGTTGAACTTGGCTTCGTCGATCACCTTGAAGCCGGACATGGCCAGGCGCTGACCGTCGGGCAGGGTGATGTCGGCGCGGTTCTCGACCAGCAGGTCGGCGGCGGCCAGGGCCTGCGCGAACTCCATCGTGTAGGCGTGCTGGTTCTGGTAGTCGCGGCAGAATTCCAGCGCGCTGCGGGCCAGGTCGGTGGGCTCGCCGGCTTCGTCGAAGAACGGATTGTCGCGGCCCTCGACCACCGATGCGGCCTTCTCGTCGACGCACAGCGTGAACTGGCTGCGGTCTTCGTTTTCCATGAAGATGAAGGGATAGCGGCGGATGTAGGCCGGGATGTAGGTGCCGGCGCGCCATTGGCCGTCGGCATCGACGAACAGGTTTTCCTGGCCGCGCACACCCAGCACCGCGACGGGCGTGGGCTGCTCACCGTCGGTGAAGACGATGGGGAAGTGGCGGCACGCGGTGGGCAGCTCGGTGGCCACCAGCGGCACCGCGTTGGTGGCGGCGGCATAGGCAAAGCCCGTGTTGCCGGCCAGCGACAGGTTGGCGTGCACGCCGGCAGCCAGGGGACGGGGTTGTTCGTAGAACAGGGGAAGCGAAGTCTGCGTAGTCATGGTGTCGAATCAAAGAGTGCGGGATTGCGCGTCGTTGGCGCGACGCTCGTCGTCGGAAGACGGGTTGCCTTCGACGACGGGTTGTTGGGGGGTGCTGCCAGGGGTCTGCAGTACCGCGTTGTTGCCGGTCGGCGTGGTCAGCATGGCGTTGTCGCCGGAAGGCAGTTGCCAGTTATAGGTGGCGGTGGCCACCTGCAGCACCTGCGGATCGGCGTACGCGCCCAGCGCATCCGGGCCGAAGCCATCTGACGGGACCGTACCACGGAACAAGGCGTCGGCGGTAGGCGTGGTCGGAATGATCGGCTGCGGCACGGTGATGGAGGACAGGCGGTCGATGATGCCCGTCGGACCCCACGTGATGCCGTTCAGGTAATACGGTGCGCCCACCAGCGAGCTCTTGATGGAAGCGGCCGCCACGGCGTCCGTCTTGCCACCGATCGTGCCCCACACATCGGCCGAGCCGGCGCTTGGAACGGTCAGCGAGGCCACGTTCAGCTTGTGGCTCAGGTTGGCGTCGTTCAGGCCGATGCGCAGCACGCCGAGCGGGCCGGCGGCCAGCGTCAACGCCGTTTGCGGGCCCATCAGGCCGACGGCGGTAATGTCGCCGTTGGTGCTGATGGTGGCATTCGCGCCTTGCAGCGTGGCGGGCGCGCCCAGATTAATGGGGCCTCGCGTTACCAAGAGTTGCGCGGGCAGCGTCAGGCCGGCGCCGCCGGTCTGGGTGAAGCCCGTGGCGGCCTTGACCGTGGAACCGGCGCCGAAGCTCGTCGTGCCGGTCGGGTCGGTGTTGGCGATGCGGATGGAGCCCGTGTCGGCGGTAACGTCCTTGCCGAACGACACCTTGCCGCCCGAGATATCGATGCCGTCCGGACCCGAGGCGCGCACCGCGCCGTTGTAGCTGGCGGACTTGGCTTCCAACTGCTGCACGCGGTAGGCGCTGACGTCACCGTTGAACACGATGGTGTCGACGGCGCGCAAGGTCAGCGAACCCAGGCCGGTGGCGTCGCCCGCCACCTGCACATTCTTGGCGGCGTTGATGGCCAGGTTGTTGCCATTGCCGCCGTCCAGCTTGCTGCCCAGCACGACCGAACCGGTGTTGCTGGTCAGTTCGCGGTCGCCCGTCAACGTGACCGCGCCGGTGTAGACCTGGTCGCCGGTGGTGACCACCTTGCCCGTACCCATCGTGGTCGTGCCTTGGATGGCCAGGCCGCGCAGCGGCGTGGTGGCGCCGACGTCGCCCTGGATGTCGGCATTGCCGGCGATGATCAGGCCTTGCTGGCCCGACACGGTGCCGTCCACCCCGGCCTTGAGCTGCACATTGGTGCCGGTCAGGGTGGTGTCCACGCCAGAAAGGATCACGTGCTGGCCATATTGCTGCGAGCCCGTGGTGTTGACCGTACCGCCGTTGATCAGCACGTCGCCATTGCCGCGGGTTTGCAGCGAGGCGGCGCGGACCGGGCCGTCCAGGACGATGTCGCCCGCGGCGGCCACCGTCAGGTTGCCCAGGCGCGAACCTTGGCCGATCGGGGCGGTGAAGTCGACGTTCCCCTTGCCCGCCGACACGGTCATGTCGTGGCCGCCGTCAACCGCGTCATTGAAGCGGATGTCGCCGTCGCGGCTGGCCACCGTGACGTTGCCGCCCAGCGTGACCGCGCCGTTGAACGACTGGTCACCCGTGGTGGCGATACTGCCTGCGCCCAGCGTGGACTTGCCGTTCACCGTCAGGCTGGCCAGCGCGTTTTGCGCGCCGAGCGGGCCCTTCAACACGGCGTCGCCGTCAATCGTCAGGTCGTGCGCGCCGTCGCCGCCGCCCAGCAGGCTGACGGTGCTGCCCTTCAATACGGTGTCGCCGCTGAAGATGGCCCGTTCGCCGTAGGACTGCGTGCCGGTCGTGTCGACGAGCCCGCCGTTGATGCCGATGGTGCCGCCGACGTCCGACGTAATCGATGCCGCGTAGACGACGTCGTTCAGCGTGGTGGCGCCTTTGCTGGCGATGGTGATGTCGCCCAGGCGGCCACCGGAGCTGTCGCCGACGGTGTCCGTGAAGGTGACATTGCCCGCGCCGGCGGACAGCGACAGATCGTGGCCGTCGCCCTGGCTGCTGGCGACCTTGTCGTTGAACGTGATGCTGCCGCCTTGGGTGGTCAGCGCGACATCGCCGTCCAGGGTGACCGGGCCGTTGTAGGACTGTTCGCCCGTGGTGCCGATGCTGCCGTCCAGGCTGGAGGTGCCGTTGATCGTCAGGCTGGCCAGCGCGTCTTGCGCGCCGAACGCGCCCTTCAGCACGGTCTCGCCGTCGATGGTCAAGCCGTGCTTGCCGTCGCCGCCGCCCAAGAGACTGACGGTGCTGCCCTTGAGCACGGTGTCCGCGCCCAGCGTAACCAGTTCGCGGAAGGTCTGCGCACCCGTCGTGTCGACCAGGCCGCCGTTGATGGCCACCGTGCCCGGGGCATCCGTCTGCGCCGACGCGGCGTACACCGCGCCATTGAAGATGGTGGCGCCGGCGGTATTGGCGGTCAGGTCGCCCAGGCGCTGCCCGGCGCTGCCCACGGCGTTAAAGCTGATGTCGCCGCCTGCCGTCGAGTCAATGACAACGTTGCGGGTGCCGATCAGCGCGCCGTCGAACGTGACGTTGCCGGTGGTGGTGGACAGCGACTGGTCGCTGCCCAGCGTGACGGCGCCCTGGTAGTGCTGGTTGCCGGTCGTGGCGATGCTGCTGGTGGTCAGCGTGGCGGGGCCGGTTATGGTCAGGCTGGCCAGCTTGGTGTTGGCGCCGATGGCGCCCGCGAGCGAGGCGGCGCCATCGATTTCCAGCGCATGAGCGCCATCTACGCCGTCGGCCAGGGTGATGCTGCTGCCGCTCAGCGTCGTATCGTCGCCCAGCACCACGCCCGCGGCGTAAACCTGCGTGCCGGTCGTGGTGACGCTGCCGCCGTTCAGGGCGGTGATACCCGTGCCGGCCTGATTCAGCGACGCCGTGTTGATGGCGCCGCCGTAGGTGGTGGTGCCCGCGGTGTTGACGGTCAGCGCGTTGGCGCCCGAGATGTCGCCCGTGAACGTGACCGCGCCGTTGCCGGTGACCACGTTGACGCCGCTGCCCAGCACCGTGGCGCCATCGACGCCGAACGCGCCGTTGGCCGTGGTGTACAGGCCACGCAGCGTCGTGTCGCCGTTGTACTGCTGGGCGCCCGTCGTGCTGACGCCTTGCAAGTCGATGGTGGCGCCGTCGATGTTGAGGCTGGCCAGGTTGGTGGCGTTGCCGCCCAGCGTGACGTCGCCGTCGTTGGCGACGATCACGGCTTGCTGGTTGCCACCGTTGAGCGTGCCCCCGACGTTGACGCCACCGTTGGCGCCGTTGGCGGTCAGCGTGCGCTTGCCGCCTGCCAGCGTGGCGTTGCCCGTGATGTCGATGGCCGTGCCGGTCAGGTCGCCATTCAGCGTGACGTCGCCGTCGTAGCTCTGGGATCCAGCCGTGTTGACGGCGGCCAGGTCGATCTGTGCGCCGATCACCGCAAGGTTGTTGGCCTCGTTGCTGGCGATGGCGTGGTTGACGCCGACGTTGCCCGAGACCGAGCCCAGGAAGATGTCGCCGTGGTTGCCGGCGGACAGCCCGACGGTGCTGATCAGATCGTCGACCGACGCGATCTGGATGTGGCCATCCGCGGTGGCGATGCGGCCCAGCGTCAAGGCGCCGGTGCCGTCCACGATGATGTCGCCCGCGCCCACGACATTGGCCGTGAGATGGCGCGCCGACGTGTTGAAGGAGGCGCTGGCGTCACCAATGCCGGTCTTGCTGGTCAGGTCCAGGCTGTTGGTCGTGATGTTGATGCCCGCACCCAACAGCGACCCTTCGGCGGCGGCCAGGATGACGCTGCCGCTCGCGTCGCCCGCATCGATCAGGCCAAACGCCACGTCGCCGTGTTGCGAGCTCAGGTCGATGGTGCGATTGTTGCCGCTGGCCGTGGCCGACACATCCAGCGTGCCGGTGGCGTTGGCCGTGATGTTGCCGTTGGCGGTGGACAAGGCGGCGGTCAGCGCGCCGGTGTTGTTCAGCGTAAGGCTCGCCGGCGCGGTGATGCCGGTCAGGCTGACGTTGGCGTTGGCCACTTCCGTCGTCAATACCGTGTTGCCGCCCGCCGCGCCGCTCGTGAAGTTCAGCGTGTCGCCCTTGACTGCGATGGTGCGCGGCGTGGCGCCGGCCGCGACCACGTCGCGCGTGCCCACCAGGGTAACGGTGTCGTTGGCCTGGACGCCCGCGCCGGCAACGGTCAGCGTGCCGGCCGAGGACAGCAGCAGGTTGTCGGCGGTGTTGGACAGGCCCGAACGCGCGTCCAGATCGCCGGAAGAGCGGATGTAGACCGAGCTGTTGTCGCCCGTCTGGGTCACGTCGCCGTTGAGCGTCAGGGCGCGCGTGCCCACGTTGTTCAGGACGATGACCGCGCCATCTGCGCCGGTCGTCAGGTCACCCAGCGACGCGAGGTTGGTGCGCAGGGCGATGCCGCCCGTGCCGTTGGCCAGGTTGGTGGCCGTGCCGATGCTGCCGCCGGCGGTGGCCGTCAGGCTGTTGCCGAAGACCAGGTTGCCCGCCAATGCGCCCAGGATGGAGCCGGCCGCGTTCAGGGTGACGTCGCCCGAGGCCATGGCGTCGATCGTGTTGATCGACAGGTCGCCATTGGACGTGGCGATCGAGATGTCGTTGTCCGCCGAGTTGGTCTTGGTGATGGCGCTGGTGACCAACGTGGGGCCGGCGGTGGTGATGCCGATGGCGCCGTTCTGCGTGATGATGGAATTCAGCGTCGTGCCGGCCGCGCGGTTGTCGTCCAGGAAGATCGAGCCGTTGCCGGTGACTTCCGCCGTGATGATGGCGGCGGTCGTTTGCAGATTGTCCGCCGAGCCTTCGGCGCCGCCGATGCCCGCGCCCGCCTTCAGCGTGACCGAATTGCCGATGATGCGCGTGGATTCCTCGCGATCGTCGACGATGGTGCTGCCGGTCTTGCTGTAGTCGATGTTGACCGTGCCCGTGCCCGCGTCGATGTTGCCCGCCACCAGTTGGCTATTGGTGCCGTTGCCCACGATCTTGATCGTGCCGCTGCCGTTGCTGGCGATGGCGTTGGCGATCTGCAAATTGCCGGCCGCCGCGATGTCGATGGTATTGCCCGACAGGTACGAGTAGACGGAGTTGTTGTCCGCCGCCAGGTACATCGCGCCATTGGTGGTGGCTTCAACGCGCTGGCCGGTCGCGTTGATGCGGCCCGCCGTGCTGTTGGCGCCGATGCCGTTGCGAGCGTTCAGCGCCACGCCATACGCCTTGATGGTGGCGCCGGCTGCATCCGCCAGGATGTAGCCGCTCTCGGCGTTCAGCGTGACCTGGCCCTGAGTGGCGCCCGCCTGCACGTTCTTGACGGTGATGTTGCCGGACGTGGTCTTCACCGAGATGCCGTTGCCGGCCGCGTCGGTGGCCGACGTCATGCTGTTCAGCACCAGGCTGCCCGACGAGGTGACGCGCGTTGCGCCGTTGGCAACCGAGGTCGTCAGGCCGCCCAGCAGGTTGGTGGTGCTGTCCAGGTACAAGGAGCCGTTGCCGGTCACGGTGGCCGACACGGGGTTGTACGGCGCGGCGATCTTGACCGCCGCGTCGTTCGTGCCGATGCCGTTCTTCGCGGTCAGCGTGATGGCGCCCGTGCCCGAACCCGAGATGGCGCCGCCGCCGTCCAGGATGCTGCCGTTCTGGGCGTTCAAGGTCAGCGTCTTGTCGGTACCGTAGCTGACCGTGCCGACCAGGATGTCGCCGGTGGTGGTGGTGACGGACAGGTCTTCGCCCGCGCGCAGGTTGCCCAGGTTGATCGAGCCCGCCTGGCTCAGCCAGATGCCGCCCGAGGCGGTCGCCGAGATGTTGTTGACCTGGGTGTTCAGGGCGCGGCTGGACGAGCCGATCGAGTTGGTGGTGTTGCCCGACGCGGTGGACAGCGTCAGGTCGCCCGCCGTGATCTTCGACGTGTTGACCATGCCCTGGATGGAGCCGCCCGTGTAGTAGTACGGATTGGTCGACAGGTTGACCGAGCCATTGGCCGTCACGTCGATCTCGTTCAGCGTGATCGAACCGATCGCCTGGTACGTGAAGTTCAGGCCGGTGGTGTCGCGAACGATGGTCAGCGCGGTGTTGTTGCTGGTGTCGGCGCCGCTGAACGTCAGGTTCTGGGCGTCGATGGTCAGGAAGCCAGCGCTGCCGTTCTGGTTGCCCGTGGCGTTGTTGCGGTTGATGGACAGGTCGGTCAGGTCGGCCAGGTTGTCGACATAGATGCTGCCCGGGGTGTTCAGCGTCAGCGACGGCGTGTCCAGATGGATGCGGTTGGTGTTGCCCGAGCCAATGCTGCGTGACGCGCCGTAGTCGGCCGTCAGGGTGACGCTGTTGCCGGTGATGCGGTTGCTGTTGTCCGCGCCGACGATGTTGCCGCGGTTGGTCGCCAACGACACCGCGCCATCGGTGGTGCTGATGGTGCCGACCACCAGGTCGCGGCCGGTGTTGGCGGTGTCGGCGGTCAGCGTGATGTTGCCATCGCCGGTGACCGAGGTCGCGCGCAGCCCGTAGGTTTCAGTCAGTGCGATGCTGCCGTCCGCCGTGTCCGTCTTCTTGGCGCTCAGGTTGACGGTCGTCGTGCCGCCGCTGAGATTCGTGGTGCGGATGGCGCTCTTGTTGCCGATCGAGCCATTGGCCGTCAGGTTGACGGTGGTGGCGTTGATGATCGCGCCGCTGAGGATCGAGCCGCCGGTATTGTTGACGGTGAAGTCGTTGCCGTTGGTGTTGACCGAGCCCAGCTCGATGTCGCCGACGGTATTGCTGACCGCGCTGGCGCCCACCGACGTCAGGCTGGGCAGGCTGGTATTGCCTTCCACCGTGATGAACGCGCCACCGCCGGCGGCGCTGCCGGTCAGCGTGCTGACGCGGGTGTCGATGGCGTTGCCGGTGCCGGTGGCGCCGATGGCGTTCCTGGCGTTCAGGGTCAGCGACGCGGCGTCGATCTTGGTGTTGGCATCGCCATCGCCCAGCAACGAGGCGTTGCGCGAGATCAGCGACACGTTGTCATAGCCGACGTTGATGGCGCCGACGGTGATGTTGCGGTCGCTGCTGACGCTCAGGTTCAAGCCGCCCGTGTCCGTGATGTTGCCCAGCACCAGGCCGGCCGTGCTGCCGCTGCCGCCGTCGGTGGCGGTAAAACCGATGGTGCCCAGGCCGTCGCGCGTCGGCGAAGTGATGCTGTAGGAACGCGCGTCATTGCCCGTCGAGTACAGCGACAGCGCATCGATGTGCGTGTCGGAATCGATGTAGACGTCGCCGGTGTTCTGGATGTTCAGCACCGGGGCGGAGAGGTTGATTTCTCGTCCCACGGCGCCGATGCCGCCCGTGCCTTGGGTGGTCAGCGATACCTGGCCGGCGGTGATGCGCTTGCTGTCGTCGGCGCTGCCCAGGATGCTGTTGTTGCTGGACAGGCGCACCGTGCCGGTGGTCTGTGTATCGATGATGCCGATGTCCTGGCCGACGCTGCTCGCCAGCGACAGGTTCAGGCCGGTGTTGTCACGGACTTCGTTGACTTGCAGGCGGCCGTCGTGGACCACGTTGAACAGCAGCTCGTTCGAGGTGATGTCGTAGGTGGAGGGCGACACGCCGGTCGCGTACAGCGACAGGCTTGCCAGGTCGCGGTCGTTGTTCACGTAGACGTGGCTGCCGCCCGTCAGGTAGAGCTCGCTGGTCGTCGTGTTGATCTTGTCGGCCGGACCCGAACCGATCTGGCCGGTGGCGAACAGTGAGACCGAATCGCCCGTGATGTGCGAGGTGGGCGACAGGTTGACGAGGGTGCTGCCGGCGCCCGTGGCGGCCAGGCTGACGCTGTGGGCGGGGCCCGTGTCGATGGTGCCGATGTTCAGCGTGCGGTCGCCTGAGAACGAGAAGTTCAGGCCGGTGGTGTCGCGCACGTCGAACAGCTTGTAGCCGTCGTTGGTATCCGTGACGTTGAACGTCAGGCCCTGGGCCGCAACCTGGACGGTATTGTTCACGCCCTGATCCGCGTGGTTGGCGGTGACGTTCAGGCTGAACAGGTTGGACGCGTTGTTCAGGTAAAGATCGCTGCCGGTCTGCGTGGTCAGTTGGCGGGTATCGGTTTGCACCACGTTGCCGGAGGCGCCGATGGACCCCGTGGCGGTCAGCGTCAAGGAAGGGGCGACGAAGTTGCTGCCCGCGCCTTGAATGATCGACCCATTGCTGACGTTGACTTGCGCGGAGCTGGCGACGTTGTTGTTGCCCAGCGTCAAGTTCTTGTTGTTCGAGATCCACAGGCTGCCGCGCAGGTTCGACGACAGCTTGTCGACGCTGACATACAGCGCTTGGTTGGTGTTGTAGGTGCCCGTGACCGAGCCGGCATTCAACGTCAGCTCGCCCGTGCTGATGTTGGGGTTGCCGGCGCTGTTGCTGTTGCCGTAGATGTTGCCGCTGCTGCCCAGCGTGACGGAGCCGCCCGCGCCGGTTGCGACGTTATTGACCGTCAGCGTGCGGTCGGACGACAGGGACAGCGCCAGGTTGCTCGCGGTGGAGACGTTGTTGAGCGTCAGGCCCGAGGTGCCGGTCGAATCCGTCAGCGAGAAGGTCAGCCCGGTGGCGGAGATGCTGTACGAATGGGTCTGCGCGCCGCTGGTGTTGTGGTTCGCGGTCAGCGCCAGCGACGTCAGTTGCTTGTTGTTCGAGACAGAGACGTTGCCCGCTGACCCGATCGACAGGTTGTTGGCGCTGGTCGACGCCGTGACGCTGCCGTTCGTGTTCAGGGCGTTCAGGTTGACGTTGTTGCCCGTGATCAGGCCGGATCCGCCGATGGTCGGGTTGAACGTGTTGTTCGCGTAGCGCGTGGTCAGCGTCACCGAGCCCGTCGTGCCGGTATTGATCGTGCCGGCGGTGATGGCGGTGTCGGTGTTGACGGCCAGCGCGGCGCCGTTCATGTTGGCGGCGATCGTCAGGTTCGTGCCACCGCTGATCGATAGTGATTGGCTGCCCAGCCCGCCGAAGGAATAGGTGTTGGTGTCGAAGTTGGTGGTGCTGGAGGCGTCGCGGCGCGTCAAATTCAGGTCGATGCTGTCGAGCGCCCGGCCGCCATTATGCAGGGTGATGTCGCCGTTGTTGGCGATCACCAGATTGTCGGTCAGGGTGCGCAGCGCGCGGCCGCTGCTGCCGATGGCGCCGGTGTTCGCGTCGCGCGCGGTGTAGCTGTCGCTACCGGTGGCCGACAGCTTGACCGTGCCGGCCGTGATGCGGCCACTGCCGGCATCGCTGGTAATGCTGGAATTGACGCCGCCGTTGGCCGTGGTCAGGCTGACCGAGTCGCTGGCGGTGATGGCGCCCACCTGGATGTTCTTGCGGCCGGTGAAGCTGAAGTCCGTCAGCCCGCCCGTGATCTGTTCCAGGTACTGGGTGGTGCCGTCGTCGGTGATGCGGATGGTCTGGCCCGCGCCGCCGCCGATGGCGATGGTGCTGGTGCTACCCGCCGCGCGCAGGCTGTTGATGGCCAGCTTGTTCAGAGCGGTGTCGCTGCCCACATAGAAATTGTTGCCGGTCAGGCTCAGCGCCGACGTGCCATTCAGAGCCAGCGTGCCGCCAGTGGCCGACGAGCCGATGGAGCCGCTGGATCCTGCCGTCAGCGAGACCGTCGCCGCGCGGATCGCGCCAGGGTTGGCCAGATCGTCGTTGGCGATGTTGCCGCCCGACACCAGGCTGACCTTGCCGCCCGCGCCGGTATCGATGTTGCCGACCAGCATATGCTTGTTGTTGGCCGAGAAGCTGAAGTCCAGGTTGCTCGAACTGGCGATGTCCTTCAGATGAATGCCGTTGGCGTCGTCCGTCAGCGTGAAGGCCGACAGGTTGGGTGCGGTGATGGCGTACGAGCCGTAGGCCGAACCGTTGCGCGTGATGGCCAGGCGCGTCAGGCCGGTCTCGTTGTTGACGGTGATGTCACCGCCGCTGGTCAGGCTGACGTCGGGGGCTTGCAGGGTCAGCGCGGCGCCTGCCGCACCCAGCGCGCCACCGGCCGACAGCGCGATGCTGCCGGCCTGGATCTTCGTGGCGGCGTCGCCGTCGTCAAGAATCGAACCAGAGCTGTTGGCCAGCGACGCGGGGCCGGTAGCCTGCACGCTTCCCACGGTGGTCGTGCCGGACGACTGGGTGTAGCCAAGCTGGCCGCCCGCCGTCAGCGTGACCAGCTTGATGTTGCCGGTGGTGCCGTTCAGGTAGAGGTCGCCGCCCGCGGTGGCCTGCACATTGACCTGGCTGGGTCCGCCCACGCCCACATAGCGCAAGCCGCCCGCGTACGTACCGCCGATCGAGCCGGCCGCCGTCAACGAGATGTCGCCGCCGCCGGCGTACACGTTGCCCGAGCCGTTGCCCAGGATGGAACCATTGGCCGCGTTCAGCGTGACGTCGTCGTTCCAACTGCGGATCGTGCCAGATACCAGCAGGTCGCCCTGGCGTGCATCGATCTGCACGGCGTCGGTCGCCGTGATGTTGTTCAGGGTGATGACGCCCGTGGTGTTGCTGGAGCCGGTGGGCTTGGGCAACTGAACGTAGAAGCCGCCATTGTTGGCGTTGCCGGACAGGTTGCTGGTCAGGATGTCGAGATAGCCCGTGCCGGTGGCGCCGATGGCGCGCCCGGCCAGCAGGTTCACCGAATTGGCCAGCAATTGCGTGGTCTTGTTGCCGTCGTCGCGAATGTCGCCGGCCGCGTTCAGCGAGATGCCGCCGCTGTAGCCGGCATCGATGCCGCCGACCGTGATGTCGCGGTCGCTGATGAAGCTGAAACTCACCGAGTTGCTGTCGCGCACCTCGTGAATCGTGTGCCCGCCGATATCGTCGGTGATGTTGAACAGCAGCGACGGCGCGCGCACGTCCAGCACGTAGCGGTCGTCCTCGCCCTTGTGGCGAGCGGTCACCGTCAGGGAATTGAGGTCCGCGATGTTGGTGGCGTAGAGGTTGCCGCGCGTGTCCAGCGACAGGCTCGGGGCGTTGACCGAGACGAAGTTGGTGGCGGTGCCGATGTCCTGGTTGGCGACAAGGCTGACGCTGCTGGCCGTGACGCGCGTATTCGCGAGGCCATCGTCCAGGATGCTGCCTTGCGTGGACGTCAGCGCAACGCTGCTGCCCGCGCGGATGTTGCCCAGTTTCAGGGTCTGGTCGCCGCTGAACACGAACTGGTTCAGCAACGAACTGTAGACCTGCTTCAGTTCGTAGGCGGTGCCCAGGTCGTCGTTGACGTCGAAGGCCAGGAAGGGCGCGGACACCAGCAGGGTGTTCTTTCTGAGCGGGTCGGCGTGTGAATTGCTGACCGACAGGTACGTCAGTGTCTTGCCCGGGTTGTCGACGTAGATGTCGCCGCCGCTGCCCAGCGTCAGGCTGGTCGAGGACGTCTTGATGTGATCGCTGGCCGTGCCGATGTGCTGCTGCGCTTGCAGGTTGACGGCGTTACCCAGCAGTTCGCTGTTGGCATTGGCGCGCAGGATGTTGCCGCCCTGGGCGTTCAGCCACAAGGTGCCGGCGCCGGCGTCCAGCTTGTTGGCGGTCAGGTCGGCCACGCCGATGACGGAAATGCCGTTGTAGGCTTTCAGGTCGTCCAGCAGCACCGAGCCCTGGGCCTGGTTGAGGTAGATGCTGCCGCCCGTGGCGTGCAGTTCACCGGCCGCCGTGCGCAGGTAGGTGCCCGACGTGCCCACCGTGTAGCTGCTGTTGGAGGCCGGGGCCAGCAGGGTGACGACGTTGCCGGTGATCAGCGATGCCGACGAGCCCGTGATGCTGCCCGCGCGCGCGGTCAGCGTGACGTTGCCCGAGCCCGCGTTGACCTGGCCGGCGAAGATGCTGTTGCCGGTCAGGTTGACCGCGCCGCCCGAAGAGCTGACGTTGTTGGCCGACACCGAGCCCGCGCCGTTGATCACGATCGCGGCGTTGTTGGCCTGCGCCTGCGTGATGGTCAGGTTGCCGCTGGTGCTGTCCAGGTACACGCCGCCCGCGCCCGAGGTGGCGGACACGGTGCTGGCGTTGGTCTTCAGGGCGCGGGACGCGGCGCCGATGCCGCCGTTCTGCGCCGACAGCGTGAGCGTGCTGGTGGCGATCGAGGTGGCGTCATCGCCGTCGTCCAGGATGTTGCCCATCCCCGAGGTCAGTGACGAGGACGCGCCCGCCTTGATGGCGCCCAGGGTCAAGTGGCCGCCCGCCCACACGGACAGCGCGCCGGTGGTGTCGATCGAGCGCAGGGCCAGGCTGCCGGCGTTGGTCAGATACACACCGCCGCTGCCGCTGGCGGCCGTCAGCGTGTTGGTTTGCGTGTACAGCGCCACGGCGGATGAGCCGATGGCGCCGTTGTTACCGGTGCTGCCGGCTGCCTTGAGCGCGATGCTGCCGGCGGTGATTCGGTCCAGGCTGTTGCGCGCCAGGATGTCACCGGCCGTGGACGTCAGCGCCAGCGCGCCCGTGCCCAGCGCGATGCTGCCCGTGTTGATCGTGCGGTCGCCGGTGAACGAGAAGTTCAGGCCGGCTTGGTTGACCGTGTTCAGTTGGTAGCTGCCGTTGTCCGTCAGCGAGAAAGTCAGTCCGCTGGATGCCAGCTCGTAGGTGTTGTTGACGCCGGGTTGCGCATGGCGGCTGGTGATGTCCAGCGTGTTCAGCACCGAGCGGTTGGCCACGGCCAGGTTGCCGCCGGTGGCAAGCGCCAGCCGCGTGGTCTGGGTGTTGACCGCGTTGCCGGCTTCACCGATGCTGCCGCCGCTGGCGTCCAGCGTGACGGTGTTGCCCGTCACCACTTGATTGGCTCCACCCACGTTGCGGATGGCGCCCGCGCTGGTGCGGACCAGCGCCGCGCCGCTGCCGGCGTCAATGACGTTGGCCAGGTTGATGTCGCCCGTGGCGTTCAGCGTGATCGTGCCGCCCCGGCTGGTCAGCTTGCCGATGTTGTTCAGAGTGCTGCCCACGCCCAGTGCTTCCAGCGTGATGGCGCCGCCCTGGGTGCTGATTTCCGTATTCGAATTCTCGAAGCGGATGCCGCCCGTTTGCGTCGAGCGCAGCGTGAAGCTGTTGCCCGAGGTGGTTTGCAGATTGATCGCGGCCATGTCCGCGATCGTGATCTGGCCGGTGGCTTCCAGCTTGATGTTGGTGGTGCCGGCCAGGCTTTCCAACAGGCCGCGCGACACGGTGTTGTTGGCCGCGTTGGCGTCGCCGCCGTTGACGGTGCCGTCACCGGCGCTGCCGTCAAGCGCGCCCGATCCGTTGCCGGAATCGACGATGCGCAGGTCGGTCGGGTCGATCAGCAGCAGGCCCGTCTTGCCCTTGGGCGCGCGCATGTCCACCGAACCGGTCAGGCCGATGTTCTTCTTGCTGGAGACTTCGGCAAAGCCGCCGTCGCCGCCTTGTGCGCCGCCACGCGCCGACAGGCTGCCGGCAAAGGCCGTGGCGTCGTTGGACCACATCGTGACGTTGCCGCCGTTGCCCTTGACAAGCGCATCGGCCTTGAGCGTGGCGCCCGCCGCTACCTTGACGGTGGACGACTTGCCGCTGAACGCAGCCGAGCCATTGTCCGGGGCCACGCCCAGGCTGCCCAATGCAATCTCGCCGCCGCCGGCGGCGCCGGAGACGTCGATGGCCGCGCTGCGGGTCACGTCCACGTGTTCGCCGGTGACGACGACCTTGCCGCCTTGCTGGCCGGCGCCCACGCCCGTGGCGTCGACCGTGCCGGCGATCTTGACGGTGCCGGCGTCGCCGCCCGACAGCACGATCTTGCCGTTCTGCATGCCGACCGACTGGGCGCTGATGATGCCGTCGGTGTTGACCACGTTGTCGATCACGCCCTTGACGGCGCGCGCCGTCAGCAGCACCGTGCCGCCGTCGGCGCGTATCACGCCGCTGTTGGTGACCAGGGCCGATACCGGCTTGCCGTTGGCGTCCTTGGGCAGTTCATTGACGGTGGAGGTGGCGTCGAAGCTGAGCAGCCCGTCGCCCTGGAAGTCGACGGTGACGGTGTTGGCGCCGGCCAGGGCCACGCGGCCCAGCTTGGCCTGGATCACGCCCGAGTTGCGTACCGACGGCGCCACCAGCGCGGCCAGGCCACTGTCCTTGATGCTGATCGTGCCTTCATTGACGATCGCCGCATTGGCCTTGGACGAGGCCTGGTTGAACTTGTAGTTGCCGGCCAGGAAGTCCTTGTCGCTGATGTTCGCCGTGGTGGCGACCAGACCGCCCACGTCGATGCGCGCACCCTTGCCGAACACCACGCCGTTCGGGTTCACCAGCATCACCGTGCCGTTGGCGTTCAAGCGGCCGAAGATCGCCGAGGGGTCATTGCCGACCACGCGGTTCAACGTGACGCTCTTGCCGCCCGGCTGGCGGAAGTTGACCGTCTCGTTGGCGCCGATGCTGAAGTCTTTCCAGTTGATGATCGCCTTGCCGGTCGACTGGTTGATGTCCAGCGTGCCATTGCCACGGTCGATGATGGTGGCCGAGCCCCCAACCACGTTGCCGCCGGTGGGGTTGGCGTGCGCGCCGCCCGAGGCAAGCGAGCCGATCAGTACGGCCAGCGTGCTGAGCGCGGGCAGGGCGGCGTCTTTCTTCGAGCGCGAGCGGCGAGCGGATGGGGCGAGGCTGCGGGAATTGCGATTCATGGTCGGTCTCTTGTCGTTCGCTGCTTAGTACTGCGCCGAAATGCTGAAGAACACGCGGGGATTCTTGTTGCCCTGGGTCAGGACATCTCCGCTGGTGGGCTTGGCCACTTCAAGCGTGGCGTACAGGCTCTTGCTGAGATTGGCGCGCATGCCCGCGCCGATGGAAGACACATTGGCGCGCGTCAGGGGCGCGCTTTCGCTGCGCGACCAGATGCGGCCGCCGTCGATGAACGAGTAGACGTGCGCGCCGTGCGGCAGGAAGTTGTCGGTGGACACCGCGTAGCGCAGTTCCAGCGAGCCGGCCAGGCCGGAGTCGGCGGACATTTCGCCGTCGTCGTAACCCCGGCCGAAGTTGGGGCCGCCCAGCGCGAATTCCTCGCTGGCCAAAAGCGGGCTGGCGCTGTATTGGCCGGCGAAGGTGGCCACGAACGACAGGCGTTCGGTGAGCTGTTGCAGGCGGGTCAGTTCGGCGGTGAGCTTCAGGAAATCCGAACGGCCCTTGGCGCGCGAGGCCAGTTCGGAGCCTTCTTGCGTCGCGCCCATCGCGTCCAGGCCCTGGTGCACGGTGCCGCGGATGGCGGTGATGCCGTTCCAGCTATCGGTGCGGTCATAGCTCAGGCCCGCGCGCAGCACACGCAGGCGGTCGCGCGTGAAGGGGGTTTCGGTGATGTCCGTGGCGACGTTGCGCACGTCGAACATGCCGAAGGCGCGCAGGTTTTCCAGGCGCGAGCGGATCAGCGGATAGGTGAGGGTGGCCGTGTAGGCCTGCACGTCGCTGGCGACGTTCAGCGGGGCCAGGTCGCGGCCCGGCTCGCTCTTGGCGTAGCTGGCGGCCAGGCCGAAGGTCATGCCGCTGTCGGACACCAGCATGTCGTAGTTGCCGGCCACGGCCTGGCTGCGGTAGGCCGGAAAGCCCAGGCGCCCGGTCAGCGTGAAGGTGTCGGCGCGCGCGCCGAAGGAATTCAGCGTGACCTGGCCGGTCATTTCGCTCCAGCCCAGGTAGGGCGAGCCACGGTTGTCAAAACCCAGGCGCGCATCGACGGGCTTGCGTTCGCTGTGCACCACCAACACCGAGCCGCCCACTTCCTTGGGCGAGGCTTCCAGCGAAGCGCGCACGACCAGGCCGCTCAGGTCATTGGCCAACAGCAGTTGGCGTTCGACCTCGGCCACATTGATGGGGCGCACGCCGCGCAGGCGCTGCACCAGCTTTTCAACCGCTGCTTGCGCGGGGCCGATATCGCCGTCGTACTTCACGTCCGACACATACCCTTCGACCACCAGGATGCGGAATACCCCGCCATCGACCGTCTGTTCCGGCACGATGACGCGCGTGGTCACATAGCCGTCGTTGCGGTAGAGCAGTTCGATGTCGTTGGCCACCTTGAAGGCGTCGGCCACCGTTATCGTCTTGCCCAGCAGCCCTTGATAGAAGGCGCTGATTGTCTCGGGGGGGTAGTGGGTAACGCCGTCCACGCGCAGGTTGCTCAGCGTGAAGCTCAGCTTGTCGGCCCCAGCCGGCGCCTCGGACGCGCTGCCCTGCTGCACCGTCACCTGTGGCCCGGCGGTCGTGCTTTCCGGCATGGCCGGTTGCGGCAAGGCGCGGCCCGGCTCGGCGGCCGACGGCAATTGCGGACGCACGCTTTGCGCCAGGACTGGTCCGGCGGCCAGCGCCAGGGCCGTTGTCGCAAGGCCGATATGCAAGGAAATGGGGGTCAGACAGAGGACGACGGGACGGCAGAATCGGGATAGGCGGCGCATGGGGGGAATCGAACGGCGATTTGTTACATTTGGAATTGATAGATGCTATTTGACATACAACTCACGCTTGGGTACACAACATTTTTGCAACCGCCAAGCGCTGAGATATGCCTTCGCTCGTGACGCCGTCACTGGGTAGGTGCAGGAAAATAAAGGGAAATCCAGAATCCGTTAGCCTGTGGCGGCGACGCCACAAAACGCCGGAATTACGGGTGACCTGACCAGTTTCGCGCTGTAACAAACATTATCGTAAGTACGCAAATATTCCATTACTGAGGTTTGCTGGAATGCCAGGTAGGTTTGCCGCAAGGAAAATTATTCGAACTCCGGGCGCGCTTTTGTCTCTTGTTACCAACGCGAGCGTCGGCTGGCATGAAAGAATGCGCGGCATGAACGACGCCTTCTTTCCGCTGGCTCCGGGCCAGCTCGCCGGTTTGCGCGTACTGGTCGTCGAGGACCGCCCCGAAGACCGCATGCTGCTCGTGGATTTCCTGACCAGTCAGGACTGCCGCGTCTATGTGGCCGAGGATGGCAACGACGGCTACCGCAAAGCGCAACTCGTACAGCCGGACATCATCTTGATGGACGTGAGCATGCCGGTCTGTGACGGCCTCGCGGCCTGCCGCCTGCTCAAAGCCGACCAGGCCACGCGCGCCATCCCCGTCATCTTCCTGACCGCGGCTTGCCTGCCGGGCGAACGGGTGGCGGGGCTGTCGGCGGGCGCCGTCGATTACGTGGCCAAGCCATTTGATTTCGAGGAAGTGCGCCTGCGCCTGCTGATTCATTTGCGGGTGGCTGCAACGCCCGTGCCCGCATCGACGCCGGCCGTGGCCGAGGCCAGCGCGGAAGATGGCACATCCGCCGCCGCCACCGGGGCCACGCTGGACGGCGTGCTGTTTCGCGCGGCGCGCAAGCTGCTGCGCGAGCGGCTGGATCACACCCCCGAACTGATGGCGCTGGCCCAGGCGCTGAACACCAACGCGCGGCGGCTGAACCAGGCTTTCCGGCGCTGCGCGGGCACGACCGTGTTCGAGTTCCTGCGGGAAGAGCGCATGCGCGAGGCGCGCCGTCTGCTGTGCGAGACCAGCCTGGATATCCAGGCCATTTCGCAAGCGGTGGGCTATGGCAACCGAGGCAATTTCTCCACCGCTTTCCGCGAACGCTTCGGCATGCCGCCCACGGCCTTGCGCCAGGAATTGGATCCCTATGCTTGAGCGCCGCCTGGGCTTGCCGGGTTGGCTGCCGTTGTTGTCGTTGTTGTTGTCGGCGTTGTTGGCCCTGTCCTGCCTGCTGCTGCCCGCGCGCGCGCAGGCCGCGCAGCCGTCCGTGGACCTGAGCGCCGTCACCGGCAAACTGCCGCTGAACCACGAACTGCTGGGCGTGGAAGATACCGCCGGAACCCTGGAGCCCAGCCAGATCCTGGACGGACCCTGGCAGCCCGTCACCCCCGCCTGGTTGAACCGGGGCTTTTCGCCATCCGTGTACTGGCTGAAGCTGGACGTGCACAACCCCAGCGATCGCTTTCTGGAACGCTGGCTGTCCTTTGGCGTGCCCCGGCTGGAAGACGTGCGCTTCTACCTGTATCAAGACGGTGAACGACAACCCTTCAAAGTGGTGCTGGCGGGCAACCGCGAGCCGCTCGCCTCGCGCGAAGTGCCGTCTTCCGTGTCGGTGGCCTCGCTGCTGCTGACTCCGGGTGAGCGCGTGACGGTGCTGGTGCGGGTGCAGAGCCGCTCGGCCATCAGCATGGAACCCACCTTGTGGACGCCGGCGGCATTCGTGGACGCGGCGCAGCGCGGCACGGTGGTCCTGGCGCTGCTGATCGGCGCGCTGCTGATGGTGGCGATCTACACCGCTGTGCTGGGCGTGGCCCAGCGTGACCGGGTATTCCTGCTTCTGTCCGCCGCCATCATCATCGAAATTCTCTACAGCCTGTCGTTCCAGGGGCTGCTGTACCGCTATGTGTTGACGGGCGGCGGTGAAACGGTGTTGCGCGCGCCCAGTGTGCTGGGGACGCTGGCGGCCACGGTGTTCGCCTTCACCGTGATGCTGTTCGCGGACTTGCATCGGGTGCGGCTCTGGCGCTGGGTGTATGGCGTGCTGATCGTCTTGGGCCTGGTGGGCTCGGCCTGGGCGGCGCTGGGCGAGTATCGCGCCAGCGCGCAGGCCGTGGTCGGACTGGTCTTTCTGTGGGGGGTGGTCTGGCCTGTCTCCATGGCCGATGGCTGGCGGCGCGGGCATGCCAATGCGCGGATCTTCCTGCTGTCGTTCGCGGTGTATTGCGCATTGCTCTTTCTGCGGCTGGCCTTCATCAACGGGCTGCTGCCCGGCCGGTGGGAGGGTGGGCCTGAGGTAGCTTGGGACCTGTTGTCGGTGTCGTTGATGCTGGCAGTGCTGGTGCATGGGCGCACGCGCCAGCATCGCCAGGAGAAGCTGGCGGTCCAGCAGGAACTGACGCAAGCACGCGAACGCGAACACCTGCGGCTGGACCAGGCCGTCAAGGCGCGCACGCGGGCGTTGCAGGCGGCGCTGATTCGGGCTGACGAAGCCGGCCGCGTGCGCCAGGATTTCCTGGCCCGCATCAGCCATGACCTGCGCACGCCGCTCACGTCCATCATCGGCTTCGCGGACCTGATCCAGGCGGGCGGCCGCGACGACGCGCCGCGCGGCGCGATCATTCGTCGCAGCGCCGACCACATGCTGGGCATGGTGAATGACCTGATCGATTACGCCGCCGGCGCGGGTGGCCAGGCGTTGCGCGTGTCTCCTGAATACGTGCATGCCTTGCTGGACGCCGTTGCCAAGGAATCCGCGCCGATCGCCGCCAGGCAGAACAACCAATTCGTGTCGCGGGTGTCGGAGTCGGTGCCGGCGGTGTTGGAAATGGATGGCAAGCGCGTGCGGCAGGTGCTGTCCAACCTGATCGACAACGCCGCCAAGTTCACGCGCGGCGGCGTCCTGACCTTGACCGCCGACTACATCGCGCCCGATTCGGGCGACGCGATCGAGGGTGCGGGACGGCTCGCAGTGTCGGTGCGCGACACCGGCTGCGGCATCGCGCCGGAAGACCGGCAGCGCATCTTCGAACCCTTCCAGCGGCTGGCTTCCGCCGAGAACCAGCCGGGGGTGGGCCTGGGCCTGCCCATCGTCCAGCAATGGGTGCAGCGCATGAAAGGCGCCATCAGCATCGACAGCGAGTTGGGGCAGGGGACGCGCGTCAGCGTCACGCTGCCGGTCAGGAAGATGGACGAGTCCCGCATCTCGCATCACTACATTGCCGCCGCGCCGCATGTGCTGCCGACGCTGGACGGGGCCGGCAAGCACCTGTGGCTGGCCGAGGACACGCCCGAGATTCGGGAATTCCTGGTCGAGGAACTGGCCAGCATGGGCTTTCAGGTGGATAGCGAGGCCGGTGGCCAGGCAATGGTTGCGCGCATCCAGGCAGACGACGCCCACCGGCCCGACCTCATCCTGACGGACCACCGCATGGACGGCGTCGACGGCTCGGCCGTGCTGGCGGCCGCGCGCGCGCGCTGGCCGGACCTGCCCGTCGTTGCGGTGTCGGCAACCCCCCACGACACGCTGGCCGTGGGCGGCGCGGGCTACGACGCCAGCCTGCTCAAGCCCATCAGCCTGGTTGAACTACGCCATGTGTTGGGCAGGCTGTTGAATCTGCCGATCAAGCAATCAAGCAACGAGGTGGAGTCGGCGTCGCCGCAGATCCCGCAACTGTCCAGCGCCGAGCTGGCGCAGGTGCAACTGCTGCTGGAAAGCGGCGCCATCTCGGACCTGATCGACTGGGCGCAGGCCTTGCAGGCGCGCGATGCGGCGTTCAAGGACTTCAGCGAACAACTGCGGCGCATGGCCAGACAGGGCGACCTCGCGGCGATACGCAAGCTGTGCGAGACCATGCGGGAACGCACCTGACCGTCTGAAATGCGCGCCGTGCGGGCGTCAATCGATGACGCGGCCCGGGTTCAGTGTGCCGTTGGGATCCAGTGCGCGTTTCAGCCGCTTGAGCAGCGCGATTTCGCCGTCGCTGCGGGTGTAGCTCAAAAATGGCTTCTTCAGGAAGCCGATGCCGTGTTCGGCGCTGATCGTGCCTTGCCGGCCGCGCAGCGCGCTGTACACGATTTCTTCCACGCCTAGCCATTCGCTTTGCGCGTGCGGGCCAGTCAGGATGTGGATGTTGTTGTCGCCCAGATGTCCCATGAATAAATGCGTCGCGTCGGGGTATTTCTGCTTCAACGCGGCCTCGACGTCGGCCACATACGTCGGCATCTCCGCCCAAGGCAGACCGCAGTCGAAGTTCACCGTGGGTTTCAACGCAGTCAGCAATTCAGGGATGCATTCCCGCAGGCGCCAGAATTTCTGTGCATCCGACAGGCTGGACGCCACCGCGCAATCGCTGATCAAGCCCGCTTCCAGCGCACCTTCCAGCGCGTTCTCCAGGGCGGCCTGGGGGTCCATGCCAGCCAGGCTGCTGGCCTGAATCAGTACGCTCCAGGGCGCGCTGCCCGGCAATGGCAAGGGCACGCCCGCCAGTACGCTGGCGCGTTGCAGGTATTGCGCCGACATGAATTCATAAGCGCTCAGTTGCGGACCCAAGGTTTTTTTCAAATGGCGCAGCAACAAGGCCATGGATTGCGTGTCGGGCACCTGCACCAGCGCGGTGGCCGGCGCGCCGGGATCGGGCTGCAAGCGCAAGGTCAAACGGGTGATCACGCCTAGCGTGCCTTCAGACCCGATGAACAGAAACCGCAGATCCAGGCCAGAGCTGTTCTTGACCAGGCGCGTCAACGACGTCACGACAGACCCGTCGGGCATGACCGCTTCCAGCCCCAACACCGACTCGCGCATGGTGCCGTAGCGCACCACCTGCGTGCCGCCGGCATTCGTGGCGGCATTGCCGCCAACCTGGCAACTGCCGCGCGCGCCCATGTCCACCGGAAAGAACCAACCGGCTTCCAGCGCGGCTTCCTGCACCTGTTGCAGCGTTGCGCCCGCCTGCACCTGCATGACGCCTTCAACCGCATCGATGGATTCGATGCGGTTCATGCGCTCCATATTGATGACCACGTCGCCGTCGGCGGGCACCGCGCCGCCCGCCAGCCCGGTCAAGCCGCCCTGGATGGTGATCTTGCGGCCCTGCCGATCCGCATCGCGAACCAGGGCCGCCACCTCGTCGGTGGTGGTGGGTCGGTGCACGACGCTGGGCACGCCCCGCGTCAGGCCACTCCAGTCGTGTAGGTATCGTTCATCCCCATTCATGCCGCTTGCTCCACCTTGGGTGCGGGCGTCGCCCCGCTTGAGCCCATCGTCGAGGCGGCTTCCGGTCCACCCATGCGTTCAATCAACACGGCCTGGTCGGCCTTGGCCTGCCGGTCCACGTCTTCCGGATTGCAGATTGCGTACAGCGCGGCTTTCATGCCCGCCAGCACGGCGGCATAGGCGGGTTCGCCTGCCAGGTCGTGCAATTCGCCGGGGTCCGAATCCAGGTTGAACAGTTCAGGCTGAAAGCGCACGTAGTGGTGATACTTCCAAGGCCCTTTGCGCAGCATGAAACCCGCGGTGTTGCTGCCGGCCGCATGATATTCGCTGAGGATGGCGCGGTCGTCGTCGACGGGTTGCCGCGCAATATCGAATAGCGACCGCCCCGGCCGCGTGCCCATGTGCGGGGCCGGGTCCACACCCACCGCTTGCAAGATCGTCGGATACAGGTCCAGCAGGTCCACGGAGGTAGCGCAGACGGAAGGCGATACGTCCGGGCCGGCCACGATCATCGGGATGCCCACGCTTTCCTGGTAGAGCGTGGATTTTCCCCATAGCCCACGGGCACCCACGTTGTCGCCGTGGTCCGACGTATAGACCACGTGCGTGGAATCGGCCAGGCCGAGCGCGTCCAGCGCGTCCACGATGCGGCCCACGTTGCTGTCCAGGAAGCTGCACAGCCCGTAGTACGCCAGGAACGCATTGACGCGCTCGTCTTCGCTTTCGAAGGTGTCTTCGCTGCGCTCGAATTCCGCGTAGGCCTGCACCCAGGGATGGCGTTCGTAGCCGTCTTTGGGATGCAGCTTGGCGTCGGGGATCTGCCGGGCCTCGTACAGGTCAAAGAATTCCCGAGGTGCGATCAGCGGGAAGTGCGGCGCCACCAGGCCCACGTACAACACGAACGGTTCACCGCGATCGGCCGCCGCGCGCAGCCACTCCAGGGTGCGGTCGGTAACGGACCTGTCATAGGACGTATAGGGCGATTCGCCCATGCCGATACGGTCGCCCAGCATGCGCTTGCGCCCGGCCACCGGCAAATAGGGATCCCGGATGGACGCCCACACCATGCCGTGTCCGCCCACCACGTGCATGGGGATATGCTCTGCGTCGAAGCCGACCGGATCTTCTTCGTTGCGATAGTGCAGCTTGCCTATGCTTTCAACGTTGATTCCCTGCTGTTGCAGCACATGACCCCAGCCTTGCGGATCTCCTACGTAAGGCATGGCGTTATCCCAGTGCCGAGTCTGGTGCACGCGATGGCCGGTGGCGAATGCCGCACGCGCCGGCACGCAGATTGGGCTGGGGGTGTAGGCGTTCGGAAAACGTGTACCGCGCGCGGCCAGCGCGTCCAGGTTTGGCGTCTTGATGAACGGATGCCCGGAACAGCCCATGAACGCGGGGTTGTGTTCATCGGACATGATGACGACGATGTTTTTGCCTTTCATAGTGCTTCCTGGATATAGCCAGGCCACGCGCGCGGCGCGTCAGGCCTCGGGGGTGTAGCCGCTGTCCTTGACGACCCGGGCCCAGAACGCATCTTCGCGCTCCATCTGTCGTTTCAAGGCGGTGGGCGCGGTGACTTTGGGGTCGAAGAATTGCTGCTGCATGACCTTTTCAAACGCTGGCGAACGCACGGCGTTTGCCACGGCCTCGGCCAAAGCCTGCGCCTCATCAGTGGGCAAGGCCTTGTTGCCGATCAGCGTGAAGTACTCGGCCACCGTCAGCGATGGATAGCCCGCCGTCGCGAACGTGGGCACGTCGGGCAGCGCGGACGACGGCGCCGAGCCGGTCATGGCCAGGATGCGGATCTTGCCGGCCTTGTGCATGGGAATCAGGTTGGGCAGCGTGGTGATCAGCGCGGGCAACACTCCCCCGACGGTGTCCGTCAGCGCCAGCGAACCGCCCTTGTACGGAATCGGTGTCAAGGGAACCTTGCTGGCGTTCGCCAGCATGACGCCCAGGAAGTGCATGACGGTGCCCGCGCCGGGCGTGCCGTAGACCGCCATGCGCGGGTCCTTTTGCGCCAGTGCCAGGAACTCCTGCAACGTCTTCGCGGGGCTGTCCGCGCCCACCGCGAATCCAAAATCAAACTGGCTGGCGGTGCCCAGCGGCGTGAAATCCGCCGGCGTGTAGCGCAGGTCTTTGTATAGATGCGGATACAGCGTCAGGTTCGTGGAGGGGGTGAACAGCACGGCATTGCCAGTGCCATTGCCATTACCGCCTGCGGCCAGCAACGAGTCGACCGCAATGCGGCCCCCCGCGCCGGCCTTGTTTTCAACGATGAGGGTGTAGCCCGATGCACGCATGCCTTCGGCCAGCGCGCGGGCCACCAGGTCGGCCGCGCCGCCCGGCGCAAAACCCACCAGCATGCGCAAGGGGGGACTGGCCTTGGCCTGTAGCTGCCTGATCGGCAGCGCGCTACAGCACACGGCGGCGCCCATGGCGCCCAGGAACTGTCTGCGTCGTACTTGCATGCTTGTCTCCGTATCGGCGCTTTTTTGATGCGCCATTTTTGGAGTAGCGTACGGCTGCGTCAGACCTGAAGACAAATATTATTTATCTGTGTTTTATATAAGTTTTTTCTTATGCCAATTTGCCGCGCAGCACTTTGCGCGTCACCAGCGTGCGCAACACGGCTTCCAGCGCGTGTTCCATGGCCAGCGTCGTGCTGTCCGGCGCGCCTTCGGCCACGCGCACAATGGATTGCATGCGCGCAATAGGCGGTCGGACCAGGCGCCGTTCCCCCATGGCCTTGTTGCCACGCGCCAGTTCCAGGCCAGCGCTGTCGGGCAGGATCGCAAACGCCACGCCGTCGCGCACCAAGGCGAAATTCAGTTCGGGATCGTTGATCTCGTACTTCACGTTCAGCGGGCAATCCAGGTCCAGCGCGGTGCGTTCGATCAGACGGCGCAAATCGTGGTCACGGTCAGGCGCCACCAGCGGACGCGATCCGATCGCGGAGAACGCCATCGTCTTTCCCGGCCGGTCGAATAGCGATTCCAGTCCGAACAACGAAAACTGTTCTTCATAGACCGGCTTGCAATACAGCCCCGGCAATTCGAATGCGTTCGGCATAAGCGCCACGTCCAGTTGCCGCGTTTGCAGCGCCACGCGCACTTCGCTGGACAAGGCCGACGACAACAACAGCCGGACGTCGGGATAGTTCTGCTCGACGTACCGCACGAGCGGGGCGGCAAGCACCTGGGCCAAGGACCGGGCCAGGCATACCCGCACCGGCCCGCGTGGCTTGCCCGTGGGGGCCTGCACGTCGGTCTTCAGCGATTCCAATTGCTCCAGAATCGACGTGGCGCGTTGCTGCAAGCGCTTGCCTTCGGGGGTAAGCGTGACGCCCTTGGCATGCCGTTCGAACAAAGCCACGCCCAACTCGGCTTCCAGCGCCGCCACGTGCTGGCTAAGCGCGGGCTGCGCGATGCGCAGCGCGGCCGAGGCCAGCGACAAGCTGCCGCTGCGGGCGATTTCCAGAAAATAGCGGAGCTGGCGTGGGGTCATGGCTACAGGGCTAGGGGGGCATGCATGCGGCGCCGGCGTGCCGACGCGGGTTCACGCTGGCGTTGCGCCACGTCACTATACCCAGGTCGCCGCAAGGAAGTCAGGACCCCCCGCTTTGCGGCAAGGGCTCTTGGAGCCGCGCGATGACTTCAAGCTCTTCTTGCCGGATGCGATGGTTCAGCATCAACGCCAGCGCCGCTGCCGCTGCTATGGCGCTTAACACCACGAAGGCGGATCCGTAGCCGTAGCGCTGCGCGACCCACCCGGCGACGGCGGGGCTGAGTGCCGCGCCTATGCCCTGGATGGCCATGATGGCGCCAAGCCCGGCGTTGACGTGGCCGCTGCCGCGCAACAGCGATGCCACCAAGCCCGGCAGCGCTACGCCCAGCAGGCCGGCGGCTATGCCGTCCATGATCTGCACCGGAATCAAGGCCCAGGGCGAGGGCCATATGGCCGCCAGCAAACCACGCAGCGGCAGTACGCAACATGCCAGCATGACCAGCCGCCAGTAACCGTGCCGCTTGGCATGGCGTCCCGCCATCAGCGCCACGGGCACCATCACCAGTTGCGCCACGATGATGGTCAGCGCCGTATAGGCGCTGGGGTCCGCCTGGCCGCGCGAGATGGTGGCCTGGCCCAGCAACGGCAGCATCGCGGCATTGCCAAGATGGAACAGCATCATCGTGAGCGCCACCAGGCACAGCGCTCGCGACCGCGCCAGCACCCGCCAGATCGACGGCACGGGCGCGGCGGCCGCCAGCTTGGCCGGGCTGGATGGGCTGGATAGGCTGGATAGGCTGGATGGACCGGCCGCGCCGGCAGGTTCAAGGCCACGCGCGACGTCGTTGTCGATGTCTTCGGGCCGGATCCGATGCAGGCAGGCAAACGCACCCAGCGGCATCAATACCATCAGCACGAACACGGCGGACAAGCCCCATCGGTAGCCCGCCAGGCCCGCCAACGCGGCCGCGACGACATTGCCGGCATGGTTCCACGCCTCGTTCAGGCCCAATTGCCGAGGCAGCCCGCGCGGCCCGACGATGCCCAGCGTCAAGCCCATGATGGCGGGGCCGAACAGTGCGCCGACGATCGCCGCGAGTATCTGGGTCGTTGCCGCTACGCTTGCCACGGGCCATGCCCACAACGCCAGGTTGCTGGCAATGAGGGTGAGCGTGGCGCCGGCCAACAAGCCGCGCTTGCGGCGCGTTGCGTCCACCCACGCTCCCATTGGCGTGGTGGCCAGCATGCCCGCCAGGCCGGCGGCGGTCATCAGGTAGCCGATATCGTCGGCCCGCCAACCGTGGCTCAACAAGAAGACGCCCAGGAATGGACCCAACCCATCGCGCACGTCGGCCAGGAAGAAGTTGACGCCTGATAGCCAGCGTTGCGAATCGGGGCGCGTTTGCGAGGTCGCCATCATCGCTTCCTAATTCAACGGCCCTTTGAAAACGAAGAACGCACCCAGCCCGATGAACCCAAAGCCCACCAGGTGATTGAGTGTCAGCCGCTCGTCCAGGTAGAACACCGAGAACACGGCAAACACCGTCAGCGTGATGACTTCCTGCATGGTCTTGAGTTCGGCGGCGCTGTAGACGGCATGGCCGATACGGTTGGCCGGCACGGCAAAGCAGTACTCCGCCAGGGCGATCAGCCAACTGACCAGAATCACCATGGGCAGGGGCCGGCCACCGAACTTCAGGTGGCCATACCAGGCAAAGGTCATGAACACATTGGAGAACAGCAACAGGATGACGGGCAGGATCTTGGGCGACATGTCGGGGCAGTTTTGAAGGGGATGGAGGAATCAGCGGGCGCGGTCGTACAGGGGTTGCAGCGCCGACAGACTGGTACCCAGGCTCATGGCCTCCAGCGAGGTGCCCAGCGTGTTGCGCGTCCCCAAGCCCTCGGCGGCGAACGGCGCGCCGGGTTGCACCGACACGCGCAGACTATCGGGCGGAAACCGGACGATGCTGCCGTCGGCCAGGATGACGCCATTGGTTTCGCCGCGAGGGCCGGTCAGCACGGCGTCGACCTGGCCTTCGACCTGTTGCGGATGCAAGGCTTGCGCCCGCAGGTGCGGCGGCAGCGGCCGACCCGCGCCCGGCACGGGGGGCTGGTCATAGACGGTCTGCCCGGTCGAGGTATTGACGATGGCGTCGGCCCTGACGCCGCGCGGCGCCTGTCCGCGCCCGATGACGCGCACCGTATCGCCCGGCTTGACGGCGGCGACAAGCGATTCGGACAGGTGCGGCGGAAATCGGACCAGCGTGCCGTCGGCCAGGCGCAATCCATCGACCTCGCCATAGGGATTCATCAGCAATCGCTGGACTTTTCCTTCAGCGACTGATGGCGCGGCCGGGTCCGCGACGGGCGGGGCAGGGGGCGGCATGACGCCTGGAGGAGGCACCCCATACGCGGCGCTCGTCGCCAGGCACGTTGCGATTGCAAGAACGGAAAGCGTGAATCGGGACATGATGAACTCCTTGAACCGGCAGTGGACACGTCTACGTTGTATGCAAACGCCATGCCAGCAGGAAGTTCGATTCAGATCAAAGGCTTACGATTCCACGCCATCCCCAGGTGTCCGCTTGGGCGACACCTGGGTGTCACCAGATCGGACACTGTCATTCCAGGCCGTGTTCGGCCAGCTTGCGATAGAGCTGTTGGCGTGACAGCCCCAGCCGCCGGGCCGCTTCGGCGCGATTGCCATCGGCGGCAAGCAGCGCACGCTGGATCATGGTGCGTTCCAGGGCCGCCACTGCTTCGGCCAGCGGGCCGTCAAGCGGAATGTCCGGGGCGCCCTGCGCATTGCCCATCGGCTGCAAGCCGATGTGCTCGGGCTCGATGGCCAAACCGTGGCACAGCACCGCCGCGCGTTCCATCGCATTGCGCAATTCGCGCACGTTGCCGGGCCAGGAGTGGGCCAGCAGCCGCTGCGCGGCGGCGGTGGTCAAGCGCCTGGGCACCCCGTCGCCGATGCGGCGCAGAAAATGTTCGGCCAGCGTCAGCACGTCGCCCAGCCGCTCGCGCAGGGGCGGCAGCGCAATGGGCACGACCTGCAGCCGGTACCACAGGTCCTCGCGGAACTTGCCTGCCGCGACGGCGCCGGGCAGGTCGCGGTGCGTCGCCGCGACAATGCGCACGTTCACCGGCACCACCCGCGCGCCACCCACCGGGGTGATCTCGCGTTCTTGCAAGACGCGCAAGATCTTGGCTTGGGTTGCCAGCGGCATGTCGCCGATTTCATCCAGGAACAGCGTGCCGCCCTCGGCTTCGCGAAAGCGGCCGGCGCGGTCGCTGGTGGCGCCGGTATAAGCGCCTTTGACGTGGCCGAACAGTTCGCTTTCCATCAGCTCGACGGGAATCGCGGCGCAATTGACGGCCACGAACGGTCGCGCGCCACGCGAGCTGTTGCGATGCAGGGCGCGCGCGACCAGTTCCTTGCCGGTTCCGGTCTCTCCTAGGACCAGCACGGTGGCATCACTGCGCGCCGCCATGCCGATGCGCTTGAAGACGTCGCGCATGGCCTCGCTGCCGCTGACCAGTTCAACATCATCGGTGGGCGCAGAAAGTGGGTCGGGCGCGGCGGCCGCGCCCTGCGCGCTTTGCAGGGC
>RCUJ01000189.1_pt1 | contig 35663 bp, 33 predicted proteins | sample 2166321 | NCBI WGS metagenome assembly RCUJ01 (sample SAMN09932808, study PRJNA488358) | compost metagenome | feature: garden; material: soil; isolation source: compost soil in an enriched community after 118 h of incubation | place: Germany: Experimental Botanical Garden Goettingen | collected... | reverse complement strand
GCGCGGCTTGGCGATGGCCGAGAGCACGCGCGCGCCGCGGGCCCGGGCGTAGTCTTGCGCCGCCTGCAGGATGCGCGGCGGCTGGGCGCTCATGAGCACCAGCGCCGCGGGGCTGCCGGCTTCGACCACTGCGTCGATCATCTGCAGGCCCGTGACTTCGGGTGTGTCGATGTCCACCACCAGCAGGTCGTGGCGCCGGTGCTGTACTGCCTCGACAAAGCCATGGCCGCTGCGCGTGACGTCCACGCGGGGAATGCCGGCGTGGCGCATGAAGGTGGCCAGCGCGAGGCCAGTGCGTTCGACCTGGTCGATCACGAGTGCGTGTCTGATCATGGCGAGCCTTGGAGGGGGAAGAGGATGTTCTGCATCTTCCCGGGGGCGGCAAGAATCCCCCATCGGCCCAGTCCGAAACTCGCGGCCGATTCCGTAGGACTTCGGCTGAACCCTGTTGCCACGCAGCAACTGTTGCCAATCCTGAGCAAGGCCGCATCTGGCGGTACGATGCGCGGAATCGAATCGACCGACATTCCACCCCACTTCGCCTGCCGCAAAGGAGCCTCGATGGCCGGACCTTCCCCCACCTTGACGCGCGGCACCACCTCGCTGGACAAGACCCTGAAAAAGAGCGAACAGGTGGCCGCCGATGTGCAGCGCGCCTCGGACAACCTCGCCGTCGTGAGCACCGTGCTGGAACAGGAACTGCCGGACGAGGTCCAGGTCGGCGAGGTGGCGCAGGCCATCGAGCACACCAGCCAGCTCGAGGAAAAACTCGCCCAGTCGGCCGAGAAACTGGCCGAAGTGAATGCGGCGCTGAGCGAGGAAATCGAGAAGCGCCTCGAAGTGACCGCCGAGCGCGACGAGAGCCAGGCGCTGGCCGAGCAGCTCAAGGCGCGCATCCGCACCCAGGCGACGTCGGACAAGCGCTGATCGCCGTTGTTTCCGCACGGTTTGCGTGCGTCGTTCTCCCTTCTCCTACGCGGAGACCGCTTGCGCCACGCTACGCTATTGGTTCACACATCAAAACCGCGGCATGGCCCTCATCACGTTCCTCGTCGAGGACAACAAGACCATCAGGGACAACCTGGTCCCGGCCCTCGAGGACCTCGTCAACGGCCATGTCGTCGGCTATGCCGAAACCGAATCGGGCGCCCTCGCCTGGCTCGCCGCCCACCCCGATGCCTGGCAGCTGCTCATCGTCGACCTGTTCCTCAAGGAAGGCTCCGGCCTGGGCGTGCTGTCGGGCTGCCGCGAGCGCGGCCCGCACCAGCGCGTCGTGGTGCTGAGCAACTACGTCACCCCCGACATCCGCACGCGCTGCCAGGCCCTGGGCGCCGACGCGGTGTTCGACAAGTCGCGCGACCTGGACGCCTTCATCGAGTACTGCAACGCGGACCGCCCCTCGGGCCTGGCCGCGCTCTGAAGGCAGACCCGCGCAACGACTGCGCGCACCCCTGAATGAAAAAAGGGCCCGAAGGCCCTTTTGTCATGGAACGACCCGGTGAAGGGTCGTTGGCTGCAATGCGATCAGCGCACCACGGCGATCTGCGTGCGCACGCCACCCTTGTAGGTGAAGAGCGTCAGGGCGCCGTTCTTGATGTCGCCCTTTTCGTCGAAGGCGATCGGGCCGGTCACGCCCTTGTATTGCACCTTGCCGACTTCAGCCAGGTACTTTTCCGGGTCGGACGAGCCGGCCTTGGCCATGGCTTCGGCCAGCACGTTGACCGCGTCGTACACGTACGGTGCGTAGATCTGCACTTCGACGCCGTTCTTGGTCTTGAACTTGGCCTTGAAGTCTTCCAGCGGCTGCTTGAAGTCGCCGTCGACACCGCCGGCTTCGGCGCAGACCACCATGTCTTCACCGATGGCGTCGCCTGCCAGCTTCGGCAGTTCGCCGGTGCACAGGCCGTCGCCGCCCATGAACTTGACGTTCAGGCCGAGCTGCTTGACCTGCTTGAGCATCGGGCCGCCCACGGCGTCCATGCCGCCGAAGAACAGCACGTCGGGCTTGGCAGCCTTCAGCTTGGTCAGGATGGCGTTGAAGTCGGTCGACTTGTCGGTCGTGAACTCGTGGCCCACGATGGTCGCGCCGGCGGCCTTGGCTGCCTTCTCGAACTCTTCGGCAACGCCCTGGCCGTAGGCCGTGCGGTCGTCGATCACGGCGATGTTCTTGCCCTTGAGCGTTTCGACGGCGTACTTGCCGAGCGTGCCGCCCAGCTGCGTGTCGTCGGCCACCACGCGGAACGTGGTCTTGAAGCCCTGGCGGGTGTACTTGGGGTTGGTGGCCGACGGCGAGACCTGCGGAATGCCGGCGTCGCTGTACAGCTTGGAAGCGGGGATCGTGGTGCCCGAGTTCAGGTGACCGACGATGCCGTTGACCTTTTCATCGACCAGCTTCTGGGCGACGGCGGTGCCTTGCTTCGGATCGCCAGCGTCGTCTTCGGGAACCAGCACGAACTTGGCAACCTTGTCGCCGATCTTGAAGCCCTTTGCATTCAGGTCTTCGATGGCCATCTTGGCACCGAGCTCGTTGTCCTTGCCGAGGTGGGCAATGGGACCGCTGGTCGGGCCGACGTGGCCGATCTTGACGACCAGGGCATCAGCAGGAGGCGCAGCAGGGGCCGGAGCCGCAGCCGTGGGTGCCGGTGCCGCCGGAGCAGCAGCTTCTTCCTTCTTGCCGCAAGCCACGAGCGTGAGTGCAGCCAGTGCGACCGCAGTCCATTTCAATTGCATGAGAACCTCCAGAACTTGGATGAAAAGATATAAAAACCGGTCGTTCGATCCGGGCGTTCAGACCTCGCAAGTTTCGCGCCGCAGACCAGCGGCACCCTCACGCCATTCCGACCTGCGGCGCAGTTTAGCCGAGGATTTATGCGCCGGAAGTTGGCGTAGACCCTGTGTTTTCCCCTGTGTTTTCACAGAGTTCAGCGGCCATGGATTCGATGACGAGCGCGCGCAGCACGGCCTCGATTTCGCCGCGCAGACGCGGCACCATTTCGTCGAGCTGATGCTGAACGGCAGCTGACACGGCGTCGCTCAATCGCTCCTCCAGCGACAGGTCGACGCGCTGCAGCACGCGGTGCAGCAATTGCTCTTCGAGGCTGACGATTTCGGCCGGCGTGAGCGATACCGACGGCGGCAACGCCACGGCGCTCGCAGGGTCCGGCGGCGGGGGCTGCGACACCGGTGCACCCGTGGGTCGCACCGTCTCGGCGACCGGCACGGGCTCGGCCGGAATCTCGAGCACGGTCGTCAGCGTCGGGACGAACCGGGGCGGCGTGCGCAGCGTGCTGGCCATCAGGAAGCGCTCCTTGCGAAATCGTGCGGCTGGATCGTGTAGCCCCGGTCGGCGTAGTGGCGCCAGCGGGTGCGGCCGACCTGCCGGTCGTTGGCCTCGTCGCTCACGATGTCGATCATGCGTTCGAAGCGCTCGAAGCCGGCCGGCACTTCGAGGCCCAGGTTGACCAGCATCTCGCGGTGCGGCAGCGAGGCCGCGTCCGAACCTTCGGCGCACAGGATGACGGGCGAGCGCGCCACCACATGGGCCGGCGCATCGGCGCGGCAGTGCGCGACGAAGTCGACCGGCGACAGCTGCCAGAGCGCGGCATCGACCGTGTCGAGCGCGCGCGCATCGCCCACCACCACCACGCGCAGGCCGCGTGTGTTCACGGCCTTGCGAACCAGCCGGCAAGCGTAGGTGAGCTTGTCGGGCGCGTTGTAGTGAAAGCCGATGTCGGTCACTGCGCGGACCGGGCCTTTCGGGCCGGCTTGGCCGGGGCCTTGGGCGAAGCGGCCTTCTTCACAGGCTTGGCGGCCTTCCCGGCCTTCGGCGCGGCGGCAACGGCGTTGCTGCTGCCCGCACGGTTCGTCAGGTACGAGACCAGCAGGCCGACGGGCCGGCCGGTCGAGCCCTTGGCCGCCCCGCTCTTCCAGGCCGTGCCTGCGATGTCCAGGTGCGCCCAGGCGTAGTCGGCCGTGAAGCGCTGCAGAAACTTGGCCGCGGTGATCGCGCCGCCGGCACGCCCGGCGATGTTGGCCACGTCGGCGAAGTTGCTCTTGAGGCCTTCGGCGTAGTCGTCGTCCAGCGGCAGGCGCCAGCAGCGGTCTTGCGAGGCCTCGCCGGCCGATTCGAGCGCGGAGGCCAGCGACTCGTCGCTCGCGAACAGGCCGCTGCGCACGCCGCCCAAAGCCACCACGCAGGCGCCTGTGAGCGTCGCGATGTCGATGACGGCAGCGGGGTCGAAGCGCTTGGCGTACGTGAGCGCGTCGCACAGGATGAGCCGGCCTTCGGCGTCGGTGTTCAGGATCTCGATGGTCTGCCCGCTCATGCTGGTGACCACGTCGCCGGGCTTGACGGCCTTGCCGTCGTTCATGTTCTCGCACGAAGGAATCAGGCCGACCACGTTGATCGCCGGCTGGATCGCGCCCAGCGCGCGGAAGGTGCCGAGCACGCTGGCGGCGCCGCACATGTCGAACTTCATCTCGTCCATCTCGGCCGCGGGCTTGAGCGAGACGCCGCCGGTGTCGAAGGTGATGCCCTTGCCCACGAGCACCACGGGGGCCTCGTCCTTGGCGCCGCCCTGGTAGCGCAGCACGATGAAGCGCAGCGGTTCGGCCGAGCCCTGGGCCACGGCGGCGAACGCGCCCATGCCGAGCTTCTCGACCTCCTTCGGGCCCAGCACTTCGCACTTGATGCGCGGCAGCTTCGCCAGCCCCTTGGCGGCTTCGGCCAGCAGCGTGGGCGTGGCGTGGTTGGCGGGACGGTTGCCCCACTCCTTGGCCAGCTCGATGCCCGCGACCGTGGCGCGGGCGTCGTCGAAGGCCTTGGTGACGGCGGGGCTGGCGGCCTCGGCCACGCCCAGCGTCAGGTGGCGGATGCTGCGCGGCTCGGCCTTCGACTTGGTCGTGGTGTAGACATAGCTGGCATCGGCCGCGGCCGTGACGGCGGCGGCCACCGCGGCGGCGTCGGCCGGCTGCGCGAAGACGATCACGACGCGCTTGGGGCCGTGGGCCTTGGCGGCGGCAACCGCCGCGCTCACGGCGCTGCGCACCGAAGCGGCCTTGCCGTCGCCGATGGCGGCCAGCAGCACGCGCGAGGGCACCACGGTCTCGGGGCGGTACAGCGCGAGCAGCTTGCCGGCCTTGTCGGGCAGGTCGCCGGCTTTGCGGGCGCTGGCGGCGAGCACGGAAACGGGGTCTTTGGCGGTGGGGAGAGCGCTGCCGACGAGCACGATGAGGAGGTCGGATTTCTCGGCGGCGGCCTGGGCGACGGTGAGGGTCTTGAGTTGAAAGTCCATAATCCTTTTTTTCCTCGAACGATGTTATTCCATTCTTCCCTACGCAAGGAGCTGTCGCGCAGCTTCGGAGCGACCCTCGTCGTCCTGGTCACCATCGTGATGACCATGATGCTCATCCGTACGCTCGGGCTGGCGTCCAAGGGCAGCGTGAACCCGCAGGAGGTCTTCCTCGTGATGGCGTACACGGTGCTCGGCTACATGCCGACCATCCTGAGCCTGAGCCTGTTCATCGCCATCGTCGGCACGCTCTCGCGCATGTACCGCGACAGCGAAATGGTGATCTGGTTCTCCAGCGGGCGCGGCCTGGCCGATTTCGTCCAGCCGCTGTTCCGATTCGCCTGGCCGGTGCTGCTGCTCATCGCGGCCATGGCGCTGGTGGGCTGGCCCTGGGCCAACTCGCAGACCATCGGCATGCGCCAGCAGTACGAGCAGCGCAGCGACATCGAGCGCGTCACGCCGGGTGAGTTCCGCGAGTCCTCGGGCCGGCTGCGCGTGTTCTTCATCGACAAGGACACGCCCGACGGCGCCACCGCCACCAACGTGTTCATCTGGGCCGTCGAGCGCGGCCTGCAGATCACCACGTCGGCGCGCAGCGGCCGCATCGAGGACATCGACAACCACCGCTTCCTGCTGCTGAGCAACGGCCAGCGCCTGGAGCGCCCGCTGTTCACGGAATCGGGCCTGAAGATCAGCGAGTTCAAGACCTACGGCACGCGCGCGGGCGGCAGCTCGAACGCCACCGGCGACAGCACGCCCACGCGCGCACGCTCCACGCTCTCGCTGCTGCGCGACCGCAGCGATGCCAGCCTGGGCGAGCTGGGCTGGCGCTTCGGCATGCTGCTGGCCGCCATCAACTTCGTGCTGCTGGCGCTGACGGTGTCCAGCGTCAACCCGCGCGTGGGACGCAGCGGCAACCTGGTGTTCGCGCTGTTCGCCTTCGTCGTCTACTACAACCTGCTGAACCTGGGCCAGAGCTGGATCAGCTCGGGCCGCTACGGCATGGGCTCCTTCATGCTGCTGCTGCACGGCGGCGTGTTCCTGTTCGCCACGGCCTGGCTCACGCTGCGCAACAACAACTGGTCGGCCCGCCGCCAGGCCCGCGCCAGCGCCGCCACGGCCGGCGCCCTGCCGGCCGTACCGCCTTCCCGGATCGACCCGACCTCGTGAAAACCATCCGCCGACTGATCTACGTCGAGGCACTGAAGGCCGTGGCCTTCGTGACGCTCGGCTTCCTGAGCCTGTTCTTCTTCTTCGACTTCGTCGACGAGTTGCAGTCCGTGGGCAAGCCCGAAAGCCTGGCCTACGGCCCGGTGCAGGCGCTGATCTACGTGCTGCTGCTGGTGCCCAGCCACCTGTACGAGCTGCTGCCGATCACGGTGCTGATCGGCTGCATCTTCGTGATGGCGCGGCTGGCGCAAAGCTCCGAATACACCATCCTGCGCACCAGCGGCCTGGGCCCGTGGCGCGCGCTGCGCACGCTGCTGCTGCTGGGGCTGGGCTTCGTGGTGCTCACCTTTGCCATCGGCGACTACATCGCGCCGCTGTCGGGACGCACCGGCCAGCTGCTCAAGTCGCGCTACCAGGGCACCTACTCGCTGGTGGGCAACACCGGCGCCTGGCTGAAGGAAAAGCGCGGCGACACGTCGTATGCGGTCAATGTGCTGTCGATTTCGCGCGACGGCTCGCTGCAGAACACGCGCATCTTCGAGTTCGACGGCAACGGCTACGTGAGCAAGCAGCTCATGGCCAAGTCGGCCCGCATCCTCGACGACAAGTGGGTGCTGTCCGAAGTCGAGCAGCAGGACTACGAAACCCGCACCGCCGACAAGGCCCGCATCACGACCACCCATGTCGAGAAGATGGACTGGCCCACCTCGCTCACCGCCGAAATGGTGTCGGTCGCGCTGCTGCGGCCCGACCGCATGAGCACCATCGACCTGTTCGACTACATCCGGCACCTGAACGCCAACGGCCAGACCGCGCAGCGCTACGAGATCGAGTTCTGGCGCAAGGTGTTCTATCCGCTGTCGTGCCTGGTGATGGTGGTGCTCGCCCTGCCCTTCGCCTACCTGCACTTCCGCCAGGCCGGCATCACGACCTACGTGTTCGGCGGCGTGATGATCGGCATCAGCTTCTTCCTGCTGAACAACGTGTTCGGCTACCTCGGCAACCTCAGCAACTGGTCGCCCTGGCTCACGGCGGCGGCGCCGGGGCTGATCTATTCGGTGCTGTCTCTCACAGCCTTCAGCTGGCTGGTCCTGAGGCGATGACCACGCAGGTGCCGGGCACGGTGCTGCTCGCGCACGGCTCGCGCGACGCGCGCTGGCGCGAGCCCATCGAGGCGGTCGCCGCCCGCATGCGCGAAGACGACCCCACGGTGCGCGTCAGCTGCGCCTACATGGAACTGGCCGCGCCCGATCTGCCCACGGCCGCCGCCGCGCTGATCGCCGACGGCGCCACCGCGGTGCATGTGGTGCCGCTGTTCCTGGGCATGGGCAAGCACGCCCGCGAAGACCTGCCGCTGCAGCTCGACGCCTTGCGCCAGCGCTGGCCCGACGTGGCCTTCTCGCTGGCCCCGATCGTGGGCGAATCGCCCGAACTGGTCGCTTTGCTGGCCCGGATTGCCATCAAATCCTGAAGTCCCGGTCATTTTTATAGACTTCAAAGGCATAATGAATTCCGCAATCAGACGGAATTTGATATGAATCTGCACCAGTTCAAGTTTGTTCAGGAAGCCGTGCGGCGCAACCTGAACCTCACCGAGGCGGCCAAGGCGCTCCACACCTCGCAGCCCGGCGTCTCCAAGGCGATCATCGAACTCGAGGAAGAGCTCGGCGTCGAGATCTTCGCCCGCCACGGCAAGCGCCTGAAGCGCATCACCGAACCCGGCCAGCACGTCATCGCCAGCATCGAACTCATCATGCGCGAGGTCGGTAACCTCAAGCGCATCGGCGAACAGTTCAGCGCACAGGACAGCGGCACCCTCTCCATCGCCACCACCCACACCCAGGCGCGCTATGTGCTGCCGGTGCCCGTGGCCAACCTGCGCGAGGCCTACCCGAAGGTCAACGTGAGCCTGCACCAGGGCTCGCCCGACCAGGTGGCGCGCATGGTGATCGACGAGATCGCCGAGATCGGCATCGCCACCGAATCGCTCGACGGCTATGCCGAGCTGGTCACGCTGCCCTGCTACGAGTGGCAGCACGTGCTGGTGCTGCCCAAGGACCACCCGCTGGCGGCCAAGGAGCGCGTGTCGCTCGAAGACCTCGCGAGCGAGCCGATCATCACGTACCACCCGTCGTTCACCGGCCGCACGCGCATCGACCATGCGTTTGCCCAGAAGAAGCTCACGCCGCGCATCGCACTCGAAGCCATCGATTCCGACGTGATCAAGACCTACGTGCGCCTGGGCCTGGGCGTGGGCATCGTGGCCGAGATGGCGGTGCGCGACGAGTCGAACGCCGACCTCGTGGTGCGCCCGATGGGCCACGTGTTCGGCCAGAACATCGCGCGCGTCGCCTTCAAGCGCAGCGCCTACCTGCGCAACTTCGTCTTCAAGTTCGCCGAGCTGCTCTCCGACCGCCTCGACCGCAACCTGATCGCGAAGGCCCTCAGCGGCCACCAACAAGACTACGAACTCTGATCCTCCAGCCTTTCTCCCCGCGACGACCGACCATGAGCACCGCCACCCCTTCGTCTTCTCCCCGCACGCCCGAGATCACCACCAAGCTGCCGGCTGTCGGCACCACCATCTTCACCGTGATGTCCACGCTCGCGGCCGAGAAGAACGCCGTGAACCTCGGCCAGGGCTTCCCCGATTTCCACTGCGATCCGAAGCTGCTCGAAGACGTGACCGCCGCCATGGCGGCCGGCCACAACCAGTACCCGCCGATGCCGGGCATCCCGTCGCTGCGCGATGCCATCGCCGCCAAGATCGAGGCGCTCTACGGCCGCAGCTACAGCGCCGCGACCGAGATCACGGTCACGGCCGGCGCCACGCAGGCCATCATCACGGCCATCCTGGCCATCGTGCGCCCCGGCGACGAAGTGATCGTGCTGGAGCCCTGCTACGACAGCTACGTGCCCAACATCGACCTCGCCGGCGGCAAGGTCGTGCGCGTGCCGCTCGTGCCCGGCACCTTCCGCCCCGACTTCGACAAGATCGCCGCCGCGCTCACGCCGAAGACGCGCGCGATCATCATCAACACGCCGCACAACCCGAGCGCCACGGTCTGGACCGAGGCCGAGATGCGACAGCTCGAAGACCTGCTCGCGCCCACCGACGTGTTCGTGATCAGCGACGAGGTCTACGAGCACATGGTGTTCGACGACGCGCGCCATGAAAGCGTGGCGCGCTTCCCCGGCCTGGCGGCGCGCAGCTTCATCGTCAGCAGCTTCGGCAAGACCTACCACGTCACCGGCTGGAAGGTCGGCTTCGTGGCCGCGCCCGCGCCGCTGATGGCCGAGTTCCGCAAGGTGCACCAGTTCAACGTGTTCACGGTGAACACGCCGATGCAGCACGCGCTGGCGCAGTACATGGCGCGGCCCGAGCCCTACCTGGAGCTGCCGGCCTTCTACCAGCGCAAGCGCGACCTGTTCGCGGCCGGCCTGGCCGAGAAGACCCGCTTCAAGCTGCTGCGCAGCGAAGGCAGCTACTTCCAGTGCGTGGACATCTCGGCCGTGAGCGACCTGTCGGAGGCCGACTTCTGCCTCTGGCTCACGCGCGAGATCGGCGTGGCGGCGATCCCGCTGTCGGCCTTCTACGGCGACGGCTTCGACCAGCGCGTGGTGCGCTTCTGCTTCGCCAAGAAGGACGAGACGCTGCTCGCCGCGCTCGACCGCCTCGCGAAGCTCTGACGCCGGCGGCCACGCTCCGGGTGCAGCGATGACGATGAACCGGCCGCGCTGGATCCTGCTGGCCCTGGCCCTCTCGTTCCTCGTGGTGGGCATCGCCGACGCGTTCCTGCCGCCGCTGCGCGGCAAGGACTACACCGCGCTGGACGTGGCGCATGTGTTCCTCATCTCGGCGCTGTGCTACACGTGGTGCCGGGCCGACGGCCTCGCGCGCGGCGTGCCCGCGCCTGGTCGCTCGGCGCTGCTCGCAGGCATCTTTCCGCTGCTGGGCATTCCGGTCTATCTCTTTCGCACGCGCCCCTGGCGACGGGCCTTGCTGGCCACGCTGGGGGCCGCGGCCTTCCTGGTGTCGAGCCTGGTGCTGGCCGCCGTGGGCACCTTGTCGGCCGAGTGGATGCGCAACTGAAAGCCACCCGAATGAACCCCACCCGCCTCATCACGCGCATCTTCACGCTCGTCGGCGCGCTCATGCTCCTCGGCGGCTGGCTGCTCTACCAGAACACCACGAAGTTCATCGCATCGGCCGGCAAGGCGCAGGGCGAGGTGATCGCGCTGCAGTCCGCGGGAAGTTCGAGCCGCAGCAATTCGCCGACGTGGCGCCCGCTGGTGCGCTTCACGCTGCCGTCGGGCGCGATCGTCGAGTTCTCGCCGTCGAGCAGCAGCAACCCGCCGGCCTACGACAAGGGCGAAGTCGTGGGCGTGTTCTTCAACCCCGCGAACCCGCAGGACGCCCGGCTCGACGGCTTCTTCGACCTGTGGGGCGGTGCCGCCATCGTCGGCGGGCTGGGCGCCATCTTCCTGGCGGTGGGCGTGGCCATGCACTTCCTGCTGGCAGGCGCACCGGTAAAGCGCCGACGCCCACGGTAGGACAGCCCTGACCGCGTCAGGGGCGGCTCTCCGGCGCTCGCGGCGCCCCGGGACGATGAGCATGGAGGCTCGTGACAACAACGTCCCAGGAGAAAAAACATGTCCCTCTCGTTCATTCTGCTGATCGTCCTGATCCTGCTGCTGATCGGCGCGCTGCCGAGCTGGGGTTACAGCCGGTCCTGGGGCTACGGGCCCAGCGGCGGCCTCGGGCTCGTGGTGCTGATCCTGGTGATCCTCGTGCTCATGGGCCGCATATAGCGCCCGCGCCATCATGAAAAAAGCCCGCGTCGCCGCGGGCTTTTTTTACGCCTGAAGCTGCGCCCAGGCCTTGTCGAGCCGCTTCACGCTCACCGGCTGCGGCGTGCGCAGCTCCTGCGCGAAGAAGCTCACGCGCAGCTCCTCGAGCAGCCAGCGGAATTCGAGCATGCGCTCGTCCACCACGCCCTTGCGCTCGGCCACGAGGCGCCAGTAGCGCTGCTCCTGCGGCTTCAGCTCGGCCAGCTTGGCCGTGTCGCGCGCGGGGTCGGCGCGCAGCTTGTCCAGGCGCAGCACGATGGCCTTGAGGTAGCGCGCGAAGTGCTGCAGCTGCGTCCACGGCGCGTCGGCGATGAAGCGCTTGCCCACGAGCTTCTGCAGCTGCTGCGCCGCGTCCTGCACCGCCTCGGGCTGGACCTTCGTGTCCTTGATCTTGCGCGCGGCGGCCGCGTACTCCACGAGGATGACGCCCGCGAGCCGCGCCACTTCGTTGGCGATCAGCGTGAGCCGCCCGCGCCCTTCTTCGAGCCGCTTCTTGAAGGCGAACTCGTCGGTGGGCAACGGCTCCTGCAGGAAGGCGCGGTCGATCGCCACGTCGATGATCTGCGTGCGCAGTTCTTCCGACGTGCCCAGCGGCATGTAGGCGACCGACATCTTCTGCAGGTCGGGGATGTTCTTCTCGAGGTACTTCAGCGCGTCCTTCAGCTGCAGCGCGAACAGGCGACGCAGGCCGGCGCGGTGCTTGGCGGCGGCCACGGCGGGCTCGTCGAACACCTCGATGGTCACGGCATCGCCCTCGTCGCGCAGCGCCGGGAAGCCGATGAGCGACTGCGAACCGCGCCGCACTTCCATCAGCTCGGGCAGCTCGCCGAAAGCCCACGTCGTGTAGCGCTGGCCGGCGGGCAGCGTGGGGGCAGCCTTCTCGGGCGCAGCGCTCTTCGCGGGGGCCTGGCCCCCGTTCGCAGGCGCAGCCTTGGGCGCCGGCGACGCCTTCACGTTGAGCCCCGCGAGCGCCTGGAACGCACCGCGCGCCTGCGCGCCCAGCTCGGCCTTCAGCGCGCCGAGGTTGCGGCCCATGCCCAGCTGGCGGCCGTGCTCGTCGACGATGCGCAGGTTCATGAACAGGTGCGGCGCGAGCATGTCGAGCTTGAAGTCGGCGCGCTTCACGTCGATGCTCGTGAGGTCGCGCACGCGCTTGAGCAGCACGTCGGTGAGCGAGCCGGTGCCGAAGAGTTCGGGCGCCGACAGCTCCTCGGCCAGCTTCGAGGCCGACTCGGGCAGCGGCACCAGCCGCGAGCGCGGGCGCTGCGGCAGGCTCTTGAGCAGCGCCTGGATCTTGTCCTTGAGCATGCCGGTCACCAGCCACTCGCAGCGCTCTTCGTTCACCTGGTTGAGCACGAACAGCGGCACGCTGACCGTGAGGCCGTCTTTCGCATCGCCCGGTTCGTGCAGGTAGCTCGCGGCGCAATCGACGCCACCCAGGCGCAGCGTGGGCGGGAACGACTGCGTCGTGATGCCGGCCGCCTGGTGGCGCATGAGCTCGTCGCGCGTGAGGTACAGCAGGCGCGGCTGGTCCTTCGAGGCGTGGCGGTACCAGTTCTCGAAGGTGATGCCGCTGGCCACGTCGGGCGGCAGCTGCGCGTCGTAGAAGGCGAAGATCAGTTCGTCGTCGACCAGCACGTCCTGCCGGCGCGCCTTGTGCTCCAGGCCTTCGACCTCGCGCACCAGCTTGCGGTTGGCCGTGAGGAACGGGAACTTGCTTTCCCATTGCCCGCCGACCAGCGCTTCGCGGATGAAGATCTCGCGCGCCGACACCGGATCGACCTTGGTGAAATCGACGCGCCGCCCGCTGTAGACCACGAGGCCGTACAGCGTCGCGCGCTCCAGCGCCGAGACCTGCGCGCCCTTCTTCTCCCAGTGCGGATCGAGCAGCTGCTTCTTCAGCAGATGCCCCGCCACCTGTTCGAGCCACTGCGGCTCGATGTTGGCGATGCCGCGCCCGAACAGGCGCGTGGTCTCGACCAGTTCGGCCGCGACGATCCAGCGCCCCGGCTTCTTCTTCAGGTGCGCGCCGGGGTGCTTGTAGAACTTGATGCCGCGCGCGCCGAGGTAGGCCTCGTCGTCCTCGAGCTTCCAGCCCACGTTGCCCAGCAGGCCCGCGAGCATCGACAGGTGCAGCGGCTCGTAGCCGGCCGGCGTGGCGTTGATGCGCCACTTGTGCTCGGTGACCACCGTGAGCAGCTGCGAATGGATGTCGCGCCATTCGCGCACACGGCGGATGTTGATGAAATTCTGGCGCAGCAGCTGCTCGTACTGGCGGTTGCTGAGCTTGTGCGTGTCACCGTGGCCGCCGCGCGCGTCGGCGATCCATTTCCACAGGCGCAGGTAGCCGCTGAACTCGCTCTTCTCGTCGTCGAACTTCGAGTGCGCCTGGTCGGCCTGCTGCTGCGCGTCCATCGGGCGGTCGCGCACGTCCTGCACGCTGAGCGCCGAGGCGATGATGAGCACTTCTTCGAGCGCGCCGCGCGTGCGGGCTTCGAGAATCATGCGGCCCACGCGCGGATCGAGCGGCAGCTTGGCCAGCTCGGCGCCGGTGGCCGTGAGCTCGTTGGCGTCGTCGACCGCGCCCAGTTCATTCAGCAGCTGGTAACCGTCGGCAATGGCACGCGGCGACGGCGCTTCGAGGAACGGGAAGCGCGCCACGTCGCCCAGCCGCAGCGACTTCATGCGCAGGATCACGCCCGCGAGCGACGAACGCAAGATTTCCGGATCGGTGAAGCGCGGGCGGCCCGCAAAGTCCTTCTCGTCGTACAGGCGGATGCAGATGCCGTTCGCCACGCGGCCGCATCGGCCCGCGCGCTGGTTGGCCGCGGCCTGGCTGATCGGCTCGACCAGCAACTGCTCGACCTTGCTGCGGAAGCTGTAGCGCTTCACGCGCGCCGTGCCGGTGTCGATCACGTAGCGGATGCCCGGCACGGTGAGCGAGGTCTCGGCCACGTTGGTGGCCAGCACGATGCGCCGGCCGTGGTGGCTCTCGAAGATGCGGTCCTGCTCGGGGCCCGACAGCCGCGCGAACAGCGGCAGCACCTCGGCATTGCGGAACAGCGGCTGGTGGCTGACGTGGCGGCGCAGGTGGTCGGCCGCCTCGCGGATTTCGCGTTCGCCGGGCAGGAAGATCAGGATGTCGCCGGCGTTGTGCGGGTCGCGCCAGAGCTCGTCGACCGCGTCGGCGATGGCGTCGTTCAGGTCGTGCTCGCGCGACTCCTCGAACGGGCGGTAGCGCTGCTCGACCGGGAAGGTACGCCCCGACACCATGATCGTCGGCGCGGGGCCCTTGGCCGAAGCGAAGTGCTGCGCGAAGCGGTCGGCATCGATGGTGGCCGAGGTGACGATCACCTTCAGGTCGGGCCGGCGCGGAAGAATCTCGCGCAGGTAGCCCAGCAGGAAGTCGATGTTCAGCGAGCGCTCGTGGGCCTCGTCGATGATGAGCGTGTCGTAGGCCTTGAGCAGCGGATCGGTCTGCGTCTCGGCCAGCAGGATGCCGTCGGTCATCAGCTTCACCGAGGCGTCGCGGCTCAGGCGGTCCTGAAAGCGCACCTTGAAGCCGACCACGTCGCCCAGCGGCGTCTTCAGCTCTTCGGCGATGCGCTTGGCGACCGAGCTGGCGGCAATGCGTCGCGGCTGCGTGTGGCCGATGAGGCGGCCCTTGCCGGGCTCGGCGTTGAGCTTGCCGCGCCCGAGCGCCAGCGCGATCTTCGGCAGCTGCGTGGTCTTGCCCGAGCCCGTTTCGCCGCAGACGATCACGACCTGGTGCGCCGCAATGGCGGCCATGATCTCCTCGCGCCGGCCGGAGACCGGGAGCGATTCGGGAAACTCGATGCGCAGGGGGGCGGGAGGTGTGAGGGTCGTCAAGGCAAGGCAGTCGTCGGTCGTTGCGCGCGGCGGCAGGCGGGCAAACCGCCAATTATCGCGGGGCCCCGGCGCTGTTGCATGGCATCCACAGCGAGGCCGCATGCAGCAGGTGGCGCAGAAAATTTCGTAAAGACTCTTTACTCTACCGCATGCCGCCGCTACGATCGCGGCCATGACCTCCTTCCTTGCCCCCCTCTCGATGCGCATCCGCTGCGCAAGCCGCGTCCTTGCACGCGGCGGGGTCAAGGCGACCCGCCCGGCCTGACGAAGCCCGCGCGCCGGCTTCAGCTTCCTTCGCGGAACTGAACGCCCTGTGCTCGCGCTTCACGGACTGAAGCGCGCCAGCCTGACCCGCACAGCGCCTGCACCACCGCCCTCCCCGCATCTCGCGTGGAGCAGCGGCCGCATTCCTGTTTCCGTGTCCCGAATCATTCGAAGAAAAAGAACCTCATGTCGCAACAAGACATTTCCCGCGACCTGCACACCACGCTGGCCGAGCGCACGCGCCACCTGCAGGCCATTGCCCATTCGCTGAAGGCCGAGCTGTTCGGCATCGACGAGATCATCGATCGCGTGATCGATTCGCTGCGCGCCTGGTACGTGCTGCCGCAGCTCATCAGCCGCCCGGTCGTCATCTGCCTGTGGGGCCTGACCGGCACCGGCAAGACGCAGCTCGTGCGGCGCCTGGCGCAGCACCTGGGCTTTTACGACCGCTTCATCGAAGTGCAGATGGACGGCTTCAGCCACGGTTCGGGCCACCGCACCGCCGGCTCCATCTCGGCCATGCTGGCCGAGTCGGGCATCGCCGAGGGCGCGCCCGGCATCCTCGTGCTCGACGAGTTCCAGCGCTTTCGCACCGTGGACGCCAGCGGCAAGGAAGCGCGCGTGGAGCGCTACCAGGACGTGTGGGCGCTGCTCTCGGACGGCCGCCTGCCGCCGTCGCTGTCGGTGCTCAGCGAGATCGAGTCGTCGCTGGCCTGGGCCGAGTACGACCAGGACCGCCGCACCGATGACGACGAAGAAGACGAAGAGGAAGACGCTGCCAAGGCCGGCAAGACCAAGCGCAAGCGCCGCCTGCAGCTCTCGCCCTGGGAAGCGCAGGAGTTCAAGCGCTGCCTGAAGCTGCGCGAGTCGCTGCTCGAAATCATGACCTGGAAGCCCGACGAGATCCAGGCGCGGCTGCGCGCCTTCCGCGCCTCGCAGGACAACTGGGAAACCGACTACTCCAAGCTGCTGGTCTTCGTCTCGGGCAACCTCGACGAGATGTACGCCGAGACCGCAAAGCGGGTGGAAGACTGCGACACCGACGCCGACATCTTCCACGCGCTGACGAAGAAGCTCTCGCTCATCGACGTGAAGAAGGCGCTGGCCGAACGCTTCAAGCCCGAGCAGGTCGCGCGGCTGGGCAACAACCACGTGATCTACCCGTCGTTCAGCCGCGCCACCTACGTGCGCCTGATCCTGTCGATCTGCGACCGCTACGTGAGCGAGATCCAGGAAAGCTCGGGCGTGCGCTTCGTGCTCGACGCGAGCGTGTACGAGCAGATCTACGCCAACGCCGTGTTCCCGGCGCAGGGCACGCGCCCGCTGTTCTCGTCGATCCACGCGATCCTGAGCGCGACGCTGGTCAATGCCGCGCTGTGGGCGCTCGAACAGGGCGCGCACGGCAGCGAGCCCGTGTGGCTGATGCTCGACCCCGGCGAGGTCACGCCCGGCGGCCCGCGCCTGGTCGCGCGCTTCCGGCTGGCGCGGCGCGAGTTCCCGGTGGCGCTGGAGCTGAACCGGCTCAAGCAGCGCGCCAACGCCGACTTCCGTGCGCTGCTCGCGGTGCACGAGGCCGGCCACGGCCTGGTGTACGCCCTGCTCTTCGGCCGCGCGCCACAGGAGATCCGCATCAACGTGGCCTCGTTCGAGGGCGGCTACAACAGCTACGTGAAGCGCAAGGCCTGGTCCAAGCGCAACCTGCTGGACAGCGTCTGCGTGAGCCTGGCGGGCCGCGCGGCCGAGCGGCTGGTGTTCGGCGAATCGGGCTGCACCACCGGCGCCGAGCGCGACCTGATGCAGGCCACCGCCACGGCGGCGCGCCACGTGCGCCACCTGGGCTTCGGCACGCGCTGGAGCCGCACCGACGTGACGACCGATTCGAACGACAACCTCAACACCGACGTGGCCGCCACCAACCGCGAGATCGAGGCCATCCTGGCGCGCGAACACACCCGCGCGCTGGGCCTGCTCGAAGCGCACGCCACCGCCTTCATGGCGGTGGTCGATGCGCTGATGGCGCACGGTTCGATCGCACCGGACGAGCTCGCCGGACTGCTCGGCCTGCCGCTGGCACCGGCCGCGCCGGCGGGTGCGGCCGAGGCGGCGGTGGAGCCGCTGGACGCCTACGCCGACCAGCTCGAGGCCTTCAAGGCCCGCGGCACGCCCGCCGCGGCCGGGGCCGGCCGGCTGCTGCGCGCCCTGGCATGACGCGCTGCACCAAAACCTTGCCAAGAATGCACAATCACGCCCCATGTCCACCGTCTTCAATTTCACCTTCGTGCCCTGGTTCCGCTCGGTCGCGCCCTACATCCACACGCACCGCGGCAAGACCTTCGTGGTCGCGCTGGCGGGTGAGGCCATCGCGGCGGGCAAGCTGCAGAACATCGCGCAGGACCTGGCCCTGATCCAGAGCATGGGCGTCAAGATCGTGCTGGTGCACGGCTTCCGCCCGCAGGTCAACGAGCAGCTGGCGGCCAAGGGCCACGAGGCGAAGTACTCGCACGGCATCCGCATCACCGACGCCGTGGCGCTCGACTCGGCGCAGGAGGCCGCGGGCCAGCTGCGCTACGAGATCGAAGCCGCCTTCAGCCAGGGCCTGCCCAACACGCCCATGGCCGGCTCGACGGTGCGCGTGATCTCGGGCAACTTCATCACCGCGCGCCCCGTGGGCGTGGTCGACGGGGTGGACTTCAAGCATTCGGGCCTGGTGCGCAAGGTGGACGCGGCCGGCATCCGCCGCACGCTCGACTTCGGCGCGATGGTGCTCATGTCGCCCTTCGGCTTCTCGCCGACCGGCGAGGCCTTCAACCTGACGATGGAAGAAGTGGCGACCAGCGTGGCCATCTCGATCCAGGCCGACAAGCTGATCTTCCTGACCGAAGTGCCGGGCATCCGCGTGGACAGCGAGCTGCCCGAGAGCGAGGACAACCCGATCGACACCGAGCTGCCGCTGGCCGCCGCCGAGAAGCTGCTGGCCTCGCTGCCGCCCGCGCAGAAGCCGACCGACACCGCCTTCTACCTGCAGCACTGCGTGAAGGCCTGCAAGGGCGGCGTGGAGCGCAACCACATCCTGCCGTTTGCGCTCGACGGTTCGCTGCTGCTCGAGATCTACGTGCACGACGGCGTGGGCACCATGGTGATCGACGAGAAGCTCGAGAGCCTGCGCGAAGCCACGGTGGACGACATCGGCGGCATCCTGCAGCTCATCGAACCCTTCGAGCGCGACGGCACGCTGGTCAAGCGCGACCGCACCGAGATCGAGCGCGACGTGGGCCACTACACGGTCATCGAGCACGACGGCGTGATCTTCGGCTGCGCGGCGCTGTACCCGTACCCCGAGGCGAAAACCGCCGAGATGGCCGCGCTCACGGTGTCGCCGCAGTCGCAGTCGCAGGGCGACGGCGAACGCATCCTCAAGCGCATCGAGCACCGCGCCAAGGCCATGGGCCTGGAAAGCATCTTCGTGCTCACCACGGTCACGATGCACTGGTTCCTCAAGCGCGGCTTCCAGCAGGTCAACCCCGACTGGCTGCCCGAGGCGCGCAAGCGCAAGTACAACTGGGACCGCAAGAGCCAGGTGCTGGTCAAGAAGATCTGAAGAAGAAACCCATCCGAAGAAAGACGCCCCGATGACGCTCGCCACCGCCCTGCTGTTCGCCATCGTGGCCTTCGCGGCCATCGCCACGCCCGGCCCCACGGTGCTGCTGGCGCTCAGCAACGGCTCGCGCCACGGCGTGCGCCGGGCGCTGCCGGGCATGCTCGGCGCGGTGCTGTCCGACTTCGTGCTGGTCGGCGCCGTGGCGCTCGGCCTGGGCGCGCTGCTGGCGGCTTCGGAGTTCTGGTTCTCGATGCTGAAGTGGGTGGGCGCGGTCTACCTGGCCTGGCTCGGGCTGCGCATGCTGCGCTCCCAGGGCGGCTTCCAGCTGCCGAGCGCGGACGCCGCGGCCACCGTCACGGCGGTCGAAAGCCGGCGCATCTTCTTCAAGTCGTTCCTGGTGGCGGTGACCAACCCCAAGGGCTACATCTTCTGCTCGGCGCTGCTGCCGCAGTTCATCGACCCGGCCGCCGCGCAGGCGCCGCAGTACCTGATCATTGCGCTGATCTTCGCGGGGCTGGACATGGCGGTGATGCTGGCCTACGCCTTCGTCGGCGCCCGCGCGATCCGGCTGCTCACGGTGTCGGCCACGCGCTGGATCGACCGCGCCTGCGGCGGCATGCTGCTGGCGCTGGCAGGCTCGCTCGCTTTCTACCGGCGCAGCGCGGCCACCGCCGTCTGACCCATCCCGCCCCTCGACCGCTGTCCTCAGGCAGCGGCGCTCCTCCCCACGATGTTTTTTCCGGCAAGCCGCCGTCCCGCGGCCTGCCCGTGCTGTTTTTTTCAATGGAGGAAATGAAAGAATGAAGAACTACCAAGCCCTGCTGGGTGCCACCCTCGTCGCCGTGTCGGCGCTCGTCGCGGGCTGCGGCGACAAGACGGACAAGACCGCCCCGCCCGCTTCCGCCGAAGCCAAGCCGGCCGCCCCGGCCGGCAACGACCAGCAGCAGCTCGTCGAGAAGTACAACCTCTACGTCGACGTCTCGAACAACCTGCGCACCTCGTTCCAGGAAGCCCGCGAAAGCTACGTGACCGGCCAGGTGCCGCTGCTGCAGGCCAAGGCGCCGCTCACCAGCCTGCGCATCCAGAACGACATCCTGGTCGACCGCTCGGCCAAGAAGCTCGATGCCGCCGCCGCCATCGCCGCGCCGCTGCCCGAGATCGACGAATCGGCCAAGGCCTTCTCGGCCGCGCTCAAGGTGCTGTCGCCCCTGAGCCGCGAGCTGAACGACTACGCCAATTCCAAGGGCTACCTCGCCGACAACGGCGACAAGGCACGCCAGATGAGCGCCGACTACCTGGCCGCGCTCACCACCGTCGCGCAGGCCGAAGCGGCCTTCGACAAGGGCCTGAGCGCCCGCGACCGGGCGCTCACCAGGGAAGCCTTCGAGAAGGCGCCCAAGGACACCGCCGCCTACTACCGCGCCGGCCTGATCTACCACGGCAAGCTCAACCACGCCGACGCCATGGCGCTGTTCGCCGCGCCCAACGACCCGCAGGCGCTGGCCGCCTTCGAGGCCTCGCTGGCGCTGGTGGCCGACTCGGCCGCAGGCTGGAGCAAGAAAACCAGCGAGCAGTCGACCCAGAACGGCAAGAGCTGCAGCGGCGGCATGCTGCAGATCAACGAGTTCATCGGCCAGTCGCGCTCGGTGATCAAGGACACCAAGGACGGCGTGTTCAAGCGCAAGGAAACCGGTGCGATGGCCCGCATGGGCCGCTCGGCCATCGTCGACGCGGCCAACCGCTACAACCAGAACTTCGCCAACATGATCGGCCAGTTCAACCGCCCGCTTTGCTGAGCGGGCCAAGGGGCACGGGGCGTGCGGGCCGCCCGGCCCGTCGCCGATAATCCGGGGCATGAATCCCTTGCTTGCCAAATTGCAGCCGTACCCGTTCGAGCGGCTGAAGCAGCTGTTCGCGGGCGTCACGCCCGCCCCCGAATTCGCCCCCATCAGCCTGGGCATCGGCGAGCCCAAGCACGCCACGCCGGCCTTCATCAAGGACGCCCTGAGCGCCGGCCTCGGCGCCCTTGCCGCCTACCCGGCCACCGCCGGCGAGCTGAAACTGCGCACCGCCTTCACCCATTGGCTGCATCGCCGCTACAGCCTGACGCTCGACCCGGCCACCCAGGTGCTGCCGGTCAACGGCTCGCGCGAGGCGCTGTTCTCGCTCGCCCAGACCGTGGTCGACGCCAGCGCCCACCCGAAGCCGGTGGTGATGTCGCCCAACCCGTTCTATCAAATCTACGAGGGCGCGGCCCTGCTCTCGGGCGCCGAGCCGTACTACGTGCCCAGCGTGCCCGCGCGCAACTTCGCCGTCGACTGGGACAGCGTGCCCGACGAGGTCTGGGCCCGCACCCAGCTCGTGTTCGTCTGCTCGCCGGGCAATCCCACGGGCGCGGTGATGTCTCTGGACGAGTGGAAGAAGCTCTTCGCGCTGTCCGACCGCCACGGCTTCGTGATCGCCGCCGACGAGTGCTACAGCGAGATCTACTTCCGCGACGAGCCCCCGCTGAGCGGCCTGGAAGCCTCGATGAAGCTCGGCCGCCCCGACTTCAAGAACCTGATCGCGCTCACCTCGCTTTCGAAGCGCAGCAACGTGCCCGGCCTGCGCAGCGGCTTCGTGGCCGGCGACGCGGCGCTCATCAAGGGCTTTTTGCTCTACCGCACCTACCACGGCAGCGCCATGAGCGGCGCCGTGGCCGCCGCCAGCATCGCGGCCTGGGGCGACGAGTCGCACGTGGTCGACAACCGCGCCCAGTACCGCGCCAAGTTCGCCGCCGTCACGCCGCTGCTCGAACCCGTGCTCGACGTGCGCCTGCCCGACGCCAGCTTCTACCTCTGGGCCGGCGTGCCCGAAGTGTGGGCTGGCGACGACGAAGCCTTCGCCCGCGCGCTCTACGCTCAATACAATGTCACGGTTCTGCCGGGGAGCTATCTGGCGCGCGACACCGACCACAGCGCCAACCCGGGCCGCGGTCGCATCCGCATGGCGCTGGTGGCCGAAACGGCCGAGTGCGTCGAGGCCGCCCAGCGCATCGTCCGGTTCGTCAAAGACGGCCGCCGCTGACCCCCTGTCGCCCCGCTTCCCTGCCCCTTTTTCACCCGAGACTCTCTCCATGACACAGCAACTGCAACAAATCATCGACGCCGCGTGGGAAGACCGCGCCAACATCTCGATCAACGCCGCTCCCGCCGAAGTGCGCGATGCCGTCGAGCACGTGATCACCGAGCTGAACAACGGCAAGCTGCGCGTCGCCACCCGCCAGGGCGTGGGCCAGTGGACCGTGCACCAGTGGATCAAGAAGGCCGTGCTGCTGTCGTTCCGCCTGAAGGACAACGAGCAGATCCAGGCCGGCTCGCTGGGCTTCTACGACAAGGTGCCGACCAAGTTCTCGCACCTGTCGGCCGCCGAGCTGAAGGAATCGGGCGTGCGCATCGTGCCGCCGGCCGTGGCCCGCCGCGGCAGCTTCATCGCCAAGGGCGCGATCCTGATGCCCTCGTACGTGAACATCGGCGCCTACGTGGGCGAAGGCTCCATGGTCGACACCTGGGCCACCGTCGGTTCGTGCGCGCAGGTCGGTGCCAACGTGCACCTGTCGGGCGGCGTGGGCCTGGGCGGCGTGCTCGAGCCGCTGCAAGCCAACCCGACCATCATCGAAGACAACTGCTTCATCGGCGCGCGCTCCGAAGTCGTCGAAGGCGTGATCGTCGAAGAGAACTCGGTGCTGGGCATGGGCGTGTACCTGGGCCAGAGCACCCCGATCTTCAACCGCGACACCGGCGAGATCTCGTACGGCCGCGTGCCCGCCGGCAGCGTGGTCATCAGCGGCAGCCTGCCCAAGAAGACCAAGTCGGGCCAGGACTACAGCACCTACGCCGCGGTCATCGTCAAGACGGTCGACGCGCAAACGCGTTCGAAGACCAGCCTGAACGACCTGCTGCGCGACTAAAACGCACCCACCACCGGCCGCCTGCTTCAACGCGCGCGGCCGGTTCGCTTCTTCCCTGAGAAAAAAACAGCACCGAGGAGAGAGACCGATGAACATGATGGAACGGATTCTTCGTTTGATGGCCGAGCGCAAGGCCTCCGACATCTACCTCTCGGCCCACTCCCCGGTGATGATCCGCATCAACGGCAACTGCCTGCCCATCAATGCGCAGGTGCTGCCGCCGACCGCGCCGCTGGCGCTGCTGTCGGAAGTGGTGCCCGAAGCCCGCATCCAGGAACTGGAAAACACGGGCGAACTCAACATGGCCGTCGCCCTCGAAGGCGCCGGCAACTACCGCATCAGCGCCATGCGCCAGCGCGGCAGCTACGCCGTGGTGGTGCGGCACATCGCCTCGGTCATCCCCAGCTTCGACGACCTGAACCTGCCCGACATCCTGAAGTCGCTCATCATGGAAAAGCGCGGGCTGATCCTGATGGTGGGCGCCACCGGCGCGGGCAAGACGACCACGCTGGCCTCGATGCTCGACTACCGCAACGAGCACGCCAGCGGCCACATCCTCACGGTCGAAGAGCCGATCGAGTTCACCTACACCAACAAGAAATCGCTGGTGAACCAGCGCGACGTGGGCAGCGACACCACCTCGCTGCAGGTGGCCCTGAAGAACGCGCTGCGCCAGGCGCCCGACGTGATCCAGATCGGCGAAATCCGCGACCGCGACACCATGACGGCCGCCATCGCCTACGCGCAGTCGGGCCACCTGTGCGTGGCCACGCTGCACGCCAACAACAGCTACCGCGCGCTCAACCGCATCCTGAGCTTCTTCCCGGTCGAGGTGCGCCCCACCCTGCTGGGCGACCTGGGCTCGGCGCTGCGCGCCGTGGTGTCGCAGCGCCTGCTGCGCACGCCGGCCGGCGGGCGTGTGCCCGCGCTCGAAGTGATGCTGAACACCGCGCTGGTGGCCGACCTGATCGAAAAGGGCGACTTCTCCGGCGTCAAGGAAGCCATGGAGCAGTCGATGGCCGAAGGCTCGCAGACCTTCGAGGAAGACATCGCCCGCCTCATCACCGAGGAGCGCGTGACCCGCGAAGAAGGCCTGGCCAACGCCGACTCGCCCACCAACCTGATGTGGCGCCTGCAGAACCGCGACGCGCCCAAGAAGCAGGCCGAGGATCGCGACCTGACCGACCAGCTCGACGAACCCACCTTCACCGACATCACGCTCGACGTGAAGTTCTGACCGCTCCTTAATCCCCGCTCCCTCGATGTCCCGTACGCTCCAGCTCGCCGAACAACTGATCTCGCGCCCTTCCGTCACCCCCGACGACGCGGGTTGCCAACAGATCCTGGGCGAACGCCTCGCCGCGCTGGGCTTCACGCTGGAAACCATCGAGAGCGGCCCGGCCGATTTCCGGGTCACCAACCTCTGGGCCGTGCGCCGCCCCACCAACGGCAAGGCCACGAAGACGCTGGTCTTCGCCGGCCACACCGACGTGGTGCCCACCGGCCCGCTCGACCAGTGGAGCAGCCACCCGTTCACGCCCACGCACCGCGACGGCAAGCTCTACGGCCGCGGCGCCTGCGACATGAAGACCTCGGTCGCGGCCTTCGTGACCTCCATCGAAGAATTCCTGCAGGGCGAGCCCGACCCGGCACTCACGCTGGCCCTGCTGCTGACCAGCGACGAGGAAGGCCCCGGCGTCGACGGCACCGTGATCGTCTGCAACGCGCTGGCCGCACGCGGTGAAACCATCGACTACTGCATCGTCGGCGAACCCACCTCGGTCACGCGCTGCGGCGACATGATCAAGAACGGCCGCCGCGGCACCATGAGCGGCAAGCTCACGGTGAACGGCGTGCAGGGCCACATCGCCTACCCTCACCTGGCGAAGAACCCGGTGCACGCGGTGGCGCCCGCACTGGCCGAACTGGTGGCGATCAACGCCGCCGGTGGCTGGGACGCACAAAGCAACCCCTACTTCCAGCCCACCAGCTGGCAGATCAGCAACTTCCACGCGGGCACCGGCGCGAGCAACGTGATTCCGGGCAGCGCGGTGATCGACTTCAACTTCCGCTTCTCGACCGAGTCCACGCCCGAATCGCTGCAGCAACGCGTGCACGCCGTGCTCGACACGCACGGCGTCGACTGCACGCTGGCCTGGACCGTCGGCGGCCTGCCCTTCCTGACCACGCCCGGCGAACTCGTCACGGCCGTGCAGGCGGCGATCCGCGAAGAAACCGGTCTGGACACCGAGCTGTCGACCAGTGGCGGCACCAGCGACGCGCGCTTCATCGCCAAGATCTGCAAGCAGGTCGTCGAGTGCGGCCCGGTGAACGCCAGCATCCACAAGATCGACGAGCACATCGAGGTGGCCGAGATCGAGACGCTGAAGAACATCTACCTGCGCACGCTGCGCGGGCTCGACGCGGCGCTTGCGCAAGGCGCCCGATGAGCACGGTCATCGAACTCATCGAAGCCGGCGCCAAGCGGCTCGAAGACGCCGGTGTGGCCTTCGGCCACGGCACCGCCAACGCCTTCGACGAAGCCGCCTGGCTCGTGCTGTGGCGCCTGAAGCAGCCGCTGGACGACATCGACGCCGTGGCCGACACCCCCGTGTCGCCGGCCGACGCCGCCAAGGTGGTGGCCCTCATCGACGAGCGCATTGCCACGCGCAAGCCCGCCGCCTACCTCACGAAAGAGGCGTGGCTGCAGGGCGTGCCCTTCTACGTGGACGAGCGCGCCATCGTGCCGCGCAGCTTCATTGCCGAGCTCATCGCCGACGGCAGCATCGACTACTGGCTGGGCGAACACACGCAGCGCGTGCTCGACCTGTGCACCGGCAACGGCAGCCTCGCGGTGCTCGCGGCGCTCACCTACCCGGATGTGACAGTGGACGCGGCCGACCTGTCGGTGCAAGCGCTCGAAGTGGCCGCCATCAACGTCACGCGCCACGCGCTCGACGCCCGCGTCACCTTGATCGAATCGGACGGCCTGAAGAACGTGCCCGGCACGTACGACCTCGTGCTGTGCAACCCGCCCTACGTGAACAGCGCCAGCATGGCCGCGCTGCCCGCCGAATACCGCGCCGAGCCCGAACTGGCGCTGGCCGGCGGCACCGACGGCATGGATTTCGTGCGCCAGCTGTTCACCGACGCGCCCGCCCGCATGAGCGAGCAGGCCGTGCTGGTATTGGAAATCGGCAACGAGCGCGATTACTTCGAGGCGGCGTTTCCGCAGCTCGAGGTGGTCTGGCTCGAAACCTCGGCCGGCGAAGACCAGGTGTTGCTGGTCACCCGGACGGCGCTGCTGGCCAGCGCCGGCGTGCGTTAGCGACGCCCGCCGCCCCCGCTTCACCGCCTTGCACGCAGCCTCCGGGCTGCGCCCCCTTTCATCGGGCGATGTCCGCCTTTGCCCCTTCGCGCCGGGTCGCCGAAGGCCGGGCGGGATAATCGCCCCTACGGTTCCTCACTCATGATCACTCTCAAAAACGTCATTCTTCGCCGCAGCGCCAAGAAACTGCTGGACGGCGCCACCGTCAATCTCAACCCCGGCGAAAAGGTCGGCCTGGTGGGACGCAACGGCGCCGGCAAGTCGTCGCTGTTCGCGCTGTTCAACGGCACGCTGCACGAAGACGGCGGCGACTTCTACATTCCCAAGCAGTGGCGCATGGCCCAGGTGGCGCAGGACATGCCCGAGACCGAGGAGTCGGCCACCGACTTCGTGGTCGGCGGCGACACCCGCCTGACCGAGCTGCGCGCCACGCTGGCCGCCATCGAGGCCGCCTACGCCGAGAACCCCGACGACGCCGACATCGGCATGGAGCTGGCCCACGCCTACACCGACCTGGCCGATGCCGGCGAGCACGACGCCGTGCCGCGCGCGCAGGCGCTGGTGCTGGGCCTGGGCTTCAAGTCGCACGAGCTCGACGAGCCCGTCAACAGCTTCTCGGGCGGCTGGCGCATGCGCCTGCAGCTGGCCCGCGCGCTGATGTGCCCGAGCGACCTGCTGCTGCTCGACGAACCGACCAACCACCTGGACTTGGACGCCCTGGTCTGGCTCGAAGCCTGGCTGCAGAAGTACGCCGGCACCATGATCGTCATCAGCCACGACCGCGAGTTTCTCGACGCCGTGACCGACGTCACCCTGCACATCGCCAACGCCCAGCTCACGCGCTACGGCGGCAACTACAGCAAGTTCGAGGACATGCGCGCGCTGCAGATGGAGCAGCAGCAGGTGGCCTTCAGCAAGCAGCAGGACAAGATCGCCCACCTGCAGAAGTTCATCGACCGCTTCAAGGCCAAGGCCAGCAAGGCCAAGCAGGCGCAAAGCCGCGTCAAGGCGCTGGAGCGCATGGAAAAGGTGGCGCCGCTCCTGGCCGAGGCCGACTTCACCTTCGAGTTCAAGGAGCCGGGCAACATCCCGAACCCGATGCTCTCGATCGACAACGCCAGCTTCGGCTACGAGGTTGAAGGCGAAGCGCCCAAGACCATCCTGCGCGGCGTGAGCCGCTCGGTGCTGGCGGGCCAGCGCATCGGCATCCTGGGCGCCAACGGCCAGGGCAAGTCGACGCTGGTGAAGACCATCGCGCGCGAAATGGGCGCGCTGGCCGGCCAGGTCACCGAAGGCAAGGGCCTGAACATCGGCTACTTCGCGCAGCAGGAACTCGACGTGCTGCGCCCGCAGGACAACCCGCTGGAGCACATGGTGCGCATGGCGCGCGAGCTGGGCAGCAATGCCAAGGAAGCCACTGGCGAGCAGGCCCTGCGCGGCTTCCTGGGCAGCTTCAACTTCAGCGGCGACATGGTCAAGCAGCCCGTGGGCACCATGAGCGGCGGCGAAAAAGCCCGCCTCGTGCTCGCGATGATGGTCTGGCAGCGCCCCAACCTGCTGCTGCTGGACGAGCCCACCAACCACCTGGACCTGGCCACCCGCGAGGCCCTGGCCGTGGCGCTCAACGAGTTCGAAGGCACGCTGATGCTGGTGAGCCACGACCGTGCGCTGCTGCGTTCGGTGTGCGACGAGTTCTGGCTCGTGGGCCGCGGCGTCGTCACCGACTTCGACGGCGACCTGGACGACTACCAGCGCTACCTGCTCGACGAATCCAAGCGCCTGCGCGAAGAGGCCAAGGTGGCCGTGCGCGAGGCGGACGCCGTGGCGGCGGCTGCTGCGGCCGCCGCAGCTGCAGCGCCAGTGAAGAGCAGCAACACCCCCGAGCAGCGCAAGCAGGACGCCCAGGAGCGCCAGCAGCGCAGCGAGCAGGCCAAGCCGCTGAAGAAGGAGATCGCGAAGATCGACGAGCGCATGGCCGCGGCCAGCACCGAGCGCAGCACGCTCGAGGCCCGGCTGGCCGAACCGCTGCCGCCCGCCGAGATCGCCGATGCCGGCAAGCGGCTGAAGGCGCTCAACGACGAGATCGCGCAGCTCGAAGAGCGCTGGCTGGCGCTGTCCGACCAGCTCGAAGCGCTGGCGGCATAACCCCTTGCGCCCGCACGGCCCGGCCGGCTTCCACCGGCGCGGGCCGGGTAGCATGGCACGCTCAGGGAACCCGCCAAGGAGCCACGCTGCATGCCTTCTTCGATCGAACTCGCCCGGGGCGATGAAAAACTCATCGCGGCCATCCACCGCAGCCGACGCCTGATCGGCCGCAAGGCCCTCATGGCCGCCGCCGCCAGCGCCGTGCCGCTGCCCGGCGTCGACTGGATGGCCGACGCGGCGCTGCTGTCGCGCCTGGTGCCGCAGATCAGCGCCGAGTTCGGCCTCTCGGTCACCCAGGTCGAAAAGCTCGCGCCGCACCAGCGCGAGCGCATCCAGAAGGCCGCGACCACGCTCGGCGCCCTGCTCGTGGGGCGGCTCGTCACGCGCGAGCTGCTCATGAAGCTGGCCCGGCACGCCGGCATCCGCCTCACCGCCAAGCAGGCCACCAAGTACGTGCCCATCGCCGGGCAGGTCGTGTCGGCCGCGCTCGGCTATGCCGCGCTGCGCGCGCTGGGCGAACAGCACATCAAGGACTGCGTGCGCGTGAGCACCACGCTGGCCCTCACGCCGCCCGAGCCCGCCGAACGGCTCAAGCCGGCCTGATCCAGCCACTTCCGGCTCAGTCGCCGGCTGGCGGCGGTCCGTAGTGCGGGGCCGGCCGCAGCGCCTCTTCCTTCATGCGCTGCTCGTAGGCGGCCAGCAGCGCGACGTAGTGGCGCGACATCACGTCGCTCACCCGCCCCAGCCCGATCTTGCTGACCGTGGGCTGCGGAATGCCCGTGCGTTCCTGGATCTGCTTTTGCGTCAATCCGAGCGCTCGCAGCGCCTGCACCAATTCGCGTGGCTTCATATCGATCCTCCCTTTTTTTCCTATTTTAGAGTCCAATACGAATATTCATCTGCGCTTGAATCTCCACCCCATGGAGACTATTGCTTCACGTGCCCTGGCCGCACGCAAATTCGCCAAGATGACGCAGAAGCAGGCCGAGGCCGCTTCGGGCGTCAAGCAGTCGAGCATCTCGAAGATCGAGCGTGGCGACACCAGCCGGTCGATGAGCGTGCTCGCCCTGGCACGCGCCTACCGCGCCGACCCCAACTGGCTCGACACCGGCGACGGCCCGGCCCCGTGGGACGAAGTGCAGATCCGCCTGGCACGCGACAACGCCCACGAGCCGCCCGGCCCCTACCGCGTCACCCGCATCGCGCCCGTCGGCCCGGCCTTTGCGCCGCAGACGCCCGGCACCGTGCCGCTGATCTCGTGGGAGCAGGCCGGCGAATGGCGCGGCGCCGAATCGCCGCCCCGGCCCACGCTGGCCGAACGCTGGATTCCCTGCATCGCGCACCACAGCGCCGGCACCTACGCGCTGCGCGTGCGCGGCGACAGCATGACCTCGCCGCACGGGCACCTGAAGAGCTACCCGGCCGGATCGATCGTCTTCGTCGACCCGCAGCACACCACGCCCGACGACGGCGAGCGCGTGGTCGCCAAGCTCGACGACGACATCCGTGGCGAAGTCACCTTCAAGGTCTACAAGGAAGACGCGGGCCGCCGCTGGCTGCTGCCGCTGAACCCCGCGCACGAGGCCGTGCGCGTGCCCTTCACCGTGCTGGGCACCGTGATCGGCAAGTGGGAAGACGAAGACTGAAGGCCCAAAGGGCCTCTTTTCGCGAGGTCAGGTTGCGTACAGATTCGCCGGGCACAGTGAGGTTTCTCCCGGTGGCTTGCACCTCTGATCCTCCCTCCTCCAGCAAGTCACCTTCCAGCCCGCCCTCGTGCGGGCTGTTTTTTTGCCTGCACCGCTGCGCGCCGGGCAGAGGCTTTTGATGGGGTCGATTCTTTCTGGTATATAATTCGCGGTTGCCCGAAATGATCGGGCATTTGCCTGGCCAGGCAAGCTGAATCTCATACCAGCGCGTCGAAGTCATAGCGACGAGAAAAACAACAATGACTTCCGCAAACGAATCTTTGCCGTAGCGTGGACCGCGTAAGAGTTCACGACCACATTCCGACAAAAGCCCTCCTCGCGAGGGCTTTTTCATTTCTGCGCGCTGGCGCCCCCAAGGCGTCCGCCTTCCGTCAACCCCTCTTCTTTCCTACACGGTGTAACGGAATGCGACCTACGCAGTACCACGCGGGCCCAAGAGACGATTCGTTCACTGTCAGCACAGGGAACAAAGGGAATCACATGAGCCTCAGGGACATCCGCGAACGCTACGGCGTCAGCTTCGAAAGAGGAGCCCGCGTCATCTGCGGCGGCCGGCTCGGCACCGTCGCCGGCGCGAGCAATTCGCACATCCGCATCAAGTTCGACGGGCGCCAGATCAGCAGCCCGTGCGATCCGCTGGAGGTCCAGCCGTGCCATGAGGGCGCCACGGGCTCCACCGGCCTCGCGGACCTCACGCCGCAAGCCAGCGCGCAGGACTGGCACGCCCCGGCCTGAGGCCAATACCCGGCCCAAAGCGCGCGCGCTGAGCAGCGCGCGCCCACTGGGCCTTGGCTGTTTTTGACGCAGGGTTGGCATCGCGGCCCCGGGGTGCACGTGCCATGATTTTGGCCAGTCCCTTTGGGCCCCCTCCTCTTCGTCAAAGGCCAACGATGCGCATCCTCGCCCTGCTCTTTCCCCGCTTCACCGCCATCGACCTGATCGGCCCGGCCAATTGCTGGGGGTTGATTCCCGGCGTGCAGTTCCAGTTTGCCGCCGCGCAGGCGGGTGCACTGCCCATGGACTTCGGCGGACCGCACGCGGACATCGTGGCCACGCACGACTTCAAGACATGCTGGCAGGACCCCGATGTGCTGCTCGTGCCGGGCGGCGGCAGGCCCGCATTCGAGGCACTCGACAACGACGCCTACCTCGACGCAGTCGCGCACATCGGCGCCCGGGCGGGCTGGGTGACCAGCGTCTGCAACGGCTCGCTGCTGCTGGGCGCGGCCGGGTTGCTCAAGGGCTACAAGGCGGCCTGCTACTGGTACTCGCGCGACTACCTCGAACTGTTCGACGCCCAGCCGGTGAACGAGCGCATCGTCATCGACCGCAACCGCGCCACGGGCGGCGGCATGACGGCCGGCGTGGACTTCGGCCTGCACATGATCGGCCAGTGGGCTGGTGCACCCAACGGCGCGCTGACGGAGCTGTTGATGGAATACGCACCCCAACCGCCCTTCGGTTCGGGCCGGCCCGAGATCGCTTCGCAGGAGACGCTGGCGACGGCACGCGGCATCCTGCAAGGAGAAATGCCCAACGACCTCGTGGCGCAGGCGGCTCGCCGGCGCGGCTTTGCCTAGGGCCTGTTCACCCTATTTCTGGCGTCGCGAAGGTCTGCCACGGCGGGCCAATCAAGGCGCGTGACGCCGCGTGTGCATGCGCACACGCAAGGAGCGCAACGCCGAGTGGCCCGCCGTGGCAGACCTTCCCTTCGGGTTGGCTGGCAAAGGGGCCGTCTGCGGCGTTGCCCGCGCTTGCAAGGCTTCAGCCTTGCTGCGCACGGGCGCCTTGCAGCCAGCCCCTTTGCCAGCCAACGCGACGCCAGAAATAGGGTGAACAGGCCCTAGTTGAGCGCAGCGGCGGTTCCGACAGCTTCCGAGTGCCGGTAGCTGTCCGGCCCGACGCCCAGCACGCGCACGAACGAGCGCCGCATGTTCTGCTCGTCTCCGAATCCGCAGTCGCGCGCGATCTTCTTCAGGCTCAGCGCCGGCTCGGCGAGCGAGCGCAATGCGGCCTCGATGCGGAAGGCCTCGATCGTCTTGGCCGGCGTGCGGCCGACCTGCTCGGTGTAGCGGCGCGCAAAGGTGCGAGGCGCCATGCCCACGCAGTCGGCCAGCGTTTCCACGCTCAGCTCGTCGGCCAGGTGCTCCATGAGCCATGCGTGCAGCTTGCTGAAGCCGCGGTCGCCGGCGATCTGCGACGACAGCGCCGCCGAGAACTGGGACTGATGGCCCGGGCGCTTGAGAAAAGTCACGAAGGAGCGCGCGGCTTCCATCGCGATCTCGTAGCCGTGGTCTTCCTCGAGCACGGCCAGCGCAAGGTCGAGCCCGGCGGTGAAGCCCGCCGACGTCCACAGTTCGCCATCGCGCGAGTAGATGTGGTCGGCCTCGATGCGGCCCTGCGGATAGCGCTCGGCCATCACCCGGGCAGCCTGCCAGTGCGTGGTGACCCGCTTGTTCATGAGCAAGCCCGCTTCCGCCAGCAGGAAGGTGCCGGTGCAGATGCCGCAGATGCGGGGCACCTGGCGGCCTTCGCGCGCCAGCCACGCCACCAGGTCGGCGGGAATCGGCGGGTCCGCGGGCGGCCCGCCGCCGGGCACGACCAGGGTGCCGATGCGCTCAGTGGCGATCTGCGACAAGGGCTCGGTGGCCATGCAGATGCCCGATGACGTGCGGATCGGCTGGCCACCGATGGATGCGATCGCGATGCGGTAGCCCAGCGTGGCGCTGCCGAGAAAGTAGCGCGTCGCCATGGCGAAGACATCGGCGGTGCCGGTGATGTCGGAGGCCGTCACCTCGTCGAACGCGAGGATCACCACGAGGTGGCTGTCGGCGGGGTGTGTCATCGAGGTGCTCCAGGGAGCGCAGCGCCGATCGGAGGGGCGGGGCCGCGCGTGCTTTCGGATCGTACGTGCTGCCCCGCGGGAACGCGAGAAGGGCAGGCCCCGGCCTGCCGTCGCGTGTGGTCGATGGCCGGAATTGACAGCAGTTTGTCTGTGCGCGGGCGCCCCGCCTCTCTACGCTGGCCGTCCGTCATCCCGTGAGAGTGAGCCCGCTTCATGACCGCCCTTCATCCGCACGCCGCACTGCCGGTGGCCATGCCACCCCTGCCGGCGCCCTCGCCCGCGAAGAAGAACAGTGCGCACTACCGCTGCGCCTGCTGCATCCCGCGCGCGGCGTTTCTTCAGCTGCTCCACGACGTGCACCGCGCAGCGCACGATGCCGACTGGCGACAGCCCGCACCGCTCACCCGACCGATGCTGTGGACGTGCATGGCCGCTGCCTGGCAGGCGCAACCGCTGGGCCTCTCGGGCGCGGCTTTGCCGGCCGCTGGCAGCGACGGTGCGGCACCGCTCGTTCGAAGGCGCGGTGGCCCTTCCAAGGCGCCAGGGGGCGCCGAGCGCGTGCTGTCCGGCGGGCGCATCTTCACGGCCGACCGCACGCATCCGTGGTGCGAGGCGCTCGCCATCGACGAAGGCCGCATCGTCGCCACCGGCACGCGCGCCGAGATCGAGGCCTGGATCGGCGAACGCACCGAAGTCATCGAGCTGCAGGGGCGCCTGGTGATTCCCGGTTTCAACGATGCGCACATGCACCACACGCCCGACCCCGCGGGCATCCGGCTGCCGGTCGATCCGGTCGTGGACCCCGGCTTCGCGCAGGTGGCACCGATGATCGAGGAGGCTGTCGCAGGCTCGCCGGCGGGCACCTGGATCTACGGGGTGATGGGCATCGGGCTGTCGATCGACCGCTCGGTGACCCGCGACGCGCTCGACGCGCTGGCGCCCCGGCACCCGGTCATCCTGCTGGGCATGACCAACCACACCAACGTGGTGAACAGCGCCGCGTTGCAACGGCTGGGCATCTCGGACGACGAGCCCGATCCGCTGGGCGGCACCTACGAACGCGTGGCGGGCACCCGGCGGTTGTCGGGGCGCATCAACGAGTACGCGCAATGGGCGCCGCAGCGCACCTTCGCGTCCATGGCCACGCGCGACGAGGGCGTGGACAGCCTTCGCGCGCTGGCGGCCGATTGCGTGCGCTGGGGCATCACCACCTTGCAGAACATGTCGTGGACGCCCGCGGCCCGTTACGTCGAGATGCTGAAGGCCGCCGACCTGCCGATCAAGGTGCGGGTGATCCGCTTTCCGCCGTCGGGGCCGCAGGGGCGCCTGGTGAGCGAAGGCCGGGAGCTGCCGCGCCAGGTCGCTCCGCGCATCCGCGTGGACGGCACCAAATGGATTCTCGACGGCACGCCCGTCGAACGGGCCTCGGCCATCGGCCGTGCCTACGGCGACGATCCGACGACCCAGGGGCGCGAGAACTTTGCGGCATCCGACGTGCGCGAGATGCTGCGCGAAAGCATCGCCGCGCGCGAACCGCTGCTGCTGCACGCGATCGGCGCGCAGACGCTGGAGACGGTGCTCGCATGCGCGGAGTCCTTCGGCCCCGATGTGGACTGGCGCGACCCCGGCCTGCGCATCGAGCATGCCGACGGCATCACGCCCGCGCAGATCGACCGCACGAAAGCTCTGGGCGTGACGGTGGTGCAGAACCCTTCGCACTTCCTGTTCGGCGATCTGTATTCAGCGCGCTTCGGTGCCGACACGCCCTTTGCGGCTTTCCGCTCGCTATTCGGCGCCGGCATTCCGGTGGCCCTGGGCTCCGACGGGCCGCTGAACCCCTTCCTCGGCCTGTATGCCGCCGTGGTGCATCCGGCCAGGCCCGACGAGGCTGCCAGCATGGAAGACGCCCTGAGGGCCTACACGCACGGCGGCGCGGTGGCCGAAGGGCTGGGTGAGCACAAGGGCCGCCTGGTGCCCGGCGCCTGCGCCGATCTGGCCGTGCTGTCCCAGGACCTGTTCTCGATCGCGCCGTCGGAGATTCCGGCGACCCACAGCCTCCTGACGCTGGTCGACGGCCACGTCGTCCACGAACACGTCTTCACTCCCGCTTCTTCAACCACGGAAACACCATGACCTTGATTCAACAGATCCAGCAGCAAGAGGACGCGCTGGCCCGCGCCATCGCCAGCCGGCGCCTTCCCGACGCCCTGGCGCTCTACACGCAGGATGCGCAACTCCTGCCCGAGGACGCGCCCACCTTCAAGGGCCATGAAGAGATTGCGCGCTTCTTCGAAGGCGTCTTCGCCCAGGGCATCGTGGCCGCGAGCTTCGTCTCGCTCGATGTCGAGGGGAACGAGCACGAGGCCTCGGAGGTCGGCGCGTATGAGCTCCAGGCGGCGACGCCGGAGGGCACGAAGGTCACGGCAGACAGCGGACGCTACCTCGTGCTGTGGCGCAAGGTGGAAGGCCGCTGGCTGATTCACCGGGACATGATCAACCACGGCCCCCAGGGGTGATCGTGCGTGGGGGCGCGCGCCGCCCATAAAAAATCCTCAGGTGCTTGCAGCACATGAGGATTGATTGGGGGGTTCTGGTAGGACGTACTGGATTCGAACCAGTGACCAACGGATTAAAAGTCCGCTGCTC
>RCUJ01000186.1_pt1 | contig 36083 bp, 49 predicted proteins | sample 2166321 | NCBI WGS metagenome assembly RCUJ01 (sample SAMN09932808, study PRJNA488358) | compost metagenome | feature: garden; material: soil; isolation source: compost soil in an enriched community after 118 h of incubation | place: Germany: Experimental Botanical Garden Goettingen | collected... | reverse complement strand
CATAAAAAGTTTCAAATGTTCACCTTGGGGTGATAAGGTGCGCGTAATTTACCGGAGCTGTATATGAACAGAGCCTACAGTTTTCTTGAGATTAAAGCGGTCGGCGACGAAGAACGCGTTATTAGCGGATGGGCTACAACCCCGGCGCCGGATCGCGTTGAAGACGTTGTAGAGCCCTTGGGCGTAACCTTCAAGAATCCGATGCCCCTTCTTTGGCAGCACGAGCACGACAAGCCTATCGGCCTGGTAGAGTTCGGCACGCCAACTGCAAAGGGCGTACCCTTTACCGCAAGACTGCCTAAGATCGAAGAGGAAGGTAAACTTCGGGATCGCATCGAGGAAGCCTGGCAGTCGATTAAAGCCGGCCTGGTTCGTGCGGTCTCAATCGGTTTCCGCTCCTTGGAGCACGAGCAGATCGCGGGCAGCTGGGGCATTCGCTACATCCGAACAGAAGTGTTTGAGCTTTCCGCCGTGACTATCCCTGCCAACGCTCAAGCGACGATCACAAGCATCAAGAGTTTCGACATTGGTCTGCCAGCCGCGCAAGGCAAAAAGGCGATCCCTGTCGTACGTTTGAAACCCGCCGGCGCTTCGGCACCCGTTACGAAAAAACTTCCTGTTATTCCGAAGCCCGAGGAGGGCCTAGACATGAAAACCATTTCCGAACAAATCGCGGAGTTCGAAGCAACTCGCGTCTCCAAATCCGCTGAAATGTCCGCGATCATGGACAAAGCCAGCGAAGACGGCTCGACCCTGGACGCTGAGCAATCCGAAGCCTTCGATACCCTGGAAGGCGAAGTTGGCGCGATCGACAAACACCTGTCCCGCCTGAAAGGCATGCAGAAGTCGCAAGCTCAATCGGCCAAGCCAGTCGGCGAAACCGTGATCAAAACACTGGATACCTCCGGTATGCCGCAAGTTCGCGCGAAGAACACCCAAAAGCTTGAACCGGGTATCGCATTCGCCCGTGCGGCGAAGTGCTTGGCTCTCGGCCACCTGGAGCACCGTAACGCTACCGACATCGCCAAGGCGCTGTACGACGGTCAGGACGGCATTATCGCGGCTACCGAGCGTCTCGTAACCAAGGCCGCTGTAGCAGCCGGCACAACCACTCAAGCCACATGGGCGGCCCCCCTCGTCGGCGAAGAAACCAGCGCCTTTGCTGACTTCGTTTCTTTCCTCCGGCCCACCACGATCCTCGGCCGTTTCGGCGCCAACGGCATCCCATCGCTACGCAACGTACCCTTCCGTACCGCGCTGATCGGACAAACCTCGGGCGGCGACGGCTACTGGGTAGGCGAAGGTAATGCCAAGCCTCTGACGAAGTTCGACTTCACTCGCACCACCATCGAACCGCTGAAAGTGGCGAACATCGCTGTCGCTACGATGGAGTTGATCCGCGATTCGAACCCGTCCGCAGACGGCCTGATCCGCGACCAACTGGCCGCAGCATTGCGCGAAAGATTGGATATCGATTTTATCGATCCCGCTAAGGCTGCTGTTGCCGGCATCTCGCCAGCTTCGATTTTGAACGGCGTAGCCGCTATCCCGTCCAGTGGCGATGACGCTGATGCTGTTCGTGCGGATGTTCGCGCGCTGTTTAATCAGTTCATCGCGGCTAATAACGCTCCGACTTCGGGCGTATGGTTGATGTCGTCCGTGACCGCCCTGGCCCTCAGCATGATGGTCAATCCCCTGGGGCAATCGGAGTTCCCGGGTATCACCATGAACGGCGGTACGTTCCAAGGCTTGCCGGTGATCACCTCCCAGTACCTGCCGGCGGATTCCAGCGGTGGTATTGTGGCCTTGGTCAACGCGGGCGACATCTACCTGGCGGATGAAGGCGGTATCGATCTGTCGATGTCCACCGAAGCTTCCCTGCAGATGGACAACGAGCCGGATAACCCGAGCACCGCGTCGACCGTGATGGTCTCGTTGTGGCAGCGGAACCTCGTAGGGTTTCGTGCGGAGCGTACGATCAATTTTGCGCGTCGCCGTACCTCGGCTGTCAGCTATCTGACAGGGGTGAGCTGGGGAGCTTAAGATCTAAAAACCCGTAGACAGACGCAGTTAGTCTGATACACTTAAAGCCGGTACAGGATTCCTTGTACCGGCTTTTTGTCGTTTAAAGGGAGCGCGAGATGACCGATTACATATACGCATTGCTTTGCCCTCAGGGTGAAATACGGTACATAGGCAAAACCACGAATCCAGAAGCAAGATTGGCGGCTCATATCTGCAAAGCTAAGACGCACCAAACTAAACACCATGCCGCGAATTGGATTCGCTCGTTGCTTAACGTAGGGGAAAAGCCTGTTATCGAAATTGTCTTCGAAGTGCCAAAAGGCGAACCGTGGGAGCCCTACGAGATTCGACTGATAGCGGAATTCAAGGCAGAAGGGCACCGATTGACTAACTCCACAGGAGGAGGGGATGGGTTCTTCGACGTTAGCCCTGAAGCGATCGCGAAACGCGTAGCAGCGGCCAGCGTTACTAGATCTGCCCCTGGGTATAAAGAACGCATCAGCGCCGTTATGCGAGAGGTAAGGAGTTCCCCAGAGTTTCGCGAAGCCCTTTCACTGAAAATAAAAGGCGCTTGGGCTAATCCTAAAACGCGAGAGAGCTTCCTCGCAGGCATGCGTCAGCCCGCTGCGGTAGAGCGCCGGAAAGCGGCCTCTTCACGGCGCTACGCCGACCCAACGTATGGTGCTGCTCAGGCCTCCCGATTGAAAAAGTTACATGAAGATCGCCCCGAACTGTTTGCACCTCTCAAAGCGGCGGCGCAGGCCCCTGAGACTAAGGCAAAACGCAAAGCCTCCCTAGCTAAGGTTCAGGCTACCCCTGAATACCGCGCTAAAAACTTAGCCGCCCTAGCAGAGATTAAAGACCGACCGGAAGTGAGGGCCAAGAAATCCGCCGCAGCCCGCGCTAACTTCGCCGGCGGCGCTTTGGAAAAATGCGTACAATCCGAAGAATTCAAAGCCGACCAAGCGGAAAGGCTGAAAGGCCGGTGGAAAGATCCGGAAGCGAAGGCCAAGATGCACGAAGCCCGCTGGACCGATGAACACCGCGCCGCACAGGCAGCCGCGCTAGAAGCGCGCCGGGAAAAGATGGCGGCGGCCATGACGCCGGAAGTAAGGGCGAAACAGGGCGCTAAGATGAAAGAGTATTGGGCGAGGAAAAGGGCTGAAAAAGCCGCTAAGCTTGCCGCAACCACGTCCGCCCCGTACACTGAATCATCCTAAAGGGGAACCCCTATGTCAAAAGTCGATTTCATTTACAGCAAAGGCGGGAAGTGCGTCCCAATGGCTTTGCGCTACGCTGAAACTCTTCGCAAGTTAGGTCATGGCACTTATCAAACCAAGGTCATGACCGCGGCGCCAGCAGCTCTACCGGAGCCCCTGGCCTCCGATGCAATCCTGGAGTTCGCTAAAGAGAACGGCGTAAACATCGACCAGGTGATCGGCACTGGCAAAGATGGCCGTATCCGCAAGTCGGATGTGGAAGCCGCTATTGACGCCCAGGATCTCGCATAATGCGCTTGTTCGGCTTTGACATCTCGCGGAAGACCTCGGCTGTCACGGTCGAGAAAACGCTGTCTAATGTTCCCGTTTCACGCGGCTGGTGGCCGCTTGTTCGCGAGCCATTTACAGGCGCTTGGCAACGCAATAAAGAACAGCGCTTGGATACATTGCTGAACTATCCTGCGCTGTACGCCTGTATCAATCGGATCGCATCTGACATCGGTAAATTGCCTTTTATCCTGAAGTCGAGGGACGCGAAAGGCATTTGGACAGAACTCGACAGTCCGGCGTTCTCCCCTGTACTGCGCAAGCCAAACCACTACCAGACCGGCCAACAGTTCCGAGAATACTGGGCTTTGTCCAGGCTTACGCAAGGCAACGTGTACGTGCTCAAGGAGAGGGACAGCCGCAACATAGTGGTCGGCCTGTATATCCTCGACCCGTGCCGCGTGATGCCCCTTGTGTCGGACAGTGGCGAGGTGTTCTATCAGCTCTATACGGATAACCTAAATCTGCTGCCTGACGGATTTAACGAACTGGTCGTCCCGGCGTCTGAAATCATCCATGATCGCTGCATCTGCCCTTTCCATCCGCTCATCGGATTGCCGCCGATTGCCGCGGCGTATCTGCCTACCCTGAAGAACATGCGCATCTTGAAGTCTTCTGCGGAGTTCTTCGGCAACAACGCGCAGCCGTCCGGCATTTTGTCAGCCCCCGGCGCGATCAGCGACGACACCGCGAAGCGCTTGTCTGACCATTGGAACACCAATTTCACCGGCGAGAACTCCGGCAAGGTCGCGGTAGTCGGTGACGGTCTGCAGTTCGTCGCGCTCGGCAGCAAGTCGGTCGACGCGCAGATGGTCGAACAGCTTCGGTATTCCGATGAGCAGATCTGCCAGCCGTTCGGTATTCCACCATTTAAGATCGGTCTCGGCACGATCCCCTCCGGCCTCGGTGTGGATGCGATCAATCAGCTCTACTACGACGATGCGCTGCAGTCTCCTATCCAGGCGATGGAAACGCTGTTGACCGAAGGGCTCAATGCGATGCCGTACAAAGTCGATATGGACGAAACAGTCCTGATGCGCATGGACGCCGGCAAGAAAGCCGAGTACCACAAAACGCTTATCGATGCTGCGATCGAGACGATCAACGAAGGTCGACTGGAGTTCAACCTTTCGCCTCTTGACGGCGGCGATACGGTTTATAAGCAACAGCAAGACTTCCCTTTGAATATTATCAAGGATAACGTCCTGCCAACGCCAAATGCCGCGCCATCAATCGAGGCCCCCGCCGCAGAACCCGTGGTCGATGACCAAACACAAAAGGCACTAGCAGAACTGTTTTTGCTTAAAGCAGTTCAGGCCGCACGAATTGAGGTTACCCGATGATCGACCCGGTAGAGTTCGGCAAGGCCATGGGCGCCTTGGTCAAAGAGGCTACAACCCCCCTGCTGCTGCGAATCGACCAGTTGGAAAAGCAGCTGGCAGCTATCGTCGTGCCTTCTGCTGCGGAATCCGCCGCGCTGATCGACGTTGAAGCGCTCGCCAAGTCCGCCGCCGTGCTCGTACCAGTTCCACAGAACGGCACGTCGGTTACTGCAGACGACGTGCGCCCCCTGGTGAACGAACTGGTCTCTAAAGCCGTAGCCGCACTGCCGGCGCCGGAGAATGGCAAGGACGCTGACATGGAGGTGCTTAAATCTCACGTCGGCGAACTGGTTAAGACAATCCAGCCCGCCGCGCCCTTGCCAGTACCATCGGTCGAGGAGATCGCGGGTACGTTCGAGCGTCGTTTCTCCGACTTGGCCCTTTCGTGGGAACGCCAGGCGCGTGACACCTTCGAGAAGGCGGCGGATCGTATGCCGAAACCGAAGGACGGACGAGACGCTCTGTCTTTGGAGAACTTCGACATGGCGCTCGGCGACGATGGCCGCACGGTTACCGTCAAAATGCAGGCCGGCGAAACCGTGATAGAGAAGTCGGTGAAGATCGCCGCTGTGATTGATCGCGATATTTTCAAGTCGGACGGCGCCTACGAGAAAGGCGACGGCGTGTCCTATGGCGGCAGCTTCTGGATTGCCAAGTGCGATGCTCCTAAAGGCGTCCCGGGCAGTGGCGAGACCGATTGGCGCTGCGCTGTGAAGAAAGGCCGCGACGGCAAAGACCTGCGCGAGAACGCGAGCACCTTCGACCCGGCTAAAGGGGTCAAGCTATGATGTACGTCACGCTGGAGCGCGGGAAACAGCACCTGAACATGGATCACGACCTGGACGACGTGTTGATCACGGCGTACATCGGTGCAGCTTCTAGCGCGGTGAAAAACTATCTGAAGAGCGCTTCCCCCTACGAGGTAGAGCGCGACAGCAACGATGATCCGATCCTCGATAGCTCCGGCGATCCCGTGTACGTCGTCGATAGCTCCGGCGATAAGGTAGTGAAGTATGAAGTCCAAGCGGCCACGCTCCTGCAACTCGGATTTCTGTACAAAGACCGTGACGAGAACGCAGACGGCGCCTACGATATGGGTTACCTACCAAAACCGGTTACCGCGTTGCTTTACCCATTGAGGATGCCAGCATGCCAGTAGGAGACTATTTCAGGAAGATATTCGGCGGCCCGCTCCGTAAAGAAACGGACATGGGTGACGGCAGCCACGCCGAGCGCGTTATCGCCGTGCCACCTGCGGATATGCTCAGTGGCGATCGCCTCCAAGTCGCCCTGGACGAACCGATCGACGTCAACCTTCCAGCAGCGCTAATCACTGGCGGCGGCATCAGTCCACGTATTCGTGTCGACGCAGGACAAACAGGGTTTTTCGCCGGCCGCATGTTCCGGTCCTATATCAACGCCGTGATCCCGGTAGCTGGGCCGGCGGTGTCCTTCCGGTTCACCAGCAGCAAGGACTTCATCCTTTGGAACCAGCACCTTGAACTAACCCAAGGGGCACTGCAGCTTGAAGTATTTACCGGCGCGGTAACTCCGTCGGGAACCTGGACGCAACGGCCGATCATCGGTGTTAACCGCATGTCGGAAAGGCCGACCCCTTTCTACGTGCCGGTCATAACCTTGGAAAGTGGCGGCGCATTCACCGGAGGCACCGCGGTCGACTTGATTCAGCTCCGGTCGTCTTCCGCGAACAACAGTGCTACCAACGTGGGCGGCGAGTGGACCGAACGCGGCTTGCCGGCAGGCACCTACTACGGGCGCTTCAGCACCTTGACCGGCGGCCTGACGGTTAACGATGCCGCACAGATGCTCTATTCCCTGACGTGGGAGGAACGCCCATGAGCCGCGCCGGCCAGTACCGCCACCGCGTGGACATCCAAGATTGGACAGCAGTGCGCGACGAAGAGACTGGCGGCTTTACCGAAGCTTGGGTAACCGTGTTCTCAGACGTGCCCGCGCGCATTGCTCCGGCCAGCGGTCGGGAATTCCTGGCCGCTGCGGCTATCCAGTCCGAGATAATCGCGCGCATCGTGATCCGTCAGCGCCCCGGCCTGAATGCCAAGCAACGCATTTTGCACAATGGCGACATCTACAACGTCCACGCGTGGCTTCCCGATCCGGAAAGCGGGCGCGATTATGTTTCTGCTCCTTGCAGTCTCGGTACGAATGAAGGTTAGAGGCGGATCGGCATAACCACGGCCAATACGCCGCCCGGCCCTTCGAGGCGCAGACTTTGTTGAGCTTCGCGGATTGCAACGTGAGTGCAGCGCATCAAAGCGTCTTCCCAATAGTCGAGATTGATAGCTGCACTTTTACCACCAAGCGATACGGTGCAAGGCGTAAAGAGTTTCAGGCGCTCTTTGATTTCTACGCTGGCGAGCTGAACTGATTCCACGTCCGCAGAAGGGATGATTCGGCGATAGTCTGGGAATTTACCAGGGTGCCCTGACGCCTCGTAATCTAGACCGAACATTTTGACCATGGATTTAGGATCGTACAGACCTGGCGCGAGATCCGAAGGCGCCAGATGGAGCCGGTGACCGTCTGTTGCGACCATAACGCCTTCATTCACGTACACGTAATTCAGGTATTTCCGGATGTCTTTCTTCGCCGCCGCCTTCGCTACCCAAGCGGCAACGGTTTTCGCAGCAACTGCCGGGGGCTTGAGGAGCGCCAGCAATTTAGCCAGGTTGTGAACTTCGCCCGGAATGCGAGCCGCCATTTCCACGATAAGGTCTTCAGCGGCGTCTTTCTTCAGTTGCCCGCGATACACGGCTGTGAGGCGAAACAGCTCTTGAGACATGGTGTAAACTCCGGTTGTGTGTAATGTGATTCACAATCTATTACAAGGGATCGCAACTTGTCAACAACCTTCGTCTGCATCGCCTCCGGCCCAAGCCTCAACACGCACGACTGCGAACTCGTTCGGCTGTCAGGGCTTCCCACAATTGCCGTGAACAACTCCTGGCAGCTAGCCCCGTGGTGCGATCACCTTTACGCAGGTGATCTCGCTTGGTGGGATGTGAACGTCCATGGGATTCCCCATGTACCTAAACGGTGGAGCTGTACGCGCCAAGCAGTGACTAAGCACAATCTGAACTGGCACGAAGCCTACGGCGAGTACAACAGTGGGCTCAGAGCGATCGAACTGGCCTTCAAGCTCGGCGCAGGACGCGTCCTGCTTCTCGGGTACGACTGCACGGTGCAAAGCGGTACGCACTGGCACGGCGACCATCCGGCCACGAAGAACCCCGACGAACTCCGGTGCCGAAAATGGGCAGCGCAACACGCCCGGCTGCCTCAGCGGGATAAGGTCGTCAACTGCTCGCGTGAAACGGCGTTGGAATGTTACCGGCTCGGGTATCTTGAAAAAGAGTTGCAAAAGGTTGTTGACACTTGTGATGCGACTGACTAGAGTTCGTTTCAACAGCGCGGTTCACCGGCTCGCAGATCCGGCCAGACTAATAGCTTCGATTAGAGCGAAGGTCGCGCTGCCAAAGAATTTGCGGTTGTCCCCGGGGGTGTTTTTGCCTTCCAAGCTAAAAGACAGGGTTCGACTCCCTGCAGCCGCTCCAGTAAACCAACGCCAGATCGCGAGAGGTAGCTAAGGCTTTAGCCAACTTCGCAGCCCGCACATGCGGAATAGTTGCACCAGATGTAGGTCTTGAAGATGGCTCCGCTCGCGAGGAGCTGAGGTCTATAAGCGCTTGAAGCAGGTTCAATTCCTGCGCAAGCCCTACATCTGGTGCAATTCACGATCCGTTGTCGCCTCGGGATCGCCAGACTAATAGGCCGAGTTGCGTCGGCGTTGCGCCTTCAAATTCCCGTACTTCAACCCTTCTTCGGAAGGGTTCTTTTTATCGGTAAGCCTATGATAATTAATGGAATGTTTGGGTTAGGCGATAATTTGTACGAACGTGCATTTATTAAAGCCCTGCCAAAACCGGTATACCTCTCAACCCCTTGGCCGTTTATCTTCCATGACATTCCCGGCGTCCACTTCATCCGTCCGCAAACCAATCTGCGCACCCAAGCGAAGAACATCGCGCGCCACAACACCTGGACGATGCCGCCCACGCGTCAACCGACTCGTCAGATCCGCTACGGTGCCGAGGGAATTATCCCCGGGATGATCGCCAGCTTTGGCGTAATGCCGGGCGAGTTCGATCTCCCACCGCTGCCGCCTTCGCCCGAGTCCGGCCCCTACGTCGTCGTACGCCCCGCCACGGTGCGCAGTGAGTGGCGCGCCGATACGCGTAACCCTGATCCTGAGTACATCGCATGGGCGGCCGCTGAAGCTATGCGCCGAGGCTATCGAGTGATCAGCGTAGCCGACCTGGTAGACGGCCAGGAGTGGGGCGTAGACCCTATGCCGCCGGCCGACGTGCGCTACCACAAAGGCGAACTGCTGGTTGAGCAACTGCTGGCGCTCGTCAAGGATGCCGCTGCCGTTATCGGCGGTATCGGCTGGCTGGTGCCGGCAGCGCTCGCGGCCAGGGTTCCCGCGTGGATCATCTGTGGCGGCCAGGGCGGTTTCAATTCGCCGAAGCAGATCTGCCCGGATGGCAGTACAATTACCTTTGCGGTGCCGGACAATTTTTGCGGCTGCCGTCTCAAGCAACACAACTGTGACAAGAGGATTTCGAATTATGACGCTAAGCTTGCCGACTGGGCTGGAAGACACCTTTTTATGGAGTCCATCTAAAGGACAGGGGTTCCATACTCGCCCGGCCATGCTCTACGGCGGCGAGTATTTCGCCAATTACCAAAAGCTCGACGCTACCAAGATGGGCGGCCTACTGACCAAGGCTCGAGTCGAACTGGTCAAGAAGTACATCAGCCCGGCAGAAGTCGTGGACATTGGCATCGGCGGCGGGCGCTTCGTCCAAGAGTCGCAAGGCATGGGCTTTGACGTTTGCCCCGACGCGATCTCCTGGCTGCAGAGTATCTACGCCTACAAAGACCCGTACGGCTCCGAAGAGGTTCGGGCGATCACCTGTTGGGATAGCCTCGAGCACATCCCGGAACCCGAAAAGCTTCTGGAGCGCGTCAAGGAGTGGCTGTTCGTCTCAATCCCGATCTGCGAGACGGCCAGTGAGTGGGTTGAGTCGAAGCACATGAAGCCCGGAGAACATTTGCATTATTTTTCGCTGCAGGGTTTCATTCGTTGGTGCGGCGAACACGGCTTCGAGTGCATGGAGGTGAACTGGGCGGAAACCGAACTAGGCCGCGAAGGCATCGCGTCGTTTGCGTTTAAGCGGGTCGGCTGATAAACTCTTGGCTCGTAGGTAAATGCGCAGGCTGATGCGAACTTGTTGGGGATTCCCGGTGGCGCCGGGCTAAGCCAAGCGTGATGTGCGATTCGCGGTCGCAAACCCTCCATTGGACAATCATCGCGAAGCCGGAGATCAGCACCGGATACCTACTAACCCGCTTCGGCGGGTTTTTCTTGCCTGTGATAAACTCCCGGCAAACCGAGGGCGACGACATGGCCGACTGGATCACGTACAAACTGAAGGGTGCTGAAGAACTGTCACGCGTTTTCAAGACGCTGCCACAGGAGCTACAGCGCCAGGTTGTCGTGCCGGCGGCCAAAGACGCCATGGACATCGTTCTAAAAGCGGCCAAAGCAAATTGGGACAAGATCGACGACCCGTCCACGTTCCCGGATATCTCGAAGAACGTGGCGCTGATCGAGGACGCCAAGTTTTTCAACGAAACCGGCTCAACTAAAATATCCGTCGGCGTACGCAAGACGCGGAAAGGCGTTAGAGGTGGCAACACTTTCTTCTGGAAGCATCTTGAGTTGGGGACGCGGTACATTCGCGCCTATGCTCCGATGCGCCGAGCCTTAGCAGAGAACCAACAGGCTGTGTTCCAAGAATTTCTTAGCGTCGCCAAATTCAAGCTTCTTGACTTAGGGCTCAACTGATGGACGTACCTTTCTACACAGTGTGCAAAGCCGATCCTGCCGTCCAAGCGTTGCTCGGTGGTACGTCGCCGAGGATCTATCCGTTTGGAGCTGCCCCGCAAACCGTTGTCAAGCCGTACGCCGTCTATCAGTGGATCGGCGGTTCGCCGTTCAACATGTTGAACTGCCGCCCGGACGCTGATCGCGCCAGTCTCCAAGTGGATGTGTACGGGTCTACCGCAGCGTCCAGCACTGCGGCGGCGGAAGCTATCCGCTACGCGATCGAACTAGACTCGTACGTCACATCACATAGGGGTACAGACCGCGAAGAAGAAACGCTGCTCTACCGAACCAGCTTCGACCTCGACTGGCTGGTAGAGCGGGCGTAGGGTTAAACGAGGTCGCTGAAATAGTCGGCTGCGAACTGCCATTCGAAGCCGGCTGATGTTTTACACCTTCCACATAGGGCAGAAGATATATTCCCTTTGTTGAATCCGAACCGACCGGCGTCTGCCGCCGATTCGAAGAAGTGAACTGGTTCACCATCTTTAAGCGCTACGATAGCTTTCCTTCCCCAGTTCTTCGGGTCATTCAGAATTGCATGCGCTACGTTTTCCTGCGCTGTACACCACTCAAGATTCTCAGCGCGGTTGTCGTCACGGATTGAATTTATATGGTTGACGTGTTCCTGCGGACCGTTCGGGCAGAAAGCCGTAGCGACCAAGCGGTGCACCCGGAAGCAATTCCGGACGGCGCCTTTTGTTAACGTAACCTCCGGATATCCTTTGTGATTCCTATGAGATCGCAGAGGGCTAGATTTCCTCCGTAGTTGCTGCATTACGCCCTGCTTCAATCTCGGAACTACTCTCTCCATGCTGCGGACATTTCCCTGATCGGACACCTCATAAAAACCCTCGTACCCTTCTATTTGTACCCATTTTTCAAGCATGCTATTCTCCCGGCTGAGCACCCTGTGTGCATAGTCTATCCTAACACGTAGGAGTTTTAAATCAATGACCTTAAAATCACAGGGCTCAGATCTTTTTACGATCGATCCGGATACCGGCGAACTCCTGGACGTGGGCTGCATCACTTCCATCGACGGCATTGACACCGCAATCGACCAAATCGAAACGACCTGCCTGAACGACCTGGCTCGCACTTACGAAGCCGGCCTAGCCACCCCTGGCGCGGCGACTTTCGGATTGATGTTCGATCCTGCCGACGTGAACCATATCCGCCTCCATCAGCTGAAGACCGCCGGCGTGACCCTGCAATGGGCGATCGGATTGTCCGATGGCACCGCGCAGCCAACCACTGGGACTGATAGCGCGGGCGATGATGAATTCGTTTTGCCGCCAACTCGTAGTTGGATCACCTTCGAAGGCTACATGAACAGCTTCCCGTTCACCTTCGCGCTGAACACCATGGTCACATCGACCGTTGGTATCCAAGTATCCGGCGATCCTGTTCTCGTTCCTAAGTCGTCGAGCTAACCCATGGCCCTACTGACCCTGCAAAGCTTGAAGGACTCCGGCGCATTCGCCGGAGCCCCAGTTAAACGAGAAATTCGCTACCAAGGTATCGACGGCGAAGAAGTCGTCGCCGATATCTGGGTGCGTCGTGCGTCTTATCACACGATCACCAATACGTGGAAAGCCGCAGAAGGCAACCAAGAGCACCTGGCCGCGCGAATCGCTACCATGGTCTGCGACGAAGAGGGTGGCCCGATCCTGTCGACTGCCGATGTACTCGGGACGGCTGACCCTGCGCGTGGTCCAATCTGTGACACGCTGTTCCTGGCGTTGATCACAGCGGTTAACGACGTCAACTCGGCAAAGACGATCCCCCAGAAGACCTCTGGTTCGAACTAGTCCTAAACGGTATAGGCGGCCGGACGGTCGCCGAAGCCCAACAGAACCTGTCGATTGGCGAAGCGCGACACTGGGTACAGTACATCCGTCGCCACGGGGGGCTAAACATTGCTGAACGCGTTGAACAAGCTGCCGCGCTGATCTGTGCAACCGGTGCGCAACTTATGGGTAACAAAAACGTAAAGGTCGCGGACTTCATCCCCAACAGGGAATCCGACGATGAACTGCGGTATGCTACGCCGGAAGATTTCTTAAAAGTGCTGAAAGCGTCGAGGAAACCATGATATGCAGGCGTCGCTCGGGGCTCTGACTGTTGACCTGATTGCAAATACCGCAGGCTTCGAGCGCGGCATGGACAAGGCCGAGCGTGCTTTGCAACGCCAGGAAAAAGCTGCGGACCGGTTAGCGGCTTCAATCGATCCTGTTACCGGGGCGATGCAGAAGCTGACTGCGCAACAGATCAAACTGGACGAACTGTGGCAGAAAAAGGTAATCCCGGATCAGGAATACAAGCGCCTGAGCGGAATCCTCGCTGAGAATGAGAAGGCGCTTAAAAGCACAGGCGACCAAATCACCAAAACAAACGCGGCGCTGAGCAAAAGCGGATTAACGGCGAAGCAGCTCTCCAACAACCTGCGCGGCGTGCCAGCCCAGTTCACCGACATCGCCGTATCTCTTCAGTCTGGGCAAGCCCCACTTACCGTGCTGCTCCAGCAAGGCGGCCAGCTAAAGGACATGTTCGGTGGCATTGGGCCGGCGGCGCGTGCTCTCGGCGGCTACGTCCTAGGTCTCGTCAACCCGTTCACTGTAGCGGCTGCCGCTGCGGCCGTCCTCGCCCTGGCCTATAAGCAAGGCAGTGACGAGACAACCGCATTCACCAAAGCGCTGATCCTGAACGGCAACGCCGCCGGCACGAACGCCGATGCGCTCGCCTCGCAGGCGCAGAGCGTTAGCCAGTCCGTTGGTACAGTAGGCGCCGCGGCCCGGGTCTTGGCGCAACTGGCGGCCTCCGGGAAGATCCCGGCGTCCTCGTTCGACACGATCGCCATTGCCGCGCTGAAGATGGAAGAGGCGACCGGCAAAGCGGCAGAAGAAACCGTCAAGGACTTCGAGAAGCTGGCGAAGGATCCGGTCAAGTATTCCAAGGAGTTGAACGACTCTCTGAACTACTTGACCACTTCGACTTACGCACAGATCGAAGCGCTACAGCGTCAGGGCGATGCGCAGGGCGCCGCCAACCTGGCCGAATCGGCTTACGCCGAAGCGCTGACCACTCGGGCCAACAGTATCAAGGACAACCTCGGCTTCGTCGAAAGCGCTTGGCTGTCTGTGAAGAACGCTGCGAAAGACGCGTGGGACGCTTTCCTAGACATCGGCCGCGAAGGCACGATCGAGCAGAAGCTCAAGGTTCTAAACGACCGGCTTCAAGAGATAGCCAACGCTGACGCGATCAACAACAGCCGTGGCTCGGGCGGCTTCCTCGCGCCTAGCGATGATCTACGCCGGGAGCAGACCGAAAAGGAAATCACCGACCTGCTCGTCCAGCAGGAGGAAAGCCGCAAGCGCGCTCAGGTCACCGCAAACGTCGTCGCGCAGGACAAGAAAGGGATCAACGCCGTCGCCGAGCTGAATAAAGCCCTGGACGAAACGGCGCCGAAGACTGACAAGCTCGCCAAGCGTTTCGCTGAAATCGATAAGCAGGTCGCCGCAGCCGCAGCCCGCGGTGTGCAGTACAGCGACGCGCAGATCGCCCAGCTCCGCAAGGCGGCGGAAGAGCAGTACAAGGCCGCCGCATCGCCAAAGCCTAAAGCGTTCCGCGAAGACGCCGGGCAGAAGATGCTGGACAGTTTGCGCCAGCAGGCCGCCGCGCTTCAGGTCCAGTCGGATACGACGGAAAAGCTCGGCGTGCAAGCCAAAGCGCTCGCCGCCTTCGAGCAGCAGATCGCCGACATCAAGTCGAAAGACATTCAGACCGCCGATCAGAAGTCGATCCTCGCTTCGGAAGATCTGTTGCGCGCACAGCTCAAGCGCAACGTAGCGCTAGAGCAGGAAGTCGCCGCACGCAAACAGGCTACCGACGAAGCAGCCAAACTGGCCGCGTTCCAAGAGAACCAAGCATCGAAACTTCAAGGGGCGCAGGAGGGACTAGATTCTCAACTAACGGGGCTCGGGCAGGGGGATAAGCTTCGCGAACGGCTCAAGGAAAACTTGGCTATCCAAAAAGAATATCAGGATGAGTCTGATAAGCTTTCTCGTGATTTCAATTCGATCGCCAATCCGACGCAAGCGCAGACGGATCTATATCAGGCGGAAACTGACGCCCTCGGAGAAGCCCTGGCCGCCCGGCTCGTGATGCAACAGGACTACTACAACCAAGTCGACGAAGCTTCAAAGAACCTGTTCATCGGCTTAAGCGAGTCGTGGAACGACTATCTGGCCCAAGCGACCGACGTTTCGGCACAGACACAGACCCTCTTCGACGGCGCCTTCAGCGGCCTCACGGATGCGCTGTACGGCTTCGTGACCACGGGCAAACTGTCGTTCCAAGACCTGGCCGCGAGCTTCGCGCAGACTGCTTTGAAGATGCTGATCCAGTACGCCGCAGCTCAAGCTATCGCCGCCGGCCTGAACGCCTTCACGTCCACCGCCGCGATCCCGATCATTGGCCCCCTGGCCGCACCGGCTGCCGCAGCATCGGCCCTGGCCTACGCTGGCGGCCTCTCGGCCAGTATCGCGGGTATAGCCGGTATGGCGCACGACGGTATCGATTCCGTGCCGCAGACGGGCACATGGCTCCTCCAGAAAGGGGAGCGCGTTACCACGGCGCAGACCAGTGCCAAGCTGGACAAGACCCTGAACGATATAAAATCCCCGAGCGGCATGGGCGGCACTACGGTAAACTTGATCGAGAATCCGGATCGCGCCGGCGAGCGAGAAACTCGCACAGGCCCAAATGGGGAAGAGCAATTGGACGTTTTCGTAGCCGACCTCCTCGGAGATGGCAAGACAGCTCAAGCGTTCGAACGCAAGTATAACTTGCAGACGGTAGGTCGCTGATGGCGATTCCTGTCTACCCGGAAGGGCTCCCCTACCCACTGCGGGAGAACTACGCACGCACGCCGACGAATAACATCCGGCGCACGCCGATGGACAGTGGACGGGCACGACAGCGTATTGAGTTCCCCAACGCACCGGATACGATCCAGTTGACGTGGATCTTTACCGCCCCTCAAGCTATGTTATTCACCGCATGGGCTGCTCAGGTTGTCGGCGCCGGCTGGTTCACTATGCCGCTGTTGAGTCCCCTAGGATTCAACGACGAGGAAGTTCGGTTCACCGAAGTGCCGGTCGGCGGCGAGCTTACCGGCAAGTTCCTTTGGCGTTACCGAGTAGTCTGTGAATCGCGCAACCGCCCACTGTTGCCGCCAGGGTGGGCAGAGCTGCTGCCGTCCTTCGTACTGAACCCGGAAATATTCGATTACGCTATGAACGACGAATGGCCTCTTAACCCTTGGCAGGTGTACATTCTCGAAACCGATCAAGCTATCAATGAGGAGTGGCCGACGCCATGAGTTTTTACAATACGGGCAACCCGGTCCCTTCGATCGACCCTCGCGACCTGGACGATAACGCCAAGCATATTGACGAGCTGGTGAACAGCACGTTCCCAACGTTTGTAGATCGGCAGGGCACGGTACGCAAGACTATCGCGGGGATCGAAGCGGACGCGGATGCAGCTACGTTGCGAGGGGATTTAGCCGCACCTAGCGGAGCTAGCTTGGTGAACTTCATACACTCCTTCCTTGGCGCGATCCCGATGACCGTGCAAGAGGTCTTGCGCCTTGGGATTGACGTAAGGATGGCCGGCGCTCTCCCCGCGCCTTTCGACAGCTCAGCTATCTTCCAGGCGTTGAACGCGACGGTATCCTCCCTTGGTGGGGGTTTGATTCGCATCGGGGCCGGCACTTGGTACGTACCAGAAACACCTAACGACACAGGAGTATATTGGGACGGTGCTGGTAAAGGTGTGACAATTCTTAGTCAGCCGAACGGCAGCAACAAAGACATGGTTGTAAGCCGGGACTTTGCGACTCTTCAGGGTATTGGCCCAGTGAGGGACGCACCCCACCACTACGGGATGACAAACCTGACAATCGACGCCAACTACCTTGCCGACTACATCGGGTCAAGCATCGGCGTTGACACAACGTATAACAACACCGTCGGTTACGGCGTAAAAAACATCGGCACCAGCTTCAAGTTCGATATCGAAATTGTTAACTGCCCGCAGGTTGGCTTTTATTCGGAGGCGGTAGATTACTCCGGCTACGGCCGAGAGCAAGATAGCCAACTTCACCTCACTGGCCGGGTATTTGGTAAAGAGGCGATGGTGTACCGCGGTCCTGCAGACTGCAACTGGGAGCACATCATACTCGGCTGTGGCGGATGGAAGGCGACTAACGCTGAAAGGAATGCGGCGCTCGTGATGTCGGACATCTACTCCGGAGATGTCGTTGATGGCGTAGTGTCGGATGAGGAGGCGATCCCCGCCACGGCGTTTATGTATAACGGGCATCATGAAGCGACATTCATCCATTCTTATGGCCACCGAAGCGGTCTCGCGTACCGTACTCGGAATACCGGGAGGCTCAAGATAACTCACCTGACCGCCGAGAATTGCAGGGGAGGTGTTTATTTCGGATCTAGGGTTTGGGGGTGGGCGAACGTGGAGGCCCACAACAACCAGCGGGAGCCTAGTGCTCTGACTGGGACGATTGCCTCCCTGCCTGACATCGAGAACGCGTCTCAGCAAGGCTTCATCTTGACTGGAGTAGTTCGTCCGGCCACCACTGAGTCCCCTATAAAGCTCGCTCTAAAAGATTCAAGCCTTAATAGCAAGGTGACCCTGTCATATTTCCCGGTCGGCGGATCTGCGATACCGGGCTCTTACGTGGCAGACCTATCGGGCACTAGCAAGTTCGATATCACTCTGCAAGACGTTGACCAGGACGCGATTCTCATAAACTCCCAAGGCAACACGGTAACTGCATGGGCGCGGGATGTGACTACCGGCGCGGTTATCCGCCGAACGGCGGGGGGCACCTCGGTGAACCGGTCGAACGACATGGAAGTTCATTGTCTGTCTAACGTGGAGAATGCCTTCTATCTTGACGGGCTTGTGACAAATGAACGACTGGCGTTCATAGGAGAGGTTTCAGCTTCGATATTCATGCCGGCAGGCAGTCAGCCGGACATGCTTACTCGATCCGCAGTGGTCGAAGTATCCGGGCGGAAAGCGGGGGCGCAGGTTTGTTCACGGGACGCTATCCGTAGCAACCTTGACACCGCCACCACGGGCGCTAAAACGATCACTGTCGCGCATACGTATTTCCAAATACCCGACGCCGGTCAGATTTCTGTTAGCGTGTATGACCCTTCCCCTACTTTCACCGGTAGCTTGAAGGCCGATCCGGTAATTCAAACTATCACGGCCACTGACATAACATTCGCGTACGAGGTCCTGACGACGGGGACAAGCGGTCCTCTTGTGCTCGTCGCGCAGATCCACTAAAAGATACCTAATACGAGATCCGACATGGCCAACACGTACCCAACCACGCAGTTCCCTCTAGGCTCGACCGAGGTCAAGGTGCTGTTCAACAACGCCTCGAACTTCGACGACGCGATGAACTCGCTGGCACCGTCATTCTATGACCGCTTCAACCGCCGTCGTGAGACGTGGGCAGGAATGGAGAAGATGGTCGCTGATTTCCTTGAGGCCATGGGGTTCGAAGCCACCCACCTGATCTACGTGGACGGCACGCCGCTTACTGTGTTGCGCCCTACGCAACTAATCGACCGCGCGGGTTCGGTGTACAAAGTTAAGCAGCCGGCCAGCTTTCCGGTGAACCTGACCGGCACTTGGGCTACCGACCAGCTTCTACTGGTTGACGTGACGGACTCATCCCTGCGAACGGATCTCGCAACGCAGGGTGCTGCTATTATTTTCGGCGCGGCCCAAACGGTCACATCAATCGCGGCGCTTCGCCTGCTTTTGAAAACCTCGATTTCCACGTACGCGAGTGTCTTGGGTTACTACGCCGTCGGCGATGGCGGCGGCGGGCGATACTGGCTTGATACAAGCGATAATACTTCCGCGGACGATGGCTGCGTAACTATCGTGGCATCGGACGGCGGTCGCTGGAAACTGGTTGTGACGCAGCCGATAGACCTCCGGCAGTGGGGCTGCAAAGGCGACGGCGTTACCGACGATACGACGCGCTATATGGCCGCTGTAAATTACGGAAAGCCGTTTCACATTCCCTCCGGCAACTTTATGGTAGCTCCGGTAGGCCCTGACGCTGTGTACCCAGGGGGTGTGGAGCCAAAACGTACATCTGGCGCGGTTCTTGTAAGTAACCAGAACATTACCGGCGAAGGGGCGAGTTCGATACTGACTTGGAATGGTCCGGGGATCCCGCAGGCGTTTTTCATGGTGAGGGACGCCAAGGATGTTACGATTTCTGATGTCCAATTCGTCGGCGGTTACTCTGCGCTGATCGTGGACCCTCTTACGAATGGGTCAGTGGAAAACGTAGGTCTGCAGAACTGTATCCTAGACGGGCAGTTAATCGGGCTACTCGGCGGTCGACAATACGCGCTTGACCCAACAGGCTCAAAATACTGCGTGAACGTGTGGGCCCGCGGGTGTAAGTTCAAGAACACCACGTACCACGCCGTTTTGCATACGAACTCCTACGCGGCCAAAACAATCGGCAATGATTTTCGAAACATAGGCAACTTCTGCGTCGACCATTCGCAGGGTACACACGGTGCGATCTGTGCCAACAATACTGGCGATTCGGTTTTCTACTTTACCAAGGTTGAGTCTTCCAACGTGGCCGGCGGTACCGATGCCTTCCTCATCAGTCAGCAGGTGAGCATCTACGGCAACAACATCACGAATATCACGCAGTACGCGGTGTTCTTGAACAGCTATACCGACAAGATCCTGATTGCGAATAATCAATTCCAAGGGTCGACAAATATCGGAATCTTTATCGACTCGGTAACGGGCCTGGCGAACGAGGGGCAGTGCTCTATCGTTGGCAACGTGATCCGGACGGCGGTATCTGGTACCGGCATTCTCTCCCAACTGGACGCTAGCACGTACCCGCTGCTGATCGAAGGCAACAATATCATCGCCGGAGAGAGCGCTATCGACCTTCGTGTATCCCAAGCGCGGATCATTGGTAACACCCTTATCGCTACGACAGGAAACGCCATAACCACCGGATTGGGAATTTCCCCCGCGCTGAAAAACTTGGTGATCGATGGCAACGAATTGCGCGGAGCATCCGGCATCGTTTCGCAGAACACCCTCATATGGACCCGAGTTAAGGTCACGAACAACACGTTCTTTGTGACGAATTTCGCCGTATACGCAGCTCTTCAAGGGGGTATAAAGGCGTCGAAGTTCAACGACAACACCGTAAACTACGCCGCTTCCACGTCAAATGGCGCGATGTCTTTGAGCAACCTGCAAGGCAGCAGCGTGAAAGACAACGTATTCAACATGGTAGCGGGCTCCGGTCAGTGCGTCACGACGATCAACCCGACGCTTAAGAGTATCATTTCGGGGAATATCAGTACGGTGGGGTTCACCTTGGCCGGGCCAGATGCCTCGACCACGGCTAACGCGGTAAACAATATCATCGATGCGACTTACGCCCCATGAGCCAAATCCTCGCGGAAGTTAACGCAGGGGCCAACGAGCGTCTTGATGCGATTATCAGGACGCTTGAACTGACCTGTCCGGGCTGGGACGAACCAGTATTCATCTGCAATGGGTTCGATGACGTAACCGCAGTGACGGAGGACGCCAGGACGGTGACCTTCATCGCCGCGAACATCGATATCGCCCTGGCCGCGAAGAACAACAAGGGGAACCAGACTTTGGCCTTCGCGGTGGACAACACGACGGGCGAGGTATCGCGACGCATAGACCAAGCGATAGCGACGAATGCCCGGGTTACCGCGGTCTACCGGACGTACCTCAACACGAACCTATCGGCCCCCGCGGAGAAGCCTTACGTCTTGACGGTGCTCGGCGGTACGCTGCAGGGGCAGGAAGCCCAGTTAGAGACAGGGTACTTCAACATGATCGGTGTCGCCTGGCCGAGAGCGTTGTACACTGTGAACTACGCTCCTGCGCTCAGGTACATCTGATACAATCTACTCACGCAGCTAGGCCGGCCAGTCGAAAAGGGTTTCACCTACCCCTGCTGCTATTTCCTCTTAGGTGAACCACTAGGTGATGGTATGAAAATTTCCCAAGAATATTTGAAATCGCGTCTTAGCTACGACCCCGCGTCGGGCATTTTCACTTGGCTACCTCAGCCGCATTTCCCGAAGCAGTGGAATACTAACTATGCCGGGAAACCGGCCGGTACGGTAAAGATGGCCCCAACGGGGTATCGCCATATACAGATCCGCTTGTTAGGTAAATCCTATTCCGCGCATCGTTTAGCCTGGTTATACGTTACTGGTAATGAGCCTCCCGAAGAAGTCGATCATGAAAACAGAGACGCGACGGACAACCGATGGACCAATCTCCGTGATTCGATGGGGGCTAACCAAAGAAATAGGAGCAAGAACAGAAACAATAAATCCGGAGTAACGGGTGTATGCTGGAACACTAGAAGAGCCAAATGGCAGGTCTACGCCGCAGGGATCTACCTCGGGCGCTTCCAAAAGTTGGAGGAAGCCGAGAAAAAAGTAGAAGAGTTTAGGTTAGGCAAATTCGATCCTGCCCACGGCAAGATCCCGACACCTTACACGCGTGAGGCTGATTTATGCTTTGGGTGAATAAATACCTCAGCTGCTCCTACGAAGATGGCGCCCGCGGGCCCGACAAACACGACTGCTGGTCGTTAGTCAGGACTGTGCGGCATTTTGAGCTTGGGCTCCGGCTTCTTCCGGAGTACGGCAGCCTGCGCAACACCGATCCAAGAGAGTTCACTCGGGCGTACGAGGAAGAGTCCTCCTGCATGGAGCGATGCGGGCCGGAGCACGGTGCCATCGCCGCTGTGATGATCGGGCGCATCTGCACTCACGTTGCGCTGGTGATCGACTCGCCGGACGGCCTGCGCATTCTGGAGATCAACCCGGCGCGCGGCCCCCGCTGCATGCCGCTGCACAAGTGGCTGCGCGACCACTCTACTGTGACCTTTCACCGAGACCGCCCATGATTGAAGTCTACGCGAGCCGCCTTTCGGACGAAGGAAAGGAAACTTATAAGATCCGCAAGCCGCAAATGGTCGCGGAGTGGCTGTACCGTCACGGGATCTCAAAACGCACGCCACTGGATAAGCTGGCGATCAGCCTGTACGTGAATGCCGAACGCCTGCTGCCGCGTCAGTGGCTGAACACGTTGATCACCGCAGAAGACCGCGTAGAGATCTATCGCGAGCCGAAAGGCACAGACCCCTTTTCGATTACCTTCGCCCTGGTTGCTGGAGCCAAGGCGGTACTCGGCTTGCTGATGCCTAAGCTGCCCGGACTAAACCAACAGGCTAGCCAGCAGGGCAAGTCCCTCGACCAGTCCAGTAGCAAGGGCAACAAGGTCAAGATCAACGACGTACGCCCGGAGCTGTTCGGGTATAACCCTCAGCGCTACCCGGATGTACTGGTGACACCTCGTAGCTACTTCGCCGGGCCGCGAGAGATCCGTACTGAATTCTGTTTAGGGGTCGGGCAAGGTTCGTACCTAATGCACGAGGTAAAGACCGGCGAGACGACCTTACCCTCGCTCGGGTCGGACGCGCTGTTCACCGTTTATCCGCCGGGGGCTGACCTGTCCGCGGATCCTGCGCATTTCTTTTGGTACACAGCGCCCGAAGTAGGCGCTAGTAATACCGGCGCCTCCGGCCTTGAGTTGACAGTAAGCACCGGCGGATTGACTTCTAGCGTTACCGCTTCGGTGATGAACTTCGCAGGCGACACCGTAACGCTTCCCGGCGGCGCCGGTACGTTCCCTGCAGACTGGACGGTCGGACTGATCGTTAACCCCGCCGCGCCGTACAACTTCACCGTCGCGGACGGAACAGGCACCGGCGGCCGCGATGTAATCTCTGGCCCGATTGCCCAGTTCAACTTCATCGTGGGCGATCAGATCCAGATCACGGGGCAGAACCAAGGATTCTACACGGTCACCGCTGTTAGCCCGACCACGTTGGAACTCGATTACGACGGCGGCGCCCCGGGCACCGGCCTAGTAATTGGTCCCGTCGTAATGGCGATGTCGTATCGCAATTTCCAGTTCCGCATCTTGGCGATCACCAGCTCGACTATGCAGGTTAAACGCCTGCGCGCAGACGGCACTGACGACAACTCGTGGCCGGGCTGGGACACGCTGTCGTCCAACGTGGCTCAGATCCTGCTCGACAGCTCCAACCTCGTTAGCGGATACCGCGGCCCCTTCCCGGCTTGTCCTGTCGGTCAGTTGGTCACCGCAATCGAGGTCGACATCTTCTACCCGAGTGGCATCGTCTTCCTGGACGCGAAGGGGAACTACGGCCAGCTCATCGCGTACCAGTCGTGGGAGTACCGCGACATGGCGATCGGCGGCGCGTGGACGGCTACGACGATCCAAGCGACTGACAATACGCTCGACGCGCAGGGCTACACGTACCGAATCAATCTGCCGTATGCGATGCGTCCCGAAGTTCGGATGAAGAAGATCTTCGTCAACCAGGGGAGCGGCGACCCGGACAAGGAGCAGAATGATACGATGATGTGGAAGGCCCTCAAAGGTCTGATGATCACATCCTCGCCGACATCATACGCAGGCATGACGGTACTGACTTGCAACATCCGTGGCGGCGATCGGATCTCTTCGCAGAGCGAAAGCTTGATAAACGTGGCGTGCACTCGAATTCTACCGGTACTGCGCGGCGGCGTGTGGCAAGCCCCGCAGCCGACGCGGGAGATCTCCGCAGCTGTGGGACACATCATCCGAAACGTCGGGTATAACGACGTGACGGATATCGACCTGGCCGAACTAGATCGCCTTGAGACAACACGCTGGACGCCGCGCGGCGATACCTACGATCGGATCGTCAGCGATTCGAGGACGGTCAAGTCGAACTTGATCGACGCGCTGCAGGCCGGCTTCTCCGAACTGACGATCGATCGCGGCCTGCTGGTGCCAGTGCGCGACGAGCCGCGGGGCCCCGCGTTCGACCACGTTTACAACCCTCACATAATGCTTGAGCCTTTGGCCGATAACTTCGTGATGCCGGATCAGCCGGATGACTTCGACGGAGTGGACGTCGAGTATTACGATCACATCACGCGGCAGGATGAAACCGTAGAATGCAGACTGCCAGGCGACGCAGGTGAACGCGTGGAAAAGATCCGCGTAGACGGCGTGGGCGTTCGGTACAAAGCGTGGCGCATCGGTATGCGCCGCCGCCGCGGTCACATCTACCGCCAGCGGCAGTACAGCTTCAAGACCGAGCTTGACGCGCTGAACAGTGCCTACTTCGACTATGTAGCGCTCGGCGTTGCGACGCCGGGCTATGGGCAGAGTGCAGAAGTCGTCAGCTACTCACCGTCGCCTTACACGCCAGGCAATCCGATTACGCTGGAAGTGTCGCAGCCGCTCGGCTGGTCCGTGCCCGGAGTCCACAAAGTCGTTGTGCGTCGCCTGGATGGCAGCGCCTCCGGCCCGTATGTCGCAACCTACGTCGATGACTATACGTTCACAATTCCTAGCTTGGACTTCGTGCCGAATGTGTCGGGCAACATCGACACGCCGCCGATCATCCAGTTTGGTCACGAATCGACATGGGCCTTCCCTGCATTGATTACGGATGTGTCGCCGAGCGGAACGCGCACCTGCAGCGTGAAGGCTGTCAATTATGATGTGAGGATGTACGCAGACGACGACGCGTTCCCGCCGAGCTAATTGTGCGTGGTATCATGGCCGAAACACATAGGGGTTAGGCCATGCGGGATCAGTGCGAGACTTACGCATACCTTTGGGTTTGTGCTTTGCTAGCCGGAATGAACGGTTACGCCGCCGCCGGCGCCGCGATAGGTTGTTGCTTCTACCTGGCCGCACCTCGGGCCACCTCTTTTCGGGAACGTTTCATGCTTACCGTGTTCTCATGGGGTATGGCCTACGGCGGCGGTGTCTATTTCTATGGTGGCGGTCCGCCATACGATGAGAAAGCATTGTTCGTATCTGGGGCCATAGGTGCGCTTATCGCAGTCGTATTTACCGCTCTAGGCTATATGGTTGAGAAAGATGGCCCAGTGCCAGAGTGGATTAAGACAATCATCGGTCTCATTCCATTTTTCAAAAGCCGGGGTGGCAACGATGGAGCTTAACGTGATTCTGCTTTGGGTAGAGTGCGTCATCCATTTCGCAACCTTCCTGATTCTTTTCGTCTACAACGGTTCCCACTCACGACAACGCTGGGGCGTCTCTATGCTGGCCGTAGGGCTCGCCGCAGCTAACGTCGGACTCTTCACGCTCATCCTCTTCCATATCGTAAAGCCCGGTCCGGCCATGGTTCATGGCTTGCTGATCATAGCCTTCGGCTGCGTTCTAGGTTTGCTGGTCAGGGCGAAGGGGAACGTGGCGAAGATGATCCCGCCTATTAATCCGAGGTTATTCCTATAATGGACGCTGCCGAACTGATGCTGGTGATGAACATCCCTCTAGCCCGCGCTCAGAAGTGGGCCGCTGCGCTTACCTTGGCTATGGAAGGCGGCAAGATCAATACCAGACTGCGCATCGCTGCTTTCCTTGCTCAGATCGGCCACGAGAGCGGCTCTCTGGTCTATTCGAAAGAGCTGGGCGGGCCGAGCTACTTCGCCAAGTACGACGGGCGTAAGGATCTCGGCAACACGCAACCAGGTGACGGCGCTAAGTTTTGTGGCCGCGGGCTGATTCAGATAACCGGCCGGGCTAACTACGTCCGCGCCAGCCAAGCGCTGTTTGGTGATGATCGCCTGTTGAAGACGCCTGAGCTATTGGAACAACCGGAGTGGGCGTCGAAGTCCGCTGTCTGGTACTGGACAACGCGCAACCTGAATGCGTTGGCGGATGCCGATCGGTTCACCGACATCACCCGCGCAATCAACGGCGGAACCAATGGTCTCGAAGACAGGAAGGCGCGCTATAAGTACGCGCTGACGGTGCTCAAGTGATACAGGGATACGGTTACGTCGCTGCGTTCCTGATCGGCGCTGCCGGCTCGTGGTACGTCCAGGGGTTGCGCTGGGACAACGATGCACAGGCCGCCGACTTGGTAACCGCCACGGCGATCAGCGCGAACGTGGACGCGGTGAACCAACAGCTAATCGCGTCACGCGCACAGACGGAAGCCATCCGGGCGACGTTCATCGAGTACAAGGCAGGTAAAGAAAATGAGACGAGTGCTCTTGAGCGGGCTGTTGCTGATGGCACTAAGCGGCTGCGTGTCAAAGCCAGTTGTCCAGCAGTGCGCGCCGATGGAACCGTTCCCGGCGGAGCTGTCAGCGGAACCGCAGAACTTGACGCCTCTGTTAGATCGGATTATTTCGAATTGAAGAGGGGACTCGACCGGCAGTATGCCGAGTTGCAGTTCTGCCGGTCTGAATTGAGGAAGCGGTCAGCGAAGTGATTTCCCGATTTCGGCTGCCGCGGCAACGATGGCGCGACGTACGCAGTCTTCAGAATAGTAAGTCGTGTCCCTCAGTTTCGCATCATTGATAACAGCAGCCGGGTAGGTGCCTACCCGCATCAATGTCAGGTTGCACTTCACAGCTAAACGTAGCGCGTCCCCGTCATCCGATAGCGGATTCCAGTACCTGTATGTCATAGCCATGATAACGCCGGATGGCGTAGGCAGCCGAGGACCAAAATACATCCCATGGGTTTCACGGGTTGGATAGTCAAAATCTAGGGGGCCTATCTCAGCAGCTTTCGCCGCCAGTTCCAGTAATTCGCGGTCAGTCTTCACAGTAATACTCCTCTTCCTCAGTTGCATTTTGCGCAGCGGCTGTCGCCTGGCAGATAACCTGGGCGTCCTGCGTGAAGTACGCGGCCACTGGCACCGGGCCGTTTGCGGTTAGCATGTATAGCATGGCTAGGATTTGCATCACACGGCCCTCAAGGCTGGTAAGTCTTGAAGCCGTACTTCTGCGCGGCCCCTTTCACTTTGTCGTCAAGCCATCCGGCCAGTTGTGTAGGGAGCGATGTCGCCCACGCTTCTGCGTCAGCCGCGTTGGAGAAGCGATAAACGACCCAAATCTGATCGCCGATGGTCTGCGGAATCCACGCGTATTCAATCGCGTTCTTCGGCTCGAAAGGCTTGAGTATCAACGCCGGGCGCTCAGTGCATTCGTACAGATCAATGCGCAAAGCCTTAATAGCTGGATCTTCGATCCAAGGAATGGCGTATACCGGATCGGGTTTAGAAGGTGGAAACTCGGCGCACCACTTCTCGTAAAGATCGTGATCAGAGGCTTTCAGCAGCTTCATGTCACCGCCCTCAACCCAAGAGCACGCACCTTGACCACGAATCAAGACTGAATAACTGGTTTTGCTACCGAAGCCGTATGCGTCGAAGTAGGAATAAAGAACCAAAGCTTCTTTGCCGCCGAAGAACCATCCAGCGTTAGGGCTAATCGAAACGTGATCTGCACAATAAAAAGTCATCTTCCTTCTCCTGAACTGGTTTGAGTTACGCAAGGATATACAACCTTTCTCTTGTAGTCAACTATTCCACTTCACTCCTTTTTGCGGCCCGCACCATGCGAGCGCCGAAGAATTCGACTTTCTCAGCGTTGTACAACGCTTTGTTGTCTGCCTTTACCGCGCCGCCCATGCGGCCAGTGCACGTACGCCAGATCGCTTTAAACGCTTCGCCTTCCGCGAAGGTCATACCAAGCGCTTCGATAATGTCGATGCTCTCGGCGGTGTACGGCGGGTGATTTTCATCAATGGGATCAGCGACGTGGCATTTGTAATAGTCGACGCTGCCGCCGGTTTTCTGTGCTTGTTGCTCGAGTTCTTCATCGCGCTCAGAGCGACATTCAGGACACTCATCTGAATACGGTACACTGCGGCTGTGCTTACCGCAGATCCACTGACCCATTTCTTTGCTCATGCTGCATCCTCTTTATCCAAATAACCGCGATGTTTAAGCGCTTCTAACAAGATGTCCTGCACCTCGCGCTTGCTGTGCAGCCGCTCCAGTACCAGTTCGTCCACGGTATCCGCCGCCATGATCATGTGCATAAACACAGGACGCTTGAACCCGGCCTGCAACTGGCGGGTAGGGCCGATCCGCTCGATGAACTGCAGGTAGTTTTCCAGCGACCAGCTATATCCGAAGAACGCCATGATGTTCGTGTGGTACTGCAAACCGTCGACGCCGTGGCCCATACTTGCCGGGTGGCCGAACCAAACGCGTCCTTCGCCTGCCTGAGCGCGTTCCAGTCCGCCCTTGGCCGACAGATCAATGCCATCCGGGAAACGCTTCTTGAGGCGTGCCAGGTCGCTTTTAAAATGATACGCAGTGAGCACTGGCATCCCGGCCGCTTCCTCGATGATCTCTTCCAGCGCGTCCAGCTTCTCATCGTGGATCTTTTCCCACGCTTCGCTATCTGGCAAATAACAGGCGCCGTTGGCAATTTGTAACAATTTCATGGACTTAGCGGCGGCACTCTTCGCTTCGATACCCTGGCCGCTCTCAAGCTCCATGAAGAACTTCTTCTCCATCAGCTTGTACATGACCTTCGCAGCCGCCGGCAGCTCCACCATGATCCGGTTGATGATCGGCTCTTCCAGCGCGAACCAATCGGCCGCGTCGATCGTGATGCATACGTCTTTAAGCGCTGCCTGGATCTGCCCTTGCGCTTCGTCGGTCGCCTCTACGCCGAAACCAGTGTGCGAAGCGCGAAACCAGCGCTGCTTGAAGGCGTCAAAGGTTCGGCCCAGTCGATCGCCCTTGTCCACAAACCACATCTGCCCCCACAGATCCTGTAAGCCGTTAGGACTGGGTGTACCCGTTAACAGGATGATGCGCTTGATCTTGGTGTGCGCGACCCGGGCGAGTGCCTTGGCGCGCTGTGTGCCCTGCCGTAAGCGGAAGCCTTTCAACTTGGTCGCCTCATCCGCTACGACGGTCTTGAACGGCCAGCGGTCACCCAACTCCTCTACAAGCCAGGGCAATTGCTCGAAGTTTGTGGTGTAGATGTCCGCCGGAATACGTAACGCAGCGCGGCGTTCCTTCAGCGTGCCGGTGACGACAACGACGCGCAGGTGCTTGAGGTGGTTCCACTTGCGGACCTCGTTCGGCCAGGTGGTTCGTGCTACCCGAAGCGGTGCGACGATCAATGCGGGGTATACGTCTTCGACGAAGGCCAGGTCTTCGAGCGCGCAGAGAGTGCTCGAACTTTTCCCTGTACCCGGCGAAGACCACACCGCGCAACGCTTGTTGTTCACGATGAAATTCGAGATTAATTCCTGGTACTTCCGCGCGACGAAATCAGTTGCCATGGTTTCCGTACCTCGCCGCTACCATTTCGGGGCGGTGCTCGTTGATGTGCTCGGATTGAGTCATGACTTCAAGATTCTCGGGTCTGTTGTCCCGGATATCGCCGTTCTTATGGTGAACGATTTCCCCCGGTAGCAAGGACCGCCCCAGCATCTTTTCGGCAATTACTCGGTGTTCGTGGCGCTGCCCGCGTTTACGGTAAGTCCGTACGCACAACCCGGTATCGCGGAGCTTATCACCGGTATTCATTCGGCCCCGGCGTGCTTGCTCTTCCGGCGGCATCAGCCGGGTGTTATGTCCCGATACAAACCGGTTCATAGTCAGGCCGCCGCAACCGCACTCACAAAGCTTCCGGGGCTTTCTCGCAGCCTTGAGCCGTGTGTAATGGAATCCGCAGACCGCCTTGCAACGCACCGGTTCTTCGCAGCCTTCAATGCTGCATACCCCGGCCATCAGCAACCCACCTCATAGTTCTCGCCACGCAAAACACCACGCCCTGCTAGAAGATCAGATATCACCTGATCCACCTGCTGCGTACTGTCTAACCAGTACACAAGAGCACCCGCAGCACGGCGACGATCATGGTCGCGCACCTGAGCTTCGGTAGGCTTTTTGCCGGTCGCTTTCAGCTCAACGAACAACACGCGCCCGCCGAACGTGATCAGCCGATCAGGCACCGAACGACGCTGGGGGCTGCAAAACTTGTCACATAGCGCGCCTATCTCTTTGCAGCGCTTGACGAGGTACGCTTCGATATCGCGTTCTAGCATGGCTCGTCCTCCTCTTCGTCCTTCGGCTTTTGCCAATCAGGTGTGCGCGATACGTCCCAACCGTTCTCGCCCCAGTAGCGGCAAAGTTCGCAATCACATTCGCCGGGTAAATTGCATCCGCTCATTTTCTTCGCTCCTAGTCGTAGCAATGGCCGCTGCAAGTCCCGTTAGGCGCAGTGGCGGGGTCTTCACAGCCGTGAATGCGACACTGGCCGCGCGGGCCGTAGACTTTCTGCGTAGGAACGACGCTAGCAGCCTGCCATCCGTCCCAAGCGCCGTTTGCGTAAGGGCTTTCGTAGTACATCGGATGCGAAGCCGACCGGGTGAAGTCCATACCTTTGAAACGCGGGTGATTCTCAAACTGTTCTCTGCTGTCCATCACAAACCCTCCTCTAGATGTACGCAAGCTTATGCAAGATTCGACTTGTAGTCAACCTTTCCGGTAGCGATACGCTTCGAAGCCGGCGGCGGCGAGCGGTAAGCCTTCTGTCCAGTCTTCACCTTGGGCCATGAGGGCAGCTAAAACCCCATCGTTGAAGGATGGGTGGTCTGGAGCCTCACATATGATTTCGTCGTGTACTGTTACGACGATCTCGAATCCCCGGTCGAACTGCTTTACGGTTTCCATGCTTCAATCCTCGGCATTGATCGGGCGATGACATCGCGGGCGGCTGCCTGCGTGCAGTTGTGAACAATCAGCGGCAAGCCGTCTTCGCCTCTCACAACAAACCGAGAGCGGGGTCCGCAATCAACAAGGTCGAAAACCCTGGACGTATTAGCGCTTGTTCCACCGGCCACTCGTGATCCAGGCGGTACAGGAGTGTCGTGTAGCCCACTCCGTAATACTCCGAAGCTTCCATGCACGTCATGCGGCCGTTCGGCGTGTCGATCCAATGGTTGCGTCGAGTATTGTTCGCTTGATGTTTGTGGGTACGCCAGGCGCAGTTGGCTATCGAATACCCTAACGAGTTGTCCAAGCGCTCCAAGGTCAGCCCCGGCTTGTATTTCTCGCCCATGTCTTCCCAAAAGTTTTCGAACTTCTCCTGCCAACGTTCGCAAACTGCTATACCCCGCGCACCATAGTTTTTGTATGCCTGATGCGTGGGGAGGCTGCAGCGATCGTTCATTGAGCGCCAAACCCAGTAGGCCGGATGGCTCGTCATCCCGTGACGAGTATTGCGTCGGCCTATTGTCGCTTTGCGCATGCAGCCGCACGAAGAAACTATCCCTCGCTTGCCCTGCTTCTTCAGTTCCGAAGGGTCCATAAGAATGACCCTGCCGCAGTCGCAGGCCACTTCCCATATTGATTTCTTGCCCGTCGACCCTTGGTAACGAATAGCCGTCAGGTAGCCAACACGGAGCCCTGTTATATCCACCGCACGATGATGCATTCTTCCAGCCCTCTTCGGTCAAAACCAAATGATCGGGCGTCATGTGAACGCCGTAGGTTGGAATTGTAGTTTGTTTACCGCTGTAATGGCAATGTGAGAAAGACACCCATTCGTCGCCGTCCCACACACGGGAGTCAGGGGTAACGCGCTCTATCGCCAGCCATCCGAATTTCTCTGTAAGCACCTCCGTTCCTTCGGCGATGCAGTTTTCAACTACCTTTCCGCCGTATGTGCGGATTCGTTCCCACTTCCTGGTGTACTGGTTTATACCCATGTACGTGATACCGCCTTCGTCTTCTACGCGCGGCGAGGGGTAGCAGAGATAGCGACCGGACGGCAACATCACCCGGAGCCAAGCGCCGTCGCGCCGAACCTTGTGCATTCTGCAGGTCAGCGTTTGGCCGGGGTTGTTGATCACTTGGCGGATAGTTCCTTCAAGGTCTTTCCAATAGCTACTGATCGCCGGGTGGGACTCGCGCCACAGGCGTTTGAAGCTTTCGCAGACCGTGTACGCGCGATCGCTTAGACCGAACTGGCTTTTGCCCTGGCCGAGCTGCCATTCAAGGAAGCTTTCCGCTTCCTCCATGGTGCTTTTCGGGATGTTGTCGTAAGCCTTCTCGGCCATTGCTTCCAGGTCAATATTGAACGCGAGCGAAAAGGTAATGAACGCGCCGCACCCTCCGCCGAATCCTAGCGCCAACTCCATCGTCTTGCCGATCTGACGCATGAAACCGTCGACGTCTGCTGCGTCAATGCCGAACGCCTTGGCGTAGGCCAGTTTGTAGAGGTCGTGGCCGAGCGTTACTGGATCGCCTTTAGCATTCAGCTCCATAGCGATTGGCGAGCCGTGCAGCGCCGCTGCGCTGATCTCGTCGCCTGTGTACCAATTTCCGTCTAGGCCGAGCTGCGTATCGTATTCGCGAAACGCCTGGAGCTTCCAAGCTTCGCCGGCCAGCCAGGCGAGCACTCGACCTTCCACGTTTGACAAATCCGCTACCACTAGCTTTTTGCCCGGCGGCGCGATGATCAGCCCTCGGATCGCGCTGCTGCACGCTTCCATAACCGTTGTCATACCAAGTCCTCACAATCCGCTTTGAGCGCCTCGATCCACAATTCAATCTCAGCGTTTTTGATAGTAGGCCTCGGGCAATTTTGCAGCTGAATTAAGCGCCCCGCCCATCGGCCGGTTCGGCCTGCCCCGCAAAAAGCTGCCGTGCCACGGATGCGGCCATCTTTACTGCTGCCATTGATCGCGCGCTTATACTTTGACGTACTCGTTTTTGATGCCTGAAGCCGAACCGCCAGTAGTTCGCGCAACTCAACCGGCAAATCGGGGTCGTCGATGCGGCGCTCCAAGGTGCTGATCTGCAGATCGGGAAGCCCTACGCCGTAAGCCTCTAGGATGTGTTCCAGCATCTTGTCACGCTGGTTGGCGCTGGTCACAGCGCCATCGGTCAAACGCACTGCATCAGCGGCGTGGATCTTCTGAGCACGATCTGAAGCGCGAATGGCGGCGTGCGCCAGGTCAAGATCCATCAGCACGCCGCGTTCGTTGATCTTCTGGTCGAGGTGCCACAACTCAAGCTCCGCGCCGCGGTAGTTCCAACGCGGCAGCTTCTTGTAGATCTCGCGCATCGCCTCGATGTCTAGCCCCCCGTAATCTCGGAATCTCTGCCATTCCACCGGGTGGGTATCCCGCGTCGCACGACGAATCTTCCGCCCCTTGGGCTGAGGCTTGCAAAAAAGACTGATCCATGTCTTACCTTCTTTATCCTTCGCTTTGTCGGTGGCGACGCCAAGGATGGCGCAGAGAGTTCCGAGAGCACCTGGAAGGGAATGGGACATGGCGCACACCATAGTGTCAAAAACTCGGTCGACTGGGATGTCGATTCCGGTGGCGTGTCGGATGACATTCCGATCAAACGCCGAATTGTGGATAACCACTTCATAACTTTCATCCTCAAGCAAAGCGAGCAAGTCGCTGATGTCTTCATCCCCATCGCGAATCTCGACAGGCGCATCGCCGACCGCCCACTGCCACATGATGATCTCGGCGCCTTCTGCATAACGATGCGTCCCGTTATTGATCGGCGTTTCGCAAAAGGTTTCCGTGTCGAGGAAGATGCATTTATCGAGGTTCATCAGAGCAGTTCCAGCGGGAGTTCTACTTCGTCGCCAAGTTGCGAAGCTACGATAGCCCGACAAACGGCTTCCGCAGGCGTCAGACCTTCGCCTAAGTGGTTGCCTGCGTGCGCCCACCAGTAACCGTCGCGCGGGCTACAAAGCGTCGTGATCCAATTATCTAGCAGCTTGAAAGTCACGCCCCCTTGGACAGTTGGGCTGTACGGATGCCCTCCGTCTGTCACGACGTACCAAGTTCCGAAAGGAATGCCGAAGCCGCCATCGCGCACTAAGCGTACTGTCTTACGCGTAGCCCTGGCCGTAGCCCAATCCAAGCGAGCGTTTGTTAGTTCTGCCGTTTTCATGCCTGCGGCTCCTTTGCTTGGAGTTCGACGACAGCGGCTTCCAGCTTCGCCAAGCGTTGTTTAGTCTTGCCTGCCGGCTTTTCGCGTTCCGCTTTCAGTTGCTGTTCTAGGCGCATAAGCTCGCCCTCGCGTGAGTAGTAGCGTTCACTGGCGCGACGGTAATCCTGTTCGGCCTTCGTTCGAACATTCATCAGGAACTTGACGAAGTTGTAAGCGATCTCCGCGTCCGTGTTGCCGACCGGCAAAAGGCCTTCCTCGTCGTGCATCTTGCGGACCAGTTTGTCGACGTGTGTCCAGGTTATTTGCTCTGACATTTCTTCTTTCTCCTGAATTCTGGTAGCGGTCCGCCGCCGATCTCGTAAATCTTTTCCCAAGTCGGCCAGTTCAAAGTCAGGTCGCCGCGCGGTTCGGGGATCGGATGAATGCGCGGGCGCCCCGGATGTTTCGAGTTCATTTCAACGAATATCCCGCGGTGCTCTGCGGCCTTCTTGAGATTTTGCCCTCTGGCGTATCCGATTACTCGAGCAGCGTAGTTCCAACTTCGCCCCTCCTTCGCCATGCGCTCTAAGGCCTCACGTAAGTTCTCCCCGGTGTCCTTCAGGTACCCAAGGGCACGCGCTGAGGGTTCGAAAGGGTCTTTGCCAGGTGTGTGCGAAAGCAGATGACAAAAGCTGTCCGGCCTATACCCGATTGCCCTGGCTGTATCGAATCGGGTATATCCTTTGTAGGCAAATTCCCGGATAAGCTGCCAGAATTCCTTGCCAAACTTCTCCTCGACTTGTCGCTTCGTGGTCACCGCACGTCCTCCGAATCCGCCCACTTGATAATCGCGCCGGCCAGGAGCGATATGCTGACCGAGAAAAGTACAACGCCGATAGAGAAATACCAGATCATTCGCTTGCTCCCGATTCGGTGGGCTTGGCCAGTTCGATGCACCAAACTCTGATATAGTCGATGCAGGCGTAGACGCCGGCAGTGTTCTCGCAGCCGGACAGTTCTTTGAATTCATCAGGCAGCGAAACAATGGAAGCGACCAGCTCCGCATTCCGCCGCTCGGCGTCCGCAAGGCGCCGTCTGTAATCACTCAAGGAAAAGTCTGCGTCGTCTTTCCAGCGCCTTTCTTTAGCCAGCTCTTCCCGCAAAGCAGCCAGCTCTGCTTCGTATTCAAATGCGTTTTTCATGTCTGCTTCTCCTGCCGTGCGCGATACGCCTTGTTCCAGCCGTCCGTCCAGCGCTTGCAGGAGAAGGAACATTTCTCTGCGTCGAAGGGGTTTTCCTTACGATCCATGCCGCTCAGGAAAGCCGCGTAACCTTGTTCAAACGCTGTCATTGCGCACCTCGAATTGAATTGGGCAGTACGGGGAATTGTAGTCCTCGCCATACAGGTAGACGGACTGGCCCTGCGCAGCGCGCCACGGGTGAACCCACTGGACGTAACCGTTAAGAACGATCGTGGTTAACATTCGACACCTCCGCAGGAAGGCTGAACATATCGCCGGTGAGAGGATCGACGATGAAGCCGGATACGACGCTGACACAGAACCCTACCCAGTACCAAGGCGTGGTGTGCGAGTCGAGTTCGGTTGTCTTGCCATCCTCGTACTTGACCTGGTAGGTCTGCCCGTCGAAGAACCCGGCCGCTGCATCCAGTTTGATGTTGTCGGGCGTAGTGCCGGTGCGCACACTCTTGCCGTCTTCGTCCGTGATGCTGTAGCGCTGGCCGGAGGGCTCAGACAGCACGCTCACATCGGTAATGCGGTCGTTCATGATGGTCGAGCAGCCGGTAAGGCTGATGAGCAGTGCAGCGGCGATAAGGGTTTTCATGGTTATTCTTCCTCGTCTTTATCATGTGGCGCACCGAGCGCCTGATTGCGGCTTTTAGAAACGATAGCCTTCGTACCGATATCGAAAACGTGGAACCACTGAAACCTGTAGCGATCCTTATTCATGAGCGCTTCGCCGTATGCTTCAGCCTCTACCGCGGAGCCAAAGCTATCCACTAGGTCGTGTGCGCCGCCTTTCGCGTAGTACGTTTCGCCGGCGAACAGAATGAACCTTGACATTTCCTTTCTCCCTACTTGATGAACGGATAACGCGATTTGTAGAACTTTGCTGCGTAGAGC
>RCUJ01000185.1_pt1 | contig 36114 bp, 32 predicted proteins | sample 2166321 | NCBI WGS metagenome assembly RCUJ01 (sample SAMN09932808, study PRJNA488358) | compost metagenome | feature: garden; material: soil; isolation source: compost soil in an enriched community after 118 h of incubation | place: Germany: Experimental Botanical Garden Goettingen | collected... | reverse complement strand
ATCAGGAGAACGCCTTGATCACCGCCGGCACCGTCAGCACCGCCGTGTAGTAGCCCATGAACTGCACGCCCGTGTTGAAGCCGATGGCACGCGACAGCAGGCCGCCGAGCAGGCCCATCGTGAGGATCACCAGCAGCCCGAGCAGTTGGCCTTCCCACACGCTGATCACCACGATCAAGCCGACGAAGGTCGCGATGATCGCCTCGTGGCTCACCTTGCGCGAGACGAACAGCGCCGCGCGGCGCGCGAAGTTCATCGTGAAGGGGTAGGCCACCAGCGCCGCGAGCACCACGGCCAGCATGCCGTAGCCCAGGAACTCCCAGTGGTTCAGCAGGTTGTGCAGGTTGTGGGTCTGGCCCGTGGCCGAGTCGATGGTGAACACCGGCGGTGCGTTGAACAGCGGCGCCGCGGGGCCGGCCGCCACCGGGCTCAGCGGCAGGCCGATGGCGATCAGCGGGATCAGCGCTTCGGCGATGTAGGTGGCCTCGGTCACGCCGTTGCGCGCGGCCAGCGTGGTGGTGAGGCGGTGGTACGCATGCTTGATGCGCGAGCCGACCAGCTCGCCCAGCACCACCGTCATCGCGACGGGGCTGAACACGAAGGTGGCGCTGGAGATCGCGGCGGTCGCGAAGGTCCACTTCACCTGGCCGCGGTCGAGCACCTTGAACGGGTTCGGGAAGTAGCCCGACCAGCCCTTCACGTCGGGCGCGAGCGAGAAGGTGCGGACCTTGTCGCGCTTCATGCGCGCACGCGCCGCGGGCGAGATCACCGAGAACAAATCGGCCACCAGTGGCCCGATGGCGATGCCCAGGAAGTAGCTGATGCTGAGCTTCACGCCGTACTTGCCCGTGAGCGCCTGCAGCGCCACGATCACCATCACGAACGGCACCAGCGTGGCCACCGAGGCCCAGCGCCCGCTCGAGAAGTAGGCAATGGCCACGGCCGCCACCACGAAGATCCACGGCGCCGCCTTGGTGATGGCCGCGCCGTACGGCGCCAGCAGCACCGCGAACAGCACGGCCAGCGGCACCGCGAGAAAGGCCGCGATGATCGCGCCCGACACCATCTTGCGCAGCGCGATGTGCGGCACGCCCAGGTTGCGCAGCACGTTGGCGTCCTGCAGCAGCGGCGTGGCCATGGTGTCGCCCGGAATGCCCAGCAGCGCGGTGGGCACCGCGTGCGTCATGTGCTTGGCCACGGCGGCGGCCAGGAAGAAGGTGAACACGCCTTCGGGCGGCACGCCCAGCAGCACCACCAGCAGGGTGAGCGGTGCGAGCGTGGTGGTTTCGTCGGTGCCCGAGACGAGGCCGATGGCCGCGAACACGATGGCGCCCACGAGGCCCATGCCGGTGGCGACGAGGATCTGGTTGAAGAGGGCAGCATCGATCACGAGGCGGCTCCTTCGGCGGCCTTGGCGGCCTGGGGCTTGTACGACGCGAACAGCTCGTAGATCTCGAGCTCCTTCATCTCGCGCACCACCACGGGCGGCAGGTCGTCCACCGAGCCCAGGTCGCCGTGCTCGGCGGCCAGCTCGGCCAGCACCTCCTCGCGCCAGCGCGGATCGGCGGCGGTGCCTTCGACCACTTCGCGCTTGGGCGTGAAGAGCTTCGCGCAGATCACGCCCGAGACCACGCAGCCGCCCAGGCCCGCGAGCATCGCGTAGGCGCGCGCCAGTTCGGGCGTGCTCACCACGCTCGCGAGCACGCGGCTCGCCACGAGATAGCCCGTGAGGCTCACCGCGACGCCGATCGCGATCGACCACGCGAGGTGGCCCAGGTCGGCCGTGTCGCCCCATATCTCCACCAGCCGCCAGCGGGCGGGCGTTGCACTGTCTGCGTTCATTCGAGTTGTCTCCGTCTGTGGTTGTGTGACGGCCGCGTGCGCGACCGCCGCGGTGTCGGCCGCGGACCGTGGTGCGGGAGGCTCCCGCGTTGCTTACTTCTTGCGCAGTGCGTCGAGCAGCGCCACGGCGCGGTCGGTGCGCACGTCGTGCTCGGCCGCCATCTGTTTGGCGATGGCGTCGATCTCGTCGCCGGTGGCGCCCGCGACGAGCGCGATGTTGCGGGCGTGCAGCGCCATGTGGCCGCGCTGGATGCCTTCGGTGGCGAGCGCGCGCAGGGCGCCGAGGTTCTGCGCGAGGCCGACGGCCACGGCGACTTCGCCGAGCTCCTGCGCCGACTTCACGTCGAGGATCTTCAGCGCGAGCCGTGCGAGCGGGTGCGTCTTCGTCGCGCCGCCGACCAGGCCCACCGGCATCGGCATCTCGATGGTGCCGACCAGCGCGCCGCCCGCGTCCTTCTCCCACGTGGTGAGCGAGGTGTAGCGTCCGCTGCGGCAGGCGTACGCATGCGCGCCGGCTTCCACCGCGCGCCAGTCGTTGCCGGTCGCGACGATCACCGGGTCGATGCCGTTCATGATCCCCTTGTTGTGCGTCGCCGCGCGGTAGGGGTCGATGGCCGCGAAGGTGTAGGCATCGATCACGCCTTCGACCACCTCCTCGCCGCTGCGCTCGCGCGTGGCCAGCACAGAGGGCGCGAGCCGCACGCGCGCACGCGACAGCCGCAGGTCCGCCAGGTTCGACAGGATGCGCAGGCGCACCGTGCCGCCCGTGAGCTTCTCGACCAGCGGCGACACCGCCTCGGCCATGGTGTTGACGGTGTTGGCGCCCATCGCGTCGCGCACGTCGACGATCAGGTGCATCACCACCATCGCGCCGCGCGGCGTGTCGCCGAACACATGCACCTCGATGTCGCGGCAGCCGCCGCCCAGGCCGATCAGCACCTTGTCGCGGCTGTTCGCCACGGCCAGGATCTCGTCGCGCGCACGCAGCAGCGCCAGCCGCGCACCGTACGGGTCGGTGATGCCGATCACCTGCACCTGCGCGCGCATCAGCGGCCCGGTGCTCGAGGCCTCGAAGCCGCCGCCTTCGCGCGCCAGCTTGGCCATGAACGAGGCGGCGGCGACCACCGAGGGTTCCTCGACCGCCATCGGCACGAGGTAGTCGCGCCCGTTCACGGTGAAGTTGCCGGCCACGCCCAGCGGCAGCTCGAAGGTGCCGATCACGTTCTCGACCATGCCGTTGGCGCGCTCCACGCCCAGCGCGCCGGGTTGCGCGAGCAGCGCCACCTCGTCGTCGGTGAGCGCGGCGGCCTGTGCGATGTGGGCCAGGCGTTGGGCGGGCGTGAGTGCGCGGAAATTGGGAATGCGGGAATCGGCGGCCATCGGTGCGTGTCTCTTCGGAAGGTGAATTCGGGAGCAGGCAATTTAGGCCGGCTGTACCGCCCGCGGAAGGCACAGTTTGGCGGGACAGTGCGGACAGTGGTGCGCCGCCACGCCTCGCTGTGTCACAGTCCAAGCCCATGACCACGATCGCCGATTCGCTCGCCGACACCCTCGCGCGCCAGATCGCGAGCGGCGCCTACAAGGCCGGCGACAAGCTGCCCTCGCTGCGCGAACTCGCACAGCTGCACGGCTATGCCAAGAACACCGTGGTGGCCGCCTTCGAGCTGCTGGTGTCGCGCGGCCTCGTCGAGCCGCGGCGCGGTTCGGGCTACTACGTGCTCGCGCAGGCCACGGCCACGCCCAAGCCCGCCGAGGACGACGCGGGCAGCCTCGGCCGCGCGATGGACATCGTGTGGCTCATGCGCGAGCAGCTCAAGACGCAGCCCGATGCGGTCGCCGTGGGCGACGGCTTTCCGCCCGTCGAATGGCTGGCCGATGTGCGGCTGGACAAGTACCACCCGAAGGTCGTGCGCACGGGGCTCGGCGCGCTGTTCCGCTACGGCAGCCGCTTCGGCTACGCGCCGCTGCGCGACCACCTCGTGCGCAAGCTCGCTGACTTCGGCATCGGCGCCGAGCCGCGGCAGATCGTGCTCACGCACGGCGCCAACGAGGCGATGGACATCGTCATCCGCTACTTCGTGCCGCCCGGCGGCAAGGTGCTGGTCGACGACCCGGGCTACTACCCGCTGTTCGGCAAGCTCAAGCTCGCGGGTGCGCAGATGCTGGCGGTGCCGCGCCTGGCCGACGGGCCCGACCTCGAGGTGCTGGAGCAGCTGCTCATCGCCGAACGGCCGCGCCTGTTCTTCACGCAGTCGCTCGCGCACAACCCCACGGGCTCCGACATCTCGCCGGCCAAGGCCTTTCGCGTGCTGCAGCTGGCGCAGAAGTACGACCTGCTGATCGTCGAGAACGACCCGCTGGCCGACTTCAAGCCCACGGCGCTGCCGCGCCTCTCGGCGCTCGACCAGCTCGAGCGCACGATCTACATCGGCAGTTTTTCGAAATCGTTCTCGGCCGCGCTGCGCGTGGGCTTCATCGCCTGCGGCGCCGACCTGGCGAGCGACCTCGCCGACCTGAAAGCGCTGATCCACGTGAGCAGCTCGGAGTACAGCGAGCGCACGGTCGACGTCATCCTGAGCGAGGGCCACTACCAGCGGCACCTCAAGCGGCTGCAGCAGCGGCTGGGCGAGGCCACGCGCGACGCGCTGAAGCTGTTCGACGCGGTGGACGCCGAGGTCTTCGCGCGCAGCCCGCAGTCGCTCTACATCTGGGCCGCGCTGCCCGGCGTGGACGACTCGCTGGCCTTCGCGAAGGAACTGCTGCCGCGCAAGATCGTGATGGCGCCGGGGCGCATCTTCAGCGTCGACTCGACGCAGGTCTCGCGCTGGTCGCGCTTCAACGTGGGCGCCATGGCCGACCCGCGCTTTGCGAAGGCGCTGCGCACCGCCTTGCGGCGGCGCGCTTGAATCAGCCGGTGAAGGTGCCGTGCCGGCCCGCACCGCCGGCAAAGCGCGCGGCGCCGGCTTCGCCTTCGGCCGCGACGATCGGCACGCCCTGCGCGCCTTCGCGGCGCAGCGCCTCGGCCAGCGGCAGGTCCCACTGCTCGAAGGCGGAGCGGCGGTCGGCCAGCATGCATTGCTGCGGAAAGGCGGCGATCTGCCGCGCCAGTTCCTGCGCGGCGGCCAGCGCGCCGCCCGGCGGCGTGGTGCGGTTCACCAGGCCCATCGCCAGCGCCTCGGCGGCGGACACCGGCCGGCCCGTGAGGATCAGGTCGAGCGCGCGCCCCATGCCCACGAGGCGCGGCAGCCGCACGGTGCCGCCGTCGATCAGCGGCACGCCCCAGCGGCGGCAGAACACGCCGAACACCGCGTCGTCGTCGGCCACGCGCAGGTCGGCCAGCAGCGCCAGCTCGAGCCCGCCCGCCACCGCGTAGCCGTTCACCGCCGCGATCAGCGGCTTGGACAGCGCCATGCGCGTCGGGCCCATCGGGCCGGCGCCCCCGCCCTCGGGGTCGAGCTCGTTGCGGCGCGCCGGGTCGCCCACCGCGCCCAGGTCGGCACCCGCGCAGAAATGGCCGCCCGCGCCCGTCAGCACGGCCACGCGCAGCGCGTCGTCGGCCTCGAAGCGTTCGAAGGCCGCGCGCAACGCGGCGGCCACCACGCCGTCCACGGCGTTGCGTTTGTCGGGACGGTTCAGCGTGAGCGTGCAGACGGGGCCGTCCGCTTCGAAGGTCACGCAGGGTGGGGTGGACATGGGCGGCGTCTCCGGGAAGTTGAAATGGCGGGTGGCCCGGCCATCGTAGAAAACATTCCCGGGTTCTCCAACCCCGCCGCGTTCAGGTGGCGCGGATCACGTCCGCATCGCCCGGCGCCGGCGCATGCAGCCGCGCCACCTCGGCCGCGCGCCGCGTGAGCACGGCGCGCTGGTTGATGTAGCCCTTGTCGGTGATCTCGCCCGCATCGAGGCTGGGCGGTTCGGCCAGCACCAGCGCGCAGGCCGGGCACTGCGACGAGCCCGCGCCTTCGTCGCGCAGGGCGCGCAGCACCCCGGCGATGCGCGCGGCCAATGTTTCGGGCGCGAGCGCCGCGCCCTGCGGGCTGGCGAACACCAGCATGCCGATCGCGTCGCGGTCGTGGCCCGTGAGCACGATGTCCTGCACATGCGGCGCCAGCAGCGACACCAGCTTCACGCGCAGCGTGCCCACCGACACCCAGGTGCCGGTCGAGAGCTTGAAGTCTTCCGCCACGCGGCCGTTGAAGATCACGCCCTGCGTCGGGTCGCCGGGGTTCGCAAGAAAGCCGGCGTCGCCGATGCGGTAGTAGCCCTCGGCGTCGAAGGCAGCGGCGGTCTCGCGCGGCGCGTCGCGGTAGCCCGGGAACACCGAGACGCCCTTGACGCGCATCTCCAGCTTCTCGCCGTTGGGCACGAACTTCAGTTCCAGCCCCGGCAGCGGCGCGCCGATGCAGCCGGCGCCGTCGAGCTGCCAGTGCGCCGAGGTGATGGCGGGCGAGGTCTCGGTGGCGCCCCACGAGGTCGTGAGCCACAGCGGGCGCGCGGGCCGCACGCGCCGCGCCACGGCTTCGAGCCGCTGCCAGGTCGAGGGCGCGAGCGCCGCCGCCGCGTAGAAGGCCAGGCGCAGCCGCGAGAACACTTCGGCGGCGAGTGCGTCGTCGGCTTCGAGAAAAGGCAGCAGCATGTCGAAGCCGCGCGGCACGTTGAACAGCAGCGTGGGTTTCACCTCGCGCAGGTTGCGCACGGTCTTCTCGATGAGGCCCGGCGCGGGCCGGCCTTCGTCGATGTAGAGCGCGCCGCCGTGGCACAGCACCATGTGCAGGTTGTGGTTCGCGCCGAAGGTGTGGCTCCACGGCAGCCAGTCGACCAGCACGGGCTTTTCCTGCGCGAGGAAGCGCCAGGTCTGCGCCATCATCTGCTGGTTGGCGCACAGCATGCGGTGCGTGTTGATCACCACCTTGGGCTGGCCGGTGGAGCCGGAGGTCAGCAGGTACTTGGCGTGCGTGTCGGGGCCCACGGCGGCGAAGGCCTGCATGACGGCGGGCGTTTCCTTCGTCGCGCGCAACCGGTCGAAGGCCATCGCGCCGGGATGCGTGTCGGCGTGGCGGCTGAACACCGTCACGGCCTCGATGCCGCAGCCGGCGAGCGATGCGCCGTACACCTTCGCGTCGGAGGCGTAGATCAGCCCGGGCTGCAGCGCCTTCAACATGCCGTGCAGCCGTGACGGGTCTTTCGCCATGCGCGAGTAGGCGCTCGACAGCGAACAGGCCGTGCGGCCGATGTGCATCGTCGCGAGCATCAGCACGGCATGGTCGATGGCGTTGTCCGAGAGGATCACGACCGGTCGGCCTGGTGGCAGGTCCAGGTCGAGCAGGCCCTGCGCCACGGCACCGACGGCGGCGCGCAGCGCGCGGTAGTCGAGCGTGCGCCAGCCTTCGCCGCTGTCATCGCGTTCGGCAAACGCCAGCGCGTCGGGCGTCTCGCGCGCCCAGCGCTCGATCCATTCGCCGATGCAGCGCGCATACGGCTGCAGCACCGTCGGCGAGCGCAGCACGAACGAGCCGTCGTCGAAGTCGATGCGCACCGTGCGGGGCGGCGCGACCAGGGTGTCGTCGAGAAGGAAGTCGGTCATGTCAATCCAGCGTACCCGTCTCGGCCTTGGCGCGAATCAGGTTCAACAGCAGGGTGTCGCGCGCGGCTTCGAGGTCGGCGGTGTGGCGCGTGCCCAGGGCGTCGTCCACGCCTTGCACCACCTGCTGCTTCAACGCGTCCGTCATCGACGGCGCGCCCAGGTCCTTCCACCAGTCTTCGATGGGCCCGCCCAGGTGCGCGAGCAAATGCTCGATGCCGCCCGCGCCGCCCGAGAGGTGCAGGTTCATGAACGGCCCCATCACGGCCCAGCGCAGGCCGGGGCCGTGCGCGATGGCGGTGTCGATGTCGGCCACGCTCGCCACGCCTTCGTTGACGAGGTGAAACGCTTCGCGCCACAGCGCGGCCTGCAGCCGGTTCGCGATGTGGCCTTTCACCTCGCGCTTCACGTGGATCGGCCGCTTGCCGATGGCGGCATAGAAGGCCATCGTGCGGGCGATGGTGTCGGGCGAGGTCTGCTCGCCGCCGATCACTTCCACCAGCGGAATCAGGTGCGGCGGGTTGAACGGATGCCCCAGCACCACGCGCTGCGGGTGCGCGCAGCCCGACTGCACGCCGCTGATCGCCAGGCCCGACGAGCTCGACGCGAGGACCGTCTCCGGCGGCGCGGCGGCGTCCATGCGGCGGAACAGGTCGATCTTGAAATCCATGCGCTCGGGGCCGTTCTCCTGCACGAAGTCGGCCACGGCCACCGCGTCTTCCAGGCTGTCGTGAAAGCGCAGGCGGTCGACCGAGGCGCCCTCGGCGAGGCCGAAGCGTTCCAGCGTCGGCCAGTGCTGCGCCACGGCGGCGCGCAGCCGGTCTTCGGCGCCGGGCGAGGGGTCGGTCGCGTTCACGTCGAGCCCGTGCGCGAGGAAGTGCGCGGCCCAGCTGGCGCCGATCACGCCGGTGCCGACGACGGCGACGCGCTTCACGTCGGTGGTGAGGTTCATGCCGATTTCCACCGCGCGCAGCGGCTCTCCGTCTTGGTGGTCCACGCGGCTTCGCCGGGGATGTTCTCGATCACCTTGTAATAGTCCCACGGCTCCTTCGACTCGGCCGGCGCCTTCACCTGCATGAGGTGCATGTCGTGCACCATGAGGCCGTCGTCGCGCAGCCAGCCGCCCTTGACGAACATGTCGTTGAACTTCGTCTTGCGCAGCTGCGCCATCACCTTGTCGGCGTCGTCGCTGCCCGCGGCCTTCACGGCCTGCAGGTACTGCAGCGCGGCCGAGTAGTCGCCGGCATGGAAGGAGGAGGGCATGCGCTTGTGCTTGTCGAAGAAGCGCCGCGCCCAGGCGCGCGACTCGGGGCTCTGGTTCCAGTACCAGCTGTCGGTGAGGTACATGCCCTGCGAGGCCTTCAGGCCCAGCGCGTGCACGTCGTTGATGGTGATGATCATGCCGGCGAGTTTCATGTTCTTGCTGATGCCGAACTCCGCCGCCGACTTGATGGCGTTCACCGTGTCGCCGCCCGCATTCGCGAGCGCCAGCACCTGCGCCTTCGAGCTTTGCGCCTGCAGCATGAACGACGAGAAGTCGCTCGCGCCCAGCGGGTGCTTCACCGAGCCCGCCACCGTGCCGCCGCTGGCCTGCACGGTCTTGGTGGCGTCGCCTTGCAGCGCGGCGCCGAAGGCGTAGTCGGCCGCCACGAAGTACCAGCTCTTGCCGCCGGCCTTGACCACCGCGCTCGCGGTGCCGCGCGCCATGGCCACGGTGTCGTAGGCGTAGTGCACGGTGTAGGGCGAGCAGTACTCGTTGGTGAGGCTCGATGCGCCCGAGCCCACCACGAAGTAGGGCTTCTTCTTGTCGGCCGCCACGCCGGCCATGGCAATGGCCGCGCCCGAGTTCACGCCGCCGATCAGCATGTCGACCTTGTTCACGTCGAACCATTCGCGCGCCTTGGCGGCGGCGATGTCGGGCTTGTTCTGGTGGTCGGCCGTGACCAGCTCGATCTTCTTGCCGTCGATGGCGCCGCCCATGTCGGCGATGGCCATGCGGATCGCCTCGGCGCCGGCCGGGCCGTCGTAGTCGCGGTAGATGCCCGACATGTCGCTGATGAAGCCGATGCGGATGGTGTCGTCGGACACCTGGGCGAAGGCGCTCGATGCAAAGAGGGCGCCGAGCGCGAGGGCCAGTGCGGTGCGAGGGGTGTTCATGTGCGTTGTCTCCGTTCGTTGTTCTTGCCTGTCGTCAACCCAGCGCGAACTCGGGCCGCGGGCCGCCCACGCGCGGCAGGCCCATGATCTGGCGCGCCTCGGCCGGCGTGGCCACTTCCATGTCGAGCTCGCGGATCACGCGCACGATGCGCTCGGTGAGCTGCACGTTGGTGGCGAGTTCGCCGTGACGGAAGTAGAGGTTGTCTTCCAGCCCCACGCGCGCATGGCCGCCCAGCAGCAGCGCCGCCACGTTGGCTTCGAGCTGCGACATGCCGATGCCGCTCACGCCGAAGATGGCGCCCTTGGGCAGCGTGTCGACCATCATCTGCAGGTTGCGCGGCGAGTACGGCATCGCGTTCTGGAAGTTGCGGTGCACGTTCATCACCAGGTTGACGAAGTAGGGCTCGTCGTCATGGCCTTCCTCGATCAGCGTGGTCGTGTCCTGCAGGATGTGCGTGGGGCTGAACACCTCCCACTCGGGCTTGATGCCGCGCGCCTTCATGCCGGCGGCCAGCTCGCGCCCGCGCGTGATCGGCGTGTCCATCAGGATCTGCTTGCCCTCGAAGCTCAGGTTGAGCGTGGTGGCGTCCAGCGTGCACATCTCGGCGCCGGCGTCCATGCCCTTGATGCGCTCTTCCCACGCGATCTCCCAGCGATCGCCGGCCAGCGGCTTCACCATGTCGCCGTGCACGCCGCCGCCGGTGGAGTTGTTCAGCACGATGTCGCAGCCGGCCGCGCGGATGCGGCTGTTGATGTCGCGGTACACCTCGGCGTTGCAGGTGGCGCCGTCGTCGGGGCGGCGCGCGTGGATGGCGACCACGCTGGCGCCGGCGTTCCAGCAGCGCAGCACGTCGGCGGCGATCTCGGCGGGCTGGGTGGGGAGGTGGGGGTTCTGCGACTTGTGCGCCATGCCGCCGGTGGGGGCGATGGTCACGATCACTTTGCGCTTCGACATGCTCGGGAACTCCTGGTGTCTTTCATGGGGGCGCGCCATTATTTTTTGTGATGCGTTCGTACTCAGTCATCGCGACGACATTCAGGGGCAGGGTTTACGCGGCGCCAGCCGCTAAAGTCGCCCCTGCGCCGTTGCGCACACAAGGAACCTCTCCATGAAATTTCTGCCCCTCGTGCTGGCCGCCGCGGCCGCGTTCACCGCCCTCGGCGCCGCCGCGCAACCCGCCGGCCCCGCCACCTGCGACGCCAAGCGCGAGGCCATCGGCCGCGACATCGAGATGGCCAAGTCCAAGGGCCAGAAGCAGCGCGTGCGCGGGCTCGAAACCGCGTTGGCGGAAGTGAACCGCAACTGCACCGACGCCAAGCTGGCGGCCGAGCACCAGAAGCGCATCCGCGCCCAGGAGCGCAAGGTGGCCGAGCGCGAGCGCGACCTGCGCGCGGCGCAGGAGAAGGGCCGTGCCAGCAAGATCGCCGACCGCGAGAAGAAGCTGCACGAGGCGCAGGCCGAGCTGCAGCAGCTCAAGGGCGCGCAGTAAACAAAAAAGACAGCATGCCCCCGACCAAGCCGGCGATCCCCGCGGCCTCCCTGACCATTCCCCAGCTGCTGCAGGGTTCGGCCTGGTTCCCGCTGCTCGACGTGGGCGCGGGCGAGCGCGTGCTCGACGAGATGCGCGAGGTCGAGGTGGCCGCCGGCGCCGCGCTGTGCCGGCGCGGCGACACGCCGCTGCACTGGTACGGCACGCTCGAAGGGCTGCTCAAGTGGTCGATCACCTCCAGCGACGGCCGCTCGGTCACGCTGGGCGGGCTGTCAGTGGGCAGCTGGTTCGGCGAGGGCACGCTGCTGCGCGCCGTGCCGCGCTCGGCCGACATCATTGCGCTGCGGCCCAGCCGCGTGGCGCAGCTGCCGCTGGAGACCTTCGAGTGGCTGCACCGCACGCAGCGCGGCTTCGATCACTTCCTGCTGCAGCAGATCAACGAGCGGCTGCACTGGTTCATGGGCAGCTACGCCGCGCACCGGCTGCTCGACGCCGACAGCCAGGTGGCGCGCGCGCTGGCCGGCCTGTTCCACCCCTGGCTGCACCCGGGCAGCGAGCCGCACCTGCAGACCTCGCAGGAAGAAATCGCCAACCTGTCGGGCGTGTCGCGCCAGCGCTGCAACGCGGCGCTCAACCGGCTGAAGGAGGCCGGCTTTTTGCACATCGAGTACGGCGGCATCACCGTGACCGACCTCGAAGGCTTGCGCCGCTTCATCCAGGAGTGAACGACTCCCTCTCCCCGAGGGGAGAGGAAGCCGGAGCCGCTCAGCGCTTGTGGTGCGACGCCGCCAGTTCGTACACCGGCGTGTCGATCCCTTCCATGCGCGCCTTCAGCTGCAGCGCCAGGAACTGCGAGTAGTGGCGCGACTGGTGCAGGTTGCCGCCGTGGAACCACAGCTGGGGCACCTGCGTCGGCTTCCACATGTTGCGCAGCTCGCCCTCCCACGGACCCGGGTCCTTCGGCGTGTCGGAGCCCAGGCCCCAGCACTTGCCGACCTTGTCGGCGGTCTCGGGCGAGATCAGGTCGGCCAGCCAGCCGTTCATCGAGCCGTAGCCCGTGGCGTACACCAGCAGGTCGGCCGGCAGCTCGGTGCCGTCGGTGAGCGTGACCGAGCGTTCGTTCACGCGCTCGATGTTCACGCCGCTCTTGAGGTGGATGCTGCCGTTGGCCACCAGCTCCGAGGCGCCCACGTCGATGTAGTAGCCCGAGCCGCGCCGCAGGTACTTCATGAACAGGCCCGAGCCGTCCACGCCGAAGTCGAGCAGGAAGCCGGCCTTCTCCAGCCGCGCGTACAGGTCGGCGTCGCGCTTCTTCATCTCCTCGTACACCGGGATGTGGAAGGTGTGCATGATCTTGTAGGGCACCGAGGCGAAGATCAGGTCGCCCTTGTGGTGGTCGATGCCGCTCTTCACCGCCTGCTCGGAATACAGCCCGCCCAGCGCCAGCTCCATGAGCGACTGCGAGGGCGCGATGTGCGTGGACGAGCGCTGCACCATCGTCACGTCGGCGCCGTGCTCCCACAGCGCCGCGCAGATGTCGTGCGCCGAGTTGTTCGAGCCCAGCACCACGCACTTCTTGCCCGCGTAGGCCTCGGGCCCGGGGTGCTGGCTGGAGTGGTGCTGGTCGCCCAGGAAGTTCTCGGCGCCCGCCACCTTCGGCACGTTCGGGTAGCCCGACACGCCGAGCGCGAACACCAGCTGCTTCGGGCGCAGCGTCACGGGCTTGCCCTCGCGCTCCACCTGCACCTCCCAGCGCTGCGTGGCCTCGTCGAAGCGCGCCTTGGTCGCGTTGGTGGAACTCCAGTAGTTGAGCTCCATGATCTTCGTGTACATCTCGAGCCAGTCGCCGATCTTGTCCTTGGGCGCGAACACCGGCCAGTCGTCGGGGAAGGGCATGTAGGGCAGGTGGTCGTACCAGACCGGGTCGTGCAGGCACAGCGACTTGTAGCGCTTGCGCCAGGAGTCGCCGGCCTTGGCGTTGCGCTCCACGATGATCGTCGGCACGCCCAGCCGCCGCAGCCGCGCCCCCAGCGCGATGCCGCCCTGGCCGCCGCCGATGATCACCACCTCGGGCTGCTCGGTGTAGCCCAGCGCGGCCTCTTCGTCGCGGCGCTTCTCGAGCCAGTTCTTGCGGCCCTTGTGCACGCCGTGCTCGGCGCCCTTGATGCGGTTGTCGCCCGTCTTTTCCTCGAAGCCCTTCAGCTCAGTCATGGTGGTGAGCAGCGTCCAGGCCTTGCCATTGCGCAAGCGAAGGTGGCCGCGTCCGCGCGCCACGCGCGTCTCGAAGCCGAACCACGCATCGACCACGCCGTCGGCCTCGGTCGCCTCGCCTTCGAGCGCGAAGGCCGTGGGCTGCGTGTCGGCCAGGCGCGCCTGCAGCATCGCGCGGATGGCGCCCGCGCCTTCCTGCGTGCGGATGTTCCAGGTGAAGGCGACGAGGTCGCGCCAGTAGCTGTCGGCCTCGAACAGCGAGACGGCCGCATCGATGTCGCCGCGTGCGAGCGCGGCGGCGAAGTCGGCCAGCCATTGGGCGGCGGCCCGGGTGGGGCCGGTGGTCGGGTCTGTCATTGCATGTCTCCGTTGTGTCGTTGAACGAATCGAATCGCGGCGCGGCAAGGCGCACGCGGGGTTCGTGGCGCAGCTTTCGTGCCGTGCGGAAGGCGACGAAGAATCAAGGGGTTGGCGGGGGTTTTGTCGCAGGTGCCTGTCGCTGTCTCACCGAGACTGAGACGATGCATGAGAATTTGAACGACGTATAAAATTGGACGACGTTCAAATTCAAGGGCCCAAAACCGTGACCGAACCAGAACCGCCAGGCCGCCGCGAGCGCCGCCGCACCCAGACGCTCGACCACGTGGCCTCCACCGCCATGCGCCTGTTCGAAGCCCAGGGCTACGACGCGACGACCATGGAGCAGATCGCGCAGCAGTCCGACGTGGCCAAGGGCACGCTCTACAACCACTTCCCGACCAAGGAAGCGATCCTGGCGCACTGGGTGCACCTCGAACTCGTGGTCGATGCGCAGCGCCTGCACGAGGCCATCGACCCGAAGGCGGGTTTCACGGCGCAGCTCACCGGCCTGCTCGATGCCTCGGCCGACTGGTCCGAGCGCTACCGGGCCTACCTGCTCGACTACTTCCGCTTTCGCTTCCTCAACATCGAGAGCGAACTCGGCGGCGGCGACCGCAGCACGCCGCGCGACCTGTCGGGGCTGTTCGAGGCGCTCATCGCCGCCGCCCAGCAGGCCGGCACGCTGCGCACCGACGTCTCGGCCGCGCACCTCGCGAGCCTGCTGCACCACCTGTACTTCGGCGCGCTGATGCGCTGGCTCACGCTGCCCGGCCTCGTGCTGCGCGACGAGTTCGCGGTGGTCGTCGACCTCTTCGTCGGCGGCGCGCGCATGGCCCCGAAGCTACCCGCTGCAAGGAGGCGCACCCCATGAAACTCGCCGTGCTCACCTACGGCACCGAGGGCGACGCCCGCCCGCTCGCCGCGCTGTGCCGCGCGCTGGACGACGCGGGCCATGCGTCGGTGCTGCTGGCGGACGCCACCACGCTCGGCGCGGCCGAACGGCTCGGCGTGCGCTCGCAGGCGCTGGCCGGCGACATCCGGCAGGCGCTCGGCGGCGTCATCGCGCAGGGCGACAAGCCGGCCGCCGCCGCGAAGGCGCTCGCGGACATCGCCAATGCCAACGCCACGCCCTGGCTGCGCCAGACCGTCGAGGCCGCGCAGGGCTGCGACGCGATCGTCTGCGCGGGGCTCGCGGCCTTCGTGGGCCTGTCGGCGGCCGAGGCGCTGGGCGTGCCGGCCATCGGCGCGGGCATGTTCCCGCTCACGCCGACGGCCGCGTTTGCCTCGCCCTTCTTGCCGCCCGCCCGCGTGCCGCGCTTCTTGAACCGCGCGAGCCACCACCTCGTCAACGGGCTGCTCTGGCGCGCCTTCCGGCCGGCCGTGAATGCCGCGCGCGCCGAGGTCTGCGGCCTGCCGCCGCGCCGCCGCCTGTGGACCACGCACCCCGTGCTCTATGGCTATTCGCCGAGCCTGCTGCCGCGCCCCGCCGACTGGCCCGCCAATGCCGCCGTGTGCGGCCAGTGGCTCGCGCCCGCGCCCGACTGGCAGCCGCCGGCGGCGCTGCGCGACTTCCTCGCGGCCGGCGAGGCGCCCGTCTACATCGGCTTCGGCAGCATGACGGGCTTCGACAAGGCGCGGCTGCTCGCGGCCCTCGTCGACGGCATGGCCGGCCGGCGCGCGGTGCTGCATCCCGGATGGAGCGGCCTCGAAGTGGGGCAGCTGCCGCCGAACTTCCACGTCATCGGCGACACCCCGCACGACTGGCTGTTTCCGCGGATGGCGCTGGTGGTGCACCACGGCGGCTCGGGCACCAGCCACTCGGCCGCGCGCGCGGGCGTGCCCTCGGTGGTCGTGCCCTTCGCGGGCGACCAGGCGTTCTGGGCGCACCACCTCGCGCAGGCGGGCGTGGCGCCGCCTGCGGTGGCGGGAGGCCGGTTCAGCGCCGACGACCTGGCGCGCGGCATCGCGTTCGCGCACGACCCGCAGGTGCGCGCGCGGGCCCGGGCGCTGGGCGAACGCATGCGCGCGGAAGACGGCCTGGGCACGGCCGTGCGCGCGATCGAGCGAATCCTGAGGCGTTAGCCGCGCTGCGGCGCCACGATGCCGAAGCGCTTCATGTGGCGGTACGCGGTGGCGCGGCTGATGCCGAGCGCCTGCGCGGCCCGCGCCACATGCCAGCGGTGGCGCTGCAGCGCATCGAGCAGGCGCGTGGCATCGGCGGCGCTGTCTTCATCGTCGACGGGAGGGGGCGCGGCGTCGCGGTGGTCGAGCGACGGACGATGCGGCGCCAGGCGCAGCTCCTCGGGCGTGATGCTCGCGCCCGTGCAGAGCGCCAGCGCCAGCCGCAGCACATTGCGCAACTCGCGCAGGTTGCCCGGCCAGTCGTGCGCCATCAGCCGCAGCATCGCCGCCTCCGACAGCCGCGCGGTCGAGCCCATTGCGGCAGCTTCCTCATGGAACATTGCCTCGATCAGGTAGCGCCGGTCGCGCCGCGCGCGCAGCGGCGGCAGCTTCAGCACCGCGCCGCACAGGCGGTAGTACAGGTCCTCGCGAAAGCGCCCGGCCGCGACCAGCGCCGACAGGTCGCGGTGCGTGGCCGCCACCACCGCAAGGTCCACGCGCTGCGGCGACTCCGCGCCCAGCGGCAGCACCTCGCCTTCGGACAGCACGCGCAGCAGCCGCGTCTGCAGCGCCATCGGCATGTCGCCGATCTCGTCGAGAAAGAGCGTGCCGCGGTCGGCCTGCGCGATCAGCCCCTTCATGCCCTTGGCGCGGCCGCCCGTGAAGCTGCCGGGCGTGTAGCCGAAGAGCTCGCTCTCGATCAGCGAATCGGGAATGGCCGCGCAGTTCACCGCCACGAAGGGCAGCGCCGCGCGCCGGCTCGCGCCATGCAGCGCGCGCGCCAGCACCTCCTTGCCGCTGCCGGTCTCGCCCTCGACCAGCACATGGATGCCGCGGTCCACCAGCCGGCGCGCCTGCGCGATCAGCTGCTGCATCGCGGGGTCGTCCTCGCCCGCGATGCGCTCGAGCGGCGGCAGACGGTCCGAAGGTTGGGGCGCCGGCGATGTGGATGCAGTGACCGGCGAGCGCCGCAGGCGCGGCGCGATCAGCGAGGCGTGGTACTCGCCCCCGCCGGGCAGCAGCACCGTGTGCGCAAACGGCAGGGCCGACGCGCCGCCGTTGCCCAGGCGCCAGATCGCGTCCATCGGCAGGTGCAGCAGCTCCGACACCGCGCCGCCCAGCAGCGGTGGCTGGCGCCCCGAGAAGACCTCGCGCGCGCCCCCGTTGGCGCCCACCACCGTGCCGCCTTCGTCGAAGGCCAGCATCACTTCGCCCGCCACGTCGACCAGCCCGAAGGCACTGCCCAGCCGCAGGATCCAGTGGCCGCGAAAGTGCCGCAGGAAGTCGGCGTCCTCGATCATCCGCGCGTAGATCGACACCAGGTGCCGCACCAGGTGCTGGCTCTCGCGCGCCTCGGGCGAGCGCAGCGCCGACACGTCGAGGATCGCCGTGAGCTTGCCGCTGTGGTCGAACAGCGGCGCCGTCGTGCAGGTGAGCGCGATGTGCGTGGCGTCGAAGTGCTCGGTCTGGTGGCAGGTCATCGGCTGGCGCTCGATGAGGCAGGTGCCCACGCCGCAGGTGCCGGCGTGCGCCTCGTTCCAGTCGGCGCCCAGGTACAGGCCGGCGCGGCGCAGCTGGTCGTCCCAGGCCGGGTTGCCGATGTAGTCGACCGTGATGCCCTCGGCGTCGGTCAGCAGCACCATGTAGCCCAGCTCGGCCACGCGGCGGTAGATGTCTTCCATGCCCGCGCGCGCGGCGCGCAGGAAGTGCTCGAGCTGCTGCTGGTGCACGCGCACCTCCTGCGCCGGCAGGATGCGCGCGGGCGTCGGCCGCGACGGATCGAGCCCGTGGTCGCGCACGCAGCGCGCCCACGACTTGTGCACCAGGCTCGCCGCCGGATCGGCCCGCAGCGCCGTGCCGGTGGCGATCGAATAGACGTTGTCGATGTGGCGCGATTGCAGGGACGTCATGCGCAGCCTCGTGCGTGGGTGGGCGCGGCACGGGGAGGGGCTGCGCAGCCGGACATGATTCGGCTGTCGCGCTGTCGCAGGACAGAGGTGAAACCCGGTGGAACGGACGTGTTACTCCCCCTCACATCGAGGGCAATGCGGCCCGATCCGGCGCCATTCCTTCACTGCGGCGGCTTCGCACGGTCGGCCAGCCGCTTGCGGTACTCGGTGGTCGTCAGGCCCGCGAAGCCCCAGTCGTCGGTGTCGATCTCCTCGATCACGATGTGCGTCCATTCCGGCGGCTTCTTCAGCACCCGTTCGAGCGTTTCCGTGAACTCGGCAATGACCTGGGTTTTCTGTTCGCGCGTGACGCCGTCGCGGGTGATCTTCAGGTTGATGAAAGGCATGGTGTGCTCCTTGGGTGAATGACTGAGGTGATTACCACTTGCCGGTGCTCATGCCGCCATCCACGGGCAGCACGACGCCGGTCGTGAAATCGGCGCTCGTGAGGTAGAGCACCGCATCGGCGATCTCCTGCACGGTCGCGATGCGGCCGGCGGGTGCCAGGCCGTTGAGGAAGCCGTGCTGCTCGGGCGTGTACAGCGGCGTGTCCACGATGCCGGGTGCCACCGCATTCACCTTGACGTTGTGCGGTGCGAGTTCGAGCGCCAGCGCGCGCGTCGCGGCATTGATGCCGCCCTTGATCAGCACCGGCAACACGGCCGGCACCTGCTGGTTCGGCTGCAGCGCGATGCTCGCGGTGATGTTCACGATGTGTCCCTGGCGGCGCGCAACCATGTGCTTTGCCGCGGCCTGCGAGGCGTAGACGAAGCCCTTGAGGTTGGTGGCGACCAGCTGGTCGAGTTCGTCTTCGGTGTAGTCGACGAAAGGCTTCGCGTTGAAGATGCCCGCGTTGTTGACGAGCACGTCGACCTGGCCGAAGCGCGCCACGGCGCGGTCGACGAGCTGCTGCGCCGTGTCGCGGCGGCCGATGTCGCCCGCCACGCCGAGAAGGCGCGCCGGGTTGCCGAGCTGCTTCGCGGCGGCTGCGAGCCGCTCTTCGGTGCGCGCATTCGCGACCACGTTGAAGCCGCGCGCGAGGTACGCCTGCGCAAGGCCCAGGCCGATGCCGCTCGAGGCGCCGGTGATGACCACGGTGGGGGATGTGTCGTCCTGCATGTCGGTTCTCCAGGGAAGTTGATGACGTGGGGAGAACTGTATTGATGACAGCGAAACAGATAAATCACTAGACTCGAACTTCACTTGATACACAAGGTAATCAATCCATGCAGCGGCAGTTCGGCGACATCCTTCTGGGCAGCATCGAGTTGTTCTGCCTCGCTGCGGAGAGCGGCGGCTTCACCTCGGCGGCACTCGCGGCCGGTGTGACGCCGGCGGCCGTGAGCCGATCGATCTCCCGGCTCGAGAAGCGGCTGGGATTGCGGCTTTTCGTGCGCACCACGCGCAGCGTGCGGCTCACCGACGCGGGCCGCTCCTACTTTGCACAGTGCCGACAGGCGCTGGCGCAGCTCGCCGAGGCCGAGCGCGAGGTGATGGGCCAGCAGGCACTGCCTTCGGGCACGCTGCGCATCAGCGTGCCGACCACCTACGGCCACCACCGCATCCTGCCCTTGCTGCCGGCGTTTCGCGAACGCTTTCCCGACATCCGGCTGCACGTGCACCTGAGCAACCGCAACATCGATTTCGTGGAAGAGGGCTACGACATGGCCGTGCGCGTGCGGGCCCAGCCCGACTCCACGCTGATCGCGCGGCACCTCGAGGATGCGGACCTGGTCGTGGTCGCCACGCGCAAATACCTGAGGAAGGCCGGCACGCCGCGCACGCTGGACGATCTCGCCGCGCACGAGTGCATCCAGTTCGAGCTGCCCAGCAGTGGCCGCCGCATTTCGTGGCTCTTCAAGGAGAACGGCAAGGACCGCGAAGTCTTCGCGGACGGCGCCTACAGCTGCTCCGACGACGTGCTCGGAGGCGTCACGCTCGCGAAAAGCGGCGCCGGGTTGTTCCAGACCTACCGCTTCGTCGTGGAGAAGGAACTGGCCGACGGTTCGCTCGTCGAGGTGCTGAAACCTTTCGCCGGTCGCTCGCGGCCCTACACGCTGCTGTACCCGGACGGGCGCCACGTGCCGCTGCGCATGCGGGTGTTCATCGATTTCCTGATGGCGCAGCGGACCGGGTGACGCCCGCCACGCATGCTCAAACCCCCAGCAGTTCCTCCAGCACCTGCGGCTCGGCCAGCAGATCGGCCGACGCCCCATGCCGCACGATCTGCCCCTTCTCCATCACCACCGCCAGGTCCGTGTGCGCGAGCACCTTGCGGTAGTCGCGGTCGACGATCAGCGTGGCGATGCCGGTGGCGCGGATCTCGCTGATCACGCGCCAGATCTCGGCCACGATCAGTGGGGCGAGGCCTTCGGTGGCTTCGTCGAGGATCAGGAGGCGCGGGTTGGTCATGAGCGCGCGGCCGATGGAGAGCATCTGCTGCTCGCCGCCCGACAGCTGCTGGCCGCCGTGCGAGAGCCGTTCCGACAGGCGCGGGAAGGTGGCCATCACGCGGTCGAAGGTCCAGGCGCGCTGGCCGTCGATGCCGGCGCGTTCGCTCATCACGAGGTTCTCGCGCACCGACAGGTTCGGGAAGATGCCGCGCCCCTCGGGCACGTAGCCGATGCCCAGGCGCGCCATCTTCTCGGGCGGCAGGCCGGTGACGGTGCGGCCGTCGACCTGCACTTCGCCGGAGGCCGGGCGCACGTAGCCCATGATGGTGCGGATCAGCGTGGTCTTGCCCATGCCGTTGCGCCCGAGCAGGCCGACGGAGGTCGCCGCCGGAATGCCGGCGTGCACGCCGCGCAGGATGTGGCTGTTGCCGTAGTAGGTGTTGAGGTCGCGAACGATCAGCATCAGTGTTGCTCCTCGCCGAGGTAGGCCGTGCGGACCTCGGGGTTCTCGCGAATTTCTTGTGGGTTGCCCGTGGCGATGACGGTGCCGTTCACCATCACGGTGATGCGGTCGGCGATGCGGAACACGGCGTCCATGTCGTGCTCCACCAGCAGGATGGCGTGCGTGGCCTTCAGCCGCGCGAGCAGCGTGAGCATGCGGTCGGTTTCTTCCGCGCCCATGCCGGCGAGCGGTTCGTCCAGCAGCAGCACGCGCGGGTGGGTGGCCAGGCACATCGCCACTTCGAGCTGGCGTTGCGCGCCGTGGCTCAGCGTGCCGGCGACGCGCCGGGCCTCTGCCGTAAGGCCGGCGGCTTCGAGCGCGGCGTCGGCCGAGGCGTTGCTGGTGGCGCAGCGCTGCGACGACTGCCAGATCGCCCAGGGCTTCGCCGTGGCGGCCTGCGCGGCGAGGCGGCAGTTCTCGTGCACCGTGAACTCCGGGAAGATGGTGGTGCGCTGGTAGCTGCGGCCCACGCCGTCGCGGGCGCGGCGCGACTGCGCGCGCGCGGTGATGTCCACGCCGTCGAGCGCAATGCGGCCTTCGGAGGCCTCGATCTCGCCCGAGAGCATGTTGATGAGCGTCGACTTGCCGGCGCCGTTGGTGCCGATCACCGCATGCACCTCGCCGATGTGCAGGTCGAGCGTGACGGCGTTGACGGCCGTGAGGCCACCGAAGCGGCGCGTGAGCTTGTCCACGGACAGCAGTGCGGCGGTCATGCGCCTCCCTTCGGCGACAGGCGCTGCACCAGGCCGATCAGGCCCTTGGGCAGCAGCGCCACGAACACGATGATGGCAATGCCCAGCGTGAGCTGCCAGTGGTCGGCCAGCGGGCCCATCACGGCGTGGGTGGAGAAGATTTCCTTCAGCAGCGTGAAGGCCACGGCGCCGATCACCGCGCCGCGCAGGTGGCCGAGGCCGCCCAGGATCACCATCAGCAGCACCTCGCCCGAGTTGTGCCAGGCCATCAGCTCGGGGTTGACCACGCCGTCGCGCGAGGCCAGCAGAAAGCCCGCGAGCCCGGCCAGCGCGCCCGCGAGCACGAAGGCCGCGAGCTTGTAGCCGTACACCGCGAAGCCCGCCGCGCGCATGCGCTGCTCGTTCACGCGGATGCCCGCGAGCGCCGCGCCGAAGCGCGAGCGGCGGATGAGCGCCAGCAGGCCGTAGGTGAACACCAGCGCCGCCAGCACCACGTAGAACAGCACCGTGCGGTTCTCCATGTCGAGCGCGCCGAGGGCCGGGCGCACGTACAGGTAGATGCCGTCGCTGCCGCCGCCGACCTTGGTGTCGTGGAACACGAAGAAGGCCATCTGCGCAAAGGCCAGCGTGACCATGATGAAGTACACGCCGCGCGTGCGCAGGCTCAGCGCGCCCACGAACAGCGCATACAGCGCCGCCGCGCCCATCGACAGCACCAGCAGCACTGCGAAGTTGCCGCCCTCGTTGCCCGAGGCCAGCACGGTGACGTACGCGCCGATGCCGTAGAAGGCCGCGTGGCCCAGGCTCACGAGCCCGGTCATGCCCACCAGCAGCTCCAGGCTGAGCGCGAAGATCGACAGGATCATCACCTTGACGATGAAGTCCGACGCGTAGTTGCCCAGCAGCGGGCCGGCCACGGCGAGCGCGATGGCGCACAGCACGGGCACGACGAAGGCACCACGCCGCGGCGACGAAGGTGCGGATGCAACCACCGGGCTCATGGCCGCCTCCCCATCAAGCCTTCGGGCTTCCAGATCAGCACGATGGCCATCAGGAGGTAGATGCCGATGCCCGCCAGGTCGGCGAAGAACACCTTGCCGAAGGTGTCGACGAAGCCCACCAGCAGCGAGGCGACGAGCGCCCCCGTGATCGAGCCGATGCCGCCGATCACCACCAGCACGAAGCAGATGATGAGCACGCTGGCGCCCATGTTCGGGTACACCGAGGACATCGGCGCGGCGATCATGCCGGCCAGTGCCGCCAGCGCCACGCCGGCCGCGAACACGATGCGGTACAGCCGCTTCACGTCGATGCCCAGGCCGCGCACCATGTCGCGGTTGCTGGCGCCGGCGCGGATCATCATGCCCAGGCGCGTGCGGTTCACCACGTAGTACAGGCCCACGGCCAGCACGATGCAGGCGGCCGAGGCAAACAGGCGATACCACGGGTAGCTCATGACGTTGCCCAGCGCGAAGCTGCCGTCCAGCCACGCGGGCACCTTCACGCCGTGCACGTCGTTGCCCACGAAGATGGAGCGCAGTTCCTCGAACACCAGGATGAGCCCGTAGGTCATGAGCACCTGCTGCAGGTGGTCGCGCTGGTAGAGGTAGCTGAAGAAGGCCCACTCCAGCACGTAGCCGAAGATCGCGGCCAGCACCACGCCGGCCACCAGCATCAGCAGAAACTGGTCGCCGAACAGCGGCGCCAGCGAGAACGCCATGTAGGCGCCGATCATGTAGAAGCTCCCGTGGGCGAGGTTGATGACGCCCATGATCCCGAAGATCAGCGTCAGCCCCGAGGCCACGAGAAAGAGCAGCAGGCCGTACTGAACGGAGTTCAGGCACTGCACGAGAAAGGTTCCGAAATCCACCGTGAGATCCCAGTTGGTTGTGGTTGCCGCAAGGCGGCTCGCAGCCCCGTGAAATGGATCGGGGCCGCGAGGGAACGAGAGAGAACCGAAGGCCCGTGGCCCTGCTTACATCCGGCAGCCGCGAGCCGGATCGGACAGGCCCTTGATGGCCGTGCTGACGAGCTTGTTTTCCTTGCCTTCCACCTTGCGCAGGTAGATGTCCTGCACCGGGTTGTGCGACTTGCTCACCGTGAAGGTGCCGCGCGGGCTGTCGATCTTCGCCTTCTCGATCGCGCCCGTGAACTCGGCCTTCTTCGAGATGTCGCCCTTGGTGGCATTCAGGCCCACGCCCAGCATCTGCGCGGCGTCGTAGCCCTGCACCGCGTACACGTCGGGCTGCAGCTTGAACGACTTGGCATACGCCACGCGGAAGGCGTTGTCGCGCGGGGTGTTCAGGCCGTCGGCGTAGTGCAGCGTGGTGAGCATGCCTTGCGCCGATTCGCCCTGCGCGTCGAGCGTGCCGTCGGTCAGGAAGCCGGGGCCGTACAGCGGGATGGTCTTGTTCAGGCCGGCGGCCTGGTAGTCCTTGACGAACTTCACCGCGCCGCCGCCCGCGAAGAAGGCGTACACCGCATCGGGCTTGGCCGCCGCGATCTCGGTCAGCAGGGCCTGGAACTCCACGTTGGGGAAGGGCAGGGTGAGCTGCTTGTCGACCTTGCCGCCGTTCTTCTCGAAGCCTTCCTTGAAGCCGTTGACCGACTCTTCGCCGGCCGCGTACTTCCAGGTGATGGTCATGACCTTCTTCTTGCCCTGCTGCTTGGCCGCCACCTCGCCCATGGCGAAAGCCGGCTGCCAGTTGCTGAACGAGCTGCGGAAGATGTTGGGCGCGCACATGGGGCCCGTCACCGCGTCGGCGCCGGCGTTGGGCACGATGAGCACGGTGCCGCTTTCCTTGGCGGCCTTGGCCATGGCCATCGCCACGCCCGAGTGCACGGTGCCCACGATCACGTCGACGTTGTCGCGCTTGATGAGCTTGTTGACGTTGTCGGTCGCCTTGGCGGGGTCGGACTCGTCGTCGACCTTGAAGTATTCGATCTCGCGGCCGGCCAGCTTGCCGCCTTGCTGTTCCACGTAGAGCTTGAAGCCGTTTTCAATGGCCACGCCCAGGGCGGTGTAGGTACCGCTGTAGGGCAGCATGAGGCCGACCTTGAGCTTTGCCGTGCCCTGTGCGCCGGCCGCGGAGGCCAGGGCGGCGAGGGCGATGGCCGTGAGCGCCAGGCGCGCGGTGCGAAGGTTCGTCATGGTGTCTGTCTCCTGTTGTTGGTGATGAAAGAAGCGGTCGCGACGATGACACGATCCGGCTGATCGCGATGCGGGGAATGCCCGCATTCAGGGATTTCGAGCAGCTCGCAAATCCCACCGACGCGCGGTGCGATGTCGCGGATCTGCGCGAGCGTGCCGTACGCGTCGTCGATGCCCTGCACCGCGAGCACGGGGCAGCGGATGGTGGCCAGCTCGGCCTCGATGTTCCAGTCGCGAAAGGGCGGGTGCAGCCAGATGCGGTTCCAGCCCCAGAAGGCCGAGTCGGCGCTGTCGTGGTAGCGGCCGAGCTTGCCGGGCAGGTCGGTGGTGCGGTAGGCGGTGCGCGCGATTTCGATGTTCGCGACGGTCTTGTCTTCCACGAAGATGTGCGGCGCGAGCACCACGAGGCCCGCGACCTTGTCGGAGAAGCGCGAGGCGTACAGCAGCGAGATCGAGCCGCCGTCGCTGTGGCCGAAGAGCCACGGCTTCTCGTCGCCGAGCTTCAGCGCGGCGAACAGCGCGGGCAGCACCTCGTGCGCCTGGCGGTGCATGAAGTCGACGTCCCAGATCTCGTCCTCGGCGCGCGGCGTGGAGCGCCCGTAGCCGGGGCGCGAGAACACGAGCCCGCGCGCGCCGGCGGCTTCGCAGACCTGGGCGGGGAAGTCCTTCCACATCGCGACGGAGCCCAGGCCCTCGTGCAGGAACACGATGAGCGGGGTGTCGGCGCCGCGCTCGGGGGCGATCCACCGGCACTCGATGCGCACGGTGCGCCCGCGCCAGTCGATGGTGGCGAAGTCGGTGGCAACCGTCGGCGTGCTCATGCCTGCTTCTCGCGTTCGCGCAGCCGGAAGCGCTGGATCTTGCCGGTGGCCGTCTTCGGCAGCTCGCTCACGAACTCCAGGAAGCGCGGGTACTTGTAGGGCGCCAGGCGCTCCTTCACGAAGGCCTTGAGCTCGTCCTCGGTGGCGGCGGCGCCGTCCTTCAGCACGACGAAGGCCTTGGTCTTCGTGAGCCCGTCGGCGTCGTCCTTGCCGATGACGGCGGCCTCGAGCACGGCCGGGTGCTGCATCAGCGTGGCCTCGACCTCGAAGGGCGAGACGTAGATGCCGCTGACCTTGAGCATGTCGTCGCTGCGGCCCGCATAGGTGAAGTAGCCGTCGGCGTCGCGCGTGTACTTGTCGCCGCTCTTGGTCCAGCCGCCCTGGAAGGTGTCGCGCGACTTCTCGCGGTTGCACCAGTACATGAGCGCCGAGCTCGGGCCGCGGATGTACAGGTCGCCCACCTCGCCGTCGGGCACGGGGCGGCCGTCTTCGCCGCGCAGCTCGACCTCGTAGCCGTCCACCGGCTTGCCCGTGGTGCCGTAGCGCACGTCGCCGGGGCGGTTGGAGATGAAGATGTGCAGCATCTCGGTCGAGCCGATGCCGTCGATGATCTCGCAGCCGAAGTGCGCCTTGAAGCGCTGCGCGATCTCGCCGGGCAGCGCCTCGCCGGCCGACGAGCACATGCGCAGCGCCACGGCGTCGCGCGCGGGCAGCTTCGGCGAGGCGAGCATGCCCGCGAAGCCGGTGGGCGCGCCGAAGAACACGGTGGGCTTGTGCTCGGTCCAGCGGCGGAAGGTGGCGTCGGGCGTGGGCCGCTCGGCCATCAGCACCACGGTGGCGCCGACCGACAGCGGGAAGGTCAGCGCATTGCCCAGGCCGTACGCGAAGTACATCTTGGCGGCCGAGAAGCACACGTCGCCTTCGGTGAGGCCGAGCACGGGCTTGCCGTAGAGCTCGGCGGTCCACCACAGGTTGGCGTGCGTGTGCACCGTGCCCTTGGGCTTGCCGGTGGAGCCGGAGGAATAGAGCCAGAAGCCCGGGTCGTCCGACGCGGTGAGCGCGGGGGCGGCCAGCGGCTCGACGGCGGCGAGCGCGGCTTCGAACTCTTGTGCGCCCTCGGGCAGCGGGCCCGTCGGTTGCGACACGAACAGCGTCTGCACTTCATGGCCGCCGCGCGCCATCGCATCTTGCAAGGTCGGCAGCAGCGCGCCCGACACCAGCACCGCCTGCGCGCGGCTGTGGTCGAGCATGTAGGCGTAGTCGTCGGGCGTGAGCAGCGTGTTCACGGCCACGGGCACGATGCCCGCGTAGAGGCAGCCCAGGAAGCTCACGGGCCAGTCGTTGCCGTCGAGCATGAGCAGCAGCACGCGCTCTTCGCGGCGGATGCCCGCGGCCTTCAGCGCGGCGGCCAGGCGGCGCGCGCGGTCTTCGAGCTGGCCGTAGCCCAGCGTGCCGCGGTCGTCGATGTAGGCGGTGCGTTCGGCGCGGCCGCGGTTGAGGGCGAACAGGTGTTCGGCAAAGTTGAATCGTGCGGGCAGGCTGCTGTTCATCGTGTGTCTCCTTGGGGCCTGTGCGTGGCGCTAGAGGCCGAGGGCGGCGAGCACGCCGGGGCTCGCCTGCACCGCGCTCCTGCGGTGATAGAAATCGAGCGCGCGCAGGCCGCCCAGTTCGGCGCCGCCGCCCGCGCGGCCGGGGCCGCCGTGCAGCGACATCGGCATCACGTTGCCGTGGCCGGTGTGGGCCTGCGCGACTTCGGGCGTGATGACGTGCACGCGGCCATGGCTCGGTGCGACCGACAGCGCGGCCTGGGCCAGCGCGGCATCGTCGCTGCCGTACAGCGAGGTCACGAGCGAACCCTGGCCCCGGTGCGCGAGCGCGATGCCGTGCGCGAGGTCGTTGTAGGGCAGCAGCGTGGCGACGGGGCCGAACACTTCCACGTCGTGCACGCGCTGTGCCGCATCGGCGTCGCGCGCGCCCAGCAGCACGGGGCCGATGCAGGCGGCCACGGCGGGGTCGGCGTCGATGAGGGGCTTGTTGCTGCTGTCGTGCAGCACGGTGGTCTGCGCGGCCAGCGCGTCGAGGCCGTCGCGCACCGCGTTCAGCTGCGCGCGGCTCACGAGCGAGCCCATGCGCACGCCCTCGTTGCGCGGGTTGCCGACCGTGACGCCCGCGAGCTTGGCGCCGATGGCTTCGGCGGCGGCGTCGTACACCTCGGCCGGCACCAGGATGCGGCGGATGGCGGTGCACTTCTGGCCCGACTTGACCGTCATCTCGCGCACCACTTCGCGCACGAGCAGGTTGAAGGCCTCGCTGCCGGGCGCGGCGCCGGGCAGCAGCAGGGCGCTGTTGAGGCTGTCGGCCTCGATGTTCACGCGCACCGAGCGCTCGGCCACGGCCGGGTGCGAACGGATGATGGCGGCGGTCTCGGCCGAGCCGGTGAACGAGACCACGTCGAAAGGCTGGAGCTGGTCCATCAGGCCGGCCGAGCTGCCGCAGATGACCGACAGCGCGCCGGCCGGCAGCACGCCCGCATCGACCACGTCTTTCACCATGCGCTGCGTGAGCCAGGCGGTGGCCGTGGCGGGCTTCACGATCACGGGCACGCCCGACAGCAGCGCGGGCGCGGCCTTTTCCCACAGGCCCCACGAGGGGAAGTTGAAGGCGTTGATGAACAGCGCCACGCCGTGCGTCGGCACCTGCAGGTGCTGCGACTGGAACACGGGCTCCTTGCCGAGCTTCACGGCCTCGCCGTCGCGCAGCGCACGCACGTCGCCGAGCGCGTCGCCCCACTTGGCGTACTGGCCGAGCGTGAAGATCGCGCCGTCGATGTCGACGGCCGAGTCGTTCTTCACCGTGCCGCAGTTCGCGGTGGCGATCTCGTAGTACGCGTCGCGGTTCGCCTGCAGCACCTTCACGAGCGCGGCGAGCAGGCCGGCGCGCTGGCGGTAGGTGAGGGCGCGCAGCGCGCGGCCGCCTTGCTCACGCGCAAAGGCAAAAGCTTCGGGCAGGTCGAGGCCGGTGGCGTCGACGCGCGCGAGTTCGGTGCCGAGCACCGGGTCGAACAGGGGCGTGCCGGCGCCCGTGCCGCTTTGCCAGCGGCCGGCGACGTGGTTGGAAAGAAGGTCGGTCATGCGGTGAACTTGATCTGCCCCTCGGGCAGCAGGTAGAGGACGAGCGCGCGGCCCTGGGCCACGGTCGGGCGGTGTGCGGTGCCGGGCCCGTAGACGCACCAGCCCGCGGGCCGTCCGTCGAAGGTGGCGGCGGGGGTGTCGTCCAGCGGCATGATCAGGTCGATCTCGCCGTTCGGGTGCGTGTGGTGCGGGCCGGCGAGGTCCTGCATGTCGACCACGTCGACCGAGAAGCGGTGCAGCGCGTCCTCGGCCTTGAAGACGCGGCCGTACTTGATGCCGCCGCCTTCGCGATCGCACAGCCAGCCTTCGGCGACGCCGCCGATGCAGGCCTGGCGCAGTTGCGCAAAACGGGCGCTGCCGGCGCCGTGGGTGGCGTTGAGCCACTGGTCGAGCGTGGCGTCCAGCGGCTGGCCGGCGATCTCGGCGGTCAGGTCGGCGATCAGCTGGTGAAATGCCGCCTTGCCGGTGGCGGGCGTGGGGGTGTCGGACATCGTGGGCCTCGAACGGATGAACTATCGTCTTCTTGCAGGAAGTCTGCGTGTGCAGTATCTTGCGTGTGATCGAACAATAAGCAGCGAGACAACAGGTGTCAAGCAATATAGTGCATCTATGGTGTTTACCCTGAGCGCGCACAATCCCGGCGAAGAACGAGGAATGGCATGAACGAGCATGTAGACGCGGTGCTGGCCACCGCGCCCGAGGGCGGCACCGGCAACCACGGCGCCGCCGTGGCCGGGGAGGCCAAGAACCCATTGCTGGTGGCACTGGGCGACCGCGTGCGCAACCTGCGCGCGCAGCGCGGCCTCACGCGCAAGGCGGTGGCCCTGTCGGCCGACGTGTCGGAGCGCCACCTGGCGAACCTGGAATACGGCATCGGCAACGCATCGATCCTGGTGCTGCAGCAGGTGGCCGGGGCGCTGCACTGCTCGCTGGCCGAGCTGGTGGGCGACGTGACGACCAGCTCGCCCGAGTGGCTGCTGATCCGCGAACTGCTGGAGCACCGCAGCGAGGCCGACCTGCGCCGCGTGCGCGTGGCGCTCGGCGAGATGCTGGGCACGGCCTCGGTCGACCCGGCGCGGCACCGGCGCATCGCGCTCGTGGGGCTGCGCGGCGCGGGCAAGTCGACGCTGGGCCAGATGCTGGCCGAAGACCTCGAAATTCCGTTCATCGAACTGAGCCGCGAGATCGAGAAGCTCGCGGGCTGCAGCGTGCGCGAAATCCACGACCTGTACGGCACCAACGCCTACCGCCGCTACGAGCGCCGCGCGCTGGAAGAGGCGGTGCAGATCTACAGCGAGGTGGTCATCGCCACGCCCGGCGGCATCGTGTCCGACCCGGCCACCTTCAACGAGCTGCTCGCCCACTGCACCACCGTGTGGCTGCAGGCCGCGCCCGAGGAGCACATGGGCCGCGTGGCCGCGCAGGGCGACACCCGCCCGATGGCCGCCAGCAAGGAAGCCATGGAAGACCTGCGCCGCATCCTGAACGGGCGCGCCGCTTTCTATTCGAAGGCTGATCTGTCGGTCGATACCAGTGGGAAGACCTTGCCGCAGAGCTTCCAGGCCTTGCGCGCGGTTGCCCGGCAGTCGATGGGGCTGGCCTGAGTTTCTTGCTGCTGGCGTTGGGGCGTTTGCTGTTCAGGGCGACGCTCCCGCCGACGGGGTACCTTGCTCCGCGAATGTCCTCCGCCCTTCGGGCTCCCCCTTAATTTCGCTGCGCAAGGCACCCCATCGACGTGAGCGTTGGGCAGTGCGGTTGTTGATCGACCGGCACAACGACAGCGCTCAGCGGGCGCAGGACACTGGGTGCTTCCCGCAGCGAAATCAAGGAGGAGGGCGAAGCCCGGGGGACATTCGCGGAGGGAAGTACCCGGTGTCCTGCGCACGCCCCCTGATCCCTCATCTGCCTGAAATCTGAAAAAAAGCACAACAGGCATTGACTTGCCTGTTTGCATGCAGCATGATGCATGTCATCGGAACAAGGAAGTGCATTATTATTCCTGTTCACGGTTTTCTGAACACAGCCCCACAGGAGACTTCCGCATGACCGACACCACGCTCCAGGCGCCCCAGCGCGTCGACTACCGCATCGAACCCGCCCAGTACCGCCACTGGTCGCTGAGCTTCGACGGCGCCATTGCGCGCCTCACGCTCGACATCGCGGAAGACGGCGGCATCCGCCCCGGCTACAAGCTCAAGCTCAACAGCTACGACCTGGGCGTGGACATCGAGCTGAACGACGCGCTCAACCGCATCCGCTTCGAGCACCCCGAAGTGCGCAGCGTGATCGTCACCAGCGGCAAGGACCGCATCTTCTGCTCCGGCGCCAACATCTTCATGCTCGGCGTTTCCAGCCACGCCTGGAAGGTGAACTTCTGCAAGTTCACCAACGAGACGCGCAACGGCATGGAAGACACCTCCAAGCACTCGGGCCTGAAGTTCCTCGCGGCCGTGAACGGCGCCTGCGCCGGCGGCGGCTACGAACTGGCACTGGCCTGCGACGAGATCCTGCTGGTCGACGACCGCTCCTCGTCCGTCTCGCTGCCCGAAGTGCCCCTGCTCGGCGTGCTGCCCGGCACCGGCGGCCTGACCCGCGTGACCGACAAGCGCCACGTGCGCCACGACCTCGCCGACATCTTCTGCACCAGCGTCGAAGGCGTGCGCGGCCAGCGCGCGGTCGACTGGCGCCTGGTCGATGCCGTGGCCAAGCCCGCGCAGTTCCCCGCCGCCGTGCAGGAACGCGCCACCCAACTCGCCGCCGGCAGCGACCGCCCCGCCGGCGCCAAGGGCGTGGCCCTGACCCGCGTCGAGCGCACCGACAGCGCCGACGGCATCGCGTACGCCAACGTCAACGTGCAGATCGACCGCAGCAAGCGCACCGCGACGATCACCGTGAAGGCACCCACCGGCGCGCAGCCGGCCGACATCGCCGCCATCGAAGCCGCGGGCGCCGCCTGGTGGCCGCTGGCCGTGTGCCGCGAGCTCGACGACGCCATCCTCAACCTGCGCACCAACGAACTCGACGTCGGCACCTGGCTGCTCAAGACCGAAGGCGACGCCGCCGCCGTGCTCGCATCGGATGCCGTGATGTTCGCGAACAAGGACCACTGGCTGGTGCGCGAAACCATCGGTGGCCTGCGCCGCACGCTGGCGCGCCTGGATGTGTCCTCGCGCAGCCTGTTCGCGCTGGTCGAGGCCGGCTCGTGCTTCGCCGGCACGCTGGCCGAGCTGGCCTTCGCGGCCGACCGCACCTACATGCTCGCGCTGCCCGACGACGCCGCGCGCGCACCGAAGCTCACGCTCAACGAATTCAACTTCGGCTTCTTCCCGATGGTGAACGACCAGAGCCGCCTGCAGCGCCGCTTCTATGAAGAGGCCGCACCGCTCGAAGCCGCACGCGCCGCCGCCGGCCAGGCGCTCGACGCCGACGAAGCCGTGAAGCTCGGCCTCGTCACCGCCGCGCCCGACGACATCGACTGGGACGACGAGATCCGCATCGCCATCGAAGAGCGCGCCGCCATGTCGCCCGACGCACTCACCGGCCTCGAAGCCAACCTGCGCTTCGCCAGCAAGGAGAACATGGCCACCCGCATCTTCGGCCGCCTCACGGCCTGGCAGAACTGGATCTTCAACCGCCCCAACGCCGTCGGCGAAAAGGGCGCCTTGAAGGTCTACGGCACCGGTCAAAAAGCCGGCTTCGACCTGAACCGCGTTTGAGCACAGAGCAGTCCGCACAACCCAAGGAACAACGATGAGCACGATCAACTACAGCGAGAAGATCCCCAACAACGTCAACCTCGGCGAAGACCGCACGCTGCAGCGCGCGCTCGAAGGCTGGCAGCCCAACTTCATCAACTGGTGGGACGACGTGGGCCCCGAAGGCTCGACCAACCACGAGGTGTACCTGCGCACCGCCGTGAGCGTCGACCCGCAGGGCTGGGCGCAGTTCGGCCACGTGAAGATGCGCGACTACCGCTGGGGCATCTTCCTGAACCCGGGCGACGCCAACCGCGAAGTGCACTTCGGCGACCACAAGGGCGAGAAGGTCTGGCAGGACGTGCCCGGCGAACACCGCGCCAACCTGCGCCGCATCATCGTCACGCAGGGCGACACCGAGCCCGCGTCGGTCGAGCAGCAGCGCCACCTGGGCCTCACGGCGCCGTCGATGTACGACCTGCGCAACCTGTTCCAGATCAACGTCGAAGAAGGCCGCCACCTGTGGGCCATGGTCTACCTGCTGCAGAAGCACTTCGGCCGCGACGGCCGCGAAGAGGCCGACGCGCTGCTGCAGCGCACCTCGGGCGACGCCAACAACCCGCGCATCCTGGGCGCCTTCAACGAGAAGACGCCCGACTGGCTCGCGTTCTTCATGTTCACCTACTTCACCGACCGCGACGGCAAGTTCCAGCTGGCCGCGCTGGCCGAGAGCGCGTTCGACCCGCTGGCGCGCACCACGAAGTTCATGCTGACCGAAGAGGCGCACCACATGTTCGTGGGCGAGAGCGGCGTGTCGCGCGTCATCGCGCGCACCGCGCAGGTGATGAACGAGCTCAAGACCGACGACGCGCAGAAGATCCGCGCCGCCGGCTGCATCGACCTGGGCACCATCCAGCGCTACCTGAACTTCCACTACTCGGTGACCATCGACCTGTTCGGCGCCGACCAGTCGAGCAACGCCGCCATCTTCTACAGCTCGGGCCTGAAGGGCCGCTACGAAGAAGGCAAGCGCGACGACGACCACGTGCTCAAGGGCCAGACCTACAAGGTGCTCGAAGTGAAGGACGGCCAGCTCGTCGAGAAGGACGTGCCGATGCTCAACGCCCTGAACGAAGTGCTGCGCGACGACTTCATCAAGGACTCGGTGGCCGGCGTCGGCCGCTGGAACAAGGTGCTCGAGAAGGCCGGCATTCCCACCCGCCTGGTCGTGCCGCACAAGGCCTTCAACCGCCAGATCGGCGCACTCGCCGGCATCAAGATGTCGCCCGAGGGCCGCGTGGTGAACGACATCGAATGGGCCGCCAAGCGCGACGAATGGCTGCCGAGTTCCGAAGACTTCGCTTTCGTGGCATCGTTGATGGGCCGCGTGATCGAGCCGGGCAAGTTCGCAGGCTGGATCTCGCCGCCGGTGATGGGCATCAACCGCCAGCCGGTGGACTTTGAATACGTGCGTTTCGGCTGAGCGTCTGGATATGAAGCCCTCGTCCCCACGGCGAGGGCATGGAGAACAACATGGACATGGTCGTTGAAGCCGGGGTCATCAAGCAGCACCTGATCGACCCCGAGATCTGCATCCGCTGCAACACCTGCGAGGCGACCTGCCCCGTGAACGCGATCACGCACGACGACAACAACTACGTCGTTCGTGCGGACGTCTGCAATGGCTGCATGGCCTGCATCTCGCCGTGCCCCACGGGCTCGATCGACAACTGGCGCACCATGCCGCTGGTGCGTGCGTACACCATCGAAGAACAGCTCACGTGGGAAGAACTCCCCGCCGAGCTCTCGCCCGAAGAACTCGAGGCGGCGGGCGTGTCCGGCGCTGCCGCCGAGGCCGCGGAAGTGCCTGCCCAGACGCAGGCCCAGGCCGCCGTGCAGGGCACCGAGCCCGCCTTCAATTCCGCGCAGTACGGCGCCAGCGTGCCGCCCTGGTCGGCCGCGCACGCCTACACCAACCTCTTTCCGCCGAAGACGCCGACCACCGCCACCGTGGTGGGCAACTTCAACTGCACCGAGGCCGGCTTCGACAGCGAGACGCACCACATCGTGCTCGACTTCGGCGTGGTGCCGTTCCCCGTGCTCGAAGGCCAGTCGATCGGCATCGTGCCGCCGGGCGTCGACGCCATCGGCAAGCGCCACCATGCGCGCCAGTACTCGGTGGCCAGCCCGCGCAACGGCGAGCGGCCCGGCTACAACAACGTCTCGCTCACCGTGAAGCGCGTCACCGAGGACCACGAGGGCGACCCGGTGCGCGGCGTGTGCTCCAACTACGTGTGCGACCTCAAGGTGGGCGACACGGTGCAGGTGGTGGGGCCCTTCGGCGCCTCGTTCCTGATGCCGAACCACCCCAAGTCGCACATCGTGATGATCTGCACCGGCACTGGCAGCGCCCCCATGCGCGCCATGACCGAATGGCGCCGGCGCCTGCGCAAGAGCGGCAAGTTCGAAGGCGGCAAGCTCATGCTGTTCTTCGGCGCGCGCACGCAGCAGGAGCTGCCGTACTTCGGCCCGCTGCAATCGCTGCCGAAAGACTTCATCGACATCAACTTCGCGTTCTCGCGCACGCCGGGCCAACCCAAGCGCTACGTGCAGGACCTGATGCGCGAACGCGCCGCCGACCTGGCCGCGCTGCTGAAAGACGGCGCCAGCCACTTCTACGTGTGCGGCCTCAAGAGCATGGAAGAGGGCGTGGTGCTCGCACTGCGCGACGTGGCGAAGGAAGCGGGGCTCGACTGGGACACCGTCGGCGCGCAACTCAAGCGCGAAGGTCGTCTGCACCTCGAAACGTACTAAGCTGCGGCGGATGCAGTTCGCCGACTTCCATGCAGGCCAGGTCATCGAGGCCGGGCCTTATGTGCTCACCGAAGCCGAACTCGTGCAGTTCGCGCGGGCCTACGACCCGCAGTGGTTCCACACCGACGCCGAGGCGGCGGCAGGCAGCCCCTTCGGCGGGCTCATCGCGAGCGGCTGGCACACCTGCTCGATCGCGATGCGGCTGGTGGTCGAGGCGGCGCTGGCCGGTTCTGAATCGTTCGCGTCGCCCGGGCTCGAACACGTGCGCTGGCCAAACCCCGTGCGCCCCGGCGATGCGCTGCGGCTCGTGGCCGACGTGATCGAGGTGCGCCGCTCCGAGAAGCGCCCCACGCTGGGCATCCTGCGCTGGCGCTGGCGGCTGTTCAACCAGCGCGCGCTGGTGGTGCTCGACACCGAAGTCACCAGCCTCTTCAAGCTGCCTGCCCCCGACCTCTGAACGACACAAGCCCGCAACGCTTTGGCGCTGCGGGCTTGATTTCTTGCGGAGCGATGCGCTGCAACAGCCGCGTCCGGCCGCTGCAGCTTGGACCTGCTTACTTCTTGTGCAGGTCGACCGCGCCCGAGCCCTGCGCCTTGCCGCTCGCCTTGGCGCCGGCCGTGGCCGGTTTCACGGCGCCGCCCACGGCGCCAGCGGCACCGGTCGCGCTGTTCACGGTGCTGCCCACGGTGTTGGTCACACCGCCGACGGCTTGCGTCGCGCCGCCCACGGCGCCGGTGGCACCGCCGACCGCACCCGTGGCCGTGCCGAGCACGCCACCGACGGCATTGCCCACGCCGCCGGTCGCGCCGGTGGTGGAGGTGTCCGCGTTGGCATCGGCCGACGCACCGGTCTGCGTGCGTGCGCCTGCTGCGCCGCCTTGTGGCGTCGCGCCGGTGCTGCCCGAGGCCTTCACATCGGCGTTGACCCCCACGCCGACCCCGACGCCTTGCGCCTGGGCCGTCCCGCCGAGGGCCAGCAGGCCCGCCAGCATGGCGCCGATGAAGATGCGGTTGGTTGCATGTGTAGTCATGAGTGACAGTTCCTTTCGTTGCTGAGTCACGGTTTGCAGAACCGACCGGGGTTCGATCGATTCGGGGGCAACCATGACGGGCCGGCAGGTTGTCGCCATGTGCGGCGCGTTCGCTCGACGCTGTGGGAATCGGCCGTCGGCGGAATCGGGGGCTCGTGCGTTAGGGCGGCGTT
>RCUJ01000184.1_pt1 | contig 36255 bp, 37 predicted proteins | sample 2166321 | NCBI WGS metagenome assembly RCUJ01 (sample SAMN09932808, study PRJNA488358) | compost metagenome | feature: garden; material: soil; isolation source: compost soil in an enriched community after 118 h of incubation | place: Germany: Experimental Botanical Garden Goettingen | collected... | reverse complement strand
TCCACCAGCTGGAACAGCGACAGGTCGGCATAGGTCAGCACGTCGCCGACCAGGTGCAGGTCGCCCGAAGGGTTGCGCTGCAGCACCTGCTCGAACCAGTTCAGGAATTTCGGGATGCGCGCCTCGCGGAAGGCGCGCGCACGCTGAAGGGCCGCGTCGCGCTGGTCTTCGTAGTAGTCGCCGGTCGAGATCGGGTGGTGGGTGTCGTGCGCCTCGGCCACCGCGTCGGCGATGGTGAGCTGCAGCTGATGCGTCCACAGCCCGTCGGATTCGCCGATGCCGGCCAGCCCGAGCTTGGGGCCGAGGTACAGCAGGATCGCGGCGGTCTGTCCCACCACGATGTCGCCGTCGACGAGGAACGGCGGTGCGAACGCGGCGCGCGGGTTGCCGGGGTCACCGAGCCGCCGGCCCAATGCAGACTCGCCGCCGCCTTGCGAGGCGGGCAGCCGCGCGACATCGACGTAGTCGGCGCCCGCTGCTTCGAGTGCGAGCCGCACGAATTCGCCGCGGCCCTGGATCGTGGGCCAGTAATGCAGTTGGTATGCCATGCGGCCATGGTGGCAGGGCCAGCGGGGCGCTGCAACCGGCGGCCGGCGGCGAGGGAGCTCAGATCAGGCGGCGAAGGCGCGCGGCCGGTTCACCAGAACTTCCACCACGGACGCGGTGGCTGGCGCAGGGCGAGGGGGCGGGTGTCCAGGTCGGCGCTCTGGCTCGGCGGAATCGAATCGCCGAAGCGGCGGCGCATCTCGGCCTCCAGGGCATGTGCGATGCCGCGGGCCTGTTTCTCGCCGCGCAGCGCGCGCCGACGCCATTCGGCGGCGTGTGCTGCGAGGCTGGTTTCGTCCAGTTCGGAGAGCTCCATCATGCGGGGAATTTTTACATGCGTGCGTCCGGGTGACAGGGTGCAACGGCGTGTCACGGCCCGGTCGCGCGGATCTCCGGATCGGCCTTGTCTTGCAAGGCCGCGCCGGGTCGGGGAAGAAGTGAAAAAACCGGAAGCCCTTGCGGAATTTCCGGTCTTGAAGGTGGTCCCGCCGCCAGGAATCGAACCTGGATCTCAGCCTTCGGAGGGCCGAATTCTATCCGTTGAAATACAGCGAGAGGGGTGCTCCGGAATGCACCGGAGCCACACATTATGGCCTATCAGGCCGCGGTGGTTTCCGCGTCGTGCGCCGTCGGGACGCCACCGGCCGGCGTGCGCGGGAAACCGAGCCCGGCCAGGTAGACGCGGAAGGTGCGCCGGCCGGTCGACACGAGGTCGAAGGCCGTGGGGTCGAGCAGCCAGTTCTGGATCAGCCCGCCCATCAGGGCGTGCATGCCCTGCGCCGCGACCGCACCCGGCAACGGCAGCCGGATGCGGGCGCGCCGCGCGGCCAGCCGCAGGGCCTTTTCGAAATCGACCACGCAGGCGTTGCGCGCGTCCAGGTGGCGCTGCTGCACCGAGGCCATGTCGTGCGTGTACTCGACCTTGTGGGTCGCGATGTCGAACACGCGCCGCACCTGCGGGTCGGCGACCATGAGCGTCAGCGCGTGGATCAGGCCTTCCTCGATCTCGACCAGCGGGTCATCGCCGGGGATGTCGCTCTTGGGCGGCGTCTCCAGCGGCAGGATCACGCGCTCCATCATGGCGTTGAACAGATCGGCCTTGTCCTTGAAGTGCCAGTAGATGGCGCCCCGGGTCGCGCCGGCCTGCTGCGCGATCTGCTGCAGCGTGGTCTGCGAAACACCTTGCGCCTGAAACAGCAACTCCGCGGCATCGAGCAATCGATTCCGCGTCGCCAGTGCTTCTTCCTTCGTACGACGTGCCACCAAGTCTCCTGATTTGTAAAGCGAACGCCCTTTGCGTATCGTGGGGCCATTGCATGGCTGTCACTATACATCCATGAATGTATGTAAACTAGCGCGCTTCTCGGATGGCCCACCTGCCCGTGCTGGTTTACGGATCTCTCCCGCAAACGCGCCATCTCCCGTCTTCGCATCAAAGGAATCACATGCCTCTTCTGCATGTCTCGCGTCAACCGTCCTTGTCGTTTTCGCCGCGTCTCGCGACCGTGGCCCTCGTCTCCCTCCTGTTCCTGGCCGCCTGCGGCAAGGGCGAGGCCCCGGCCGGTCCGGGCGGCGGTGGCGGTGGCGCCCGTCCGGCGCCTGAAGTCGGCGTGGTGACGGTCAAGCCCACCGACGTGGGCCTCGTGACCGAGCTGCCCGGCCGCCTCGAAGCCTCGCGCATCGCCCAGGTGCGCGCCCGCACGCCGGGCATCCTGCTCAAGCGCGAGTTCCGCGAAGGCAGCGACGTGAAGGCCGGCCAGCTGCTGTTCCGCATCGACCCGGCACCGCTGGTGGCCGCCACGCAGAACGCCCAGGCCGCCCTGGCCCGCGCCGAAGCCAACGCCGTGCAGGCCAAGGCACTGGCCGACCGCTACAAGCCGCTGGTCGAAGCCAACGCCGTGAGCAAGCAGGAATACGCGACGGCCGTGGCCTCCGCCAAGACGGCCGACGCCGACGTGGCCGCCAACCGCGCGCTGCTGCAGACCGCCAAGATCAACCAGGGCTACGCCGATGTCACCTCGCCCATCGCGGGCCGCATCGGCCGCGCGCTGGTCACCGAAGGCGCACTGGTCGGCCAGGGCGACGCCACCGAGCTGGCCGTGGTGCAGCAGATCAACCCGCTGTACGTGAACTTCACGCAGTCGGCCTCCGACGTGCTCAAGCTGCGCCGCGCCGTGGCCGCCGGCCAGTACAAGCGTGCGAGCGGCGAAGAAGCCGCGAGCATCCGCGTGGTGCTCGAAGACGGCACCGACTACGGGCAGGACGGCAAGCTGCTGTTCTCCGACCTCACGGTCGACCCGACCACGGGCCAGGTCACGCTGCGCGCCGAGATCCCGAACCCCAAGGGCGAGCTGCTGCCCGGCCTGTACGTGCGCGTGAAGCTCGAGCAGGCCCAGGTGACGAACGCGATCACGGTGCCGCAACAGGCCGTCACGCGCACCCAGCAGGGCGACCACGTGACGGTGGTCAGCGCCGACGGCAAGCTGAGCCAGCGCACCGTGAAGATCAGCGCCGCCAAGGACAACCAGTGGGTGGTGCTCGACGGCCTGAAGGCCGGCGAACAGGTGATGGTCGACGGCTTCCAGCGCCTGCAGATGATGCCGCCCGGCACGCCCGTGAAGGCGGTGCCGTGGCAGAAGCCGACGCCGAACGGCGCGGCTGCACCCGCGGCACCGGCAGCGTCTGCTGCCGCAGCGGCACCCGCCGCCAGCCCGGCTTCGGCCCCGGCTGACAAGAAGTAATCAGGAGCGCCTCGCATGGCCAAATTCTTTATCGACCGACCTATCTTCGCGTGGGTGATCGCACTGTTCATCATCGTGGTGGGCGGCGTCGCCATCACGCAGTTGCCGATCTCGCAGTACCCGCCGGTGGCCCCACCGGCCATCGTGATCAACGTCGCCTACCCCGGTGCGTCCGCGCAGACACTCGAGGACAGCGTGCTGTCCGTGATCGAGCGCGAGATGAACGGCTCGCCCGGCCTGATCTACATGGAATCGGTGGCCCAGGCCGACGGCACCGGCGCCATCACCATCAGCTTCGAGGCCGGCACCAACGAAGACCTCGCGCAGGTGGACGTGCAGAACCGGCTCTCGCGCGCCACGCCGCGGCTGCCCTCGGCCGTGACGCAGCAGGGCGTGCGCGTGGACAAGTCGCGCAACAACTTCCTGCTGTTCGCGATGCTGTCCTCGGACAACCCCGACTTCGACCCGGTGGCGCTCGGTGACTACGCCGCGCGCAACATCGTGCCGGAACTGCAGCGGATCGACGGCGTGGGCCAGGCCCAGCTGTTCGGCTCCGAGAACGCGATGCGCATCTGGATCGACCCGGCGAAGCTGCAAGGCTTCAACCTGTCGGCCAACGACGTCAATGCCGCGATCCGCGCGCAGAACGCCCAGGTGGCGTCGGGCACGCTCGGCGACCTGCCGAACATCCCCGGCCAGGCGATCTCCGCCACGGTCACGGTGAACGGCCAGCTCAACAGCGTCGAGCAGTTCCAGAACATCGTGCTGCGCGCCAACACCGACGGCTCGACCGTGCGCCTCAAAGACGTGGCGCGCGTCGAACTCGGCGGCCAGAACTACGCCACCTCCGCGCGCCTGAACGGCGTGCCCGCGGTCGGTATCGGCGTGCAGCCCACGCCCACCGGCAACGCGCTGAAGTCGGCCAAGGCCGTGCGCGCCAAGATGGCCGAGCTGGAACGCTACTTCCCCAAGGGCGTGAAGTGGGACATTCCTTATGACAGCTCGCGCTTCGTGCAGATCTCGATCTCCGAAGTGGTGAAGACGCTGTTCGAAGCCATCGCGCTGGTGTTCCTGGTGATGTTCCTGTTCCTGCAGAACTGGCGCTACACGATCATCCCGACGATCGTGGTGCCGATCGCGCTGCTGGGCACCTTCGCCACGCTGCTCGCATTGGGCTTCTCGATCAACGTGCTCACCATGTTCGGCATGGTGCTGGTGATCGGTATCGTGGTGGACGACGCCATCGTGGTGGTGGAGAACGTCGAGCGCATCATGAGCGAAGAGGGGCTGTCGCCGCTCGACGCCACGCGCAAGGCGATGCAGCAGATCTCGGGCGCCATCATCGGCGTGACCGTGGTGCTGATCTCGGTGTTCGTGCCGCTGGCCTTCTTCGCGGGTTCGACCGGCAACATCTACCGCCAGTTCTCGGCGGTGATGGTGGCCTCGATCGGCTTCTCGGCCTTCATGGCGCTGTCGCTCACGCCGGCGCTGTGCGCCACGCTGCTCAAGCCGGTGGAAGCCGGCCACCACCATGAGAAGCGCGGCTTCTTCGGCTGGTTCAACCGCGGCTTCTCGCGCACGGCCAAGGGCTACGAAGGCGTGGTCGCGCGCATCCTGCGCCGCGCCGCACGCTACCTCGTGATCTACGCCGCGATCATCGGCGCCGTCGCGTACTTCTACACGCACCTGCCGAGCTCGTTCCTGCCCGAGGAAGACCAGGGCAACATCATCGTGAACGTGCAACTGCCCCCGGGCGCGACGCAAGAGCGTTCGCTGTCGGTGATGCAGCAGGTCGAAGGCTTCATCCTGAAGCAGCCTGAAGTGCAGAGCATCGTGAGCGTGATGGGCTTCAGCTTCTCCGGCCAGGGCCAGAACGCGGGCCTCGCCTTCGTGACGCTGAAGGACTGGGAAGAACGCAAGGACCCGGCCAACTCGGCCAGCGCGCTGGCCGGCCGTGCCTTCGGTGCGCTGTCGGGCATCCGCGACGCCTTCATCTACCCGCTGAGCCCGCCGCCGATTCCCGAACTGGGCAACGCCAGCGGCTTCAGCTTCCGCTTGCAAGACCGCGCGGGCGCAGGCCACGAGGCGCTGATCAACGCGCGCAACCAGCTGCTGGGCATGGCCTCGCAGAGCAAGATCCTCGCGCAGGTGCGCCCTGACGGCCTGGAAGACGCGCCGCAGCTGGAGATCGACATCGACCGCGACAAGGCCAACGCCCTGGGCGTGAGCTTCGACGCGATCAACAGTGCGCTGTCGACCTCGCTGGGTTCGAGCTACATCAACGACTTCCCGAACCGCGGCCGCCTGCAGCGCGTGGTGGTGCAGGCCGATGCGCCGGCACGGATGCAGCCGGACGACCTGCTGCGCCTGAACGCCGTCAACACCAAGGGCCAACCGGTGCCGCTGTCGGCTTTCGCGACCACCAAGTGGGTCTCGGGCGCCACGCAGACCGTGCGCTACAACGGCTACCCCGCCATCCGCATCAGCGGTGACGCGGCGCCGGGCCAGAGCACGGGCGCGGCCATGGCCGAGATGGAAAAGCTCGCCGGCCAGCTGCCGCAAGGCTTCGGCTTCGAGTGGACCGGCCAGTCGCGTGAAGAAAAGCTCGCCGGCTCGCAGGCCATGATCCTGTACGGCTTCGCGATCCTGGCGGTGTTCCTCTGCCTGGCCGCGCTGTACGAGAGCTGGTCGATCCCGCTGTCGGTGATCCTGGTGGTGCCGCTGGGCGTGCTGGGCGTGCTGGTGGCGACGATGCTGCGCGCCTATTCCAACGACGTGTACTTCCAGGTGGGCCTGATCACCATCATCGGCCTGTCGGCGAAGAACGCGATCCTGATCATCGAGTTCGCGAAAGACCTGCAGGCGCAGGGCCGCGGCGTGGTCGAGGCCGCGCTCGAGGCCGCGCACCTGCGGTTCCGTCCCATCATCATGACCTCGCTGGCCTTCGGCCTGGGCGTGCTGCCGCTGGTCCTGGCTTCGGGCGCAGGCTCGGCGAGCCAGCGTGCCATCGGCACCGGCGTGCTCGGCGGCATGGTGACCGGCACGGTCCTGGCCGTGATCTTCGTGCCGGTGTTCTTCGTGGTGGTGCGCACGCTGTTCAAGGGCAGCGCGCGCCAGCACGAGGCCGACAAGCGGCATGCGGCAGCTGCCGGCATCACGGGAGATACCACACACCATGACTAAGAAACCTCTGATCCCCACCGTGCTGGCAGCCGCGATGCTGCTGGCGGGCTGCTCGCTGATCCCGACCTACGAGCGCCCCGCGGCGCCGGTGCCGACGACCTACCCGGGCGACCCGGCGCAGCCGTCGGGTCCCGCTGCGGCCGCCCTGCCCTGGCAGGACTTCTTCACCGACCCGCGCCTGGCGGGCCTGATCCAGACGGCGCTGGCGAACAACCGCGACCTGCGCGTGTCGGTGCTCAACATCGAGCAGGCGCGTGCGCAGTTCCAGATCGAACGCTCGGCGCTGTTCCCGGCGCTCGGCCTCACGGGCACGGGCTCGCGCTCGAGCCCCAACGCCTACCAGGCGATCGATCCGACGCAGGGCAGCGTGGCCTCGCAGTACGCCGTCAACTTCGGCTTCACCGCGTGGGAGCTCGACTTCTTCGGCCGCATCCGCGCGCTGAAGGACCAGGCGCTGTCGCAGTACCTGGCCACCGAAGAGTCGCGCAAGGCCGCGCAGATCAGCCTGATCGCGGCCGTGGCCAGCGGCTGGCTCACGCTGCTGGCCGACGACGAGCTGCTCGAGATCACGCGCCAGACCATGGTCACGCGCGACGAGTCGGTGCGCCTGACCAAGCTGCGCTTCGACAACGGCGTGTCGTCCGAGATCGACTTCCAGGCCGCGAACTCGCAGGCCGAGACCGCGCGCGCCGCCTATGCGCAGCAGCAGCGTGCCCGCCTGCAGGACGAGAACGCGCTCGCCCTGCTGCTGGGCGCGCCGGTGCCGGCCGAGGCCACCGCCGGTGGCACCAAGGGACTCGCGGGCATCCGCCCGATGCCCGACGTGCCGGCCGGCCTGCCCTCCGACCTGCTGACCGAGCGGCCTGACATCCGCGCGGCCGAGCAGCAGCTGATCGCGGCCAACGCCAACATCGGCGCGGCGCGTGCGAACTTCTTCCCGCGCGTGTCGCTCACGAGCTCGATCGGCACCGCGAGCAGCGAGTTCTCGAACCTGTTCGACCGCGGCACCAAGGCCTGGAGCTTCGCGCCCACGGTCACGCTGCCGATCTTCGATGCGGGCCGCAACATCGCGGGGCTCAACTCGGCCAAGGCCGGGCGCGAGATCGCGGTGGCGCAGTACGAGAAGTCGGTGCAGACCGCGTTCCGCGAAGTGGCCGACGCGCTCGCGGGCCGCGCCACGCTGGGCGAGCAGGCGCGCGCGCAGACCGCGCAGGCCGACGCCGAGGCGGTGCGCTACAAGCTGTCCGACCTGCGCTATCGCAACGGCATCGCCAGCGCGCTCGACCTGCTCGACGCACAGCGTTCGCTGTTCACGGCGCAGCAATCGGCGGTGGCCACGCGCCTGCTGCAGCTGCAGAACCAGGTCACGCTGTACAAGACGCTGGGTGGCGGCTGGGCCACACGCAACAACGGTTGAGACACCTGCGCGTCCGATATGGAGAGGTCAATTGCCCGCGCGGGCAAAGGGCCTCTCTATAATCGCCGGTTGGTTAGAAAAAGCCCCCGACGAGCCCCCCGTTATTGAGGACGCCATGAGCGCAGACCCGCACAACCAGGCCACAGAAGAAGCCCATACCGGCCCGATCAAGAACCCGAAGCAACTGCTGCTCGCGGTATTTTTCTCTTTCATCATTCCGATCCTGATCATCGTGGGCCTCGTGTCCTATGTGGTCTCGGGCACCAAGCCCGCCGGTACCGCGGAGGGCGACAACATGGCGCTCTACGGCGTGACCAAGGAATCGCGCGACCGTGAAGTGGCCGAGCGCCTCAAGAAGGTCGGCTCCATCGAGATCCGTGACGCCAACCGGCCGCTGGCCGCTGGCGACGCCGTGTTCAAGGCCCAGTGCGTGGCCTGCCACGGCGCACCCGGCATCCCCGGCGCCCCGCACCTGAACGACGCCGCAGCCTGGGGCCCGCGCATCGGCCAGGGCTACGCGACGCTGCTCGAGCACGCGCTCAAGGGCAAGGGCGCCATGCCCGCCCAGGGCGGCGGCGACTTCGAAGACATCGAAATCGGCCGTGCCGTGGTGTACCTGGCCAACGCCGGCGGCGCCAAGTTCCCGGTGCCGGACCGTCCGGCAGCGGCCGCCGCGCCGGCCGAAGGTGCATCGGCTGCGGCCAGCGCGCCTGCCAAGTAAGCGATCGACGGCGCCTCGCGCCCATGAAAAAACCGGCTCTCAGGCCGGTTTTTTTACGCCCGAACGATCCGAATTGCTATCTTTTCAGTAGCTATATAGCCACGCCTGCATGGCGTTCTACCGGGCTCAGCACATGGCCGAAGCGCCCCGGCAGGTCGGCCGCGCGCACCGGCTCCGGCGTCCAGACGCCCTGCTCCACGGCCTCGGCGGCGATGCCCACGTCCTGCGTGTGCACCAGCCCGAGCCCCGCCGGCGCGACCAGATAGAGCCGGCCCTCTTCGTCAAGCAGGCAGCCCGACACCTCGGCCGGCACGCCCGTGTGGGCCGTGACCGTGAACGCGCCCGCGCCCTGCTGCGCCACGCGCCACACCAGCGGCGCCGCCTCCAGTTCGACATACACGCGCTGCGGCCCGTTCTGGAAGAACCACTGGCCGTCGGCGTCGTGCTCGTAGTTGCGGTGGATGAAGTCGATCAGCTTGTCGTGCCGCAGCATCGAGCCCTTGGCGCTGCGAAACGGGCCCTGCGCCTGCGTGCGGTCGTCGCGCATGTACCAGTTGCCGCGCGCGTCCAGGCCCAGCCAGCCGTAGCAGTGCGGCACGTTCGGCCACTTGGCCAATGCCTGTTTGACGATGTCATCCATGGGCCGTATTTTGCGCCCGCGTCGACGAGAGGTGGTGGGCCAGCCACCCTCCTACGCGCTCGGGCATTCCGCCCACGTGCCCCGGCGGCAGGCCAAGCGGAAAGCCCACGTGGCCGCCACCCGCGGGCTGCCACAGCGTGACGTGCGACCCGACCTCGCTGGGCCCCGGCAGGCTGCGGGCCGGAATGAAGGGGTCGTTGCGCGCGTTCACCACCAGCGCGGGCACGCGGATCGCGCCCAGCAGCGGCTTGGACGAGCCGCGCGCCCAGTAGTCGTCGGTGTTGCGAAAGCCGTGCAGCGGCGCGGTGAACACGTCGTCGAAGTCATACAGGTCGCGCGCGGCCATCAGCCGGTCGCGGTCGAACAGGCCCGGGAACTGCGCCAGCTTGGCCAGCGCCTTGGGCTTCATGGTCGCGAGGAACATGCGCGTGTAGACCAGCCGGTTGAAGCCGCGCCCGATCGCCTCGCCGCCCGCCGCCAGGTCGAGCGGCGCGCACACCGACGCCACCGCGTCGACCGAGGCCCGCGCGCTCTCGCCCGCCTCGCAGGCCCAGCGCAGCAGCGCATTGCCGCCCAGCGAGACGCCGGCCGCCAGCACCGGCCCGCCGCCGCCCTGCACCACGTGCTGCGCGTGCATGCGCCGCAGGATCCAGTCGATCTCCTCGTGGTCGCCCGAGTGGTAGGCGCGCGGCGCGAGGTTCAGCTCGCCGCTGCAACCGCGAAAGTGCGGCACCGCGAAGGCCATGCCACGCGACGCAGCGAAAGCCGCGAAGGCCTCGGCGTAGTGACTGCGCGACGAGCCCTCGAGCCCGTGGAACAGCACCAGCAGCGGCCGGGGGCCGGGCTGCGGCGCGTCGACGAAGTCGACGTCGATGAAGTCGCCGTCCGGCGCGGTCCAGCGCTCGCGGCGGTACACCGGCGCCGGCCCGTCGAAGCGGCGCGCCCACAGCGCGGCCCAGATGGTCTGCAGGTTGCCGCCGGGCAGCCAGCGCGGCGCGATGTAGCCCATCGCGTCGTGCACGTCGTGCGCACCGGGCGACGCGGAAGGCGGTGAAAAAGAGGAAGAAGGAAAGGGAGAGGCCATCGCTCGAAGCAGGACTCAGTGCAGGACCTGCGGCGGATCGTTCGCGTCGTCCGGCTCGCGCGCGCTGCCCGGGCTCGCGTGGTGCGCCACCATGCGCCAGCCCTGCGCGGTCTTGTGATACACGTTGGTGGCCAGCACGAAGGCATGGCGCGGCCCCTCGGCCGTGAGCACCTCGATGCGCTCCAGCACGTTGTGCACGGCGCTCGCCAGCGACTCGATCTTGCGCACGCGCGCCGGCGTCGCATGGATGGCGCCGTTGGCGAACATCTGCTCGAAGGCCGCGCGGATCGCCACCGCGCCCACCAGCCGCGGGCCGCCCGGGTGGACGCAGAACACCTCGTCCTCGTCGGCCCAGCAGGCCATCAGCGCATCGACATCGCCGCGTTGCAGCGCTTCGTAGAAGGCGGCCTCGACATCGTCGGCAGTGCCGCCGATGGCCGCGGCGGCGCGGAAAGGGGTCTTGGGCATGGCGGTGAAGGGCGAGAGCGAAGGGGGTAGGCCGGATTTTGCCCTGCCCATGTCACGGCCATGTGGCAGCAGGCGACCCGGCCGTGGGTGCTTCGGGCGCGGACGCGGGAATCAGCCACGCGCGCGCCGCCGCCTCGGTGGCGCCCTGCGCGGCCTGCCACACCATCTCGGGCGCGGCCACGTGCACGCCGGGCGGCGCCACGCGCAGCGCCAGGTCGACCAGCTCGGCCATCTTGGGCGCGCGCACCGGCTGCTCGTTGGCCGGCACCATGAACCGCATGATCGACAGCATCCAGGCGGCCAGCCGCTCGCCGAGGTTGGCCAGGCGCACGTCGGCGGGCTTGCGCGCCGAGCGCAGCAGGATCACGCGCTCGAAGCCGCAGGCGACCACGGCCTGCTCGTCGAGGCTGGCCAGCCCGCGCTTGAGCGCCTCGGGCAGCCGGCCGCGGTCGTGCGGCTGCACGATGGCCAGCGTGCGCACGCCGCTGGCGCGCAGCCAGCGCGCCAGCTCGGGCAGGTCGGCAGGCTCGGGGTGCCACAGCGCGCGCTCGCGGCCGTGGTACAGGCGCGGCGGGTCGAAGGCGACCACCGCCACGTCGGCCGCGACCAGCGGCCACTGCGCGATCGGCAGCGCCGGGCACTGCACCGTCTCGACGCCGGGCAGCCCGTCGTGCATGGGCTCGCGCGCCAGCACGCGCGTGCGCTGGAAGCGGTGGCGGCCCGCGAGCCGGTGCAGCAGCTCCTGGCCAAGCGCGCCGGTCGCACCCGCGATCAGCAGCGTGCCGGTGGGCGGCGCGGCAGCGGGCGGAACCGCGCGGTTCGCGGCCTGCAGGGCGTGGAGGGGATCGAGGGCCATGACCCCATCTATGCTAACTTCGGCCTCCTTCTGCGGAGGTAATGCAAATGATGATGAAGCGCTGGTTCCTGATTCTCGCGGCCGTCCTGTCCCTCAGCGGATGCGGCTACAACCAGTTCCAGTCCCTCGACGAGGCCAGCAAGTCGGCCTGGAGCGAGGTCCTCAACCAGTACCAGCGGCGTGCCGACCTCGTGCCGAACATCGTCGCCACCGTGAAGGGCGAAGCCAGCTTCGAGCAGGACACGCTCACCAAGGTGATCGAGGCGCGCGCCAAGGCCACCTCGATCCAGGTGACGCCCGAGACGCTCAACAACCCCGAGGCCTTCAACAAGTTCCAGCAGGCACAGGGCGAGCTGTCGTCGGCGCTGTCGCGCCTCATGGTGGTGGCCGAGCGCTACCCCGACCTCAAGGCCAACCAGGCCTTCCGCGACCTGCGCGTGACGCTCGAGGGCACCGAGAACCGCATCACCGTGGCGCGCAACCGCTACATCGAGAGCGTGCAGGAGTACAACGTGCTCGCGCGCAGCTTCCCGACCAACCTCACGGCCATGGTCTTCAGCTACAAGCCGAAGGCGAATTTCTCGGTGCAGAACGAAGCCCAGATCTCGACGCCGCCCACGGTCGATTTCAGCACCCCCAAGAAGTAAGAAGCGGCGCCGATGGCCGCAGCCCTGATCCGCCGCGCACTGGCAGCGATCTTCATCGCGGCCCTCGCATGGGCCGGCCTGCCCGCGCTCGCGCAGGGCCTGCTGCCGATCCCCACGCTCACGGCGCGCGTGATCGACCAGACCGGCACGCTCGACGCCGCGCAGCGCTCGGGCCTGGAAACCAAGCTCGCGGCCTTCGAGCAGCGCAAGGGCTCGCAGATCGTGGTGCTGATGGTGCCGACCACGGCGCCCGAAGACATCGCGAGCTACGCGCAGCGCGTGGGCGACGCCTGGAAGATCGGCCGCAAGGGCGTGGGCGACGGCCTCCTGGTCATCGTCGCCAAGGACGATCGCAAGATGCGCATCGCCACGGCCAAGACGCTCGAAGGCGCGGTGCCCGACCTCGCGGCGGTGCGCATCATCGACGAGGAGATGAAGCCGCGCTTTCGCAACAACGACTTCGCGGGCGGCCTGAACGCGGCGGTGGACCGGCTCATCGGCCTGGTCGACGGCGAGCCGCTGCCCGAGCCTTCGCGCAACAGCAGTAGCGGCAGCAGCAACGACGGCTTCGACTGGGAGAACCTCGCAATCTTCCTGTTCGTCGGCGTCTTCGTCGGCGCGCCGATCGCGCGCGCCATCCTGGGCAAGACGATGGGCTCGGTCGCCATGGGCGGCGGCATCGGCGTGGTCGCGTTCTTTCTCACGACCAGCACCGTGATCGCGGTGATCGCCGGGCTGATCGCGCTCATGGTCTCGCTGTTCTCGGGCCTTGCCGGCTTCGGCCCCGGTCGTGGCGGCCGAGGCGGTGGCGGCGGGGGTGGCTGGAGCAGTGGTGGCGGTGGCGGCGGCTGGAGCAGCGGCGGCGGAGGTGGCGGCGGCGGATTCAGCTCCGGCGGCGGTGGCAATTTTGGCGGCGGCGGCGCGTCGGGAGACTGGTGAACCTCATGGCAACTGCAGACCCCACGCTCTTCTCGAAGCTGGGCCGCATCTGGCGGCATCGCTGGACCGACGAAGCCGCGGTGCGCCGCGTGCTGCCGGCCGACGCGATGCAGCGCCTGGCCGGCCGCGTGGCCGCGAGCGAGCGGCGCCACAGCGGCGAGATCCGCATCTGCGTCGAGGCCGGCCTGCCGATGTCCTACCTGTGGCGCCACGCACCGCCCCGGGAGCGCGCCGTGACGCTGTTCGGCAAGCTGCGCGTGTGGGACACCGCGCACAACAACGGCGTGCTGATCTACCTGCTGCTGGCCGAGCACGCCATCGAGATCGTGGCCGACCGCGGCATCGACGCCCACGTGGGCTCCGCCGAATGGGCCGCCATGACGCAGCGCATGGCCGTGGCCTTCCGCGAAGGCCGCTTCGAGGACGGCATCACGCTGGCGCTGGAAGAGGTGTCGGCGCTGCTGATGGCCCACTTCCCGCTGGCCGACGACCAGCCCGACACCAACGAGCTGCCCGACGCGCCCGTGGTGCTCTGAGGCCCGGCGCCCTCGGCGCTGGCGCCTTGCAATCCGCGCACACGGCCCCTATTTTTCGGGCATGACCGAATCCGAATCGCTGCACATCGTCTGCCCGCACTGCCACACGACCAACCGCGTGCGCACGGCGCAACTGGGCAGCGCGCCCGACTGCGGCAGCTGCCACCGCCCGCTGTTCACCGGCCACTCCACCGCACTGCCCGACGTGGCCACCTTCGATCGCCACATCGCGCGCAACGAGATCCCGGTGCTGGTCGATTTCTGGGCGCCCTGGTGCGGCCCCTGCCGCCAGATGGCGCCGGCCTACGAACAGGCGGCGGCCCAGCTCGAACCGCAGGTGCGGCTGGCCAAGGTCGACACCGAGGCGGTGCAGGCGCTGGGCGCGCGCTTCAACATCCGCAGCATCCCGACGCTGGCGCTGTTCAAGGGCGGGCGCGAGGTCGCGCGGCAGGCCGGCGCGATGGGCGCGGCCGACATCGTGCGCTGGGTCAAGGCCAACGGCGCGGGCTGATCCGACCACTGGCCGCGTTCACTTGCGCGGCGGCATCTTCGCCATCGCGTCGAGCATGTTCATCTTCATGCCGTTGCCCATGACCATGTCGCCCGGCTTCTGGCCCGGCTTGCAGGGGCCGACCCACTTGGCGTCGACGACGCTCGTGCCTTCGGTGCGGCCCATCAGCGGCGGGCTGTAGGTCGACTTGCTTTCGACGCGGTAGGCGCTGCTGAAGTCGCCGGTCATCACGGCGCGCGAGGTCGCGGTGGTGGGGCCGATCTTGCAGACCGAGTCGATGACCAGCTTCACGCCTTCGAGGCGCAGGTCCTGCTTCGAGCACATGTCCTTGCCCATGCCCTGGCCCATCTCGCGCATCGCCTTGTCGGTGGCCGCGTCGATGCATTGCTGGATCGTCTGGCCCGGCGCCTTGGCCGTGGCCGCGCCGCCCTCGCCGGTCTGGATTTCCCACAGGCCCGGCTTGCGCGCCGGGTAGTCGATGGCGAAGGCGGGGCCGGCCAGGAGGCAAGCAGCAGCGGCGATGGAGAGCAGGCGAAAGGTCATGGCGGGCTCGGTGGACGGCGATGCCGCTTTGTACCGTCGGCGCCCGCGCGGCGGAATACCGCGATCGGTCTACGCCGCCCGCGCCGCGACCGGTGCCAGGGCGGCCAAGGGCCGCTCGCGCAACGCGAAGCCCAGCGCCAGGCCCAGCCCGAGGCCGCCCAGCACGTCGATCAGCACATGCTGACGCACCGCCATCGTCGAGTACACGATGGCCACCGCCCACGCGAGGTTGAGCAGCCGCAGCCAGCCCGGCGCGCCGGCCTCGCGCAGCTGCCGCGCCAGCACCATGCAGGCGAACACCGAGAACGACACATGCAGCGATGGAAAGGCGTTGCCCGCCGCATCAAAGGTCTTGAGGAAGTGCAGCGACGAGCCCGGCGCGGCATCGATCGCGAAGTTCGGGATCGCCGTGGGCATCCACCAGAACACGGCCAGCGCGATCGCCGTCATCACCGCGCAGCCGATGGCGATGGTGTTCAGCTCGCGCCGGTCCTTGGCCAGCAGCACCGGCAGCGCGATGTAGGCCCACAGCGTGAGGTACACCGGCAGCATCGCCGGCCAGAACGCGATCAGCCGGTCGACGGCCGTGAGCGGCAGCACCCACGCCGGCCCGGCATGGTGCATGACCCAGAAGTACAGCGGGAAGAAGCCCAGCGTGGCGACGGTGTTGCCGGCCAGCTTGAGCAGCCACAGCGTCCGGCAGCGCTGCCAGAGGGCGCGCGGCCATGAAGGCTGAGGCGAAGGGGCGTCGAAAGAAGATGAGGAGTGCGTCATGGCGGCCGCTGGTGCCGCGGCCTCGCCTCGTTTCAACGAGGCCCGTGCGCGACTACCAGGCCGTCCACTTTAATTCGCTTCCAGCCGACGCCACCGTGCGCTCGATGAAGCGCACGCCGCGCGCCCCGTCTTCCACGCGCGGATAGTCCGCCGCCAGCGGATCGGCCACCTGCCCCGCGAGCCGCGCGCGGATGTCCGCCGCCACGCCCGCGTAGACGTTCGCGAATGCCTCGATGAAGCCTTCGGGATGGCCGGCCGGCAGGCGGCTCGCGCGCCGCGCCGACTCGCACAGCCAGGGCGCGCCGCGCGTGAGCACGCGCCGGGGCCCGTCGTGCGGCAGGTGCACGAGCTGGCTCGGCTGCTCCTGGCGCCATTCGAGCGTGCCCAGCGTGCCGGAGACGCGCAGGCGCAGGTCGTTCTCCAGCCCGGTGTTGATCTGCGAGGCCACCAGCACGCCGCGCGCACCGCCTTTGAAGCGCAGCAGCAGGCTGCCGTCGTCGTCGAGCAGGCGGCCCGGCACCAGCGCGCCGAGGTCGGCGCACAGGCTCTCGATCTCCAGGCCGGTGACGGTGGCCACGAGGTTCTCGGCGTGTGAGCCGATGTCGCCGATGGCACCGGCCGCGCCGCTGCGCGCGGGGTCGGTGCGCCAGTCGGCCTGCTTGTTGCCGCCCGCGGCTTCCACGTGGCTGGCGAGCCAGCCCTGGTTGTATTCGACGACGACCTTGCGGACCTCGCCGATCTGGCCCGTGCGCACCATCTCGCGCGCCTGCCGCACCATCGGGTAGCCGGTGTAGTTGTAGGTCACGCCGAACACCGTGCCCTGCTTCGCCACGGTGGCGACCAGCGCATCGGCCTGCGCGCGCGTGTGCACCAGCGGCTTGTCGCACACCACATGGAAGCCCGCCTCCGCGAAGGCCTGCGCCACCGGGTAGTGCACGTGGTTGGGCGTGACGATCGAGACGAAGTCGATGCGCTCATCGGCCGGGCGCTTCAGCTCGTCGGCCAGCAGCGCCTGCCAGTCGCCGTGGTTGCGGTCGTCGGCCAGGCCGAGGTCGCGGCCCGAGGCGCGCGCCTTGTCCGGGCTCGACGACAGCGCGCCGGCGACCAGCGCGATCTGGCCGTCGAGCGCCATGGCCTTGCGGTGCACGGCGCCGATGAAGGCGTCGCGACCGCCGCCGACCATGGCGCAGCGCAGGGGACGTGAAGCGATCTCGGTCACCTTAGAACGGCGAGTTCGGGTGGTAGAAATCCTTGGCGTTCTCTTTGGTGATCAGCACCGACGGAATGATCGTGGTCGCCGGCAGCTTCTCGCCCTTCAGGCGTGCCTCGGCCGTGAGCTTGATCGCGTCGTAGATGAACTTGGGCGAGTAGCTCACGTCGGCCGTGATGCGCTTGTCCTTGCCGTCCATGATGGTCTTGACCATGTCCTTGGCGCCGGCGCCGCCGAACACGATCTTGATGTCGTCGCGCTTGGCCTGCGAGATCGCCTTGAGCACGCCCACGGCCATGTCGTCGTCGGCGGCCCAGATGGCGTCGATCTGCTTGAAGCGCGTCAGGTAGTCCTGCGTGACCTTGAAGGCGTCGTCGCGGTTCCAGTTGGCGTACTTGGCGTCGAGCAGCTTGATGTCGGGGCTGCCCTTGAGCACCGCGTTGAAGGCGTCCATGCGCTCGTTGTCGAGCGTGGTCGCGATGCCGCGCAGCGCCACCACATTACCCTTGCCGCCGAGCTGCTTGACGATGTACTCGGCCGGGATCTTGCCGAAGGCCGTGTTGTCGCCGGCCACGTACGCGTCCTGCGCGCTGGTGTCGGTCAGGCCGCGGTCGACCACGGTGACGTACGCGCCCTTGGCCTTGACCTGCGCGACCGGCTTGGTGAGCGCGGCCGATTCGAACGGGAACACGACGAGTGCGTTGATCTTGGTGACCGTCGACAGGTCCTGCAGCTGGTTGGCCTGCTCGGGCGCATTGGCGGCGGTCTTGATCGTGATCTTCAGGTCCTTGTGCTGCTTCTCGAGGTCCTTCTTCGCCTGGTTGGCCCAGTAGTTGATGCCGCCCATGAAGCTGTGCGTGGCCGCGGGAATCGACACGCCGAGGTTGACCTTGTCCGCGGCAAGCGCGGGCAGGCTGGCGGCGAACGCTGCGGTGGCAACCGCCGTGAGCGCGAGGCGTCGGGTGAAAGTCGTCATGCTGGATGTCTCCTCTTGGGTGGTGGAACGGGAACGGAACGAACGAACAACGAAAAACTAGCGGCGGCCGCGCTGCAGGAACGCGACGACGATGATCACGAAGCCCTGCACCGCCGCGTTCAGGTACACGCTGATGATGCTGGTGAGGTTCAGGATGTTGCTGATGACCGAGAGCAGGATCGCGCCCACCACCGTGCCGGTGATGCTGCCCGCGCCGCCCTTCAATGCGGTGCCGCCGACGATCACCGCGGCAATGGCTTCGAGCTCCCACAGCAGGCCCGTGGTCGGCGAGGCCGAGCCCAGGCGCGGCACGTACAGCAGCGTGGCAATGCCCACGCACACGCCGAGCAGCACGTAGGTGAGGATCTTCACGCGGTCGACGTCCACGGCCGCGTAGCGCGCCACCTGCTCGTTGGAACCGATGGCCTGCACGTAGCGTCCGTAGGCCGTGCGATTCAGGATGACGCCGCCGATGACCGCGACGATCACGAACACCCACACCGGCACGGGGATGCCCGCGAGGCTCGCGTAGTACACCGGCGCGTAGAGATCGGACAGCTCGTTGTCGAGCGTGAGCGCGCCGCCGTCGGCAAAGTACGTGAGGTACGCGCGGAAGATGCCCAGCGTGCCCAGCGTCACGATGAAGGGCTCGATGCGGCCCTTGGTGATGAGCAGGCCGTGCGCCAGGCCGAACAGCGCGCCGAGCACCACGGCGAGCACCGCGCCCATCATCACCGCCATCAGCGGCGAGCCCGAGGCCGGGCCGGCCCAGTTGATGAACATGATCACGCTGCCCGCGATGAGCGCGGCCATCGAGCCCACCGACAGGTCGATGCCGCCCGAGATGATCACGAAGCACATGCCCACCGCGATGATGCCGATGAAGGCGGTGCGCGTGAGCACGTTCATCGCGTTGTCGACGGTGGCGAAGTCGCCGTTGAGCAGCGTGCCCGCGATGCACAGCAGCACGAGGCCGATGACCGGGCCGAGGCCGTGCAGGCGCTCGGTCCAGCGCGGCTTGGCCTCGCTGCGATGCGCTGCTGCCGCGGTGACGGCCGCTTCAGGCTGCGGTGGAGGTGTCTGCAGTTCCGGTGGCATGAGCGATGAGCTCCTCTTCAGTCAGGTGGGTCGCGTCGAGCGTGGCAACGAGCCGGCCCGCGCGCATCACCGCGACGCGGTGGCACAGGCCGATCAGCTCCATCAGCTCGGACGAGACGACGATCACCGCGAGGCCTTCGCGGGCGAGTCGCTGGATCAGGAAATAGATGTCGCGCTTGGCGCCGATGTCCACGCCGCGCGTGGGCTCGTCGAGCACCACCACCTTGGGCTGCGGCTGCAGCACCTTGGCGAGCGCGAGCTTCTGCTGGTTGCCGCCCGACAGCGACGAGGCCCGCACGTCGAGCGAGCCGGTGCGGATGCCGTAGTCCTTCACCGCCTCGCCGAGCGCCGCGCGTTCCGCGTCGGGCTTCAGCCAGGGCTGTGCATAGCGCTCGAGCGCCATCAGCGTGAGGTTCTGGCGCAGGCCGAAGTGCACGTGCAGGCCCTTGCCCTTGCGGTCTTCGCTGAGGTAGGTGAGGCCGTGTTTCGCGGCATCGCGCGGGTTGCGCCAGCCCTTGCCGTGCGGCACGGGCTCGCCGCGCATCTCGACGGTGCCGCTGGCGGGGCGCAGCCCGAGCAGGCCTTCGAACAGCTCGGTGCGGCCTGCGCCGACGAGGCCCGCGAAGCCGAGGATCTCGCCGGGGCGCACCTCGAAGCTCGCGTCCTGCGCCCAGCCGGGCACGCTGAAATTGCGCACGCGCAGGGCGGGCTTGTCGGCCGCCACGACGAGGTCGCGCGGCGGGTACAGGTCGGCGAGTTCACGGCCCACCATGAGGTTGGCCATCTGCTGGCGCGAGACCTCGGGCGTCGGTGCGCGCGCCACGAAGCGGCCGTCGCGCATCACGATCACCTCGTCGGTGACCTGCTCCACTTCGTCGAGCTTGTGCGAGATGTAGACGATGGTCACGCCGTCGGCGCGCAACTGTGCGATGAGCTTGAACAGGCGCTCGGTCTCGCCGGGCGTGAGCGTGGCGGTGGGCTCGTCCATGACGAGCAGGCGCGCGCGGCGGGCGATGGCCTTCGCGATCTCGACGAGCTGCTTCTCGGCGACGATGAGGCGACGCACCTTGGTGCGCGGGTCGATGGCCAGGCCGACGGCGGCGAGCGCGGCGGCGGCATCGCGTTCCATCGCGGCGTCGTCGAGCAGGAACCCCTTCTTTTTCTCGTGGCCCAGGAAGATGTTCTGCGCCACGCTGAGGTCTTCGGCGAGGTTGAACTCCTGGTGGATCAGCACGATGCCCAGCGCTTCGGCATCGCGCGAGCTCGTGAAGCTTTGCGGCTGGCCGTTGACGCGCAAGGTGCCGCCGGTCAGCGACTCGTAGCCCGACAGGATCTTCATCAGCGTGGACTTGCCCGCGCCGTTCTCGCCGAGCAGGCCGTACACGCGCCCCGGCGCGAGCGCAAAGCTCACGCCGTGCAGCACCTGCACGGGGCCGAAGGCCTTCACCACGCCGTCGAACTCGACGGCCACGCTGCCCTTGGTTGCCACGGCGTTCGTCATGGCGCCACCCCGCGGGCCTTGAGCGTTTCCTGCATCGCCAGCACGCCCGCGCCGACGAGGCCGCCCTGCGTGCCCAGCGGCGTGTACTGGATCTCCAGGTGCCGCGTCGACAGCGCGAGCGAGCGCTGGTAGACGCTCTGGCGCACGGCCGCGAGAAACAGCGGCCCGATGCGCGTGATGCCGCCGCCGATGAACACGTGCGAGGGATTGAAGAAGTTGACGACCGACGCGAGCATCTGCCCGATCAGGCTGCCGGCGCGCTGGATGATGGCGTTGGCCGCCGGGTCGCCGCCGCGGCTGGCCTGCCCCACGTCGAAGGCATCGATGCGCCCGCGCGTGCGCAGGCATTCGGCGAGCGTCGCGCTTTCGCCGGCTTCGGCCGCCTGCATCGCCATGCGCGTGATCGCGGGGCCCGCCGCCATCGCCTCGACGCAGCCCAGGTTGCCGCAATGGCAGCGCGGGCCTTCCTGGTCGACGCAGATGTGGCCCACGTCGCCGGCCGAGCCGGCCGCGCCGCGGTACACCTCGCCGTGGCAGACGATGCCGCAGCCGATGCCGGTGCCGATCTTGATGACGAGGAAATTGGAGAGCGAGCGCCGCAGCCGCCACAGCTCGCCGAGCGCCATCAGGTTGACGTCGTTGTCGACGAACACGGGCGCCGCGTAGTCTTCGCGCAGGTAGTCGCGGATCGAGAAGCTGTCCCAGGCCGGCATGAGCGGCGGGTTCACGAGCTGGCCGATCTCGAAGTTGACGGGGCCGGGCACGCCGATGCCGATGCCCAGCACGTTCCGTGGGCCCTGCCCGCAGCGGGCCAGCAGTTCGCGCATGAGCACGCGCACGCGCGCCAGCACCACGGCCGGGCCTTCGCGCACATCGGCGGCTTCTTCGTGCTGGGCCAGCACCGTGAGGTCGGGACGCAGCACCGCGACGTCCAGGCTGGTGGCGCCGATGTCGATGCCGACGAGCACGCCGAGTTCGGCATTGAGCTGGAGGTTTTCGGCGCGGCGACCGCCCGAGGAGCGCTGCAGGCCGGCCTCGGCCAGCAGGCCCTGGTCGACCAGGCCGGCGATGAGCGCGTTGGCCTTGCTCTTGGAGAAGCCCAGCTGCTCGGCCATGGCATGGCGAGAGCCGCCGGCCGACCAGAAGGTCGATTCCAGCAACCGCATTTCGTCGGTCGTGATGCCGCTCCAGGGTGCCACGCGTGTTGTCTCCGCTCTTCTTGTGGGAAAGGCGCCGGTCAAAAAGCACCGGTCGCCGGGCGAAGGCGAATACTAGGAGGGCATCTTCAGCCGGGCAAGGCTGAACTTCGACCTATTTCAGATCGAATGCACCTTCATCCTGGCTCGGACGGACGAAAAAAAGCCGCCCGGAGGCGGCTTTTTCTTGGCTTCTGCCCGAGGGCAGCGGCTTTGATTTACTTCTTTTGGCGGTACTTGCGCAGCGCAGCGATCTGCGCAGCCATCACGGCCAGTTCCGACTGCGCCATCGCGATGTCGATGTCGCTCTTCGCGTTCTTCAGCGCTTCCTCGGCGGCCGCCTTGGCCTTGTTGGCCTTCTCGTCGTCGAGGTCCTTGCCGCGGATCGCGGTGTCGGACAGCACGGTGACGGCGTCGGGCTGCACTTCGAGGATGCCACCGGCCACGAAGACGAACTCTTCGCCGCCGTCGGCCGTCTCGATGCGCACGGCGCCGGGGCGGATGCGCGTGATCAGCGGCGTGTGACGCGGATAGATGCCGAGCTCACCGGCTTCACCGGGCAGCGCGACGAACTTGGCTTCGCCCGAGAAGATCGACTCTTCCGCGCTGACCACGTCGACGTGAATGGTGTTTGCCATCTGAGTTCCCATGCCGCCTTAGGCGACCTTCTTGGCTTTTTCGAACGCTTCGTCGATGGTGCCGACCATGTAGAACGCTTGTTCCGGCAGGTGGTCGGCTTCGCCGTTCACGATCATCTTGAAGCCGCGGATGGTTTCCGACAGCGGCACGTACTTGCCCGGCGAACCCGTGAACACTTCGGCCACGTGGAACGGCTGCGACAGGAAACGCTGGATCTTGCGAGCGCGGGCCACGGCGAGCTTGTCGTCGGGAGCCAGTTCGTCCATGCCCAGAATCGCGATGATGTCGCGCAGTTCCTTGTAGCGCTGCAGCGTGCCTTGCACGGCGCGGGCCACGTTGTAGTGCTCTTCGCCGACCACGTTCGGGTCGAGCTGGCGCGAGGTCGAGTCCAGCGGGTCCACGGCGGGGTAGATACCCAGCGAAGCGATGTCACGCGACAGCACCACGGTCGAGTCCAAGTGGGCGAAGGTCGTGGCGGGCGACGGGTCGGTCAAGTCGTCGGCAGGGACGTACACGGCCTGGATCGAGGTGATCGAGCCGACCTTGGTCGACGTGATGCGCTCTTGCAGGCGGCCCATTTCCTCGGCCAGCGTCGGCTGGTAGCCCACGGCGGAAGGCATGCGGCCCAGCAGTGCCGACACTTCGGTACCGGCCAGCGTGTAGCGGTAGATGTTGTCCACGAAGAACAGCACGTCGCGGCCTTCGTCGCGGAACGACTCGGCGATGGTCAGGCCGGTCAGGGCCACGCGCAGACGGTTGCCCGGGGGCTCGTTCATCTGGCCGTAGACCATGGCGACCTTGGAGTCTTCGAGCTTCTCGAGGTTCACGACGCCGGAGTCGGCCATCTCGTGATAGAAGTCGTTGCCTTCACGGGTACGTTCGCCCACACCGGCGAACACCGACAGACCCGAGTGAGCCTTGGCGATGTTGTTGATGAGTTCCATCATGTTCACGGTCTTGCCCACGCCGGCACCACCGAACAGGCCCACCTTGCCGCCCTTGGCGAACGGGCACACCAGGTCGATCACCTTGATGCCGGTTTCCAGCAGGTCTTGCGACGGCGACAGTTCGTCGTACGCGGGAGCCTTGCGGTGGATGGAGGCGGTCAGCGTCTGGTCGACCGGACCACGCTCGTCGATGGGCGCGCCCAGCACGTCCATGATGCGGCCCAGCGTCGCCTTGCCCACGGGCACGGTGATGGGGGCTTGCGTGTTGGTCACGATCAGGCCGCGGCGCAGGCCGTCGGAAGAACCCAGCGCAATCGTGCGGACCACGCCGTCGCCGAGCTGCTGCTGGACTTCGAGCGTCAGTGCGCTGCCTTCGAACTTGAGGGCGTCGTAGATCTTGGGCATCTTGTCGCGCGGGAATTCCACGTCGACCACAGCGCCAATACACTGAACGATCTTGCCTTGAACTGCTTCTGCTTGAGCCATGTCTGCTCCGATAAAAATTTAAATCTGTTGAGGTCCGAAGGGCTCAGACACCGGCGGCCGCCGCAGCGCCCGAAACGATTTCCGAGAGCTCCTTGGTGATGCCGGCCTGGCGGGTCTTGTTGTAGACCAGCTTCAGCTCGCTGATCACATTGCCTGCGTTGTCGGTGGCGGCCTTCATGGCCACCATCCGCGCCGAATGCTCGGACGCCATGTTTTCTGCCACGCCCTGGTAGACCAGCGACTCGACATAGCGGACCAGCAGCTCGTCGATCACGCTTTGCGCATCGGGCTCGTAGATGTAGTCCCACGAGTGCTGGCCTTCCTCGACTTGCAGCGAGTCTGCGGCCAGCGGCAGCAGCTGCTCGACGAGCGGCTCCTGCTTGATCGTGTTGATGAACTTCGTGTAGCACAGGTACACGGCCGAGAGCTTGCCTTCCGCGTAAGCGTCCAGCAGCGTCTTGACCGGGCCGATGAGCTTGTCCAGATGCGGCGTGTCACCCAGGTGGGTGACGTGCGCCACCACGCGGGCACCGATGCGGTTCAGGAAGCCCAGGCCCTTGCTGCCGATGGCGACCGACTCGATCGCCACGCCGGCCGACTGCGCTTCGCGCAGCTTGGCCGTCACGGCGCGCAGCAGGTTGGTGTTCAAGCCACCGCACAGGCCCTTGTCGCTCGTCACGATGATGAAGCCGATCGCCTTGGCGTCGTTCTTCTTCATGAAGGCGTGCGTGTACTCGGGATTCGCCTTGCCAAGGTTCGCCGCGATGTTGCGGATCTTCTCGCTGTAGGGGCGTGCGGCACGCATGCGCTCTTGCGCCTTGCGCATCTTGGAAACCGAGACCATTTCCATGGCCTTGGTGATCTTCTTGGTGTTCTCCACCGATTTGATCTTGCCGCGGATTTCCTTACCAGCTGCCATATGAGCTCCTTCTTGCGTCGGTCAAAAGGTCGCTCAGGCGAACGACTTCTTGAACGAGGTGGCTGCTGCCAGCAGTTCGGCTTCGGCGTCCTGGCACACCTTCTTGAAGGCCTGCTTTTCCGCGCTGTCGTCCGGCTTGGCCGGCTTGACGTCCCACTTGGCACCATGCTTTTCCATGGTTTCGAGCAGGGCGGCGTGGCTCGTCTTCAGCAGCTGGTGGAAGCCGTGTTCGAACGGGAGCACCTTCTTGACGTCGATGTCGTCCATGAAGCCCTTGTTCACTGCGAACAGCGTGGCATTCATCAGCGAGATCGGCAGCGGGCTGTACTGGGTCTGCTTGAGCAGTTCCGTCACGCGCGCACCGCGGTCGAGTTGCTTGCGGGTCGCTTCGTCGAGGTCGGAAGCGAACTGCGCGAACGCGGCCAGTTCACGGTACTGGGCCAGGTCGGTACGGATACCGCCCGACTGGTTCTTGATCAGGTTGGTCTGCGCCGACGAACCCACGCGCGACACCGAGATACCGGCGTTGATGGCGGGACGGATGCCGGCGTTGAACAGGCTGGTTTCCAGGAAGATCTGGCCGTCGGTGATCGAGATCACGTTGGTCGGAACGAAGGCGGACACGTCGCCGGCTTGCGTTTCGATGATCGGCAGGGCCGTCAGCGAACCGGTCTTGCCCTTGACTTCACCCTTGGTGAAGGCTTCGACGTAGTCGGCGTTCACGCGGGCTGCGCGCTCGAGCAGACGGCTGTGGAGATAGAACACGTCGCCGGGGTAGGCTTCGCGGCCTGGCGGGCGGCGCAGCAGCAGCGACACCTGGCGATAAGCCACGGCTTGCTTGGACAGGTCGTCATAGACGATCAGGGCGTCCTGGCCGCGGTCGCGGAAGTACTCGCCCATCGTGCAGCCCGAGTAGGCCGACACGTACTGCATGGCAGCCGATTCGGAGGCCGATGCGGCCACCACGATGGTGTAGTCCATCGCGCCGGCTTGTTCCAGCGAGCGCACCACGTTCTTGATCGACGAAGCCTTCTGGCCGATCGCAACGTAGACGCAGGTCATGTTCTGACCCTTCTGGTTGATGATCGCGTCGATCGCCACTGCCGTCTTGCCGGTCTGGCGGTCACCGATGATCAGCTCGCGCTGGCCACGGCCGACGGGCACCATCGAGTCGATCGACTTCAGGCCGGTCTGCATCGGCTGGTCGACGGACTTCCGTGCGATCACGCCAGGTGCAACCTTTTCGATCACGTCGGTCATCTTGGCGTTGATCGGACCCTTGCCGTCGATCGGCTGGCCCAGTGCGTTCACCACGCGGCCGATGAGCTCGGGGCCCACGGGCACTTCCAGGATGCGGCCCGTGCACTTGACGGTGTCGCCTTCGGAGATGTGCTCGTACTCGCCCAGAATCACGGCGCCGACCGAGTCGCGCTCGAGGTTCAGCGCCAGGCCGAACGACGGCGTGCCGTCAGCCGTGGGCGGGAATTCCAGCATTTCGCCTTGCATCGCGTCCGACAGGCCGTGCACGCGCACGATGCCGTCGGTCACCGAGACCACGGTGCCCTGGTTGCGGATGTCGGCGCTGACGCCAAGGCCTTCGATACGGCTCTTGATCAGTTCGGAAATTTCTGCGGGATTGAGTTGCATGACTCTTTCCTTCTTTCAATAAATAGGGCCAACCGCGGCTCGCCGCCTCAGGCGGTGAGCGCTGCTTTCATTTGTTCGAGACGCGCCTTGACGGAGGTGTCGAGGACTTCGTCCCCCACCACCACACGGATGCCGCCGATCAGCGAAGGATCGGATTCCACACGCGTGTTCAGCGGGCGACCGAAACGGCGCTGCAGTGCCACGGCGACCTCGGCGAGACTCGCCGCGTCGATCGGGAAGGCGCTGTAGATCACCGCGTCGGCCGTGCCGCCCTTGGCGTTCTTGAGCTCGCGGTACTGGGCCGCGACTTCAGGCAATGCAGCAAGCCGGCCGTTGTCGATCACCGTGCGCAGGAAGTTCTTGCCGGTGTCCGGCAAGGCTTGCGGCAGCAGACCGGAGATCAGATCGAAGATCTGTTCCGGCGACACCTTCGGGTCGGCAGCGAACTGCAGGAGCTGCGGATCGGCAGTGATGGCGGCCAGCTGGCCGATCCATCCGGCCGTGCCTTCGAGGTCGCTCGAAGTAGCCCCGAAGAGCGCGTCCGCGTAGGGGCGGGCAATGGTCGCAAGTTCGGCCATATCGTCCTCAGAGCTCGGTCTTCAGGCGCTGGAGCAGGTCGGCGTGGACACCGGCGTTGACTTCCTTGCGGAGAATCTGCTCGGCACCCTTGACGGCCAGCGCAGCAACCTGCTCACGCAGGGCTTCACGGGCACGCACGGACTGCTGTTCGGCTTCGGCGTGCGCGTCGGCCACGATCTTGTTGGCCTCCACCGTTGCACGGCCCTTGGCCTCTTCGATGATCTGCTGGGCGCGGCGCTCGGCATCGGCCAGGCGGCTGGTGGTCTCGTTGCGAGACTGAACCAGTTCCTGCTCGACGCGCTGGTTGGCGGAAGCGAGTTCAGCCTTGGCCTTCTCGGCGGCCGCCAGGCCCGCAGCGATCTTTTGTGCGCGTTCATCCAAAGCCTTCGCGATGGGCGGCCACACGAATTTCATCGTGAACAGCACCAGCAGCAGGAAGACGATGGCCTGAACGAACAGGGTCGCGTTGATACTCACGGCAACACCTTTCTGGAGTGGCGTTGAACCGGCTTACTTGGGCAGGTTGGCCAGCAGGGTCGCGGCGAACGGGTTGGCGAAGGCGAACAGCAGGGCGATGGCCACGCCGATCAGGAAGGCCGCGTCGATCAGACCAGCCAAGATGAACATCTTGGTCTGCAGGTCGTTCATGAGCTCAGGTTGACGGGCCGACGATTCCAGGAACTTGCCACCCATCAGCGCGATGCCGATGGAAGCACCGATGGCGCCGAGACCGACGATCAGACCACAAGCGAGAGCGACGAGACCGAGAATGTTTTCCATGATGACTCCTTAGAACAGATTTAAAGCAAACGAAAAGAAAAAGGGAAACTCAATGCGCCTCATGCGCCTGGCCCAGATAGATCAGGGTCAGCATCATGAAGATGAAAGCCTGCAGCGTGATCACCAGGATGTGGAAGATCGCCCAGACAGTGCCGGCAATGATGTGCCCGATGGGCAGCAACACACCGGAGAACGAGGCCGCCATGGCACCGCCCATGAGGGCGATGAGCATGAAGACGAGCTCGCCCGCATACATGTTGCCGAACAACCGCATGCCGTGCGAGACCGTCTTGGCCAGGTACTCGATGACCTGCATCAGCAGGTTGACGGGCCACAGCAGAGGGTGGGCACCGAAGGGCGCGGTGATCAGCTCGTGGCCCCAGCCGCCCAGGCCCTTGACCTTGACGCTGTAGAAGAGGCACAGGAGCAGCACGGAAGTCGAAAGACCGAGCGTGGTCGAGAGGTCGGCGGTCGGCACGGCACGCATGTAGGCGTGGTGCGGATCGTGGCCCAGCGCCGAGTAGACCTGGGTCCAGATGGCCGGCAGCAGGTCGACCGGCAGCATGTCCATCGCGTTCAGCAGGAAGATCCAGACGAACACGGTGAGCGCCAGCGGGGCGATGAACTTGCGGCTGGCGGCGTTGTGCACGTTGGCCTTGGCCTGGTTGTCGACCATCTCGACCAGGATCTCGACCGCCGCCTGGAAACGGCCGGGCACGCCGGGCGTTGCCTTGCGGGCAGCCAGCCACAGCACGAAGCAGCCCAATGCGCCGATGATCAGCGCGTAGAGCACCGAGTCGAGGTTGATGACGTTGAAGTCAACAATGGCGGATTGAACGACGGGCTTGAGGCTCCAGTCGACTTGCCAGTGCTGGAGGTGGTGAACGATGTATTCACTCGCGGTCGGGGCGTGTCCTTCGGCGGCCATCTTTCAGCGTCTCTCTTCCAAAACAGTCAAATCCGGTTCAAAAATTTGGGCCGCACCAGCAGTGCCACCCAGTACATCTTCATGGCGACCACCACGCCAGCCACCATGGCCAGCCAGACGAGCCCCCCGATCAGCCACGGCGCCGCGGCCAGCAAGGCAACGGTCAGCGCGATCTTGATCATCTCCCACACAAAAAACCTCAACATGACAGCCTGCGACGGCATGCCCGGTTTGCGCCGGACACCGCGGACAAACAAGGCCGCGGGGATCGCTACTGTCATGGCTCCGTAAAACGCCGAGATTGCAGCCTCGGATCGCGCCGTCCAGATCCACGCCAGGCAAGCTACCACCACGCCTGCAGCCACTTGGGCTGCGATCACCCACCAGGGTGACAGCTCGGGGTTTTGCTCGCGCAACTTCTGGGCCTCTTCGGCCGTGAGTGGCTTGAAATCGGATTCTTCGGCGTCAACCTCAGGGACAGGGGCGTTGGTTGTCATTCGAATGCACCCCGTGTTTGTCCCCGGAGAATTTTACAAAGCCATTGATTATAAGTAAAACCTAGCGGGGTCCCGCCATAACGTGACACTTCGTCGACAGTTCTGCACCGAGTGTGGCGTCCGCCCATAATTTGCGGATGCAAGACATCACCTCGGCACTGCCCGACACGCCGTGCTTTCTCAACGGCGAATTCACCCCGCTGCGCGACGCGAAGATCAGCGTCCTCGACCGCGGCTTCATCTTCGGCGACGGCATCTACGAAGTGATCCCCGTCTACTTCGGCGTACCCTTCTGCTTCGATGAACACATCGCGCGCCTCGAGCGCTCGCTGGCCGAGCTGCAGATCGACAACCCCTACACCCGCGACGAATGGCGCGCCATTGCAATGCAGCTTGCCGCACCGCAGGGCAAGGCACCGCAGGCGATCTACTTCCAGGTCTCGCGCGGCGTGGCGCCGCGCGACCACGTGATGGTGCGCGGCCTGCGCCCCACCGTGTTCGCGATGGTGAACCCCCTGCCGCCGGTGGCGGATGCGGTGCGCGCCAAGGGCGTGGCCTGCGTCACGGCCGATGACTTCCGCTGGCAGAAGGCCCACATCAAGAGCACCAGCCTGCTGGGCGCGGTGCTCGCGCGGCAGATCAGCGTCGAGGCCGGCGCCACCGAGACCGTGATGTTCCGCGGCGACTGGCTCAGCGAGGCCTCGTCGAGCAACGTGTGGATCGTGAAGGACGGCACGCTCATCGGCCCACCGAAAGACAACCTCGTGCTGACCGGCATCCGCTACGGCCTGCTCGAGCGCCTGTGCCAGGACAGCGGCATTCCCTTCGCGCTGCGGCGCGTGTCGCGCGACGAGGTGTTCGGCGCCGACGAGCTGCTGCTGTCCTCGGCCACCAAGGAAGTGTTGCCCGTTGTCACACTCGATGGCCAGGCCATTGGCAATGGCCATCCCGGCCCCATCTACCAGAGCTTGTATGCCGCCTACCAACAGGCCAAGCAACGCAACGCCGACGCGCCAGGAGCCACCGCATGACCGACACCCCGACCCCTACCGACACCGCATCGATCCCCGATCCGCGCAAGGAATCGCTGATCGAGTACCCCTCGCAGTTCCCCATCAAGGTGATGGGCGCGAAGGTCGACGGCTTCGTGCACGCGATCACGCAGATCGCCGAGCGCTTCGACCCGGCCTTCGACGCCACCACGGTCGAGCTGCGCGACAGCAAGGCCGGCAACTACCTGGGCGTGACCATCACCGTCACCGCCACCAGCCGCGAGCAGCTCGACGACCTCTACCGCGCCCTGTCCGCGCACCCGATGGTGAAAGTCGTTCTTTGACGCCCCTCGAAGCGCAGTGGCTCGGCCGGGCCGACTACCTCGCCACCTACGCGGCGATGCAGCGCTTCACGCAGGAGCGCACGCCCGAGACGCCCGACGCGCTATGGATCTGCGAGCACGACCCCGTGTTCACGCAGGGGCTGGCGGGCAAGACCGACCACATCCTGGCCCCCGGCCCGATCCCGGTCGTGCAGACCGACCGGGGCGGGCAGGTCACCTTCCACGGCCCCGGCCAGGTGGTGGCCTACCCGCTCATCGACCTGCGGCGCGCGGGCTACTACGTCAAGGAATACGTCTACCGCATCGAGGAATCGGTGCTGCGCACGCTCGCCCACTTCGGCGTGACGGGCCACCGCGTGGCCGGCGCGCCCGGCATCTACGTGCGCCTGGACGACCCGTTCTCGCACGCCGCCCTCACCGGCCCGATGCCCGGCGCCGACCCGTTCCGGGGCCTGGGCAAGATCGCCGCGCTGGGCATCAAGGTGAGCCGCCACGCCACTTACCACGGTGTGTCGCTCAATGTCGCGATGGACCTCGAACCCTTCTCGCGCATCAACCCTTGCGGCTACGCGGGGCTGCAAACGGTCGACCTTTCTACAATCGGCGTCCAAACCACATGGGAAGAAGCCGCCAAAGTGCTGAGCCAAAAGCTCGGGGCTTTCCTGGCTCCTTGACACACCAATGAGCACCACCGAAGTCGTCCGCGACGCCCAGAGCGCCGAAACCTACAACCCGCTGGCCAAGCAGAAGGCCGCGGCCAAGCTCTCGCGCATCCCCGTCAAGGTGGTGCAGACCGGCGAAGTGCTCAAGAAGCCCGAGTGGATCCGCGTCAAGGCCGGCAGCCCGACCACGCGCTTCTACGAGATCAAGCAGATCCTGCGCGAAAGCAACCTGCACACGGTCTGCGAAGAAGCCTCGTGCCCGAACATCGGCGAATGCTTCGGCAACGGCACGGCCACCTTCATGATCATGGGCGACAAGTGCACGCGCCGCTGCCCGTTCTGCGACGTGGGCCACGGCCGCCCCGACCCGCTGGACAAGGACGAGCCGCTCAACCTGGCCAAGACCATCGCCAAGCTGCGCCTGAAGTACGTGGTGATCACCAGCGTCGACCGCGACGACCTGCGCGACGGCGGCAGCCAGCACTTCGTCGATTGCATCAGCAACATCCGCGAGCTCTCGCCGATGACGCAGATCGAGATCCTGGTGCCCGACTTCCGCGGCCGCGACGACCGCGCGCTGGAAATCCTCAAGGCCGCGCCGCCCGACGTGATGAACCACAACCTGGAAACCGCGCCGCGCCTGTACAAGGAAGCGCGCCCGGGCAGCGACTACCAGTTCAGCCTGAACCTGCTGAAGAAGTTCAAGGCGCTGCACCCCAACGTGCCGACCAAGAGCGGCATCATGGTCGGCCTGGGCGAAACCGACGAAGAGATCCTGCAGGTGATGCGCGACATGCGCGCCCACGACATCGACATGCTGACCATCGGCCAGTACCTGTCGCCGTCGGGCTCGCACCTGCCGGTGCGCCGCTACGTGCACCCCGACACCTTCAAGATGTTCGAGGAAGAGGCCTACAAGATGGGCTTCAGCCACGCCGCCGTGGGCGCGATGGTGCGCTCCAGCTACCACGCCGACCAGCAGGCGCACGCCGCCGGCGTCTGACGGCACCGCCCGAGCGCCCGCCCCGCCCGCCATGCGCGGGCGTCGGCGCCCCCTCCCTCCTCTCCCCCCTGACCTCGCACCACGGCCGTTTTCGAACGGCCGTGGCGGTCGTGCGCGCGCGCCGCGCCATCCAAAAAACTGATTAAAACCTCGGGGGTAAATAACCCGGGGTATCAAAAAATTTGCAGCCGCATTCGCTTGCGTGCGCCAAATCCATCCCCTACGCTGACCTCCTGATTTCGCCCGACCCGGAATTAAAAACCCGGAGCCGACGCGCTTTCAGGTTCCCTCGGAGGCTTTGACAAGGAAATTGAACCGTCAATTTCCAAGGCATTGTTTTGTCCGAAATTAGCCAGTACCGCATCGCATAAAGAATTCAGTCGCCACGGCCCGCGCGTTTCCATCTCACGGAGAAACCGGAATGCATGCCCTGCTCGAAGCCATCGATTCGCCCCATTCGCTGCGCCAGCTCGGCATTGCGCAATTGCCGGGCCTTGCGGATGAATTGCGATCCTTCATCGTCGACAGCGTGTCCCGCACGGGCGGCCACTTCGCCTCCAACCTGGGCACGGTCGAGCTGACGGTCGCCCTGCACTACGTGTTCGACACCCCGCGCGACCGCATCGTCTGGGATGTCGGCCACCAGAGCTACGCCCACAAGATCCTGACCGGCCGGCGCCAGGCCATGCCCACCTTGCGCCAATTCGGCGGTATTTCCGGATTTCCGAGGCGCACCGAATCCGAACACGATCATTTCGGCACCGCGCATTCCAGCACTTCCATTTCAGCCGCCCTGGGATTTGCGCAGGCCGCCCGCATTTCCAACTCGACCGACCACGCCATTGCGGTGATCGGCGACGGGGCCTTGAGCGCCGGCATGGCCTTCGAGGCCATGAACAATACGCAGGCCTGCGGCCGCTTATTGGTGATATTGAACGACAACGACATGTCGATTTCGCCACCCGTCGGCATGCTGCGCCTTTATCTGGGCGGATTGATTTCAGAACGCGCCTATGCCAGCGCCAATGAAGCCAGCCGGCAAAGATTGCGCGCCATGCGCCCGGCGCTGGCCCCCTGCGAGCCCTCGGAGCTCGGCCTGTCGCCCGCCACCCTGTTCGAGCAATTCGGCTTCCACTACACCGGCCCCATCGACGGCCACGACCTGGGCGCGCTGATCCCGGCCCTGCAGAAGTTGCAGGCGCAGCCAGGCCCGCAGCTGCTGCACATCGTCACGCAGAAGGGCCACGGCTACCGCCCGGCCGAGCAGGACCCGGTCCTGTACCACGGCCCCGGCAAGTTCGACCCCGCCGCCGGCATCAAGACCGCTCCTGCGTCAGCCCCCGCCAGGCCGACCTACGCCCAGGTCTTCAGCGACTGGCTCTGCGACGAGGCCGAGGCCGATGCGCGCGTGGTCGCCATCACGCCGGCCATGCGCGAGGGCTCGGCGCTGATGGACTTCGAGCGCCGCTTTCCCGAGCGCTACTTCGACGTCGGCATCGCCGAGCAGCACGCCGTGACCTTCGCCGCGGGCCTCGCGGCGGCGGGGATGCGGCCGGTGGTCGCCATCTACTCGACCTTCCTGCAGCGCGCCTACGACCAGCTGATCCACGACGTGGCGCTGCAGAACCTGCCGGTCGTGTTCGCGGTCGACCGCGCCGGCATCGTCGGCGCCGACGGCGCGACGCACATGGGCGCCTTCGACGTCGCCTACCTGCGCTGCATTCCGAACATGGTCGTGATGGCCGCGTCCGACGAGGACGAGTGCCGCCAGATGCTGCACACCGCCCTGCGCCACGACGGCCCGGCCGCCGTGCGCTACCCGCGCGGCGGCGGGCCCGGCGCGCTGCCCGTGCGCGCGCTGCAACCGCTGCGCATCGGCCGCGGCCAGGTGCGGCGCGAATCGACGCAGCCCATGGGCGCGCGCATCGCCATCCTGGCCTTCGGCACCATGGTCGCGCCCAGCCTGGCCGCCGCCGAACGGCTCGACGCCACGGTCGCCAACATGCGCTTCGTCAAGCCGCTCGACGCCGACCTGGTGCTGTCGCTTGCCGAGACGCACGACGTGCTCGTGACCGTCGAGGAAGGCTGCGTGATGGGCGGCGCCGGCGCCGCCTGCCTCGAATCACTGGCCGCGCAGGGCGTGCTGATTCCGTCGCTGCACCTGGGCCTGCCCGACGAGTTCGTCGAGCACGGCGACTGCGCCCGATTGCTTGCCGCCCACGGCCTGGATGCCGACGGGCTGGTGCAGTCGATCCAGGCGTTCTTCGATGCCAACGCCCCCGCGTTCCGCACGGCTCGCATGAGCCTCGTTTCCTGAAACCCACCGTGACCGCCAGCCACAGGAGAACCCGATGAGCACAGCCACCGCACGCCGCATCGACGCGCCCGCCCCGCCTTCGCTTCAAGTGATCCGGGGTGCCGAGGCCAACCCGTACCACGCCAAGGTCGAGTACACCTACCAGGACGACCCCGAGGACTGGCGCAAGGCCATCGGCGAGGACCTGATGTTCCAGTTCGGCGTCTACGACGACCCGCGCTCGGTGCCGCCGATCTCGCTCAACGAATCGGGCCTGCGCTACTTCGACCAGCAGATGGAAATCGCGGGCCTGGACCAGCCCCCGCCCTTTCCCATCCGGCGCATCCTCGACGTGGGCTGCGGTTGGGGCTTCGGCCTGCGCTACCTCGCGGAGCACTTTCCGCAATGCCGCCAGCTCGACGGCATCAACATCAGCGAGACGCAGCTCGCGCACTGCGCCCGCTACCACGCCCAGCAGCACCTGAGCGACCGCGTGAACCTGTACCTGTGCGACGCGCAGGACGTCGCCCTGCTGCCCAACCCCGACACGCCCTACGACCTGGTGACGATCCGCGGCGTCATCTCGCACTTCCCGAACGACCTGTACGAACGCTCGATGAAGCAGGTGGCCGCGCGCATGCGCCCGGGGGCCAAGGTCGTCATCTCCGACAACCTCTACAACATCCCGCTGGACAACTACCGCTCCGACATCGAGGACGAGGTCGACCGCCTCGCCTGCAAGCACCGCAAGACGCCGGCCTACTTCCGCCGCGTGCTCGAGGAGAGCGGCTTCGTGGTGGAAGACATGCGCGTGCTCCCGCGCAACATCGACGTGGCGCGCTGGTTCACCGACGTGAAGGAAAACATCGAGAAGAACTTCACGCCGGACACCATCCCGCCGCCGCTGGAAGAGCTGCGCGTCATGGCGGTCAGCCTCTCGGTCGCGCTGATCAAGGACAAGTTCTCGACCTACAGCGTCATCGCGCGACGCCTCTGAATTCCCCCCACCAGGAGCGCCCACACCATGCAAGCATCCGCGCAAGCCGTCGGCATCGACGTCATCCACAGCCGCAGCCTCGACCACTACCAGGACAAGATCGAGCAGGTCTATGCCGACACGCCCGACCAGTGGCGCAAGGCGATCGGCAACGAGCTCTGGTACCAGTACGGCGTGTTCGACGACAAGATGGACCCGCACGACCTTCCGCTCGACGCCTCGGGGCGGCGCCACATGGAGCACCAGTTCGAGCTCGCCGAGCAGGCCGGCGCCGACCTCTCGCCGGCCACCGTGCGCCGCGCGATCGACATCGGCTGCGGCTGGGGTCCGGTGCTGAAGTTCATTGCGCAGCGCTACCCGCAGTGCGCGCGCATCGACGGCGTGAACGTGAGCCGCCCGCAGCTGGAATGCGCGCGCGAACTCATCGCGCACGAAGGCCTGGCCGACCGCGTGCGGCTGTACCAGTGCAACGCCAAGGACATCGGCGAGCTGCCCGACGCGCAGGTGCCCTACGACCTGGCCATCCTGCGCGGCAGCCTGATCCACTTCACGCCCGAGGTGCTGGAGCAGGCCATGGCCTCGCTGTCGGCGCGCATGCGCACGGGCGGCACGGTCATCATTTCGGAGAGCCTCTACAAGGTGGACCTGGCGACCTACAAGTCGCACATCCCGGACAAGGTCGACCGCGCCGCGTCGGGCTACCGCAAGACGCCCGACGGCGTGAAGCAGGTGCTCGAGCGCCACGGCTTCGCGGTGCTCGACCAGCGCGTGCTGCCCTCGAACGCGGAGGTGATCCGCTGGTACGGGCTGGTCAAGGACAACCTGGACGCGCACCACCCGACCAGCAAGACCGCCACGTTCACCGAGCTGCGCGACATTGCGGTGAGCTTCTCGGACGCGCTGCTCAAGGACAAGGCCTCGTCGTTCAGCTTCATTGCGCGGCGGACCTGAG
>RCUJ01000178.1_pt1 | contig 36566 bp, 23 predicted proteins | sample 2166321 | NCBI WGS metagenome assembly RCUJ01 (sample SAMN09932808, study PRJNA488358) | compost metagenome | feature: garden; material: soil; isolation source: compost soil in an enriched community after 118 h of incubation | place: Germany: Experimental Botanical Garden Goettingen | collected... | reverse complement strand
CTGCGTCATGAACATGACGCGCGTGCTCAGGTAAACGTAGGGGTACAGCACGAAACCCAGCACGAAGATGGCGCCGTAGATCGACCGCAGGTCAGGCAAGCGGAAATCGCGCGGGCTGTCGTAGCCGAGCAGGGCGCGGATGGCGGTCTGGATGGGGCCGATGGGGTGCAGCAGGTCCAGGTAGGCAAACGCAATGATGTAGGTGGGTACCGCCAGCGGCAGCAATAGCGCCCAGGTCAGGATGCGGCGCGTGGGAAAGTCGTAGGCGGTCACCAGCCAGGCGGCGCCCGTGCCCAGCAGCGTGACGACCACGCCCACGCCTGCAAGCAGCATCGCGGTATTGGCCAGCGCTTGCGGCAGCACGTAGCTGGCCAGATGCTGCCAGTGCGCCAATTCCCCGCCCAGCGCCCACCAGCCCAACGTCAGCACGGGGGCCAGCACGGCCAGGGCGATCAGCCCGGCGCCCGCCAGCCAGCCAGCGCCGCGTTCTGTCCAGCGCAGGCGCATGGGCCGTGGCAAAGGCCGGGGCAAAGATTCAGTGTGCATACTTCAAAGTCGATGGCATCAATGGCAAGGCCTGTTCCCTTCAAAAAAGGGAACAGGCCCAATACTGTCAGACGGCCGCATCACGCCATAAGCGTCATGCGGCTATCGAAAGATCAGTTGTCGAAGCCGACCTTGTCGACCAGTTCGCTGGCTTGCTTGCGATGCTTGGCGATTTCAGTCAGGGGCAGCGGATCAACCTTCAATTCACCAAAGCTGGCAATAACCGGGTCCAGTTTCACGCCCTTGCGCACGGGGTATTCATAGTTGGCCTGGGCGTACAGCGCCTGGGCAGGTTCCGACACCAGGAAGTCCAGCAGCTTGATGGCGTTGGCCTTGTTGGGCGCGTGCGCGGCCACGGCGGCGCCGCTGACGTTCACGTGCGTGCCGCCGCTTTTCTCGTTGGCGAACGTCGGGCGGATGACCTTGATGGCATCGCCCCACTTGCGCGCGTCGGTGCCGGGTTGGGCGTTCTTCATGTGGCCCACGTAGTAGGCGTTGGCCAGGCCGATGTCGCAGATGCCGCCCAGGATGTCGCGAGCCACGTCGCGGTCGCCGCCCGCGGCCTTGCGAGCCAGGTTGGCTTTCACGCCGCGCAGCCATTTTTCGGTGGCTTCGGCGCCGTCATGCGCAATCATGGAGGCGACCATGGCGGTGTTGTAGGGGTGCTGGCCAGAACGGATGCAGACCTTGCCCTTCCACTTCGGGTCGGCCAGGTCTTCGTAGCGGAAGGACTCCAGCTTCAGGTCCTTTTCCACATACAGCACGCGGTCGCGCAGCGACAGGGCATACCACTTGCCGTCGGCGCCGCGCAGGTTGGCGGGGATCACCGATTCCAGGGTTTGCGACTTGATCGATTGCGTCACGCCGCCGTCAACCAGGTCCAGCAGGTTGCCGATGTCTACGGTCATGAGCACGTCGGCGGGCGACTTGGCGCCTTCGGCCTTGACGCGCTCCAGCAGGCCGTCCTTGACGAACACGGTGTTGACCTTGATGCCGCTTTCTTTCGTGAAGGCGTCCAGCAGAGGCTGGATCAGCTTGGGTTCCCGAGTGGTGTACAGGCTGACTTCTTCGGCGGCATTGGCCGAGACGGTGAAGGCGGCGGCGCCTGCCAGCGCGAGGGCGCGCAGCAGCGAATTCAATTGGGGACGCTTGGTCATGTCGGGAACTCCGGCTAGGGCAGCTAGCGGACAGGGCAGGGCGAAAATCCTGACCTTTCCACTGCTTAAAACAGTCTGCTAACGAAAATGATTATCAACTGAGAACGCGACGATAACAGGAAGCAAAGACGCATTCAACTTTTCGTAAGCGGTGGCTGTTCCAGGCTTGATCCCTATCAATACGGCATAAGCGTATTACGGAATAATGAGACAAGTTCCCAACAAGACCTGTAGAATAGGGTCAACCCTAATACAACGAATCCGACATGGCTGCTTTCAACACTGAGCGCGTACTTAGCGTGCACCACTGGAACGACACCCTGTTTTCCTTCACCACGACTCGTGACGCGGCCTTGCGGTTCCACAACGGCCACTTCGTCATGATCGGCTTGGAAGTTGAAGGCAAACCGCTGCTGCGGGCCTACAGCATCGCCAGCGCCAACTACGAAGAAAACCTCGAATTCCTCAGCATCAAGGTGCAGAACGGCCCGCTCACGTCGCGGCTGCAGCATCTGAAAGAGGGCGACACCATTCTGGTCAGCCGCAAGCCGGTTGGCACCTTGGTCGTCGATGACCTGAAGCCCGGCAAGCATCTGTTCCTGTTTGGCACGGGCACCGGCCTGGCGCCCTTCATGAGCATCATCAAAGACCCGGACATCTACGAACGTTTCGACAAGGTCATTCTTGTGCACGGCGTGCGTTGGGTCAGCGAACTGGCCTACGCCGACTTCATCGAGAAAGAACTGCCGAACAATGAATTCTTCGGCGACGTCGTCCGCGAAAAGCTCGTGTACTACCCCACCGTTACGCGCGAACCGTTCCGCAACCAGGGCCGCATCACGGAACTGATGGAAAACGGCAAGCTGTGCGACGACATCGGCATTCCGCAAATCAACCCGGAAACCGACCGCGCCATGATCTGCGGCAGCCCGCATATGCTGGCCGACATCAGCGCCATGCTCGACAAGCGCGGCTTCACCGTGTCGCCGGGCGTGGGCCAGCCGGGCGACTACGTGGTTGAGCGCGCGTTTGTTGATAAATAATCGATAGATACGCCGTCCACGGCTTGAAGAAAAAACCCATCGCACGCGATGGGTTTTTTGCTATGGGGCCGGACGCAGGCCAAGGCGGTCCGACTCCGCCTGCATCATTCTGGCTGGATGCCCGCCTTCTTGATGATGTCGCCCCACTTCTTCGATTCTGCTTGCTGGAATTTGGCCAGTTCCTCAGGCGTGGAGCTGGCTGCGTCGGTGCCCGTCTGCGCATAGAACTGTTGAGCAGGCTTGGTCTTGGTGGCGTTGACCAACAGTTCGTTCAAGCGCTTGACCACGTCAGGCGGCGTGCCCGCCGGCGCGTAGGCCGCGAACCAGTAGCCCATTTCGTAGCCGGGAACGCCGGCTTCGGCAATCGTCGGCACGTCCGGCGCCAACGGCGAGCGCGCCGTGCCCGTCACGCCCAGCGCGCGCAGTTTGCCGGATTTGACTTGCGGCAGGCCGGTGGCCGTGTCGGTAATCATCATGTCGATCTGGCCGCCCAGCAGGTCAGTGACCGCCAGCGGGTTGCTCTTGTACGGCACGTGCAGCAGTTGCACGCCGGCCATCTGCTGCAAGAGTTCACCCGCGATGCGGCTGCTGGAGCTGCCGCTGCCAAAGCTCAGTTTGCCGGGTTGTTGCTTGGCTTGCGCCAGGAACTCGCCCACGGTCTTGGCCGGCGAACTGGGGTTCACCACCATGATCTGCCCGCCTTTGCCCAAGAGCGTAATCGGCGCGAAGTCCTTTACCGGGTGATAGGTCAGCGACTTGTACAGGTGTTCATTGGCAGCGTGCGTGGTGTTCGTGGTGATCAGCACCGTGTAGCCATCCGGCGTGGCGCGCGCACCGGCGGCGGCGCCGATCATCGCGCTGGCGCCCGGCTTGTTTTCAATCACCACGGCCTGGCCGGTCTGCTCGGTGACGCCCTGGCCGATAGCGCGGCCGATCTGGTCGGTGGCGCTGCCGGCAGCGAACGGCACGATGAACGTAATGGGCTTGGTGGGGAACGATTGGGCCAGGGCGCTCAAGGGCAGGGCCGTGGCCAGCAACAGGGCCAGGCGGCCTTTGGACGAAATGCGCATGTTGTGTCTCCTGTGGTGTTTTTTTATAGGGGGTGGAAAAAAATCAGGCGGCCGGGGGACGGTCGCCGGGTACATCTGGCAGCCGGCGTGCCAGTTCAGTACTGACCTCCACCGTCAGGTCCAGCAATCGGAAAGACAGGCTCTTGCCGTGCGTGTCCAGGTTCAGCGCGTCGTTCACGCCGCCGTCCAGCACGCCTTCCAGCACGAAGTTCATGGCGTGCAAGGTGGGCAGCAGATAGCGCGTGACACGCGCGGGATGGCGGTACGCAAACCAGTCGGCCACGCGCGCCTCGGTCACCTGCGCCACCAGCACCTCGTAGCACTCCGGGTCCCAGGCGATCAGGCTCAGGTTGGAAATGTTGCCTTTGTCGCCAGAGCGGCTGTGGGCCAGGCGGTACAACGGCACGGCCTGCGGGTTTGACGAGTGGCTCATGGCGCGATGGCCTCCAGGAAGTTCCAGCCGCTGTGTACGGCGTCGCGGGGGATGGTGCACGACAGCATGTTCAGCCGGGGTCGCAGCGCCGTGCGTACGCCGCCGCCGCCCGCGGGGCCGCAGGTGTACAGCGCCGTCACTTCGCGCAGGATGCGTTCGGCCTGGGCGCGGTCGGCGTGTTCGCCCGCTAAGCGCAGGCGTACGTCGCGCGCATGGGAATCCGGCAGCGCGCGGCGCATTTCGCCTGCGTCGTCACCCAGGATGCTGATGGCGCCGATCAGGTCGGCGCGCAAGGTGAATGCGGACCCGAGCCGCTTTTGCACGATGTCCGCGGCCAGGCGGGCGCGCGCTTCGGCTTGCACGCCGGCATAAGAGATCTCGGCTTCGGCCAGCCAGCCGCCGCGATAGCAGACGTTGACCTTCAATTCGGACGGCCGCGCGTGGCCGGTGATGCCATGCACGGCGACGCGGTTGCCGCCCAGTTCCACGACACGCGCCTGGCTCAAGTCCGCCACTACATCGGGTGTGAGATAACGCGCGGGGTCGTGGACCTCGTACAGAAGCTGTTCCTTGGCCGTGCGGGCGTCCACCGCGCCGCCAGTGGCGTCGGCCTTGCCGATGATGAATTCGCCGTCGGCATCAATCTGGGCAATGGGAAACCCGGCAGCGTGCACGTCGGGCACCTCTTTCAGGCCCGGCACGCAGAAGTAGCCCCCCGTGACCTGCAATCCGCATTCCAGCATGTGGCCGGCCATGGTGGCGCGGCCCAGGCGGGGCCAGTCCGCCGCGTCCCAGCCAAAGTGAGCCAAAGCCGGACCCAGCGTGAGCGATGGGTCGGCCACGCGGCCCGCTACCACCACCTGCGCGCCGGCCGCCAGGGCCTCTGCGATTTCCGTGGCGCCCAGATAGGCCGTCGCGCTGACCACGTCGTGTCCGGCCAGCGCGGCGCCCAGGCGTTCTTGCAGCAGGGCGCGTTGCTCGGGCGTGTCCAGCGCGTCGCCATGGATGACCGCTATGCGCGGCACGGGCAGGCCCTGTTCGCGCGCGATTGCCGCAATGCGTCGGGCGGCGGCCTGGGGGTTGGCCGCGCCGAAGTTGCTGACGATGTTGATGCCATGGCGCAGGCAGTCGGCCAGTACCGGCGACACCAGCTCGTCCAGCAGCGGTTCATAGCCGCGATTGGGGTCGTCGTTGCGCGCCAGTTGCGCCAGCGCCAAGGTGCGTTCGGCAAGCGTTTCGAAGATGAGCGTGCCGCCGCCCTGGGCGGCCAGGGTGCGCACCACGGCGGCGGCGCCGTCGCTTCGGTCGCCCGAAAAGCCAGAGGCGCAGCCGATAAGCAGGGGAGATTGAGGCATGAGAGGTCCAGTCGGACTTGCGGTTTCAGGCCACTATAGGCATGCGCGGATCATCCGTAAAATAGAAAGATCGGATTAATTGATAGAGAAAAGCCATGAATCTATCTGCCCGGCAACTGCGCGCCTTTGTTGCGCTTGCCGACGAACGCCATTTCACGCGGGCGGCGCAACGCTGCCATCTGACACAGCCCGCCTTCAGCGCACTGATCCGGCAATTGGAAGACAGCGCGGGGCTCAGGCTGTTTGACCGCAACACCCGGCACGTTGAGCTGACCGCCGAGGGCAGGGTGCTGGATGCGTCCGCCCGCCGCCTGCTGGCGGACATGGACCTGGTCATGGAAGACATGCGCGACCACGCCGCCCGCCGCCGTGGCCGCGTGGCGCTGGCCGCGCTGCCTTCGCTGGCTGCGGGCTGGTTGCCTGGCCTGCTGGCCCGCTTCGGACAGGCGCATCCGGGCATCGTGGTGGACTTGCGCGACGCCTTGCTGGACCCCTGCCTGGACATGGTGCAAAGCGGGCAGGTCGATTTCGCCGTGGCCTCGCGTCGGGCTGACATGACGGACCTGGACAGCGAATTCCTGCATGCCGATCGCTATTTTCTGGTGTGCCGCGCGGATCATCCCCTGGCGCAGCAGGCCAAGGTGCGGCTTCGGGACATTGCCCGCTACCCCGTCATTCAGCTTGCGCGCGGCAGCAGTGTGCGCAAACATCTGGACGAGGCTTTCGGCGCCGATGCGCCTTTGCCCGTGTTTGAGGTTGAGCATCTGGCCACCGTGACCGGGCTGGTCCGCGCTGGGCTCGGAGTATCAGTTGTGCCCGCCATGACGCTGTTTCATTTCGCCAGCAAGGACTTGCGCGTGGTGCCGCTGGCCGGGCGCGCGCTGACCCGGCCGCTTTACCTGGTGCAGCGCAAGGGTCGCAGCTTGTCGGTGGCCGCGCAGGCGCTGGCTGACCTGTTGATTGCGCATCGGGGCGATATTGGCGGCGCCGGCCATCAGGCAGAGGTATGAAACAGGGCTTCAATCATCCCTGCGGCATTCGGCCACTTTCGCAAACGTCTATTGCTGGATAAACTTCGATAGTTGTAGCTTCTATCCGTCACCTGAAGGATTCCGCCCATGAGCAAGCAAATCATCCATACCGACGCCGCACCCGCCGCCGTTGGCCCTTACTCGCAAGCGGTTGCCGTTAGCGGCACCAAGACTGTTTACCTGTCGGGCCAGATCGGCCTGGAGCCGGGCACGGGCGATCTGGTCTCCGAGAATTTCGACGCCCAAGTGCGTCAGGCCTTCGCCAACATGCAAGCCGTGATCACCGAAGCCGGTGGCACGCTGGACAACGTGGTCAAGCTGACCTTGTTCCTGACCGACCTGGGCAAATTCACCGCCGCTAACTCCATCATGGCCGAGATCATTCCGCAGCCGTTCCCGGCGCGCTCGACCATTGGCGTGGCCAGTCTGCCAAAGGGCGCGCAGTTCGAAGTCGAAGCCATCATGGTTCTGTAAGGCGTACCCGCACGCAGCATTCCAGGGGTTCGTTCCAGCATGCCGGCCGCGGCCGTGGCTTCCAAGCGACCCGGCGCCGATAAAAACGGCGCCGGCAAACCCATGACGGATACAGAGCGCAAGCTCCGTAACCTGGGTTTGGTGCTGCCCGAGGACTTCGTGCTGCATCTGCCGCTGCGCTACGAGGACGAAACCCGCGTTATTCCGATCAGCGCCTTGCGGCCCGGCTATGCCGGGCAGGTGGAAGGCGAGATCACAAAGTCCGAGGTGCAGTATCGGCCTCGGCGCCAACTCACCGCCACGCTGGCGGACGAGACCGGCGAAATCCAATTGCGCTGGTTGAATTTTTATCCCAGCCAGCAAAAGCAGATCAGCGTGGGCAAGCGCCTGCGCGCGCGCGGTGAAGTCCGCAGCAATGTGTTCGGCCGCCAGATGGTGCACCCGCGCATGACCAATGCCGATGCGCCATTGCCCACCGCGCTGACCCCGGTCTACCCCACCACCGAAGGCCTGCCGCAACTGACGCTGCGCCGCGCCATCGCCCAGGCGCTGGACCGTGCCGATCTGTCTGACACGCTTCCGCAGGAAGCCCTGCAACGCTACGACCTGCCACCGTTCGAACCCGCCATCCGCGCCTTGCACACCCCCGCGCAGGGTGAGTCCGAGCAGGCGCTGCTGGACCGTGTGCATCCCGCCTGGCGCCGCATCAAGTTTGATGAACTGCTGGCGCAACAACTGTCGCTGGCCGCCGCGCGCGCCGCCCGCCGCATCAAGGAAGCCGAATCGTTGCCGGTGCGTAACGAGTCGGGCGGCCTGGTCGCCAAGCTGTACGCCAACCTGCCTTTCAAACTGACCGCTGCCCAAGAGCGCGTGGTGCGGGAAATTTCGGCCGACCTGGCCAAACCGTATCCCATGCACCGCCTGCTGCAAGGCGACGTGGGCAGCGGCAAAACCGTGGTCGCCGCCATTGCCGCCGCCCAGGCCATTGCCGGCGGCGCGCAAGTGGCCTTGATGGCGCCCACCGAAATTCTGGCCGAACAGCACTTTCGCAAGCTGGTGTCGTGGTTGCAGCCCTTGGGCGTGAACGTCGCCTGGCTAAGCGGCAGCTTGACCGCCAAGGCCCGTCGCGAAGCCGCCGCCGCCGCCGCTGATGGCAGCGTGCAACTGGTGGTGGGCACGCAGGCGCTGATCCAGGACCACGTTGAATTTCATCGCCTGGGCCTCTCCATCGTCGACGAGCAGCACCGCTTTGGCGTCGGCCAGCGCCTGGCGCTCACCAAAAAGGGCGAAACCGTGCGCGGCCGCATCGTCCCGCACCAACTGAACATGAGCGCCACGCCCATTCCGCGCACGCTGGCCATGACCTTCTTCGCGGACCTGGACGTCTCCGTCATCGACGAACTGCCGCCGGGCCGCACCCCCGTACTGACCAAGCTGGTCTCGGACGCGCGGCGTGAAGAGGTCATCGCCCACGTTGCCCAGGCGGCGCGCGGGGGGCAGCAAGTGTATTGGGTCTGTCCGCTGGTGGAAGAAAGCGAAGCCCTGGAACTGCAAACGGCGGTGGACACCTACGAAGGCATGCGGGTTGACCTGCCCGACCTGCGCATCGGCCTGGTCCATGGCCGCCTGCCTCAAGCAGAGAAAGCCGCCGTCATGCAGGCGTTCCGCGAAGGCGAGGTTGACCTGCTGGTAGCCACCACCGTCATCGAAGTGGGCGTGGACGTGCCCAATGCGTCGCTGATGGTCATCGAACACGCCGAGCGTTTCGGCCTGGCGCAACTGCACCAGTTGCGCGGCCGGGTAGGGCGCGGCACCGCCGAATCGGTCTGTGTGCTGCTCTACCAGACGCCGCTGTCGCAAGTGGCGCGGGAACGCCTGCGCGCGATGTTTGAAACGTCGGATGGCTTTGAGATTGCCCGGCGCGACCTGGAGCAACGCGGCCCCGGTGAATTCCTGGGCACGCGGCAGTCCGGCATGGCGCTGCTGCGTTTTGCCGACCTGGAAACCGACGCCGCCATTGCCGAAGACGCGCGTGACGCGGCGGTGTGGCTGCGGGCCGAACACCCCGCCGCGGTCGAGGCGCATCTGGCGCGCTGGATGCGCGGCCGCGAAGACTTCCTGCGGACCTGATGCGATGCGGCCCGCTCTTAACCTGAATCACTTCAGCGCAGGCCCCAAGGCCCGCGCACAACCCCCGGGGGCGTAGTCCACCATGACTCTCACCGAACTCAAGTACATCGTTGCCGTCGCGCGCGAACGCCACTTTGGACGCGCCGCCGAAGCCTGTTTCGTCAGTCAGCCCACGCTGTCGGTCGCGATACGCAAGCTGGAAGACGAACTGGGCGTGACGCTGTTCGAACGCGGCGGCGCCGAGGTGGGCGTTACCCCCATCGGCCAGCGCATCGTCGCGCAGGCGCAGAAAGTGCTGGAAGAAAGCGCCAGCATCAAAGAGATTGCGCGACAGGGCCATGACCCACTGGCCGGCCCCTTGCGCGTGGGCGTCATCCACACCATCGGGCCGTACCTGCTGCCCAAGCTGGTTCCCGTGCAAATCGGCCGCACCCCGCAAATGCCGCTGTTGCTGCAAGAGAACTTCACCGTGCGTCTGGTGGAACTGCTGCGCCAGGGTGAAATCGACTGCGCCATCATGGCGCTGCCCTTGCCCGAAGCCGGTCTGGTCATGCAGCCCCTGTACGACGAGCCCTTCATCGTTGCCGTGCCTAATGACCACGAACTGGCCCAACGTAAATCCATCGACGCTCAAGACCTGAAGCAGCAGACCATGCTGCTCTTGGGCAGCGGCCATTGCTTTCGCGATCAGGTGCTTGAGGTCTGCCCTGAGCTGTCACGCTTTTCGGCGGCAAGCGACGGCATTCAGCGCACCTTCGAAGGCTCGTCCCTGGAAACCATCCGTCATATGGTCGCGGCCGGCATCGGCGTGACCGTCCTGCCCATCACCGCCGTGCCCGAACACCCGCCCAGCAACAGCCTGCTGCGCTACCTGCCGTTCGACGGGCATGTTCCCGAACGGCGAGTCGTCCTGGCGTGGCGCCGCAGCTTTCCCCGGCTGGCGGCCATTGAAGCGCTGGCCCAAGCCGTCTACGAATGCGAACTGCCCGGCGTCAAGATGCTGGCCGACGAGGTGGCGGCGGTGCAGGACTAGCCGCGTATTCAAGGCTCGGCACATCGCGACGCGCGCCCCGTTTGCGCCGTATCAATGCCAGGCTTTGCCACCGGGGTTTTGTGCGGCGTTCGCGTCAATTCTGCAGGTTTGCAGTGGTATCCTTCCTTCGTACTTTTCCTAATAGGAGCTAGCAATGGCCAAGTCCCCCAAGAAGACCCCGAGCAGCGCCCCGCGCATCAACATCGGCATTTCGGACAAGGACCGCGCCGCCGTCGCCGGCGAATTGTCCAAGCTGCTTGCCGACTCGTACACGCTGTACCTGATGACGCACAACTTCCACTGGAACGTCACGGGGCCCATGTTCAACACGCTGCACCAGATGTTCATGACGCAGTACACGGAAGAGTGGACCGCGCTGGACAGCATCGCCGAACGCATCCGCGCCCTGGGCCACTACGCGCCCGGCACTTACCGCGAGTATTCCAAGCTGTCGTCCATTGCCGAACCTGAATCGGTGCCGGAAGCGCTGGAAATGGTCCGCCTGCTGGTCAGCGGCAACGAATCCGTCGCCAAGACCGCGCGTTCCGCCTTTGAAAAGGCCGACGCCGCCAACGACCAACCCACCGCGGATCTGTTGACGCAGCGCTTGGACGTGCATGAGAAAAACGCATGGATGCTGCGTAGCTTGTTGCAATGATCCTGCATAGCTAATGCCTGATCGGCATTAGCTAGTGATGAATTAATGTACCGACGCCCCATTAGGCGAATATCGGAACATTATGAAATTGAACAATGGCCGCCTCAGGGCGGCCATTGTCCGTTATGCTTCTTGCCGAAGATAACGCCTCAGCCATTCCATTTTCGTGTCCTTTCAATATTGGCTGTGAACTCGCAGCATTATTATTGGTGATAAAGGCGCGTTCTTTTAATGCGATTCGATTATTGCGCCTGATTGACCGGGGCGGGTTTTTGCACGCTCCAACGTCGTGCATCGAATAACCGTTTTCTGACGTAAACGTTTGACGCATCGCCCTGCGCGTAAGGCAAATAATGAAAATCATCGAAGGCCGCGCGGCCGGATCACCTCGTTGTGTATTGATTACCGGCGCAACGGGTGCAATCGGCGGGGCGCTTGCGCTGGAGTACGCAAGGGCAGGAACACAAATCTTGGTTTTGCAGGGCCGTGATGCCGCCCGCCTTCGTGCCTTGGGCGACGCATGTGGCGCACAGGGAGCACGTGCGGTCACGCAAGTGCTGGATATTCGCGATCATGACGCGCTCGTTGCTTGGCTGGTTGCTGTGAGCGATGCCGAAATGCCCGATCTTGTCGTCGTCAATGCAGGCGTCAATATCAATACCGGTCCGAATCAGCGGGGAGAGGACTGGCACGGCATACAACGGTTGTTGGACGTCAATATCAAAGCGGCCTTTGCGACCGTGCAAGGTGTGTTGCCCGCTATGCGGAAGCGGCGGCGCGGCCAGATTGCGCTGATCAGCTCGCTCGCTGCCTGGCGCGGGCTTCCGGAGACGCCCAGTTACTGTGCTAGCAAGGCGGCGATAAAGATATATGGCGAGGCCATGCGGATGGCCATGGCCGACGAGGGAATTAAATTCAATGTGGTCATGCCCGGTTATGTCGAATCGCAGATGTGTGCGGATATGCCCGGACCAAAACCCTTTCTGTGGAAACCAGAAAAGGCCGCCCGAGCTATTCGTTGGGGCTTGGCGTCAAACCGAGCGCGCATCAGTTTCCCCTTGCCGCTGAGTGTCGGATGCTTTCTGTTGTCGACGATACATCCAACGGCATCCGAGTGGATTCTTAAAAGGCTGGGCTACGGTGCTTGAGGCGTTCTGGATACCGCTGCTGCCACCGTATTTGATCGGCCTCGCGCTGTCATGGGGCATCGAGAGCATGCTCAAGCCGCAGCCTGTTGCGCCTTGGCGGCGGCCGATGGCCGCGACGGCGGTGCATGTCGGGGTGTGGACGCTGGCCTTCGCCGTGGAACTCGCCCTGTTTCGCCGGCCCTATTTTGGTGTGATGAACGTGTTGGCGATCCAGTTGTTGCTCGTATTCGTGAGCAACGCAAAGTTCCACGTACTAAAGGAGCCTTTCGTCTATCCGGATGTTGAGTACTTTCTGGATGCAGTACGGCATCCAAGGTTATATCTGCCGTTTTTCGGAATTGATCGTGCCGTCGGAATAGTCGGGGGATATGCCCTGGCATTGCTGGCGGGACTGACCCTTGAAGACTCGGTCACGGCCGGGGCGGGGGTGTGGCTGGTTTCGTTCAGGGAATGGCCGGGGGATCACCTGCTGGATCCTGCCGTGCCAGTGGCGTCGTTCTTTGCGTGCACGCTTGCTATGGCGGCTGCGGGGGGAATCGTGGCGAATGTGGCGGGGCGATGCGTAAGCGTTGCCTTCAAGGCCGAAAGAGACCTTAGTCATCTGGGCATGGCTGCATGCCTTTGGGCGTACGGCCGCAGCGAGAAGCAGGCGACCACAATCCCACGCGCCCGCGCGCCGTTCCTTTGGGCCAATCCTCCTGGCACCTTGCCTGACACCTTGCCCAATCTCATTTCCATTCAAAGCGAATCGTTCTTCGATGTACGGCGCATCTATCCGGGGTTGGTGAAGAAAGACGTTCTGCAGAACTTCGATGTGTTGAAGACCCAGGCGGTCGAGCATGGGCGCTTGAAAGTGCCCGCATGGGGGGCCAACACGGTGCGAACGGAGTTTGGGTTTCTTTCGGGCATGGATGCTGAAGCGCTGGGCGTTCACCAGTTCAATCCCTATCGCAGGCTGGCGCGCGAAGGCCTCGCGACCATTGCGTCCTATCTACGTTCGTTGGGCTACCGAACAATCTGCGTGCACCCCTATCACCGGACGTTCTATCGGCGTGACCGGGTCCTGCCGCAATTGGGGTTTGATGAATTCATTGGTATTGAGGGGTTCGAGGGCGAGCAGGGCGAGGCGGCGTACGTGGGAGACATCGCGCTGGGCGGCAAAGTCGCCAAGCTCTTGCAGCGAGCATCCGCCACTGCGCCTTTGTATGTGCACGCGATAACGATGGAGAATCACGGCCCCTTGCATTGGGAGAAGGTCACCGCCAGCGATGCCGCTTGCGTCTTCAAGTCGCCAATGCCCGACGACTGCGAAGACCTCGTTGCCTACGCAAGGCACCTGCGCCACGCAGACTCAATGTTCGGGGCGTTACGGCAGACGCTGGCCAGCGCCGAGCAACCTGCCTCGCTATGCATCTTTGGTGACCACGTGCCGATCATGCCGCGCGTTTATCAGCGCCTGGGCCAGGTAGACGGTGCAACGGACTATGTGATGTGGCACTCATGGCGCGCCGATCGTGCGCAGGGCGCTGTCGAGCATCAAAGGGACGTGTGCACGTTGGCTCAAGCGTGGCTCAAAGAAGCTGGACTACAGACCCAGCACAGGTGAATCGTGAATAACCATTAGATGACAGATATACAAAAAATGAAGTCGAACCGCTTGGTCATATGGCTTGTTGGCGTGCCGATGATACTGGCCCTGGTGTACTACAGCGCGTTCGCACTGGATAGATACGTAAGCACCGCACAAGTCGCCGTCCGGCAGGTGGGTAATAACGACCCTCCCCAAATGCCGGGCCTGGCAGTCATGTTGAGTGGGCTTAACCCGACCTCTCGCGAAGAGACGTTATATCTCAGAGAGTTCCTGACTTCACAGGATATGTTGGACGTGTTGCAGCAGAGGGTGGATTGGTCATCGCATTATGCGGGACGATGGAAGGATCCCATTTTTTGGTTGTCCGGCAATGCTCAGCGCGAAGATCTGCTCGAATATTACAGGCGCGTCGTTTCCGCTCACTTCAATGAGCAAACGGGTCTGTTGAGCGTGCGTGTACAGGCGTTCGACGCGGTATTCGCGAAAGACGTGCTGAAGATCATGCTGGCCGAAAGCGAACGGTTCGTAAATGAGTTGTCGCATCGCATGGCGCGCGAACAAATGGCATTTGCGCAAAGCGAGCTTGCCAAGGCTCGTGCCGCATATGAAGAGCGCCGAGAAGACATGCTTAGATTCCAAAGTGATAATAATCTGCTTGATGCCGAAGCGACCGCGAAAGCCCGGGCAGAGATAATCTCTGATCTGGAAGCAAATCTGACCAAAGAGCGGACCTTGCTTAAGGGTTTGATCGGTACCTTGAATGCCGATACGCCGCAAATTCGACAGCAGCGCAATCGAATCAGTGCCGTTGAGCAGCAGTTGGCGTCCGAAATTCAACGCCTGGTATCGCAAAAAGGTGGAGATAAGCTGAACGTCGTCGCGTCCCGATATCGAAATCTGGCGATCGACGCGGCAATTTCAGAAGAAGCCTATAAATTCGCCGTGAGTTCGGTCGAGTCCACTCGTATGGAAGCCAGCAAGAAGCTGCGCAGTCTGGTTACGGTGGTGTCTCCCAATCTTCCCGATCGCGCTGTGTATCCGGAAAGAATATATAACCTGATTACCTTGCTGGTGGCCTTGGGGCTGCTGTATGGCATTGTCCGGTTCGTGATCGCGACCGTGGAAGATCACCGTGACTAAGCATCCATGCCAAAAGCTGATAACTGGCCATGCTCGCAGAATTCTGCGCGCTACGGCTCTGATTTCGCCACTGGTCTTGGCCGGTTGCGCAAGCCTGCTGTCCTCCGCGGGGCCGTCTCGATATTCAGTTATGAGTGACGGTCAAGCGCAAAACTACACCGTGATTGATTTATCGGCAGAGACGATCACGCCCTATATGCGATTGCCAGAGACTGCGCCCAGTGGCGCGGTGGCGCTCCCTTCGGTGCCCGAAATTAACCTGGTGCCGGGTGACGTGCTCCGAGTGATGATCGCCGACTCGTCGACGGAGGGCGCCATTTTTGCTCCATTGGCTGTGGGCGGCACTGTCTTTGACAGTCTACGCATCGATAGCGAAGGGACCATTTCACTGCCCTATGTTGGACGGAAGACAGTCGCGGGGAAGACGCCAAATGAAGTCGAGACCTTGATCCGAAAAAAGCTCAAAGGGGTCACTGGCGACCCCCAGGTACAGGTGTCCTTGACTGGCGACCTGTCGGGATCGGTTCTTGTTGTGGGCGCGGTCAAGACACCTGGTCGCTTTTCGGCGTTGCAAGGCCCGCTGACGCTGCTTGATGCGATCAACAGGGCAGGTGGGCCGCTCCTGGAGCCACATTTGATTCGCGTGGTGGTGCGCACGGGCGAGAAGTCGTATCAGTTCAACTACGAAGATCTGCTTTCAGGGAGAAACCAAGTCTTGCCCCCGGGGGCTGAAGTCGTGCTTGAGCGTGCACGCAAGCGCTTCGTGGCAATGGGGGCTGTCGGAGACCCCGGGCTGCACGATCTGCCGTCGAATAATCCCAGCCTGCTGGAGGTGTTGGGTAAGGTCAAGGGTCTTAACGAGTCCAAAGCCGACGCTGCCGGAGTATTCATCTTTCGATTGGTGGCTTTAAATAGCCCCGACACCGGAGTGATGCAGTCAAGGGCTCAGGTATTCAGATTGAACCTTAAAGAACCGGCAGCCATGTTTTTGGCGCGTCAGTTCCTTGTGCAACCCGAGGACGCCGTGTATGTCACCAATGCCGCTGTCTACGAATGGCAAAAGATAATTTCTCCAATTGTCCAGGTGCTGGTCCTGGGTCGTACTGTCGACAGCCTTTGATATTCCACAGTGAAAAAACGCTCAGCCCTCAGGATTAATAAGGATGTTCTGTTTGCATTGATTCTTCGAGAAATGCGAACGCGATTGGGCGACCGGAGAATGGGAATTTTCTGGGTTTTATTCGAACCCTTCGCTCACGTGGCCTTGATGATATACATTTTCAGTACGTTTCGCGGTGAAGCCCTGCTGAGCGTTGAATATCCAATATATCTTCTGATGGGCATGCTTCCGTTTTTCCTGATGCGCAATATCGCGCTGGGCGTCATGGAATCCGTAGGCGCGAACCAAGGGCTTTTTGCATACCCCAATATCAAGCCATTCGATACGTTTGTTGGCAGGGTTGTTGTTGAGTGCGCCATATCCGGTTGCGTCTCCATGTTGATGTTGGCGGTATTTGCTTGGTTTTTCGGATATCAAGTACAGATTGCGAGGCCTATGCAATGGCTGGCGTGGATGTCGGTTGGGGGCATTCTTGCGTTTGCCGTCGGGATTGTGCTTTGTGTTTTTGCCAAGAACTTTCCGAGCTCCAGGATATTCATCAGAATGACGTTCATGATTATCTATATCCTTAGCGGAGTTTTATACCCTATCTGGCTTCTCCCTCCTGATATATTTGAAATCCTTAAAATTAATCCTTTTTTTCATATTGTGGATGGGCTGCGGGAGACAGGAATTGCCCATTATCCAGAAACGCCTGGGGTAGGGATCAAATATCCATTGTCGATTTCCCTGGTTGTGCTGTTCCTGGCAATGGCAATCTATAGAGTCCAGCGCCGTGAGTTGATCGCAACATGATTGAGATCAGAAATATCACAAAGTCGTTTGTGACGCCTAAGGCAGGGCGCCGCTTCGTCTTCAAGGATTTCTCGTGCACGATCCCCTCGGGCCGCAATGTGGCGCTTATTGGACGAAACGGCGCGGGAAAATCGACGCTCATGCGGATGCTCTGCGGGCAAGATGTGCCTGATGCCGGACAGATAATTTCTGACAAGACAATATCCTGGCCTGTTGGACTTTCAGGCGGATTTCAGGGGTCATTGACGGGCCGCGAAAATGTAAAGTTTGTATGCAGAGTGCAGGGCGCGCCTCCAGACCGGATGCGAGAGATGGTTCGCGAGGTCGAGGCGTTTGCGGATATTGGCGACTACTTCGATATGCCAGTGAAAACATACTCTTCCGGCATGCGGGGTAGAGTCGCATTCGGTTTGAGTCTGGTCTTTGACTTTGACTATTACCTTGTCGACGAAGCAATTTCCGTGGGCGATGCGCATTTCAGGGAAAAGGCGGCAAGAGCACTACGCGACAGGGTCGGTGTGTCCAACCTGATCCTGGTCACGCACGGGATGGGACAGGTTCGCACTATGTGTGACTACGTCATATATCTGAAAGATGGCAAGGCGATTCCATTTGAAGATGTCGAAAAGGGAATAGCCGCTTATCAGCAAGGCGAGTAGTCGTCTCACTGGCACGAGCTTGAAGAGTCGGATCGGTTTTAGTCAACGGTTGATTTGGCCGGGTCGCCGCTGAATCCAGCGTAATGGAATATAAAATGAACATTCTGTTTTACCTTGAGCCCGCAATCGAGATGAACAATCCGCTGTTCAGATTCGCGACTCTCCGGAATTCAATCCTCCCGCAGGTGAAATCGCTGTGCGCGGAGAACAATGTCGTGGTGTTGATGAGCGACAGTGTGGCGGATAAGGCGGTGGAAGAGGGGCTGGCTCGTTCTCTGCCGACGCTCGCGGTTATCGATTGTCTAAGTTGGACAAACGGCGAGAATAGTCTTGCCCGTTCTTTGCGGCATCAACGCCGCCAGTTTCGAGACGGCGAAACAGATAGATTGGGAGGGATTGTCAGGGCATCGTTGCCTGACGGATTTGAACCCGATGTGGTGATCGTGTGGGAAAGCCCTGCGTATTATCTGGAATCGGTATTTCCGACTGCTAGCGTGCTCTATCAAATGCCCGGCTTCTTTTCACGGCCGCCATTCGCGTCGCTGGTGTCCATCGGCAGGGGCATGATGGTGCAGGATGCGCCGGCGGTCGTTGGCGGCTTCGACGTGATACAAGCCGAGCTTGCCGCGCTTGCCGCGCTGCGCTTGAAAGAGCGCAGCTTTATCGAGGCGGTCTCGCCAGCGCGAGGGCTTATTCGTTCCGCGCGTCGACAATTCGGCCGTATTTTGCTTCTGCCATTGCAGATTGACGGCTACTTCATGATTGATAGCTTGCTGGCCGAAGGGCAGACACAGTTTGATGTCATTCTCTCTTTGATGGAGTCCATTCCCGCGGATTGTGGGCTGCTTGTCACCAATTATCGTTCGAAAGATACGACGAGCAGTGTCTTGAATGATGGAAACCTGTGGACGCTCAGATCGCGTTATCCAAACTTCCTTTATTTCAAGGAAATGGATGCCATGCCGTGGGTATCGCAATTCCTGCTGCCCGAGGTGGATGGTGTCGTAACCGTGTCATCGTCGGTGGGCTTTCAGGCGGCATTCTGGAAAAAGCCGTTGTATTCGTTAGGCGCCAGCCACTTGACGCCTTTCAATACCGCGGCATCCATGGTGGAACTCGCCAGCCAAGCGCTTGCAAAGACTGAGTTCGAGCGCGACGATAAAATCATCGGACTGATCCAGCAGCAGCATCCGACCGTGGATTTTCTTGCTGGTCCAGAATATTCAGCCTGGTTGCGGGAAGTTCATAGAACGAAATCCTTCCTGCCTTGGACCGCATCCTTGGTTGGGGAAACCTTGGCAGCCGGACGTCGCGAGAGCAGCCTCCTGCGGGAACTGAACTTTGCGCAAGCCATGCAAAAAGAGTCATCCAGCCTGCACTGTCGGGAATTGGCGGAGCAGATTCGTCGATATGACACGGTTTCTTTCGACATATTCGATACCTTGTTGTACCGACCGTTCCGTCATCCAGCCGATCTGTTCGACTTCATGGCTGACCAAGTTGCCGTGATTACCGGAAGCGCCGCGATCTCCTTCCGTGAAGAACGGCAGCAGGCGGAACGAGCCGCGTTCATGCGCGCGGTAGAGGCGGGTCGTGGTGAAATCTTGTTGGATGAAATCTACTCGGAATTGGCAAGTCGCCTCAAGCTCGCTCCAGAAGTCGCTGATGCGATAAAGGCTGTAGAGATGCAGATGGAGCTGGATTTGCTGTATCCCCGCGCATCCGGGTTTCTGGCGTTCCAAGAGGCGAGAAATCTGGGGAAGCAGATACTGTTGATTTCTGACATGTATCTGCCCCATGATTTTATCGAAAGAGTGCTAAGCAAGACAGGTTATGAGGGGTATCACAAGCTGTATGTGTCGTCGACCTACGGCGTGAAAAAGCATAGCGGAAAGCTCTTTGACGTCGTGCTCCGAGATATTGGCATTCAGCCATCAGCGCTGTTGCATGTGGGGGACAACGTCGCCGCGGACGTGCAGAAGGCCAAAGATAGAGGGATCAAGCCATTTCATTTACCGAAGGCGAACGAGGTATTCAGCGCCATCGACGCTTTTTCCATTCCCTGGCGACGTGACGCTGAGCGGCATGACCTTAGTTGGTCCATGTTGCTGGCCGTCATTGGCAATGCCTACAGCAACAACCCCTATCTTCCGCATCGAAAGGGCACCTTGTTCGGCGGAGATCCCATCAAGCTTGGATACTACGGTTTTGGTCCGCTACTGCTGGGCTATGCGAAGTTCGTCGTCGAGTCCGCGATAAGGGATGGTGTTGATCGCCTTTACTTTCTTGCGCGCGATGGGAAGATCATGAAGGAGGCTTACGATGCGATAAAAGCGTTCTATCCTTCGGCTCCCCAGTCACAATACCTGTTGTGCTCCCGGCGCTCGGTGAACGTTGCAAAGCTGCGCGAAGCCTCCGACGTAATGGACTTGCTGAGTGTGGACTTTGCTCATCGAACATCCCTCGGCCATTTGCTGGTTCACCGATTCGGTGTGAACCAAGGAGATATTGACGAGTCCATTCTTGAATCCCACGGCCTGAGCTGGAGTACCGCGCTTACCAAGGATCATCTACCGGTACTGAGAAAGCTGTTCTCGGATGTAATGGCTGTGATCCTTGCTGCCGCGGAAGAAGAGCGCGCGAATTACCTCGAGTATCTGGAAGCGTCAGCCATTTATGCCGAAGGAAATGTGGCTGTTGTTGATATAGGCTATGCGGGCACGATGCAGGAGTCCCTATACAAATTAGCCGAACAGAAGAAGAAAATTGGTGGTTATTATTTGATCACATTTCGAGCGGCGCAAAAGCGCTTGACGCAAAACGGATTGGCAGCGAAGGGATACCTGGCGGACTTCGTTGATCGGCATGATACCTATCACCCGTTTTGCAGGCATGTGCCGTTGTACGAGACCTTATTCAGTTCAGCCGATACGTCGTTTGTTCGAATGGCGCGCCACTGGAGTGGAAGCCTGCGGCCGGTTCATATGCCTCAAGCGGAGCAGGAGCAGACACGTGAACGTGTGGTTCGTCAGATTCACGAAGGGGCGCTCGAACTGGTATCCACGGCGTCAAGAACGTTTGGCAATTGGATGGTGTCATTGGACATCGAGCCCAACAAGACATTGCGGGTACTGGACCGGTACTTTGAAAATCCGCATCCACGCGATGCCAGGATTTTGTCTGGGGTGGTTTTTGAAGATGCTTATGGCGGTAAATCAATGAAAACAATTTTGCCTGCCCCCGATAGGCTCCGTGATGAATGTGTCTGGCTGCGAGGCCGCGAAGCGATGATCCGCGCCGAAACCTGCACGGAAGAAAAGAAGCTGCCTTCGGGGAGGCGGCGCGCGGCGCGACGAGATCCGGGAAATCTGGGCCGGGTAATTCATTGGTACTTGCTCAAGACGCTCGATGATCGAAAAAAGCGCAAGCTCTTGAGGGATCCGGGACTTTTCTTCTACGACGCCAAGAACCCATTCACACGAAAAGTGATTGGCGGGATTTATTTGAAGAGCATCCGCGAAACCTGAAAAGAAGCCGCGGCTTTTCCGTCGATGCTCAATCGTGGCAGGCTGTTCGCGACGGCCAGGCGAATCCCATCACTGGAATAGAAGCCGCCATTGACTTGAGTGCGCGCGATGACTACGTTTCGGAAACTCTTGTACAGGTGCGGGTCTGGCTTTTTGCTTTCGGTCCAGAACAGGTCTAGCCCTTTTTGAAAGGTCAGTCCGGGAAGGTTGTACAGGGCATCGCCTAAGGCAATGGTTGGCTTGCCGTGAATTAACGCGGATCCGCCTACGGTACTGTTTACCGTCACGACCCCGGCGGTCGCTGCCAATAGCGCTGGCAAGTTGCCGCTTTCAAGGTAGAACACGCGGTCGATCAAGCCCAGTTCACGAGACCAGCGGTTAAGCAGGGAACGGTAGTTCACCAACCCCGGGTCCAGGGGGTGGACCTTGGCAACAAAACGGCAATTTCCTGGTGCGAACCGGGCAAAGGACGTCAACGTACTCTGCAATGCTGCCGCCATGCTTTCAAACGGCGAGTGATGAATTATTTGCGCATCATTCGCGATTTGAAGAGGCATCAAGAAGTACGGATGAGAATTTGCTTCGGCGATCAGTTGCTGTTCGGTGCGTAACGAAAGCACCTCGCAGCGTTTTATCCGTATGCCTCGTCGGAGGTAACCCAGGTACTCCGTCAATGGTGAATAAGGAACATGGCTTTTCACGCCAGGATGAAGCAGCGGATTGATGCCCGCCCAAAAGTGATAGCCCACGTCATAAACCGCGCGCTTCCAGAAGGACGCCTTGAAAGACAAGCCATTGTCGACATGCGGAATGGCTTTGGCCTGCTCTCGGTACCAGTCAGGATCTTTCGGAAAGCGGGAATGGCCATTCACGCCGCCTTGTTCGAGCGTTATCCAGAACGGCCGGAAGTATCCCTCTTCAAAGACGTGTATGCGGATATCGTGGGCCTCGGCAAGATTGATAGCCGGGCGATGCACCGGCCGGCAGTCGCCGAATAGGACGATATCCGTGGTTCCGTGCCTCTCAAATTGCTTGGTATAAAACTCAGGCAACTGGCGCATCGGACCGCGATACGAGGTGGCGCCACCCCGCCTCCAGTACATCTGGTCGCCCACAGTGAAATTGACCTTGCGCACCTCATGCCCGAGGCCGCGCAAGGCATCCGCCAATCTCGGAAAAAAGGGCGAACATACGCCTTGCAAGAACAAGAAGCGCTGCTTCGGGTGAGGTCTGAGAAGGGCGGGGTGCATGCCTGTCACGGAAGAGCGTGGCCTCTAGTGGGGCGGTTCTGTGTGGTATTCAGCGTGTAATCAGAAAGCCCGCTTTCGCCCAAAGGCATAATTTGCGCAATTGCCGCTGCGGATAGGTCTTGCGTATTGAGGTCAGTCTGTTTTCGGCGAGAAGTTGGTCGCGCTTGCTGATGATTTGACGAATCGCCCCTTCGCCGGTCGTAAAGCCGTTCAATGTCCAATCCCAATAAATGGGGTAAAGCAGCATCGCGCCAGCGATCAGCTCATCCAACGTCAGTCTGCGTTCACGTCTGAAAATTGGCTCTCGGTCTTCAGTCAAGCCCCATCCCGCATAAAACGGATTGCCGTGGACGACGACATGCTTGCCGCGCAGCAACGCATCGAAGCCACTTAGCGATGTCATGGTGTGGAGTTCATCGGCGGCGTCGATGCAGCTTACGATCGACACATCGGTTTCAATGGCGTCGGCGTATTGCAAGGCGTCTTCGCGATGGATGCGGCCCGTTCGATTGCTGGCCATCACATCGGGGTGCGGCTTATAGACCATGAAAGCGTTGGGGCGTGCCTGCCTCGCGGCTTTGAGCAAGGACAGGTTGTCGCGAACGCTTTTGCAGCCATATCTGATAGAGGCGTCAGCTTCGACCTGCCCCGTCACCAGGACAATCTGCCTGCCGGAGCGGCGCCACGCTGGAGCTTGAACAGACTCAACGTTGTATTTCGTCAGGCTGTTGGACACGATCAATTCACGGATAACGCCGGCGCGATGGCGGTCTTCATCCGTGAAGGCGTGCTTGTTCAGGATGTCCTCAAGGTCGCTTGGCTTTCTGGCGTCGAAATACAGGCCCTGCGAGTCGAGAACCAGGGAGTGGGGCGGCACAAAGTCAGATCCCAATCCTACTGATCGGATGAATCCATCTTCCATGCGAACCAGTGAGGCGCCAGAGCGCTGGGCCAGCCCCGTCACGGCGTCGGAGGAATTCACGCCCCAAACGACCAAGCGATCGGCAGAGGCAGGAGCCAGCTTGGCCGCTGCCTTCGCATGTGGCACAAAATGCACGGGGTGGGTTGGATGGCCTAAAAAGGACTTCACGTTCTCCGCTTTCCAACGCCGAAAGCCGATGGCGATGGTTCTGCCGGAAATTCCTTGATGGGCTCGGCGCTGAAGAGCGAGCCAGTCGATGACATCGAAAATCGTACCGCGCTCGTAGGTTTGGGGGTTGAGATATCGCGTGTAGTGAAGATAGGCCGCTGAAAACAGTTCATCGACCGACCTTGCTCGCTGGCGTCGCGCGCATACGATACGGTCGTCGGTACACCCCCAGCCGGCGTACCACGGCACCCCAAAGCACACGACCGGCACGCCGTGGAGCAGGGCTTCGAAGCCCATGTGCGACGTCACGACATACACGCGGTCCATATGGCGCAGAATACTGGTCGGGTTCGCCGGCTCGCGAAGCATGACCGTGCGGGCGTCGTGAGCAACGTTGGACAGATACCCGCGCTTGGTGCCCCGGCTGACCTCTGGATGCGTTTTGATGTAGAGCGTCGCGTCGGGATTTTCCCGCCGAGCAGCGGCCAGCATCTTGGAGAAGGATTCCGTGCTGGCCAATCCATACTTCACGCTCGCATCGCCGATGGTCTGATCCACGATCAATACTCGCGGGCCGTCACGCAAGAAGGATGCGGCGCTCAGGTCCGGCGCCAGGTTGTATTTGCTCAGGCCTTCCTCCGCGATGCGCTGGCGTGCTCGCCCATAAGAGGCGCCCACTCCTGAAAGCAAATCCTTGCTGGATGCTAAAAGCGTTTCCAGTGCAGAGGGTTGCCCAGCGGCGTAGTAAATGCCTTGCTTGTCGACCACGAGGGAGAGCGGGGGGTAATCTCGTCCCGTTCCGTAAGATCTCAGGAAGCCGTCTTCCAGTCCGATGAACGCAAGCCCGTGCTTTTTCGCTAGGGCGCGAGGCCGGGTTGTGGACGGCCGGAACCCCCATCCCACAATCGCCCGCAGCGACTTCTTTGCGATTTGACTGGCTGATCCCACCTGCGCAACGGGCTCGCCCAGCAAGGCGTGCAGCCCGGGGAGTTGCGCAATGGGGCGGGAGAAGGTTCCGAGTGTCATCTTGTCTGGCAACGTCGCTTACTGACCGGATTCAGCTTGGTCGAGGTCGAATATCTGCAAGACGCCAGCGACCTGCTCGTCGTCGTCAACAACGATGAGTTCCTTGATCTTCTCCTCGCGCATCAATTCCTCGGCTACGACGAGGCGCTCCGATTGCTTGATCGTCTTGGGCGTCTTCGTCATGATGTCTGCCGCAGTAAAGGCGGAACTTGCGCTCTCGTTTTCAAAGGCGCGGCGAATATCCCCGTCAGTAATGACGCCACACAGCTTGCCGCGATCCATCACGATGGCCAGCCCCAAGCGGCCGCGCGTAATAACCTGAATGACTTCGCGAAAGCGCGAGTCATGGGCGCAGAACGGCAGTGCGCGCGAATGCATCACGTCCGAGATGCGCGTGAGCAGCTTGCGGCCCAAGCTGCCACCGGGGTGGAACCGGGCGAAGTCTTCAGGTTGGAATCCGCGCGCGGTGGACAGCACCACCGCCAAGGCATCGCCCATTGCGATGGTGGCGGTGGTGGAACTGGTGGGCGCCAGATTGTTGTTGCATGCCTCGTGCGGCGCCGAGATGTCGAGCGTGACGTCGGCATTGCGTGCCAACGTCGAGGTGGTCTTGCCCGTCATGGCAATAACGAGGTTCTTTTGATACTGCAGAAAGGGCAGAAGGCGGATAAGTTCTTCCGTTTCGCCGCTATTGGAAATCATGAGCGCCACATCGATAGGCCGGATCATTCCCAGGTCCCCGTGAAAGGCCTCGCCGGGATGCACGGAGAATGACGGCGTGCCCGTCGACGCCAGGGTGGCGGCTATCTTCTTTCCAACGATGCCGGACTTCCCCATGCCAACGACAACGACGCGACCTTGCGTATTGAGGATGGTGTCGATTGCTTTCTCGAAATCGCCATTCAAGCGATTGCTCATTTGTTGGAGCGCTTCGATCTCAGTGGCGATCACGCCTCGCGCCTTGTCAAGATAGTCCATGGCCTAGTTGTTCCAGTTCCATTAAAAACCCCTATCTGTTGCTCAAGAGCCAGGCGGTGGCAGGCATCACGCCGATTCGCCCAGAATCTTCACCGTGGTTCCGATTTGCTCTTCCGTATGCATGCAAGAAATAAAGAACCTCAATCTGGCTGACTTCTCGGGCACGGCGGGGTACAGAATCGGCTGCACGTTGATACCTTGCTTGAACAATGCCGCTGACACCCGAGTCGCTTTCAACGAGCCGCCCATGATCGCGGGCACGACTGCAAGGCCGGCGCTCGTACCCGTATCAATTCCAGCCGCCTTTGCCTGCTCTAGAAAGAACCTTCCCCTGGCCTGTAGCGCCCTCACTCTTTCGGGCAGCTCTTTCATCCGCCGCAAGGCCGCTAGCGACGCCGCCGCGACGCTTGGCGGCATGCCCACGCTGTACAAAAAGCCCGGCGCAAGAAACTTCAAGTGGTCAATCAACGCAGTTTCCCCCGCGATATATCCGCCGCAGCCCGCCAGCGTCTTGCTTAGCGTGCCCATCCAGATATCCACGTCTTTTCCATCCACGCCAAAGTGCTCACGAATGCCATAGCCCCGCGCACCCATCACGCCCAGCGAGTGCGCTTCATCGACCATCAAGAAGGCACGGTGCCTCTGTTTGATTTCAATGAAGTGCGGCAAATTCGGGAAGTCGCCGTCCATGCTGTAGATACCTTCCAGCACGATCAGGACGCGCTCGAACTGGCTGCGTAGTTCGTTCAGGCTGGCGTCCAGGGCTTCCCAGTCGTTGTGGGGGAAGGGCAGGCGGCGGGCGCCCGATAGCTGGATGCCTTGCAGCACGCTGTTGTGGATCAGTTCGTCGTGCAACACCAAGTCGCGCGGACCGAACAGGTAGCCGATCGTCGACACATTGGTGGCGTGGCCGCTGACGAATGAGATGGCGTCGTCCACGCCGTACAGCGCCGCAATCTCCTTTTCCAGCTCGCGGTGCACGGGGCGCTCTCCCGATACCAGGCGGCTTGCGGATACCGACGTGCCGTACAGATCGATCGCGGTTTTGGCCGCCGCTGTCACGATCGGGTCTCCGGACAGGTTCAGATAGTTGTAGCTGGCGTAGTTAACGTACTCGAGGCCACTGATCTTGGTTTGGGCTCCCGCGGTGCCTTCATGCAGCTTGAAGAAGGGATTTTTGATACCAAGCCTTAGCGCGCCGTCGTTGATAATGCGCAGTTGCTGATAGCTTGGGTGCAAATGGAAGCGGTAGTGCTGCTCGGGAATTTCAGCCTGTTTCTCCGCGGGTCGCATGGGCGCCCGGCCCGTGTGTGCGGCCGCCAGGCGCAGCTTGCGCTCCAGCGCTTGCTGGATGAGTTTGTCCTTGAGGCCGGCGGCAAGTCCAGGGAGTTTTTTCATGGTGCTCAATTCAGGCTGGCCTACTGGATCATGCGTTGCATGGGAAAACTGCCGTTCATCTTGATTTCGTCGACGAAGTCGGACACGGCGCTGGAGCCGACTTCGGCGGCGTGGCTGGCAACCACCTGCTGCACGCTGGCCGCCACGGCATCGCCCAGGGCGTCGCTGTGCTCGTCGCGCAGCCGCAGCACCAGGCGCTCGGCCAGCTTGGCGGGTGTGGGGCTTTCGTTGAGCGCCATCACGGGCAGGCGGACGCCAAAGCGGTTCTCCAGGGCCACGACCAGTTCAACGCCCATCAATGAGTCCAGGCCCATGTCGTAGACGGACCGGGTGGCTTCGATCTTGTCGGGTGACACGCGCAGGATTTCCCCGATTTCTGTCTTGAGCATGTCGGTGAAGCGTTCGTGCAGCGTGGCGTCGTCCAGGGTGGCGAGCATGTGCGCGATGTCGTCGGCGCCGCTGTCGTCGTCACCGGCATCGCCGGCGCGCCGGGCAATGTCCGAGAACTTGGGCAGGCCGGCGGTGGGCAGGAAGCGGCTGAGCGCGCGCCAGTCCAGGTCCAGCACGCCCAGGCCGGACACGTCGGCCACCAGCATGTCTTCCAGCGCATCCAGGGCGACTTGGGACGCCAGCGCGCCGCCGCCCATGCGGCCTTGCAGGGCGTCCTTGATCTTCTGGTTGCGGGCCAGGAAGCCGACGTCGTCGATGGCGCCCCAGCGTACGCAGGTGGCCGGCAGCCCTTCGGCACGGCGCTGCGCGGCCAGGCGTTCCAGCCAGGTGTTGGCGGCGACGTAGTTGCTTTGTCCGGGGTTGCCGAACAAGGTGGTGGCCGACGAATAGAGGATGAACAGGTCCAAGGGCCGCGTGCGCGTCAGGTCGTGCAGGTGTTGTGCGCCCAGCACCTTGGCGGCAAGCGTGCGTTCAATTTGCTCGGGCGTGGCGCTGCGGGCCAGGCCGTCATCGATGACGACGGCTGCGTGGACGATGCCTTTCAGGGGCGGCAGCGTGGTGGCGGTTGCGTCAAGCAGGCGGGCCAGGGCATTGCGGTCGGTGACGTCGCAGGCGGCCGCATGCACGCGCACGCCTTGGGCCTGGAAGGCGGCGATCGCGGCTTGCGCGGCGTCGGTGGTGGGGCCGCCGCGGCTGATCAGGATCAGGTTGCGGGCGCCCTTGTCGGCAAGCCATTGCGCGGTGCGCAGGCCAAAGCCACCCAAGCCGCCGGTGACCAGGTAGGTGGCGTCGGCGGGCAGCGTGAGGCCGGCACGATGCGGGGCAGCGGGCGTGTGGATGCCGCTGATGCCATGGCGATACGTGATGACGATCTTGCCGATCTGGCGCGCCTGCTGCATGTAGCGGAAGGCGTCGACGATGTCGTTGGCGTCAAACACGGAATAGGGCAGCGGATGCAGGGCGCCTTGGCGGAACAAGGCCATCAACTGCGCGAACAGCCGTTGCGTCAGGTCGGGGCGCTCGTTCATCAGTTGATCGGCATCGATGCCGAAGTAGCTGATGTTGTTGCGGAACGGTCGCAGGCCGATGCGGGTGTTCTCGTAGAAGTCGCGCTTGCCCAGTTCCAGGAAGCGGCCAAAGGGCTTGAGCACCCGCAGGTTGCGGTTGATGGCTTCGCCCGCCAACGAGTTCAGCACCACGTCGACCCCGCCGCCATCAGTGTCAGCCAGAATTTCATCGGCGTAGGACAAGGACCGCGAATCATAGATGTGACGCACGCCCAGCAGGCGCAGCAGGTCGCGCTTTTCGTCAGAGCCGGCGGTGGCGTAGATTTCCGCGCCCAGCCATTGGGCGAATTGGATGGCGGCAATGCCCACGCCACCGGCCGCGCCGTGGATCAGGATCTTTTCACCTTCTTCCAGGCGCGCCAGGTGGTGCAGCGCGTAGTAGACGGTGAAGAAGGTGCTGGGGATGGTGGCGGCGGCCTCAAACGAGAAGCCGTCCGGAATGTGCGAGATGGCGCTGGGCTTGGTCAGCACGCGGTCGCCAAAGCTGGCGGGGCCAAAGCCCACGACGGCGTCACCGACGGCATAGCCGGCCACTTCCGAACCCACGCGGATGACGGTGCCCGAGAACTCCAGGCCAAGCGTGGGGCCGGCAAAGCCGTTCTCGACGGCTTCGTCGGACAGCAAGCCCAGCGCGTACATGACGTCGCGGAAGTTCAGGCCGGTGGCTACGATGCGGACTTCAAGCTCATCGTGGCTCGGAGCCGGGGCGGCGCGGGATTCCCAGCGCAGGTTGCGTAACTGGCCGGGGAATTCAAAGCCCAGGCGCACGGCTTGGGACTCGTTTGAGCCACCCATGGCCATCTTCGGGTACTGGGCGTGACGCAGGCGAGGTGCGTAGCGCGCGCCCGCGCCATCAAGAATGATCTCGTCCTCGTCGTACTGCGCATTGAATTCGCGTGCCAATGCGTCCACCAGATGCGCCGACTGCGCCAGCGGGATGTCCACCATGCGGATGCGAAAGCTTGACGCTTCGTTAGCCAGTGTGCGGCCGTAGCCCCACAGCGACGCATCGTTCAGCGCGTGCATGCCGACCGGTCGGTGGGATGTTCCGTGTGGATCTTGTGCGGCGTTGGCGGTGATCAACCACAGGGTTGCGCGGATTTGAGTACGTTCGCAGGCCTGGATGACGGCGGCCGCCATGGCGCAGCGGTAAGTCTGCTTGGCCAGCAGTTCCTGAGGGGTGTCTTGGGTGTCGGCCCAGGCCAGGCCATCCAGATGTACGACGTGATGGGTGGGGCCGAGGGTGCCGTGGCGCAGCAATTCGTCCAGGGCGTGGGGGGCCACGCCGGCGACTATCCGAACGTGATGGCCCGCGGCGGTCAGCGCCGCATGCAGCGAATTCGCCAGACCATTCGGCTCGCCGCCCGCCAGGATGAGCCAGTCGGCGGGTTCAATGGCGACGTTGGCGACGGCATTCGTACTGCCGGCATCCTCCAGGCGTGCCGTCAGCAGGTAGGCGCCCGTCGCGATGGATGGCGAGAATGCCAGAGGGCTGTCGCAACGCAGGCCCAGCGATTGCAATTCGTCGAGCCAGAATCCGGCGGGCTGTTGCGTGGACAATTGTTGGCCGTTGTCGCTGGCTTGCCACCAGCTTCGGCGTCCACCGAAGACGAAATCGCCCCAGGCGGCGGGGTGCGCGCCACACAGTATCAGCACGCCGTCGGGCCGCAGGCTGGACCGCGCATGGCGCAACGCGGCGCGGGCGGCCTCGAGCGTGTCGAATTCGCAGTGGAAGATGGCCAGGTTGTAGCAGGGGGTGGCCGTGACGCCATCTTGCCCGATACGTTCGGTTTGCGCGTTGGGATGGCGACCGGCGTGTTTGCGGAGGACCTGATCCAGCACCTCGGCATGGTCCGAGGCGTAGCAGTAGTCGGCAACGTCGAAGTCCAACGCGCCGCAGATGCTGGAAGAGAACAGAGGTGCTGCCTGGCCGACTTCGATGATGGCCAGGCGTTGGCCGGCCATGCGCTTGGCTTGCGCATGTTCCACGGCCCGGCGCAGAGCGGCGCCCAGGTGCTGGACACCGGCCGCGCCCATGGCGGTGCGGGTGATGGCGGCGGGCGTGCTCGCAACGGGGCAGACCTCTTCCAGCGCAACGTCGCCACGCAGCAGGGCAGTCAGGTGCAAGCCGACACGGCCAATGGCATGGACGATCTGCGTGTAGTCGGGATAGTCACGCAGCAGCGTGTTCCAGATATCCAGGGGACTGCCCACATTGTCGTTTTGCGCGGGCATGAGTACGCCGGTGGCGTTGGCCCTGGCGTATCCAGCGGAGGTCAGTCGGTTGATCGCATGGGCCAGCAACGGTGCGGCGTTCGGCGCACGACGGCGCAGTTCGGTGATCAAGGTTTGCGGCAGCAACCGGCCGTCGGGTGCAATCTGGCGCAGCGCGTCCAGCGCAAAGCCATCACACAGACTGTCCAGCAGCGGGTCCACTTCCAGGACGTAACGGCCATGTGCGTCCTCGTCCGCGCAGGCGGCGATGGCGTCGGTCAAGGCGGTATGCAGCCAAGCGTGGTCAAACGGATTGGGGCCCGCCGGGGCAAGGGGACGCGGTATGGCGACGGTATCCAGAAAAGAGAGGCTGGCGGCGGCAGGCTTGCCCAGGCGGATGCTGCGAAAGCGGGCTTGCTCAACGGCGGCGATCTGTTCGCCGGCCGCGTTGTAGAGTTCAAAACTGGCGGTCAGCGAATGCGGCGCCCGACGCTCCAGGCGAACGCGAGCCGCGGCGGGTTGGCCCGCATTGGCGCGCAACGTCAGACGGCCAATCTTGGCGGGGACGAAAGCAATGCCTAATCCCATGGCGGGGTCGTCGCGCAGCAACTGGATAATGAGCTGGAAGCTGCAATCAAGCAGGGCCGGATGCAGATGCGTGACGCTTAGCTCAGCAGACAGGCAGGCGTCGGGTTTCAATACGGCCAGAACGCAGTTGCCGGGTTCAATCCAGCCATGCGAAACGGCGCGGTAGGCGGGGCCGTAGTCCAGGCCAATCGAACGTGTCAATGCCTCATGCATCGGCGCGGTGAAGTCCGGCGCGCTGCTGGGGAGAATCAACGTGGCTTGTGTAAGGCGGGCAGCACCCGCCTCACACAACAGTCGTCCGCTGGCGTGCTTGACCCAGGGCGCGGCGCTGTTGGCTTCTTTGGCGGTGATGCGGAAGCGGCCATCCGCCTCGTCCAGCAACAGGCGAGTCAGCTTGCTGGGCGATGCGTTGAGCAGCAGCGGGGCGTGGATCTCCAAGTCTTCAATTTCGGCGTGGTCGCCGGCCTGCCATTGCAAGGCCGCGGCCAGCGCAATTTCGGCAAACCCGGTGCCGGGAAACACGATGGCGCCACCTACCACATGGTCGGCCAACAGCGGGTGGGATTGGGTGTCGATCTGGTTCTGCCAGGAGTGCTCATGCTGTGGCATGGCGTAGCCCAGCAGCGGATGCGTCACACGGCGCGCCAGCAGCCCCAGCGATTCCTCCGTGGTAGGGTGCCAGTGGCGTTCGCGCTGCCACGGGTAGGTGGGTAAATCGACACTTGGCCCTTCCCATGGGAAGAGCGACGGAAAATCGATCTGCCCGCCACTGGCGATGACCAGACCAGCGGCCATCCAGATCTTTTCGGCATCGTCAGCGCCGCGGGTGGCCGTGTTGAGCACGCGGCCTTGCATGCCCGCTGTCTTGAGGGTGTCGTTCAGGTAGGCGCGCAACAGAGGGTGCGGGCCGACCTCGATGAAAATGTTGTTGTCGTCCGCGACAAGCCGCTTGGCCGCTTGTTCGAAACGCACGGGTTCGCGCACGTTGCGCCACCAGTAATCGGCAGTCAATGCCGCGCCATCAATGACCGCGCCGGTAACGGTGGAATAGAACGGCACTTCGCTGGTGCAAGGCCGGATGCGCGCCAGCGCGCTGCGGACATCGGCCTCGATGCGGTCCATGGCGGGGCTATGGAAGCCATAGTCCAGATCAAGCCGGCGGAAGGATATGGCTTGTTCGGCCAATACCGCTTCAAGGATGCCCAGCGACGCCGACGTACCGGCTACCGTGGCGCCGCGGTGGCTGTTGTAGGCCGCGACGCAGACGGAATCGTTCAGATGATGCAGGGCGATCAAGGCCTGCGCTTCTTCACCGCCGAGGCCAACCGCCGTCATGTTGCCCAGGCCTTTGGTCTGGCCTTGGAGTCGGCTACGCTGAAAAATAAGGCATACGGCATCGGCCAGATTCATCGCCCCGCACGCCCACGCGGCGGCCACTTCGCCAACGCTGTGGCCGATCACTGCCCTGGGAACCACGCCGCGGTGCGCCAACATGCGGGTGATGCCCACCTGCAAGGCAAACAGCGCGGGCTGCGCGATCTCGGTTCGCTGGTAGCGGTCGTCGCCGTTTTCTCCGGCCAGTTCTTTGTGCAACGAAAAGTCGGCGTACTGCGAGAACAGCGCATCGACTTCGTCTATCGCCGCGGCGAAGACGGGGTCGGACAACAGGCGGCGGCCCATGTTGGCCCACTGTGATCCGTTGCCCGAATAGACCATCACCGGACCGCGGCCATTTTCGAGTGCCGTGCCGGTAACCACCTCGTGCCTGGATTCAGGGTTATCGGCAAATTGCTGGAGCAGGTCGGCCACGGCGTGGCATTGTGTGCCGAATACCACGGCGCGTTCACCATGCCAGTCGCGGCGAATGGCTGCCTGATAGGCAGCGTCATAAAGAAACCTGGTTGGTTGGTGGCGCAGCACATCGGCCATTTGTCGGGCGGCAGCCTTCAACGCTTGCGCAGACTTGGCCGAGATCACTATGGGAATCGCCGCGGTCTTGGCCATTTTGCGTTCGGTGGCCGGGTCTCGCAGCGGGGGGCTTTCAAGAATGACGTGGGCGTTTGCTCCGCCAAAACCGAACGAGTTCACGCCGACAACGAGCTTGCCCGCAGGGCGCAGCTTTCGATTCTGCGTGACCACGTCCAGATTCCATTCGCGGACATCGATCTTGGGATTCAGCCGTTGGATACCGATGGTGGCCGGCACGACCCGGTGGCGCAGCACATACAGTGCTTTGACCAGCCCGGCAACGCCGGAAGCGGCTTCAAGATGGCCCAAGTTGCTTTTGACGGACCCGATGGGCAGGGGCGCGTCTTTCCCGCGCAACTGGGCCAAGGCTGCGCCAATGGCGCGCGTTTCGATAGGGTCGCCAACGGCGGTGCCTGTGCCGTGGGCCTCAAGGTAGTCAATGTCGGAAGGCGGGATGCCGGCCTGTTGGTAGGCCTGGCGCATCAGGTTGGCTTGCGCATCGGCGCTGGGTACGGTCAGGCCCGACTTGCGGCCATCCGTGTTGACGGCGGAGCCGGCCACAACCGCCAGAATGTTGTCGCCGTCCGCGAGCGCCTGGTCGTAGTCCTTAAGCAGGAAAACGCCGCCGCCTTCGGACCGGACATACCCATCGCCCGCTGCGTCGAACACATTGCACCGGCCGTGCGGCGATAGCATGGCGGCTTTGGAAAACGTGACGAAACCGTAGGGGTGCAGGTGCAGGCTGACGCCGCCCGCCAGCGCCTGGCTGCATTCGCCAGACACGATGGCGCGGCAAGCTTGGTGAAATGCCACGAGCGATGACGAACATGCGGTGTCCATGGCGATGCTGGGGCCGCGCAGGTCGAAGAAATAAGACAGGCGGTTGGCGGCGATGCTTGCGGTGTTGCCGGTGGCCATCGAAGCGTCAATGGCATTTGCGTCGTCAGCCAGGCGGTAGGCGTAATCGGAGCTGGCGATACCGATATAGACACCGCAGTTTGAACCGCGCAGGGACGAGGGGCGAACCCCGGCTTGCTCCATGGCTTCCCAGCTCATTTCCAGCAACAGGCGCTGCTGCGGGTCCATGAATGCGGCCTCACGTGGCGAGATGCCGAAAAAATCGGCGTCGAATCCGGACACATCACCGATGGAGCCGGCCGCAAAGGTGTAGGACGAGCCGGGATGGTCTTTGGCGGGATGCAGATAGGCGTCCGGACACCAGCGGTCTTGGGCAACGTGGGTGATCAGGTCGCGGCCGTCCAGCAACGCCGACCAAAAACTGTCCGTGGTAGTGCTGGGGAAGCGGAACGAGAGTCCGATTACGGCAACGCGCTTAGCCATGCAATGTCCTTCTCCTGCGGCGGACTTCGACAGTTCGGTGCGGCCGTTCTTTGAATAAAGAAAATGCAGAAGGCCTTAGGAACAATTCGATTTCGGCTGAATGATATTAAGGAATTCCGCGTTCGGTATTGATGCCGGAATGTCTTCCGTAGCGGCAAATCGGGGGCGCGAGAGAGGGTTTAAATGGCTCATTTCGCCTTCCCCAACGCTACCGTGGCGCAAGCATATCAATCGCCTGTAACCTGTCTGGCGCAAGATTAATCAAGAAGCTTCGAATATCAACAATCCATAGGAAAGTTCGCTAAGTGTCTACATGGTTTGTAAATGTCGCGGTAAGAAGACGATAAAAGCCCCTAAATCACATATCCGAGATACGCGACTTAGGGGCTTCGATACCGTAGAAAGAAAGAAAAAACTAATTAAATCAGATTGCGTAATTCACGATATTCCACAGGCAGGAATAGGAGGGATTCGCCTGGCGGGGGTGGCAATTCGCCAACTGGCGCGTCGGCGCAAGGCGGCGAATATTTTTAGGCCTTCGGGCCAATCCGCCAAACCGCTTTCGGCATTGATGTGGCCAGCCCCGGAAAGGACCACGATGCGGCTGCCCCAGTCTTCGGCGAACCCGCGGGCGCGCTCCAGGGCGCAATAGGGGTCGTCGTCGCTGGCAACGACCACGCTCTGGAAGGGCAGCGGTTGGCGGGAAATGGGCGCGAAGCCACGCAAGCAAGCGGGTGCGTCGGGCCGTTCGACGTCGGCGGGCGCCACGAGCAGGGCGCCGGCCACTTTGGCGCGCAAGGGAACGGGCAGGCACGCGGTGATCAGGCAGCCCAGGCTATGGGCAACGATCAGCACCGGGCTGCGCGCCCGGTCGACTTCGCCCGCCAGCGTGGACACCCATTGCGCGGGCTCCGGATTTTCCCAGTCGTGTTGTTCGATGCGCATGGCATGAGGCAGCACGCTGGCCCAGCGCGATTGCCAGTGTTCGGGTCCGGAGTTTTTCCATCCGGGGACGATGATCGGTTGGAGTCTCATGGCGGCCATGATGCCGCGCGGCGTTAGTAACTCAAACGAATAAATCGTCTATTGCATATGCTTCGCGAGATATAACGCGACGCGCTCGGCGATGTGGCACCCGCAGCGCGTGGAAGCGCCGGAAGTCGGGCCGGATGGGCTCCAAAACCCCCGTTCTTTCGGTGTATGCTTGCCGTGCAAAAGCAACGTAGCGGGGCGTGACCATACGTACTTCCGGCGTCAGCCCCGTACGAAAACGAACGATTACAAGCAACTAGAGGAGTCCACTCATGAAGCCAACATTTCGTCTGACCCCGGTCATTGCGGCGCTTGGCGTTGCCGCCGGCCTGACGTTTGCCGCGGGAGCCCACGCGCAAACCATCAAGATCGGTGTGGTCGGCCCCACGACGGGCGCGGTTACCCAATATGGCGACATGGTCCGCGAAGGCGTGGACACCGCCATTGAACGCATCAATGCCGCGGGCGGCGTGAACGGCAAGAAGCTTGAAGCAGTGGTGATCGACGACGGCTGCGAGCCCAAGCAAGGCCCGGTCGCGGCGAACCGCGTCGTCAACAGCAAGATTGGTTTCGTGGTGGGCCACGTGTGCTCGGGCGCAACCATTGCCGCCGCCGACATCTACAACAACGAAGGCGTGGTGATGGTGACCCCGTCGGCTACGGCGCCCGCCGTCACGGACGGCAAGAACTACGAGTTCATCTTCCGCACGATCGGCCGCGACGACCAGCAAGGCCCCGCCGCCGCCCAGTTCATCCTGGAAAAGATCAAGCCGAAGAAGGCCGCCGTGCTGCACGACAAGCAGTCGTACGGCCAGGGCATCGCCACGGCGGTGAAGAATGACCTGGAAAAGGGCGGCGTGCCCGTCGCGATCTTCGAAGGCGTGAACGCCGGCGACAGCGACTACTCGGCCGTGATCACCAAGCTGAAGGCGCAAGGCGTCGACTTCGTCTACTACGGCGGCTACCACCCCGAAATGGGCCTGCTGCTGCGCCAGGCGGCCGAGCAGGGCGTGAAGGCGAAGTGGATGGGTCCGGAAGGCACGGGCAACCCCGATATCAACGCCATTGCCGGCGACGCCGTTGAAGGCATGTTGCTGACCTTGCCGGCTGACTTTACCCAGAACGCCGCCAACGCCGACATCGTTAAGGCCTTTGAAGCCAAGAAGCGCAACGCCAGCGGCGCCTTCCAGATGACGGCCTACGCGGCCACCCAGGTCATTGCGGACGGCATCAAGGGCGCGGGCAGCGATGACC
>RCUJ01000177.1_pt1 | contig 36583 bp, 27 predicted proteins | sample 2166321 | NCBI WGS metagenome assembly RCUJ01 (sample SAMN09932808, study PRJNA488358) | compost metagenome | feature: garden; material: soil; isolation source: compost soil in an enriched community after 118 h of incubation | place: Germany: Experimental Botanical Garden Goettingen | collected... | reverse complement strand
TCTTATTTTCTTTTTCCCTAATAAAACGATGTTTATCTTTTAAGACAAAAGTTGAAATTTTGTTAATTTATTATCAAATTAAGTAAAGTTCGTGTAAGAATTATAACTAAATTGGTAGTATGAGAACAAATTCTGATGTACTTATTATTGGAGGCGGTCTTGCAGGTCTTGCAGGCGCTTTACACTTATCCCAAAAAGGATTAAAGGTTGTTCTTATCGAAAAAAATAGGTACCCAAAACATAAAGTCTGCGGTGAATACATTTCAAATGAAATTCTACCCTATTTGCTATGGCTTGGAGTTGATGTTTCAAAACTGCATCCCACAAGCATTTCAAATTTTGAATTTACAGCTCAAAACGGTAAAACTGCAAAAACAAAACTTCCGTTGGGCGGTTTCGGAATCAGCCGTTATGAATTGGATCATTTTCTATTTCAAAAAGCAGCAGAAAACGGCTGTTCGATTATTACAGAAACAGTTACCAATATTTCTTTTGAAAACGACATTTTTACTATAACAACTTCCGAAGAAACGCTTTCTGCAAAAATAGTTCTGGGCGCTTATGGCAAAAGATCTAATATTGACCAAGTTTTGGAAAGAGATTTTATTTCTAAGAAATCACCATGGTTAGCCGTTAAAGGGCATTATTCTGGAAATTTTGATGAAAAACTTGTCGCTTTATACAATTTTCAAGGCGGTTATTGTGGAGTTTCAAAAGTCGAAAATGACGTTATAAATATTTGTTATTTAGCCGATTTTGAAACTTTCAAAAAATATAAAAACATTGAAGAGTATCAGAAATTGGTGCTTTATAAAAACAAAAAATTGAAAGCTATTTTTGAAAATAGCACTTCCCTATTTGAAAAACCTTTAACCATCAGCCAGATTTCATTTGATAAAAAAGAACCTGTAGAAAACCATATTTTAATGATTGGAGATACTGCCGGATTAATTCACCCAATGTGTGGCAATGGCATGGCAATGGCAATCCACAGCGCCAAAATTGCCTCAGAATTAGTATTAGATTTTTATTATGGAAAGATAGAATCAAGAAGCGAATTGGAGAAAAAGTATATTCAGGAATGGAAAAAGCATTTTAGCAGAAGATTATTCTTTGGAGGAATATTAGCCAAAGCGCTGACATACAAAAATTTTACACATGCAATGACAACTGTAGCCGCTTCAGTTCCGTCATTGCTTTCCCTTATTGTAAAACAAACACACGGCCGTCCCGTAACAGTTGAATAAATGAGTGTAAACACGAAATATAGAACCGAAGAAATTGAAATAATGGACGATTTTTCGCTTGAAGGCGAAGAACTTATTGGTGCTTTAGATCAAATTGCTTCTATTAATCAATTGCTTGGCGGAAATAAACTCACGCTTCACGGCATTAAAGAGCTTTTAAAAAAGGCTGACACTTCCAAAACGATTACCGTTGCAGACATAGGTTGCGGTAACGGAGATATGTTAAGAATGCTTGCTAAATATGGCAAAAAACAAAATCTAAATTTTAAATTGATTGGTATTGATGCAAATGCTTTTACGATTGATTATGCCCGAAAACTATCTAAAGATTTTTCAAACATTGAATATCTATGTATGGATATTTTTAGTGAAGAATTCAATCAGCTAAAATACGATATTGTCTTATGCACGCTTACACTGCATCATTTTACAAGCAATCAAATAGCCGATGTCATGAATACTTTAAACAAAAATGCCTCAATAGGCATTGTTGTAAATGATCTGCATAGAAGCAAATTGGCTTACCGATTATTCGAACTGATTGGTTTTGTTTTTAATCTCAACAATATGTCTCGAAACGACGGATTGATTTCGATTTTAAAAGGATTCAAAAAAAAGGAATTAGAGAGCTTGTCACAAAAATTAAACTTAAAAAACTATTCCATAAACTGGAAATGGGCATTTCGCTACCAGTGGATAATTACTAAAATATGAGTGTCAAAATAATCACAGCTGTTAAGCAGCTTCCGCAATATTCAAGAACAACAGAAGAAATACTTCCGCTTGTCGATGTATGGCTTGAAGGTCAGGAAGAACGTTTTGTCAAAAAAGTCAAAAAGATATTTGAAGGCGCTTCTGTAGATAAACGCTATTCTATCATGGAACCTTCGGAAGTTTTTACTGCCACATCATTTGAGGAAAAAAATGATATTTACAGCCGAGAAATGATCGTTCTAGGGCATCAGGTTCTAGAAAAAGCATTAGAAAAGACAGGCTGGAATCCGCAGAGTTTAGATTACATTATTACGGTAAGCTGCACTGGAATTATGATTCCTTCGCTTGACGCTTATCTGATTAATAAAATGAAATTACGTCAAGATATTGTTCGTCTTCCCGTTACCGAAATGGGTTGTGCAGCAGGAATTTCTGGAATTATTTATGCCAAGAATTTCCTTAAATCAAATCCTGGAAAACGTGCTGCAGTTATAGCGGTAGAATCTCCAACAGCGACTTTTCAGCTCGATGATTTCTCGATGCCAAATATTGTAAGCGCAGCTATTTTTGGTGATGGTGCTGCTTGCTGTTTATTATCATCAAAAGAAGAAGATTCCGGTCCCGAAATTATCGACGAACAGATGTATCATTTTTATGATGCCGAACATATGATGGGCTTTAAATTAACCAACGGCGGATTGCAAATGGTTCTCGATATTGAAGTTCCAGACACGATTGCTTCGCATTTTGGAGATATTATTCATCCTTTTTTAAAGCAGAATAATCTTGAAATTAAAGATATTGATCACATGATTTTTCATCCCGGCGGAAAAAAAATTGTGACAACTGTTGAATCGCTTTTTGCAGGATTGGAAAAGAATATTGATGATACAAAAGAAGTTCTGAGAGAATATGGCAACATGTCAAGCGCTACCGTTTTGTACGTTTTAGAAAATATAATGAACCGAAATCCGAAAAAAGGAGAAAAAGGTTTAATGCTGAGTTTTGGCCCAGGATTTTCGGCACAAAGAGTTTTATTGCAATGGTAATTTGAAAAGCTTATGAAATTAACTGATATTATAAAACAGCTTCCGTACAGCGAACCTTTTTTGTTTGTAGATGAATTACTTCACGCAGATGAAAACGGCGTAACAGGAACTTATACCTTCAAAGAAAATCTTGACTTTTACAAAGGTCATTTCAAAGACAATCCTGTTACTCCTGGCGTTATTTTAACCGAAACGATGGCTCAGATTGGAATGGTTTGCTTGGGAATATTTCTATTAGGAAATGAATTGGGAGAAAATACCGTAATCGCTTTTACTTCTGCCGATATGGAGTTTTTAAAGCCTGTTTATCCAAATGAAAAAGTAACGGTAACTTCTGAAAAATTATTTTTCCGTTTTGGAAAATTAAAATGTAACGCGGTAATGAAAAATGAAGCAGGACAAGAAGTTTGCAGAGGCGTTCTAGCAGGAATGATAACAAAAAGATTATGAAAAAACGAGTGGTCATAACAGGTCTTGGAGTCGCGGCACCAAACGGTGTTGGCATTTCTGCGTTTAGCCATGCACTCCAAAATAGCATTTCAGGAATTCGACATGATCCTCAATTGGAAGAATTGCAGTTTTCTTGTCAAATTGCGGGTCAGCCTCAGATATCTGAGGAATTGAAATTGCAATATTTTACAGAACTAGAACTTCGCGGATTTAATAGTACAGGAATCTTATACGGCGTTATTGCAGGATTAGAAGCTTGGCACAATGCAGGATTGCCATTAAACGAAAATCCAGATTGGGACAGCGGAGCTATTTTTGGAGCTGGCACTTCTGGAATTGACAAATTCCGCGAAAGCATTTATAAAATTGACGAACTGCAAACCCGAAAATTAGGAAGTACAGTTGTCGCACAAACCATGAATAGCGGTGTAAGCGCCTATCTTGGTGGTAAAATCGGATTGGGAAATCAGGTTACAACCAATTCTTCGGCATGTACAACGGGTACTGAAGCTATCTTAATGGCTTACGACCGTATACAATCTGGACAAGCAAAACGAATATTAGCTGGAAGCACATCTGACAGCGGCCCATATATTTGGGGAGGTTTTGATGCGCTTCGTGTCTGTTCATCCAAATTTAATGACAAACCCGAAGAAGGTTCAAGACCAATGAGCGCTTCGGCCGCAGGATTTGTTCCCGGAAGCGGTGCTGGTGCTTTTGTTATTGAAGATCTAGAAACGGCTTTAGAACGTGGAGCGGTAATTTATGCTGAAATATTGGGAGGAAATGTCAATTCTGGCGGACAAAGAGACGGCGGAACTATGACGGCTCCTAATAGCATAGCTGTTCAAAGATGCATTAAAACGGCCATCGAAAATGCAGGAATCAGCGCAAATGAAATTGATGCCATAAACGGGCATTTAACGGCTACGACAAAAGACAGTCTCGAAATTGAAAACTGGACAAAAGTATTGAATCGAAACGGTGCTGATTTTCCATATATTAATTCTCTAAAAAGCCTTACAGGTCATTGCTTAAGCGCTTCTGGCAGTGTCGAAAGCGTTGCTGCAATATTACAGCTTCATGAAGAATTTTTGTTTGGAAATATAAATTGTTCTGACCTTCATCCTGAAATCTCAGCATTAATTGATCCTTCAAAAGTGCTTTTAAAAACTATTAAATTCAACCCAAAAATAATTGCAAAAGCCAGTTTTGGTTTTGGCGATGTAAACGCATGTCTATTATTTAAAAAATTTGAAAACTAACATGGATAGAACCGAACTTATCAAGGAATTAAAAGTAATTATCAAGCCTTTTGCAACTAACACAGAAGCATTTGACAATCTAACAGAAGAAACCGATTTTATTAAAGATTTGAATATCAATTCGGCTAATCTAGTTGATATTGTATTGGATATTGAAGAAAACTTCGATATCGTAATCGACAATGCCGACATGGAACGCATGCTAGACGTAAAAACAGCAGTTGAAATTATCGAAACCAAACTTGCCGAAAAATGATTGGCAATGATATTATAGATCTTACACAGTCACGCATAGAAAGCCGCTGGCAGCGCAAAGGCTTTGTAGAAAAGCTTTTTACTGACAAAGAGCAGCGGTATATAAAAGACTATGAAAAACCTGAAACTATGGTCTGGCTTCTATGGAGCATGAAAGAAGCGGCTTATAAAATTTATCACCGTCAGACCAAAATACGAGAATTCAGCCCGAAAAAACTTTGTTGCTTTTTAGATTCTGTAAACTCTCATTTAATCTCGGGAAAAGTGATTTGCAATGAAAATGTGTATTATACTCAAAGTATATTTTCATTAGAAAACATTCATACAATTGCTGTAAATAATTTAGAGCATCTAAATAATGTAATTGAAGTTGAAGACGAAAAAATTATAAAAGACGAAAACGGAATTCCATATTTAAAAACTGGCAATATCCTTCAAGATATTTCAATCAGCCATCATGGAAGATTTGAAAAATGGGTCACTATCAGAAAATGATTTCTTATGCCCAATATGGTATTTTTGCTCCGCTTTTTTTTGCTTATTAACAGATTTAAAAAGGATCAATCACTCAGAAAATTCTTTATATTTGAATTGAAATATTCTACATTCTACTTTTTAGCAATCTAAAATCTATGAAGATACTTTTTACTAAATTGGTATTGCTTTTATTATTCATAACCTTATTCTCTTGTGAAAATAAGAAACCTAAACCAGCCATAAAACCTCCATATAAAGCTGGTGTAATTTTATCTTTTGATGATGCTTATGTCGACGAATGGTCTGAAGTAGATAAAGCTTTACGAAAGTATTCTTGGAAAGCCACTTTTAATGTCTGCCGAATAGATTCTATTGGAGCTCCAGAAATTAAGAAACTGCTCGAAATGCAGCAATATGGTCATGAAATTGCTGGACACGGTTATCATCATTATAATGCCGTTAAATTTACAAAGCAATATAGTGTGAAGGAATACATGAAGCGGGAAATCGATCCTATGATTATTTCCATGAAAAAAAAAGCTTTCAACGTTACCTCTTTTGCTTATCCTTACGGCGAAAGATCAGATTCTCTAGATCAGGCTTTATCTCCTTTATTTAAAATTATTAGAGGAAGAGCATTTGGAGGCGAAATCCCAGAAAAACAAGACAGTTATTTTAATAATTCAAAAATTGTATTTGCTTTTGATATTGATAACAGCCATATTCATTTTAGTATTCCGTATTTGCTCGAACTGCTAGATTACGCTAAAAAGAATAATAAAATTCTACTTCTTTGCGGTCATAAACCTGTAAAAGAAATCACTGAAAATTATCAGGTCAAAATTGAAACTTTAGAATTTATCTGCAAATACATGAAACTGAATGATCTTAAATTCTATCGCCTTTCAGATTTAGATAATTTGGTTCCGCCTCAGATCTAATTCCTAAAATATAAATTATAAAGATACATCTCATCTTTATGCTTGTTGTAGCAATGGTTTTTAGGTCTAAGTAAAAAATACTAAATCAAAGCTCTTCAAAAATCTGCCATATCAAAGAAGATAATGAAGCGAAAACAAAGGGCTGTATCTATTCAGGTTATAGTAAAAAAACATATCGCTCCTTTGGAGCTTTATGCTATAAACATTTAGCTTCTCTAAAGCTTAAAAAAAGCTTTTTTTTGAAGCACGTTTCTTTTACAATAAAGTTTCCTCATCGTCAGGATTAAAACTGCCGTCATCAGGATATTTTATACTTCCTTTTAATTCTTCTACTCGTTTTGGGTCAAACTTAGGAAGTTGCAATTCACCATTCTTCTTCCATTTTTTAACAGTTTTAGCAACTGATTCCGCTTTTTCATTAGAAACTGGAGTATCCCTAGTCATATAAAGTGTCTGCGAAGGATAAGCCAAAGACGTGCCGCTGCTTTCAATAATATCAAGCATTCGCAGTAAAAGATCCTCTTGAACTTCTTGTGATGTTTCAAAATTTATTGCTTCAATATAAGCGGTAATCTCAACTTTTAATGCATCGGCAGTAATACCCGTAAAACGGACTATTGGTGGAGTATTTATAACCGCAGGATGCGCAAGCAGCAAAGATTTTAATTCTACTAAGAGATAACGCATCTGATCTGGAGTTGTTTCCATTCTAAAGCCAAAAATCGGATTGAATATAAAGCGATCACGATGTGCATAATTTTCTATTTTACTAGCCGACAGCTGACCATTCGGAATTGTTACAATTGTACGAGCCGGTGTACGAAGCGTGGTAGAGCGCATTCCGATTGCTTCTACGGTTCCCTTTATATCATCAACTCGGCAATAATCGCCAACACGCAATGGCTGATCTGCAATAAGGCTTACACTTCCTACAAAGTTTTCTATCGTTTTTTGTGCTCCAAGAGCCAAGGCAATCCCCCCGATTCCTAGTGCAGCAAGTCCCGCAGTAACATCAACTCCAATAATTCCCAATAATGCAATAATTCCAATAACAACAATTGCGGCTTTCATTGTACGGCTCAAAAACAAAACCGCAGATACTGCAGAAGCACGTCCTCGGTTGTTCATTCTGCTTCGAGTATACATGCTTACAAAATCGGTCATTCTCCAAAGCAAGATCAAGAAAGCTACAATTCCGATCGTGATTATGATTATGCTAAATCGCTGACGGACTATTATCGAAATTCCCATTCGTTGTGTAAAAGCTACGAATAAAATCACTGTTAGATACATCTGAACTGGCAACGTGAAAGCATCTATAATTGCAGTTCCTTTTTCAGTATCTGCTTTCTTCCATATTTTTTGAATTAGAAAAATGAGGACGAAAATAAGAAGTCTCGATAATAAATAAGTGACAACTGCCATAACCACCACCACTCCCCAGTGGCCAATTGGAACATTTCCTAATTTTCTGTCTTTTAGAAATTTAGGTAAAACCCTATCTAAAAAGGTTTTCTCTCCACTAATATCTGCTCCCCGAATTGCTTCTACCGTTTCTGCCGAAAAAAGCCATAGTGCCGGCTCGCTGTCATCTGATTGATTTTCTAAATAAAGCTGTATGTCTATTTTATCTGTAGATATATTTCCAACCAAATCTATACCAGTTGTCAGATTGTCATCTAAACGTCCTAGTTCTTTATTACTTAAAATAGATGATGGCGAAAAATTACCTCCCTGATCCAAAAGTTTCTGAAAAGTCTTTGCTATTTCTATTCTTTCGGCCGTTTTACGATAGGAACGCTTGCTCAGAACAAGATACTGACTTGCGCGCAGATAATTCTGATCGCCTAGTGCTTTGATGAATCCGTTGACTGTTCCCTGAGGTGTCCTTCTTCCAAGTGAATCATCTGGAATCTTAACTGGTTCTTCGGTTGTCTTTGCTGCTCCTAAAAGCTGTGCTTCAGCTGTATTGGGTTTTATCAGCAAAGTCAAAATCAGCAAGAAAAAAAACAATAAACGTTTTGTACCTAAAATCATAGCCTATCTGCTTTAGTAATCACTCCTAAAAGTAAGAAATATTGAAGAAAAACAGTACGTCTTCCGTAAGAAAAAACAGAATCTCTTTTTCTTCTAAATTTCTACACAAAAACCTTCATTAGATCTTGTGAGCGCAATTCTTGGGCTTTTTACAAATTCAATTAATCCTGATTTATTTAGTTTTTCTGTTAAACATACCATCTCATCCTCTGTCCCTGTGGCCTGCAATATGGTATACTCTTTATGAATTTCAGCAATTTTAAGATCATTATCTCGAAGCATAAATTCCGTATTTAGATCAGTCATAAATACAGCAGTCTGAATTTTGAATAATACTGTCTGCCTAAAAACAATTTGTTCATTCAAATGATAATCACATTTAAAAACTTCGATAATTTTCTCTATCTGCGCTGCTAAATTTATGACGGTATCTAAAGTTTCATTTACTACGATTATATGTCTGTACATATTCTCAATTTCGCAAATAGACATATTAAGGCTTAGAATCTGTATTTGCTTTCTTAAAAACATACTAGATAATTTGCTTATCAATCTTATTTGATCTTCGGAGTAAATAGTTAGAGTAAATTCGTTTTTCATTTTGTGTTTTTTATTTGTGCTTTTTTTGAATGAGTTACTGATAAATAAAAAAGCCTTTCACATTTGACTGAGAAAGGCTTTTATGAATAAACAATAGAATCCTGACTCGTCATGTGATACGAATAATTATAATTGAAATAATAATGCTATTCTGAATTGAATTTTTCATAATTGCTGTAAACAAAAAAAACCTCCCATAAAAAGGGAGGTTTTTTAAATTGTATATTTTACTTATTTATATAACACCCCTTCACCACTATCGAATGATAATTGTGATAATAATTAAAGCGATGTTAATACTATTTTTCATTTGCTTGATTTGATGTCGCAAATATAAAGTTATTTTTTAATCTGCAAATATTATTTTTAAGGAACTAAAACGGCTCTACCTTTTATTTTTCCTTGTCTCATTCTTTCATAAACTTCGTTGGCATCATCTAGTTTATGTTTTTCAATTTCGATATGAATTTTCTTTTGTCTTGCAAGACCAACCACTTCCATCAATTCTGTTCTTGATCCCCAATACGGATTGGTCATGCTCACCCCAAACGGCAATCCATTCATGCTGTATTGATAATGCCCTCCGCCAAGACCAACAATAGTAAGATCTCCATCTAGACTTACTACTTTTGTTCCTAAATCTATTGTAGAAGTTGCTCCAACAAAATCTAGAACTACTTTTGCTTTTTTGATTCCTGTAATTTTCTGAATTTGCTCTGCTGCATCAGCGTCTTTAGAATTAATTGCATAAGCGGCACCCAATTCTTTTGCAAAAGCCAATTTATCTTCTGTCACATCACAGGCAATAATTTCTGCTCCGCTTATTTCTCTTAATATCTGTAACGCAACATGGCCTAATCCCCCGACACCAATTACTACAACATATTCGTCAGCCATTAATTTAGGGAGAGAGCGTTTTATCGCAGAATAAGGTGTAAGCGCCGCATCTGTTAACGGAGCAGCAATAACAGGATCTAAATCATATATTGGCACTAAAAGTCTAGAAGATGGCACCAGCATGTAGTCGGCCATACCTCCGTCTAACCCTAAACCACCGCCATAGGCTTGTTCAGATTGATGATCACAATAATTTTCTTTTGACTGCTGGCAAGGTTTGCAATGTCCGCATCCCCAAGGACCGTACACAAGAACTGCATCTCCTTTCTTATAACCTTCAACATTTTCTCCAATATCTTCGATCCAACCAGCATTTTCGTGCCCTAGCGTAAAAACGGTTCCACCCACTGTCCCTTCATCTATAATATGCAGGTCTGAGTGGCAGACACCAGCACCGCCAATCTTTAATAACACTTCATCACCTTTAGGAACAGGTTTTTCTATATCATTAACAACACGGACATCTTTGTGTCCAAAAAAACGTACTGCTTTCATAAAATAAACTTTTGAATTACTATTCTACTAATTTACAAATTGTGGCTTTTATAAGTTTTAAGACACAAGTTAAGTTTATCCTAATTTATTGCCAATAACAGGCTTTTTGTATAGAAACGTTGATAATTTTGAATAGGTGAAAAATAAAAAATCTAGTTTTTTGATATAAAAAAAGAGAACCTAAGTTCTCTTTTACATTTATATTTTGCGGTTTCTATTTAATAATAAACAGATAATAAGATTTTAGAATTTGTGCTTTCTATATATTTTGAAAGTCTACCCAAAAATTCTTGATTAACCATTGGGCATCCGTGGCTATTAATGATATAGTATTCTTTCTCATCAGATGGAACCTCTTTGTAAGAATGCAATACAATGGCGCGTTTCATGGCATTATTATTTGTTTCGTCTAATCCTGCAAGTCTAAAAGCTTTTCCGAATATTCCTTTGTATGGTTTTTCTACCGAATATCTTCCTAGTGAAGTGCAGTTAGATTCTGGAGAATTACTAAATTGTAAAATATCTCCTTTTATTCCAGTTTCAGAACCTTTTCCATGTGCTACCAAACCCTGATCAAGAATTTGATTATTTTCTAGATCGTAAACAAAAAAACGATTTCTTCCTGATTTAATTTTCATATCTACAAGAAAAGCAATTTTCTTACTATACTTGTTGTTTGCAGCTGTAAAAGCCTTAATCTCATTTACATGCTCAGTGAGTCTTGCAAATTCGACTTCGTCTAAAATTTCATCTTCGTCCCTCATACTTAATGAGGTAAACGAACTTAAGGAAAAAAGCAGTGCCAAAAAAAATACTCTCATATCCGGCAAATGTTAAGTTAATAGTTATGACTTGGGATCATTAATAATTTTCTGTTGCAAAATTATACACAAATGTTATACAATTCCCATATCATAAGTTAAAGATATTATAAAAATCTGAAAACAACAAAATTAAATATTGATATTCGATTAAAATACCTGATTTAATGTTGAAATGCTACATCTAGTGTTAATATTATCCGTTTTTTGCTACGGACTTTTTTTCTTCATCAATAAAGCAAAAGAATAATTTCTGTCAAGTGAAATTTCACTTGACAGAAATTATTAGAAACATAAACGCAATTAGTAATGTAATATTTTATCTCTTGCTTTTTTTTAATTAAGCCACTTTTTCAAAGTATCCATAATCAATTTCTGGTCTTCTGCAGAAAAATGTTTAACTCTGGTTGAATGGCTTCCCTGCGGAAGTACCATTTTTAGGGCATCAACACTCGACTTTGGTGTTGGAGAACATGAGAACCAAGTGTCATAACCTCCGTAGATATATAAAATTTTATCCCCTTTATTCTCAACATATTTACGCACTTTTTTTATGTATTTTGGATTGTATTTAATTACAACATCTTTTGGAGCAAATCGTGCGTTTGAACTGCTTTTTACAATAGCTAACAAATCAGCAACCGGTTCAAGATCAAAACCGTAATAACCTAATTCGCTTAAATGCTGATAATATGAAGGTAAATAAACAAAAGACATTTTATCGTTGTAAGTTCCTACTCCAACAATTTTATTCAAATAATCGAAAAGCTCTTTTGCAGGGGCTTTTACTGGCGGAATTTCTTCGCATTTTCCTCCCCATTGCCAAAACGAAAAAGGAAATTCTAAAACAGCATATTCCAACGCTTCGGCAAATGGAACTTCAGTAAATTGCATCTTTTTCTCTGTTGAATACGCTTTAAAAACCTCTAAAACAGCTTCTCTATTTTGCAAAACAGCTCTTTGAAAAGCCGTTATTTTAGCTCTGCATTCATTCGTTCCAACTGTTCTTGTGTGAGTTATAGTTCTCGGATCTTCGCAGGTATTAATTAGGGGCGCCACATAAGGCATTGCCACATCAACATCATTTGGATAAATTGATTTATAAATTAAGGATGTTTCTCCTCCTTTACTAATTCCAGTTGAAATCCATTTTCCTGAGTATATTTTTTTCAGTTTAGTAACAATGTTATGATAATCTTCAATAGCCTGATCATTGGTTAAATATTCCCATTGAATTGGATTTGGTCTTGATTTTCCGTAAAATCGATATTCCACAGCAACTTGATTTGCTTGTAACAGACTGCTGACTTCACTCTTAATATTTTCTGTATTGTAGCCATGAGTTTCAATTACAGTTGGCCTATCATAACCTAAATGTGAAAGGTAAATATAATGCTGAAAAGTTCCTTTTTCTGGATGTTTGTGATCCAGAGGCTCGTCTAAAATTAACTGATACGATTCGGTATAATTTTCTAAATTATCAATTCGCGTAATGATGGCTTTTGGGAATAATTCGGTTAGTTTTTGCTGAAGATTTGCTGAAGATTCCTGCGCAGAAACTGCAAAAAAGTTCAGAAAAAGAAAGAACAGCGTAATAATAAAGGATTTTCGATTCATTTTAATCTTGTTATTTTGAAATTTTAAAAATAAGCGCAATATCCAGCACAAACTGATACTATATTACCCTTAAAATGTAATATTTTATCTAGTTTACATTAACATAGGACAAAATAAAAATAATCCTCTAATTTTATTGAAAATTTGAACTTTGTGTGAGTTCATTAAATTATTATACATTAAATACTAACTTAAAAAATAAAAAAATGGCAATTGGAGTTGGCGGATCAACTATAGATATTGAATTAGAAAAAATACAAAATATGACGCTTGGTGTCGTGCCAATCGCACTTCCAGAGTATAAACAGCGCATTAAAAAAGCAGTTTCTTTAATGAAGGAGCAAAATTGCAAAGCGCTTTATGTAAATGCAGGAACGAATCTATATTATTTTACAGGAACAAAATGGAATCCATCTGAACGTATGGTTGGCGCCATAATTCTTGATGATGAAACAGTTGAATATATTGTTCCGAAATTTGAAGAGGGAACTTTTAAGACTTTCATGAAAATTGAAGGAAACTTAAACTTTTGGGAAGAACATGAAAGTCCTTCTGAATTGTTTGGGAGTATTCTAAAAAGTAAAAATATTACTGATGGCAATATTGCGTTAGATGAATCAGCTGCCTTTTTTCTAATTGATGGAATTTCAAAAGCAAATGCAAACTTTAATTTTGCAAACGCTCAGCCGATAACAGCAGGATGCCGAATGCATAAATCTGTTAATGAAATTGCTATTATTCAAAAGGCAAAAGATATTACAATGACGGTTCAAAAAGCAGCAGCCCGTATTTTATATCCAGGAATTCCAGTAAGTACAGTAGTTGATTTTATACATAGGGCACACATTAAGGCTGGTATAGCATCTGGTTCTTATTTCTGTATTGTTCTTTTCGGAGAAGATTCACAGTATCCGCATGGTGTTACTTCTCCTCAAAATTTGGTTGATAATGATGTTGTGCTTATTGATACTGGATGCCGTTTAGAAGGTTATTTGTCTGATATCACGAGAACTTACGTATACGGAACTCCAAGTGACGAGCACAGAAAAATATGGAATCTTGAAAAAGCAACTCAAAAAGCAGCTTTTGATGCAGCACAAATTGGAGCAACATGCGGCTCTGTAGATGATGCTGCAAGAAAAGTTCTAGCTCAAGCTGGTTTAAGTGGTGATTATGAAATTCCAGGATTACCACATCGTGTAGGCCACGGAACAGGTTTAGATATTCATGAATATCCTTATTTAGTAAGAGGCAATCAAACCATTTTAAAAGAAGGAATGGTGGTTAGTAATGAACCTATGATCTGTATGCCTGGACAATTTGGTATTCGTCATGAAGATCATTTTTATATGACTGCTGAAGGCCCTAAATGGTTTACCGAGCCAATGCAGAGTATTGATAATCCGTTTGGTTTATAAGCTTAAAATAATTCTGGTTTAATATTTACAAAAGAGCTGTCCATTTAGACAGCTCTTTTTTTATTAGATATATCTCGCTCCTCTGGAGCTTTTTGGTCTTTAATGATGTTTTTTTTCTATAAATATTCTGCTTCTCCGAAGCTTTTGAACATCTGGTGATTCTCTTTGTGTTCCAATGGTTGAAACCATTGGCTATGTTTAAATTTGATTTTGATTTTTATTAAATATCCACTCCACTAAAGTTTTTTCCAATAGTTTAAATGCTTCGGAGAAGCAGAATATTTATAGAAAAATTACAATTTCCAAATATAAAAAAGCCCCAGAGGGGCGAAATATTAAATCATTAATAAAGGGTAAAAAAAGTAGGGCTGTCCATTTTTCGTAGACAGCCCTTTTCATTTTTAACTAAACCAACTATTATTCAACCAATAATTTTTTCTTTTCTACAAACTTTCCATCTGTAGCCACAACGATGTAAACCCCTTTATTTAAGTATTTAAGAGAATAAACTGTCGTATTATGTACTGTATCTACTAAATGTCCTGTACTATTGTAAATTGATATTTTTACTTTGTTTAGATCAATATTTTCAAAAGTAAAGTTTACAACATCTGAAGCTGGGTTTGGATACATTGTAAATGCTTTTGCTGTATTTGTATTTATGCCAGGCAAACCAGCACTTCCTGATTGTAAATCAATTGTATGAGAAGCGCTCCATTCGCTAAACGCGTTTCCGTTTTTTGCTTTTACTCTAAATTCATATACTGTTTGAGTTCCTTGTTTTGGAATCCATAAATAATATGTTGTAGAAGTTCCAGCTGATGTCCATCCAGACGAAGTATTTAATTGCACCTCATAAGATGTAGCATCCGCTGATGTTGCCCAAGACGCATAAAATCCTGATGAGTATACGCCTGCATTTCCAAGATTAACAGGAATTGTCAAAGTTGCTGGATTTGGCGGTACAGAAGTTCCTGCTTGAACAGTATAATCTTCGATTTCGCCATCACCAAGATTTCCACAGGTAGAAGACGGATTAGCATTATACTTCATTACCACTCGCATTCTAGTCGTTCCTGTAAATGATTGAGGTGTAAAACTGCTCGTCACTGCACCATTTGATGAAATATTATTAATTACTTTTTCAGATGCTTCAAACTGATTATTTTTATTGTAGTCAATCCAAACTCCCCAATATTCAGTGTAGGCAGAACCGCTAAAACCTGGAGTCAAAGTAACGCTTGTATTGGCATTCGGATTCAGCGTAATTACTTTTGAAGTATAATCGGCATAACCATTTGTTTCTTTGCCTGATGCATTTACAAAACTTCCCACCGCAACAGAACTTATATATTCGTAACCATTTGTTCCTTGCGCACTACATAATGGAGCAGCTGGAATTGTCACGGTAACCACATTTGAGTAAGCAGAATAATCAGTACCTTTTTTTGCTCTAGCTCTATATTTATAAGTAGTATCAGCCGTTAAACCTGTATTGGTATAGGTAGATGCTGTATTAGCCAATGTAACAATTTCAGCGTAAACATCATCTGAACCTGCTCTTTCAATAATTACATTTGTAGCATTTGTAGCATTATTAGTCCAGTTAAGAACCGCTTCTAAATTAGTTGCTGTAGCAGTTAAATTTGTTGGAGCCAATACGGTATTTGTGTTTTGTACTCCTGCTAGAATTGGTTCGTTTGGTTTGGTGTTATAAGCAAAATCCAAAACGGTATAACCTACTCCGCCAGCCTCTACTTTTACATGCATCCATCCGTAGCAAATGCGTCCTCTGCTTGTATATTCAAAACCTACATATCCAGTTTTATTATCCCAAGTTGTATAGGTAGCAGTTCTCAAATCTAATTGATTTGGATATGCCCCAGGTGCTGCAAAACTACTCGAAGCTCCAATAGAAGTGCCTTGTGTTAAGAATGAGATATTTCTTGTTCCCGCTTCAGAAACTAATCTTTTCCCGTATGTTTCCATTTTCAAAGCTGCAGCTGCATATTGCCACACGCCGTATTCGGTATTGTCACCAATACCCAAATCAAAATACTGCCAAGTCGATGCGGCATTGGCTGTATAATCTGGATTGTTTACATAAAACACTCCGTAAGGCGCATCAAATTTCAAATTGATTGTTTTAGTAGCGGTATCCAAAGTAGCTATTCCACCAGTAATTGCTGCATCTTTAAACGTAACTGTAATAACAGCATCGTTTGTTGTATTGTGTGCGGTTGCTTTTCCTGTAAAAGAAAGTACTGTTTTAGTATTGCTTTCAAGGGTTAAAACTGCTGCTAAACCAGCAGGCACACCTGTAATTGTATAGTCGGTTCCTGCCGTAAAAGTACCGTTGCTTTTTGTAAATGTTCCATTATTAGTACTCAAAGCGATTGTAGTAGTCGAAGTTATGCTTCCGTCGTTTGTTTCAGCTTCATACAATGTATCTGCTGATAAAGTTGTTGCTGTTTTATCGGTCATTCCGGTATAAATTGGCGTATTTGGCTTGGTATTGTAAGCGTATTCCAAAATTGTATATCCGTCACCATCAGCATTTACTTTTACTTTAAACCATCCATAACATGTAAGGCCATCCATTAAATAATCAAATCCTACGTAGCCCGTTTTTCCGTCCCAAGCTGTGTAACCCGCTGTTCTTAAATCCAGCTGATTTGGATATGCACCTGGAGCAGTCATATTGCTTGTTGGACCAACAGCAGTGTTTGAACTTAATAATGAGATATTTCTAGTACCAGTTTCGCAAACTAGTCTCTTTGCATAAGTTTCAATTTTTAAAGCATTCGCAGCATAACGCCAGCCTCCAAATGCACGATCGTCTCCTTTTGCGATTTCAAAATATTTCCATGTCAATGCCGATGAAACAGTTACATCTGGCATGTCTACAAAGAAAGTTCCGTATGGGTCTGAAAATTTAAAATTGAAGAATAAAGAAGTACAAGATAAATCAGCTGTTCCGCCTGCAAAAGCTGCTGGTAAAAAACTAATTCCACCAGATGCGTTGTTGCTTAATGCATGATTTGTTGCTTTTCCAGTTAATGTAACTGTAATTTGATTGTTGGAGTTTACAGTAAGTACAGGCGTAATTCCCGCTGGAAAAGTATGTGTAAAATGAGTTCCTGTTGTCATTGTTCCAGAAGAAACAGCAAAAGTTTTAGTTCCGTTTAGTTTGATTATTGATGAAGTATCAAAAGAACCATCATTTATAATTGCTTCTTTGAAAGCTATAGCCGAAGCAGTAAGTGTGCTTCCTGTAGCATTAACGCCAGTATCAATTAAGTTTTGTGCTTGCCATAAAGACTTTCTTGCCGGATGTTCTAAAGCCGCCAGCATTCTGTCAATCTGACCTTGCGTATACATTTTATAACAGCCTTGAGCACCATTATATCCCATGTAGTTTTCGAAATTTACTTTATCTCCACTACAGTTTGTTCCTGGGGTACAGCCTAAAGTATGTTTTGCATCTTCTGCTGGAGTATCAGTAACTTCATCAGTTCCTGTACAACCTCCTTCAAAAGTATGAATCAGGTTAAGAAAATGACCAAACTCGTGAGTAAGCGTTGCAGAAAATTCTTTACTATACGAGTTATCATATAAATAAGCTCCGTTAAAAACGACACGAGCGGTATTGTTTGCCGTCATATCTGAACTTGGATACCAAGCAACTCCTGAATTATTTGTAGCTCCGTCATTGTACAAATCGTTCTGAATATAAACGTTCATATATTTTGTATTGTCCCATGCATCGGCGGCGATTTGGTCATCGTAGCCTCCACCATTTCCGTAACCATTTTTAGTTGGATGGAATACAACACCTGTCGTACAGCCACCGTTCGGATCTTTTTTGGCAAGTTTAAATTCAATATTAAGCGTTCCGCGTCGGTCTTGGAAAAAAGATTCAACGGTCTGATAATCTACATTACGACCATTAAAATCATCGTTAAGCTGAGCCAAGTGGCTGACAATCTTTTCGTAGGTCACAGTTTTTCCGCCTTGTACATCTCCGTAAATATGAAACACTACTGGAATTGTATAAGTAGTAACTGCAGCCGTTTTTGCTGTTGAAGATCTACGCTGTGCTGCAAAATTTTTACTGAAAACATCAAAGTTCTTTTTCTCTTGAAGTGCGTTCGGATTATTCCGATACACTTTTTCATTTTCTTCGCTTGTCCGACAAGGCAGACCTTGTGCAATAACTTTCACTGAACTGAAAATCAGAAAGCAGATTAGTAATTTTAATTTCATTTGTTTAGGTTTTTTAATTAGTAACAATCAAAATTACCGTACAAGCCTCTGTTTTTTTGATAGTATTTTATTCAGAATTAATACATAATTATCATATTTTTAACCATAAAAAAACACATAATAAAAAAATAACCACAATAAAACATTAAAAACAAATCTCACCAAACACACATAAAACATTAGTCTTCCCTTACAAATAATAGAAAAACAAAAAGCCAGCACGTAAAAGTGCTGGCTCAAAAAACAAATTAAACTAACTCAAAATTAAAATTTGTCCCAAAAAATCTTTGTTGTCATCAAATCTCCGCCAATTGCTGTTGAAGCTGCTTCATAATTAGCTGTATTCAGCGTTTTATCAGATGTGGAATAAATATTTCTAACAGGAACTTTTCCTTCAGCTTCTTGCACTGCTGTTGGAGGAGCTACCAAAATTGGATAATCTAGTCTACGGTATTCTGTCCATGCTTCAAAACCACGATTGTAGTACGCTATCCAAAGCTGATATGCAATCTTTTGCCTATCTGTTCCAGCTGCTGTCGCAAAAGCAACATCAGGGCGTACTAAATAAGTTTGAATATCTGCGTTTGCAACTCCCCAAAATTTCATGCTTGCCTCTATTCCTTTTGTATAATATGCCGCCGCATCTGCACCAACGCTAAAGCCTCGGCTTGCCGCTTCTGCCAATAAAAAACAAGTTTCTGTGTAGTCGAATATAACTCCTGGGTTCGTTTTTTCTCTCAATCTTTCGCCAGTACTCGTATAATTGGCATAGGTAACCTGTTGTGCATAAGGCGCACCTTTATATTGACCATTTATTTTTGATTCTGGGTCGAAGAAAAAATCACGTCTTGGATCTTCTTTTCCATTTAGCTCATTAACAAAAATTTCTGCAATGTTTATTTGATTCTCACTTACTAAACTATTGTATAGCGGATTCATATCTACATTTAAAGAAAAATATTGGAACAATGCAGTATCAGCTTCTTTACTCATAACTCCTGAACTAAAAGCACTTTCGACCATTGCTTTTGCTTTTACCGCATCAACATCTGCAAGATGCAATCCCATTTTCAGTTTTACGCTGTTGGCCAAAGTTTTCCATTTTGCGACATCTCCTCTAAAAATCAAATCAGCTTTTCCAAAACTCTCGTTTTCATCATTCAAAGTTGCAATGGCAACATCCAGACGAGTAGCCAAATCAAAATAAATGGTTTTAGCATCATCATACTTAGGAAGCGGAAATTTTTTAATATCTAAAGCTTCAGAATAAGCTACATTTCCAAATAAATCTACCAGAGTTTGATAAGCCATTATAATTTGAACTTCTAAAATAGCAAGCTGATTTTTCTTTACAGCTTCTTCAACAGGACCTAGTACTTTTGTTTCCTGAATTTGTTTTTGCGCATTAGTCAAATCCTGCAATACATCTCTGTATAATGTTACAGCATGCGAACTTCCTAAGTTTCTTTTTGCTTGATTATAATTGGCTTCATCTGTATAAGTTGCTGTTGACCAATGTTGTGCGTAAGCTCTAAAATTATTTGAATTTACTGAAGCATTCGTTAGAAAGTAAGCATAATTCACTTGCGCGTTAGTCATCAAGGCACTTGGCAGAGCAGTTTCATAAGCTTTTTCATTTTTGTTCATGTCATCTAAGTTATCACATGACGCTACTGCACATAAAACAGCTCCTGCAAAAAATATTGTTTTTATAATTCTCATGTCTTTATTTTTTTAGAATTGAACTTTCATAGTAAAACTGTACTCTTTTGTTGTTGGCAATACCCCAGTTTGAAAGCCCTGTAAATTACCTGAAGACGCTCCTGCTTCAGGATCTGCATAAGGCAGGTTTTTATGAATGATCCACAAATTGCTTCCGTTTACAGCAAAAACCATATTGCTGATAAACGTGTTTTCTATAAATCTTTTTGGCAGTTTATAGCTCAATCCAACTTCACGCAGTTTTACATATGAAGCATCATATACATATTCCTGTTGAGGCATAGAATTGTAGAAATAGTATCCGTCTGCTCCAGTTACACTTACCATTACATCATTTGGCGTACCATCTTGTTTTACACCATCTAATAATACCCCACCGCCATCAGCAACTGGCTCACGTTGAGGAACTCCGTTATGATTTTCACTTACTGTACTTTCGTAAATTCCAGTTGCATGTCCGTATTGTTGATCTAGCGAATAAACATCCCCGCCTTTTTTAACATCAATTAAGAAATTGAAAGAAATATTCTTATACGTTAAAACGTTATTGAAACCGCCAATCCAATCTGGTGCTACGTTTCCAATTACAGCTCCTGCAGTTTGCAAGTATCTTCCGTTTGAACGAATTACTTTTTCTCCGTTTAAATAAGTATATCCAGAACCAACTAGCTGCCCTACTGGTTTACCTACTTCTGCAACATAATTTACTCCTTGGAATGACCCTAATGAAATCTGACTTGCTCCTCCTAAAGAGATTACCTCATTTTTATTGGTTGACCAGTTCACTGTAGCTTGCCATGAAAAATCTTTAGTTTTTATCGGAGTTGCATTTACGGTTACCTCAAATCCTTTGTTCTGAACATTCCCAGCATTAATCCATGCTCTTGTATATCCTGTCTGTGTTGGAGTTTCTATAGAAAGAATCTGATTTGTTGTATTAGTTTTGTAGTAAGAGAAATCAACTCCTAATCTGTTTTTGAAGAACTTAAGTTCTAGACCAGCCTCTACTCCTTTTGTCAACTCACTTTTCAAGTCAGAATTACTTTTATCATTATCTGTAGAAAAACGAACTCCACCAGGTCCAAAATTGAAATTTTTAGGATAAAGTGTAGACGTTACTGCAAATGGCGCATCGTTTCCTGTTTCAGCATAATTTAGACGTAATTTTCCAAATGACAACCAATCTGCTTTAATATGATTACTAAAAATATAAGTCCCTGTAATCGATGGATACGAATAGGTGTTATTGTCTTTTGGCAAAGTAGATGATTGATCTACTCTATAAGTTCCCTCAAGAAAATACGTGTCAAGGAAATTAAAACTTGCCATACCGTAAACACTATTTGTTCCTAGAGTCACCTGTTGTTCTTCAGGACTTGTAATTCCATCAATTGAATTAGTCAAGGCATAAATTCCTGGAACAACCAATCCTCCATTTGTTAACGCATAGATAGAATTGTTTACCGAACGTCTTGAGTTTCCTCCCAACATACCATTAAAACTAATTCCATCAGTAATCGCCGTTTTAAAATTCAATACTAAATCTAAATTGATTTCTCGGAAATTTTTATCAAATCTAGAATATTGACCAAGACCGTTTGGTGTTCTTTTAGAACCTACTGCAATACGTTCTTCCTGCAATTGATGATAAAAATCTACAGCACCACGGCCCATAATATCAAACCAATTGGTAACCTCTGTTTTTACCACTACATTACCAAAGAAACGATCTCTTTTTAATGAGTTGTAATTATTATAGCGCTGAAAATATGGATTATCATGAAACTGTACTCTTAAATCGGTTGGACCATACACATTCCATGTGGTATTTTTGCCTGTTAATTCGTAAGCATCTTTTAAATCTTGAAAATCGGCATTAGTCGTATACCACTGTCTAACACTGCTTAAATAGTTATTTCCTCCATCTCCATACCCTGTCTCGTTCATTCCAATCGCATCAGATGTCAAATAATTTGCCGATGTCGAAATTCTCGTTTTTGGTGTAACTTTATAACTTCCAGAAAAATTAAAATTGTCTTTTCTGTTGTTACTATTTGGAAGAATTGCCTGCTGCTGATTGTAATTGGTATAACCAAATCTAAAATCTCCCTGCTCATTTGCCCCCGAAAAAGAGATGCTATTTATATAAGTCAAGCTATTTTGATAAAAACTGTTTGGATCATTTTTAACAGCTGTATATGGAGTTGCCTTACCGTAAGTTGGCAATTCTGGATAAAACGAATTCCAGTTATAAACCAGCAGTGAAGGATCAAATTTTGGCCCCCAAGCCGCATCATCGGTTGCTGTGTAAGGATGCTCCCCACTTCCTAAATCAACTGTGCCATAAAAATCACCATATCCTCCACCGTATTGTTTTTGATACTCTGGTAAAGTCTTTTTGTCTACTACTCCAATATTAACTCCTGAACTAAAATCAAATCCTAATCCGCCTTTAGTTTTGCTACCTTTTTTTAGCGTCACGATAATAACCCCATTTGACGCTCTTGATCCGTACAATGCTGTAGCTGCCGCACCTTTTAAAACGTTCATAGTTTCAATATCATCAGGATTAATATCAGAAGCGGCATTTCCGTAATCGTAACCGCCTTTGTTTCCTCCAGATTTTTGATCCGCTGTATTGGTATTGTCATTATTCAATACAATTCCATCAACAACCCATAATGCCTGATTACTTCCTGTTAACGAACTAGTACCGCGAATTACAACATTAGTAGAACCTCCGATATTATTATTTCTTCTGATTTCTACACCAGCAATTTTTCCTGAAATATTGTTTGAAACGTTACCTGTATTTATTTTTGTAAGCTGATCTCCATTTATTTCTTGTGTTGCATAACCAAGAGATTTTTTCTCTCTTTTAAGTCCTAATGCAGTAACTACGATTTCTTGCAATTGCGTAGATCCTGCAGTCATTTTTACATTTACGCTTTTATCACGTGCTGGAACTTCTTTAGTCTGCATTCCAATAAAGCTAAATACAAGTACCGCATTTGCATCAGCTTTTATTGAATATTTCCCATCAAAATCAGTCTGAGAACCTATTTGAGTTCCTTTAACGAGTATACCAACACCAGGCAACGGAACTCCATTCTCATCTGAAACAATTCCTGACACAACCCGATCTTGGGCAAAGGTCAGTTTAGTCAACAGTACAAAAAAGAGCACTGCAATTTTTCTAACATTAATCTTGAATTTCATAAAATGGTTTTATAATTAATGTGGCAAATATTTTGCTTTTTAGATAATTTTTCTGATAATATATTACCGAAAAACCTGCTTATATTACCCTATAAATGTCAATTTCGCAATTACACAATTACTATATTATCTTTTATGAAAATTTTCAAAATCAAACACTTAACTCAAACCAAAAGAAATAAATACATAAAAAAAGGAGAATTTCAATTTGATGAAATTCTCCTCTCTTTTTATGATATGTAGTTTTTTTATTTTGCTCCTGGCGGGCAATTTTTTTCAATAAATCTGACAAAAGTGTCTGTCAGATGTTTTTCTGTTCCTTCTCCTTCATCAATGCTATGAGAACGATTTGGATAAATCATTAAATCAAACATTTTATCATATTTAATTAATTCGTTTATTAAGACTTCTGCATTTTTATAGTGCACATTATCATCGCCCGTTCCGTGAATATACAATAGATTTCCTTTCAGATTTTTAGCATGCGTTACAGGAGAAGCCTGAATGTAGGCAGCTTCATTTTCATCTGGCAATCCCATATAGCGTTCTGTATAAATATTATCATAAAAATGCTGATCTGTTACTGCTGCAATTGCAACACCTGTTTTGTAAATTTCTGGATACTGAAACATTAAATTTAAAGTTACAGCTCCGCCACCACTCCAACCGTGAATCGCTACACGATCAGAATCGATGAAGTTCCATTTTAAAACTTCTTTGGCTGCCATTGCTTGATCGCGCGTATTGATAATTCCGATATTTTTATAAATAGATTTTCTCCATTGTGTTCCTTTCATTACAGGAGTTCCTCTATTATCCATAGCAATTCCGATATATCCTTTTGGAATCAACTCACTGATAAACATATTAAAATACGGGCTATCATTGGCCACTGAAGCCATTGGTTCTCCATAAACAAAAAAGAAAACTGGATATTTTTTTGAAGGATCAAAGTCCAATGGTTTTGCCATTACTCCATCAATCTCTACTCCATCTGCTGTTTTTACTTTAAACTTCTCCATCGAATAATCTCGTTTTGGAGCTGCAAAAACATCTGCTTCTTTTGGATAAATTTTTTGATGGCCCGACAAAGCAATCAATCTCTGGTTATAATTTCTAGAAATACTAGAATTGGTATGTCTTGCAAAAGCTGCATCTGTAGAAAAAACATATCGGTTTGTACCATCAAAAATTGCTGGAGTTATTCTTTTTGTTTTTTTCGAACTTAAATTTGTTTCATACAAATAACGCTGAGTAGCATCTTCTGGACTTGCTATAAAATATATTGTTTTTGTTTTTTCATTATAGGCTTTAAAATAAGCATCAAAATTAGTTTTAGTGATTAACTCTTTTGATTTTCCGTCAAGGCTTATTTTGTAAATGTGCATCCATCCGTCTGCGTCAGAACTCCATAAAAACGCTTTCCCGCTGTCTACAAACTGGCAAGGAAAAACATCATATTCACCAGCAGAAGTATCAAACACATCAATCCATGAAGTCGACTCTTCTTTATAAATTACTCTTGCTGCACCCGATTTCGCATTACAATCGTACATTGTAACCTGATTCTGGTTTCGGTTTAACTGAACCACCATAATAGATTCATTGCTAAGCCATTTCATTCGAACCAAATAATTATTATCTGGTTCTCCAGGGATATTTAACCAATTGGTTTGAAGAGAATCAATATTTACAATTCCAATTTTTACAGAAGAAGGTTTGTCTCCTGCTTTTGGATATTCTACAGGAATAATTGTCGGATACAACGAATCTGTATTATTGATCATAAAATGGAATTTAGTAGACGTTGCATCTACTCTCCAAAAAGCAATACTTTTTCCGTCTGGGCTCCATCTGAATCCGTCACGCGCAGCCAGTTCTTCTTCGTAAACCCAATCAAAAGTTCCGTTGATGATTTTGTCTGTACCGTCAGTTGTTACTGGTGTAATTTTTCCAGAATTAAGATTTTCCACATAAATATTATGTTTTGAAACATAAGCCACATTTTCATTATCACTAGAGAATTTAGCGAACATTAATGATGATGCATCTAGATTTTTGCCTAATTGTTTTCCTTTTCCTGTAGCTAAATCAAAATACCAATAATCACCTCTGGTATTGTCTCGCCACACTTTTTTTGAATTGGTGTAAACCAATACTTTTGTTTTCAAATCGTTCCAAACCAACTGTTCAATTTCTCCAGTAAATCCTGCAGCTGCTAATTGTGTTTTAGATAAAATCGCAGTTTGCTTATCTAGCTTATCAACATCATAAATGACTACGTTATTGTTTTGATTCACCCAAAAAGAATGAGAATTTGGCAGCCAATTTAGATTGTTAATATCAATCTTCTGTGCAAAAACAGAGGTGCATATAAACAGAAGAAACAACAAATACTTTTTCATCTTACTTTTTATTTTTAATTAAATTTTCGATTTCAGCAATTTCAATAGGCATGGCTTCACTCAAATTAATGTTTCCATTTTCCGTTATCAAATAATCATTTTCTAGACGACAACCTATTCCTTCTTCTCTGATATAAATTCCAGGTTCGCAAGTAAGTACCATTCCCTTTTCAAAAGGTCTTGAATACAAACCAACATCGTGAACATCAAGTCCTATATGATGCGCAGTTCCATGCATGAAATATTTCTTGTAAGCTGGTTTTTCTGGATCTTGAGATTTAATTTCTTCTTCTGTAATCAGTCCTAGTTTTACCAATTCAGTTTCTATTAATTTAGCCATTTGAAGTTCATAGTCTTTTGATAAAACTCCAGGTTTCAATAATTTCGAACCTTCTTTTAAACAATGCAAAACCGATTCGTAAACTTCTTTTTGTCTCGGACTAAAAGTTCCGTTAACTGGAATGCATCTTGTTGTATCTGAATTATAGTTAGCATAACAGCTTCCAAAATCAATAAGAACCATTTCATTCTCTTCGCAAATATCATCATTAGTGTTATAATGCAATGAGCATGCATTTCCGCCAGATGCAATAATTGATTTAAATGCCTGTCTTGTTCCTCCGTTTTTTACAGTTGCGTACAAGAGCTCGGCCTCTAATTCATACTCCTTTATATTAGGACGAATCGTCTTCAAAATTCTATGAAAACCTTCAACACTGATAGCTGTTGCTTTTTTAATTAAATCAACTTCCTCGTTCGATTTAATTGGGCGCAATTCTCGGGTTATTTTTGCCACACGTTCGTATTGATGCAACGGGTATTTTTCTTTGCACCACTTAATCATTCGGTCTTGTCTGGTTTCTATTTCAGAGGTTACCCTTTTGATATGCTCATTATGACCTAAGTAAATAATATCAGCTTCAAAAGCAAAAAGCTGTAAAGTCTTTTCAAACTCGTGAAGCCATTTGATATTCTGAATTCCAGAAATAGCTGTTGCTTGTTCTTTTGTTAAAAAATTACCATCCCAAAGAATCGTATGTTCATTTGCTTCTTTTGCAAAAAGTATGACCTTATTTTCTTCTTTAAACGCATCTGGAAAAAGCACCAGAATTGTCTCGTCTTGGTCAATTCCAGACAGATAAAACAAATCATTGTTTTGTGCAAAGCCCATAACATCATCTGCGTTATTAGGCATTACGTCGTTTGAAGTTAGAATAGCCAAACTGTTTGGCTTCATTTTTTCGGTAAATCTTTTTCGGTTTTCTATAAACAAAGAAGCCGGAATTGCATTGTATCTCATATTTTATATTTGGAATCTGTCAATAGCTACAGAAGTCGGTTTACCAGAAATAATCTCTGTTATAATTTTTCCTGTTGCCGGTGCGAGACTTAATCCCATCATGGCATGTCCTGTTGCTAAGGTCAAATTTACAACTTTTTTGTCTCTGGCAATAATTGGCATTCCTGATGGTGTACAGGGCCTAAACCCAAACCAAGTGTCTTCAGTTTTTGGCATTTCCACTTTCATATCGGGATAAAAATCATTAATGCTACTTATAATTCCCTGAAGCCTGTTTGCATTTATTTTATTGTCTTTGGTGTGTGTTATTTCCATAGTTCCACCAAATCTTATATCATTAGACATTGGAGTTACAGCTACTTTTCCTTCACATAAAATAGATGGAATACTTGGTTTTTGAGATTTGTCTTTTAAAGTAAAACTATATCCTTTTCCTGGCAAAATAGAAATTGAGATATTTAATTTTTTAGCCAAAAAAGGACTCCAAGATCCTGATGCCAAAACCACTTCGTCAGTTCTAAAAAGTCCTTTATCGGTAACAATTTTTTCAATTTTATTTCCTTCCAAAACGAAATCTCTAACGCTGGTTTGCGAATGGATTTCGACTTTTAAACGAACTAATTCTTCTTTAATGAAAGCCATAAACTTTTGTGGATACAAATGTGCATCACTTTTATAATGAACTCCCCCAATTACATTTGTATTAGTTCCTTTTTCTAAAAGCGCTACTTCTGATTTAGAAAGATAGTCTACCTCAAGTCCAAGACGTTCTGCTTCTTTGCCTTCATGGTGCATTTCTTCTGCTACTTTATCGCTTTTATAAAGCATTAAGAGCCCTTTTTCTTCATAAAAGAAAGAATTATTCTCCCTGGCAAAATCTTGATACAACTCTTTACTTAGCAAAGAAAGATCACGTAAAGCAGGCATTGCATTTTCTACATGACGTAAATTGGCATGTTTATAAAACTGCATTCCCCAGTTTATTAAATCTTTGCTTAAACGTGGTTTTACATAAAACGGACTGCGGCTGTCAAACATCCATTTTATTCCCTGAGCAATCATACCCGGTTGTGCCAACGGAATTATGTGCGATGGTACAATCATACCTGCGTTTCCGTATGAACAGCCATTGCTCATATCAGATTCATCAAATACACTCACCTCGTAACCTTCCTTTGCAAGATAATAGGCAGAACATAAGCCAATAATTCCACCGCCAATAACAGCAACTTTTTTCATAAATTTTAATTCGTTAAGAGTTCTTTGAACTACTAATTATATTTTAAATCTGTTGAATGAAATTATTTATTTCTTTAAGCTAAAATCAATTGCATCTGTCTTTACTTAGAAATTATTTTTTTCGCTTCCATTTTTAAACATAGCCCGTGGTTTCAACCAAGGGAACACAATCAAAAAACAATCTATATGTACCCGTGGTTAAAACCACGCGCTATATCTGAACATTATTATTTAATTCTCAGTTCCAATCTGAATGCGAAAATCTCTTAATTTAATGACGATGGTGATAATTAAAATTGCAAAAAGATGGTTTTAGCTTCAACAACAACCACGTTAATTTGGCTAAAGCCCATCCAATTTACAATTTCTAAAATCCCTTAATTAAAACTAGGGACTATTCAAAAAACAATAATTTAATTTAACCAACAGCTTAATTATATTGTCAATTGATTTTTAAATAACCTGAAATCCAAAAGCGTATGGATCGTCACTTTCATCAATTATAATATTATTGTATCCGTATACTTTGGCCCAGCCTTGTATGCTTGGAACAATAGCCGGAATATCTCCAATAGAAGTTTCTTCTACCACTTTTCCAATAAATTTGCTTCCAATATAACTTTCGTGAATAAACTCTTCTCCTTTTTTTAATTTTCCTTTAGCATGCAATTGTGCCATTCTTGCCGATGTTCCTGTTCCGCATGGCGAACGATCAATTGCTTTATCACCATAAAAAACAGCATTTCTTCCTGATGAAGTCGCATCTATAGGCGTTCCTGTCCATAACATATGTGATACATCTCGAATTGTATCGTTCTCTGGATGAATGAAATAATCTGGATATTTTTCATTGATCTTTTGGCGTACTTCCTGACTATACTGAACAATTTTACTTGCTGTAAAATCCTGAATCCCAGAAAAATTCTTTTGCGGATCGACAATAGCGTAGTAATTTCCTCCATAAGCCACATCAAAAACAATCTCACCTAATTCTTCACAATCAATAGTAAGACCCTCGGCAGCTAGATAAGATTTTACGTTGGTTAGACGTACCCAATCTACCTTTTTGCCTGTCTGCTGATATTCGATATGCACTAAACCTGCAGGAGCTTCCATTTTGATAATTCCGGGAACTTTTGGAGTAACCAAACCTTCTTCGACAGCAATTGTAATAGTTCCAATTGTTCCGTGTCCACACATTGGCAGACAGCCTGAAGTTTCTATAAATAAAATCCCAACATCGTTTTTAGGATCGCTTGGCGGATATAAAATACTGCCACTCATCATATCGTGCCCTCTAGGCTCAAACATTAATCCTTTACGGATCCAGTCAAATTCTTTTAAGAAATGCTGCCGTTTTTCGCTCATCGAATTACCTTGTAGATTTGGTCCGCCACCGGCAACAACCCGAACAGGATTACCGCACGTATGAGCATCTACGCAAAAAAAAGTTTTCTTTACCATTTATATTTGAGATAGTGTTAGTTTATTATTTATTGTACGAACAATTTGCAGCGGATTCTCGTTTTGCAATTCAGCAGGCAACAAGTCATTTGGCCAGTTCTGATAACTTAATGGTCTTACCCATCTGTAAACTGCATGTATACCAACGGCTGTGTAGCGTGAATCTGACGATGCGGGATAAGGTCCTCCATGAAGCATAGAAGCACAAACTTCGACTCCTGTAGGCACTCCATTAAAAATTAAACGGCCCACACGATTTTGCAAAGCAGAAATGATCTCTTTATGAGTTTCAATTTCGTTCTCTTCACTTATAATTGTTCCTGTTAGCTGTCCTTCTAGCTTAGAAATTACTTCTATTAATTCAGTCTCATTTTCGCATTCTATTAAAATAGAAAATGGACCAAAAACTTCATTATGCAATATTTTATTTTCTAAAAATTCCTTGCCATCAACCTTCAAAACTGTTGGAGTACCATGATTTGGTGTCGTTTCTCCTTTATACTGTGCGATTTTTGAAACCCCGTTCTGTTCTTCAATCTTTGCTATTCCGCTATTAAAATCAGCATAAATATAAGGATGCAACATACAGCCAGGTTGGATTTTTTCGATAGCTTGATTAAGATTTTCTTCAAAGTCATTCAATTCTTCACCTCTTAAAGCTATTAATAATCCTGGGTTAGTGCAAAATTGTCCCGCTCCCAAAGTAATGGAACCTGCATAAGCTGTCGCCCATTTTTGACTGTTCTTTTTCAATGCATTAGGTAAAAGCACTACTGGATTTATACTTCCCATTTCGGCAAATACTGGAATTGGTTCAGGACGCTGTGCTGCCAAATCGCACAAAGCACGGCCTCCTTTAATACTTCCTGTAAAACCTACTCCTTTTACTAATGGATGTTTAACTAAACTCGTTCCAAGCGTTCTTCCGTCTCCTATAAGATTTGAAAAAACACCTTCTGGCATATTGGTTTTCTGAGCCGCTTTAATAATTGCCGAAGCAACCATTTCGCCTGTTCCAATATGCATCGAATGACTTTTTACAATAACTGGACAACCCGAAGCCAAAGCTGAAGCTGTATCTCCTCCGCTTGTAGAGAATGCAAAAGGAAAGTTACTTGATCCAAAAACCACAATTGGTCCTAGAGGCACTAACATTTTACGTAAGTCTTCTTTTGGCGCAGGCTGTCTGTCAATTATTGCAGTATCTATTGTTGCTTGAACCCAACTTCCTTCTGTAAGCATTTCGGCAAAAGCTCTTAACTGACCGATCATTCGGCCACGCTCCCCTTCGGCTCTACCTCTCGGAAAACCTGATTCAGTGCAGTATTGATCTAAAAGAGTATCTCCTAAAGCCAAAATTTCTTCAGCGATTGCGTTTAAAAATCTAGCTTTTTCAACACCTGAATATTTTTTATAACTCGCAAATGCCTGATTGGCCAAAGTAACCGCTTCCTCTATTTCATCTTGAGTCGCCTCTGTAAAAACCCACGGATTTTCTTTGTTTAATAACGGATTAAACGTTTTTAAGGTTTTTGAACCGCTTGCTTTAAGCTGACTTCCTATATAATTTTTTCCTGTAATCATGTTTTTATCTTATAAATGAATTAAGAGCAATTTTAGTTTTCGGCCTCTGTATTAATCTCAAGTTTCAGTCGCAGCCCCAGTAAAACAGCGACCGAAAACCCTGACCGTAAATGGAAACTGAAAAACTGAGACTGCGACTGAAAGCTGAAATCTGAGACTGAAAACTAAAAAAGCACAGCCAATCTTTTTAATATGCTGTTATAAATTTTTATAATCTGGCAAAGTTGGTCTAGTACGTAAACCTTCAGCGATAATCGCTAGAACTCTTTCTCTTTCTGCTCCTTGCAATGGCAATCTTGGCGCACGAACATATTCTGAACCAATTCCTGTTGCAACTTCTGCTAATTTGATATTCTGAACCAAAAATGCATTAATATCCAATTCTAATAAAGGCAAGAACCATCTATAGATTTTCAACGCTTCATCAAATCTTCCTGCTTTTGCTAATTTGTAAATTGCCACTGTTTCTTCTGGAAAAGCGCAAACCAATCCAGAAACCCATCCGTCAGAGCCCATAAATAGACTTTCTAATGCTAGTGTGTCAACTCCAGATAATATTTTTAAACGATCTCCAAAACGGTTGATCATTCTAGTAACGTTAGAGATATCTCTAGTTGATTCTTTTACTGCTTGAATGTTATCATATTTTAATAATTCTTCAAACATATCTAGAGTTACTTCAATTTTATAATCAACTGGATTATTGTAAACCATGATAGGAAGCGAAGTGTTTTTTGCCACTTCACTATAGAAAGTAACCGTTTCAAAATCAGATGCTTTGTAGCGCATTGGAGGAAGCATCATTAATCCTTTTGCTCCATCTTGTTCAGCTTTATTGGCAGCTAAAATTGCATTTTTTGTAGACTGCTCTGCAATATTCATAATTACAGGCACTTTATTTTCTGTTAGCGCAACAGTATGTTTTACTAATTCTCTTTTTTCTTCTTCTAAAAGTGTGCTGGCTTCACCTAAAGTGCCTCCTAAAATAATTCCTGAAACTCCAGCATTTAATTGTGCCTTCATATTAACTTCAAACATATTGAAGTCTAATTTGTCATCTGCAGTAAATTTTGTAGTTACCGCTGGCATAACGCCATTCCATTGAATACTCATAATTTTAATTTTTTATTAAGGCCAAAATTATCTAGAAACAATAGAGCGCACCTTTTAAAAATTACCACAAAATGATACTATATTACCCTCTATGGTGGTAAAATTCAAAAAATAGAACATTATAGCATCATTTTTTTATTCAAATGCAATATATTTGATTATAACTAACTAACCACTACATGAAAGTTTTCCCATTTAAAATTCCAAAATCTGGAGAAGATCCCCTTATATATCAAGAAGATATCGAAGTATCATTTTATGATAAATTACATCAGCACGAAGAAATTCAAATTAGTTTTATAGAAAAGGGAGAAGGAGCCGTTTTTGCAGGTGACACCATTTCGCAATATCGTGAAGGTGATATACTCGTAATTGGAAGCAATCTGCCTCATGTTTTTAGAAGCGACGTTCAAGAAAATGTAATCTCTGTAATGCGTACCTTATTCTTTACATTCAATTCGTTTGGAAGAGATTTTTTTGAATTGCCTACTTTTAGAAATATCCATCCAATTTTAGAAAGCAGTAAAAACGGATTCATAATCCATAATGCGCCAAAAAAAGTAGTCAAGTATTTTAAGAAACTAAAAAAAGCCGACAGCTATACGCGTTTTATACTGTTTCTGGATATTTTAAAATGGCTCTCAGCATCAGAAACTACTCCGCTTTCTAATTATTTGTATCAAAAGAAAATAACAGATAATGAAGGAAAAAGAATGCAGATTGTGTTTGAATATGTCATGACCAATTTCCATAAAAATATCACGCTTGATGAAATTGCCTCGATCGCCAGTATGACGAAAAATGCTTTCTGCCGGTATTTTAAAGTCCGGACCAACAAGTCTTTTTTTCAATTTTTAATTGAAGTGCGTATTGAGAGAGCCGCAAAATTATTATCTAATAATGAAGAACTCTCTGTTCTGGAAATTGCCGAATTATGCGGTTTCAATAATATTTCCAATTTTAACCGAAAGTTTAAGGAATTAAAACAGCTTTCGCCTTTGCAATATAGAAAGCTGAATTTGTAATTTGTGTGACAAAATTGCTAGCAAAGTCGCAAAGTTTTTTTTGCCACAGATTACTAAGATTTAAAGGATTTTTATAATCTGTACGCATAAATATTTCATGCAGATTAAAAAATTAAAGCAGATAAAAAAAATCTATAAAATCTGCTAAATCTGCGAGAGAAAAATTGCTCGCAAAGTCACAAAGCCGCGATTTTTTTTGCCACAGATTATTAATTTTTAAATGATTATAAAAAATCTGTATAAATCTGCTTCAATCATTTTTAATCTGCGTGAAAAAAAAAAGCTGTTTAATCTCATCTTAACGAGATCAAACAGCTGATTTGCTATATAAAAAATCTTTTTTTAATTCCCAGATACTGCTGTGATTTCAAGCACAACACTTGATTCTACTTTCGAAGAGGAAACTCTTAAACCTACATTCATCAAATATTCTCCTGTAAAAGATTCTCCAGATTCTTCAAGCGTTTTCTTTCCTTCAGGCATTAAATTGATTTCTTCTACTTTATAGGTTTTGTTGGCATCTAAACCTTGAAAACGAACCAAATTATATTGTGGATCATAAAGAGGATGAAGCGTATACGAAAATAAAACGGCTTTATCTTTTGATTCATCAACATACATTAATACTGCGCGGCTGTCTTCGTAAGGAGAAACAATTCGATACATGTCGCCATGCCAGATTACAGAACTTAATCTTTTGTAATTTGCAACTGCATCCTGAGTATATTTTAATTCTTTTTCTTTCAGTTCTTTTATATTAATGTCAAAACCTAATTTACCCATCATGGCAACGTCTGTTTTGAATTTAATAGACTGATTGCCCCATGATGTTACGTGATTACAGATCGTAAAAGCTGGAAAAAACTGCGAGAAACCCCACTGAATAAATACTCTATTATACGGATCTGTATTATCACTTGCCCAAAATTCTGTGAAATATTTTAAGAATGCATAATCTGTTCTTCCGCCACCACCGGCGCAAAGCATCATTGGCAAATGCGGATATTTAGTTTTAATTCTCTCTAAAACTTTATATAAACCTCTAGTATATTCAATAAATAAGTGTGATTGCTGATTTTTTAAATAGGTAGAATATGCGTTGGTCATCATTCGGTTGCAATCCCATTTAAAGAATGCTACTCCTCCATTGGTCTGCATAATATCGTCTACCGTTTTAAACACAAAATCCTGCACTTTCGGGTTGGATAAATCCAAAACCAATTGTGTTCTATAATAACTCTCTTCTCTATTTGGTAATTTTAAAACCCAATCTGGATGTTTTTCATACAATTCACTTTTCGGATTAACCATTTCTGGTTCAATCCATATTCCGAATTTAACTCCTGTTTTTTCAGCTTGCTGCATCAAAAACCCTAAACCATTTGGCAATTTTGTTTTTGTTGCCTGCCAATCTCCTAAACCAGATTTATCGCCACTTCTTGGATATTTATTTCCAAACCAACCGTCGTCTAATAAAAACATATCAACACCCAATGTTTTAGAATCTTCAAACATATCTGTCAATTTCTTTTCGTCAAAATTAAAAAAAGTAGTTTCCCAATTGTTCAATAAAGTTAAACGAGATTTGTCTCCATCTTTTACTCCATATTTTTTTGCCCAAGAATGCAAATTCCTGCTCGCTTGTCCTTTTCCTTTGCTTGAAAAAGTATAAATGAAAGAAGGCGTTGTAAATACTTCTCCAGGCTGAAGACTGTATTCTGAAGCAAACGGATTCATTCCAGAACTGATTCTTAGTGATTTTTTATTGTCTAGTTCAAAAGTAAATTTAAAATTTCCCGACCAAGCTATTGTTCCTGCAACGAGCTCTCCTGCATTTTCTTTGGCTTTGTCATTTAATGCTAAAAAGAAAACTGGCGTTTGGTACATATTGGTTCTTACGCCTAATTTAGAATCGATTACTTTGGCACCACTGGTTAATTCGCTTTCCTGCATTCGAACTTCTTTTGCCCAATCACCATGAAACTGAGTCAGCCAATATTTATCGGCATCAAAATGAAGCATCGACGATGCATAGTTGTACAACGTAACAGGTTTCTTTTCGCGGTGTACAATTTCTGTCCATTGCTCAATAACATTCTCTTTATAAAAAGATTTATAATGAAGCGTAACTTCTACAGGATAAACTGGATCCTTCATTTTTATGCTGGTTTCAGTCGTATTGGCATCTATTTTTGTTGTCTGATGACTTACATAAACTAGCTCCAAAGCAGGATTTCCATCATTATGCGTCATTCTAATAGCCGATTCAAACAAATTATCGGTTCCATAAGTTGGATACGCTTGATGTCTAAGATTAAGCAGCGGATTACCATCGTTTATAACAAATGTTCTTTCTTTTTCTTTAGAAAGCGCATTATATGCCGAAGCTTCCAGCTTTGCCCCTAAATAAGATTGGTAAAGCAATCCGTTTTTTGCCACTTTTAAGATTAATGCCGTATTCTGGGTTTCAATAGCAATGGGATCATTTTGTGCATTAGTCTTCCAAAAGAAAGTAGACAGAACTAATAGGAATAGTACTTTTTTCATAAAATTTTAATTAATAATAGTGAATGTTCTTTGTTGAAGATTCTAAAAAAAGCCAACACCAATCTTTTCAGATTAGAATTTTATTTCTTTTGAAACTTCGTGCCTCACATTTATCAATCAAACCACGAGAAAAATATCATTTGCATAATTAAGCAAGTCAATTACTTATATCATACAATTCATAATAACAATAGTTTTTGAGCTCTTATAAACTATTTCTATTATGACTAAAGGAAAGTCAAAAGTAGGAAAAATATAATTGAATCCTAATTTATATACGCTTGTTTCTTTTTTCGCAATCGCAAAAAATGATTTTAAAAATAGATTTTTGATAATTTTTACACCACTAATTCGATATTCTGATATTTTATTAGCTAAAAAAAGCTTTGAAACGTAAAATAGAAACAAACATAAAC
>RCUJ01000175.1_pt1 | contig 36598 bp, 38 predicted proteins | sample 2166321 | NCBI WGS metagenome assembly RCUJ01 (sample SAMN09932808, study PRJNA488358) | compost metagenome | feature: garden; material: soil; isolation source: compost soil in an enriched community after 118 h of incubation | place: Germany: Experimental Botanical Garden Goettingen | collected... | reverse complement strand
ACACGGCCGCGGCCGGCGGCAATGCGAGCCTGATGACGATCGGTTGAGCGGGCTTACTTGTCGAACGCCGGGTCGATCGGCACGCGGTAGCCGTTCACCAGCCGGTTCGTCTCGTTCGCCATGCCCACCACGGCCATCAGCTCGGCGAACATGGCCGGCGTCATGCCGGCCTTTTCCGCGCCCGCGTGGTGGCTCGCGATGCAGTAGCCGCAGTTGTTGGTGACGCTCACCGCCAGGTAGATCATTTCCTTGACCACCGGGTCGAGCGCGCCCGGCGCCATCACCTCCTTGAGGCTGGCCCAGGTGCGCTTCAGCGTGGCCGGGTCGTTGGCCAGGTACTTCCAGAAATTGTTGACGTCGGGCACGTTGCGCGACGCCTTGATGTCGTCGAACACCGCGCGGACCTCGTCGGAAGCGGCGGCGTGCTCGATGGGCTGGGGTTTCATGCGATCTCCTGAAGTGTGAATGCGCGATGGAAAGCAACATTTGCTTTCGGTACCTTCACATTTATTGTGAATTAGGTCCTAGGTTCACGCGCCCTGCGGTTCATACAGTCGAAGCGTCACACATCAAGCGCGCCATCAGGCGCCATCTCAGGGAGAAGAGAGAACCATGGAACACGTCACACAGCACGTGGGGGGCGGTGCGCGCGCCGCATTCGTCTGCAAGAAGAAAACCCGAGGCATCGCGGGCGCCGTGCTCGCACTGGCCGCCGGCCTCGCAGGCCCGTCGGCCTGGGCCGATGTGAGCCTGGGCGGCACCAGCTACACCACCGGCTCGGGCGCGGTCTGCAGCTCGGGCGGCGCCGGTCCCACGTGGGCCTGCCAGGTGCCCAACGGCAGCGGCGGCTTCGCGCTCATCACCGGCGTGCCGACCGACCCCGTGAACGGCGGCCCCGATGCCGCGGCCTTGCAAGGCATGGTGAGCGGCAACCTCGGCGGCGACGCGCTGCTGCTCGGCGGCACGGCCGCCAAGGCCACCGGCTTCGGCAGCGTGGCGGCGGGCTCCGACGCACGCGCCACCGAAACCTACGCCACCGCCATCGGCTCCACCACCGTGGCCGCGGGCGTCAGCAGCACGGCCGTGGGCAACGTGGCCCAGGCCTTCGGCACCAATGCCACGGCCATCGGCGCCAACAGCACGGCCGTGGCCACCAGCAGCGTCGCAGTGGGCGACCGCGCCACCGCGAGCGACATCAATTCGACCGCGCTCGGCGCCAACACGCAGGCGCGCAAGAAGAGCAGCCTGGCGGCCGGCGACAAGGCGATTGCCGACGGCATCAACGCCGCCGCGCTGGGCGCGAACACGCAGGCGCTGGCCGACAGCGCCGTGGCCGTGGGCGACCGCGCCACCGCGGGCGCCGAGTCGGCCGTGGCCGTGGGCCGCCAGAGCACGGCATCGGCCGCCTCGGCCGTCGCCATCGGCACGGGCGCGACAGCGAGCGCCGTCAATGGCGTGGCACTCGGCGCCGGCGCCACCGCCGACCGCGCAGGCATGAACGGCCAGCAAGAGCGCTTCTCGAACATCGCCGTGGGCTCCACGCAGGGCGCGGTCTCGATCGGCAGCGCGGGCGGCGAACGGCAGATCACCAATGTGGCGGGCGGCACGCAGGCCACCGACGCGGTCAACGTGCGCCAGCTGCAGGCCGTGCAGGCCGGCGCGGTCAACTACGTGACCAACGTGGACGGCAGCGTGAACCACAACCAGATCGTGCTGGGCAACGGACAGGCGCCCAACGGCACCACCGTGTCCAACGTGGCGCCCGGCGTGGCCGGCACCGACGCCGTGAACGTCAACCAGCTGAACGCCCAGGGTGCGCAGTGGCGCGACGCCATCCGCGTGAACCAGCGCGATGCCAACGCCGGCACCGCCGGTGCGATGGCCATGGCCGGCATGCCGCAGGCCTACATGCCGGGCAAGAACATGATCGCGGCCGGCATCGCCGGCTACGAGGGCCAGAGCGCGCTCGCGGTCGGCTTCTCGAGCATCTCGGACAACGGCAAGTGGGTGATGAAGTTCACCGGCTCGGCCAACTCGCGCGGCCGCGTCGGCGTCTCGGCCGGCGCGGGCTACCAGTGGTGAGCCGCATGAACCCCAGAACCGCCATCGCTCCAGGCCCCACGCATTCTTCCTTCATGACACGCACCTTTTTTCTGCCCACCGCCGCGCTGCTGGCCTTGCTCACCCTCGCCGGCTGCACCTCGTACGTGAGCCGCGGCATCGACAGCGACGGCAAGGCCGCCGAACTGGTCTGGCCCGGCGCGGATCAACAGCAAACGTGGCAGACCGAAGGCAGCTTTCCGAACCGCGAGAACCTGCGCGCCATCGGCCCCGGCGCGACCAAGGACCAGCTGTACGCCCTGATCGGCCGCCCGCACTTCGACGAAGGCATGGCCGCCGTGCGCGAGTGGGACTACGTCTTTCACTTCCGCTCGGGCGGCGGTGCGACGAGCTGCCGCTACAAGGTGATCTTCGACACGGCCTACAAGGCGCGCAGCTTCCACTGGAACCCGGCGATCTGCGCGGAGCTGGCCAAGGGCTGATCAGCCGCCCTGCGGCGGCTCCGGCCGCCGCCACAGCCACGCCAGCACGACCGCCATCGAGCCGATGGCGACGCCCGCGAGCCACGGCTTGTGCGCCGTCAATACGATGACGACCGCGCAGAACGCCATCGCCGCGGTGGCGCTCCACTTGGCGCGCCGGCTCACGGTGCGGCCGTTCTCCCAGTTGCGCAGCAGCGGGCCGAAGAGCCGGTGGTTCAGCAGCCAGCGGTGCAGCCGCGGCGAGCTGCGCGCCGCGGCCCAGGCGGCCATCAGCACGAAGACCGTGGTCGGCATGCCCGGCGCGACCACGCCGATGGCGGCCAGCACGAGGCACAGCACGGCAAAGACCATCAGCAGCCAGCGCACGACCAGCGGCAACGGCCGGGGCTCCACGGCAGCGGGCGGGTTCTGGGGGTCTTCGGCGGGCGTCACGGGCCGATTGTCTTTCTTTCTCTTTCACCGCACCGACGCGCTTGATTCAGATCAACCGCGCGGCGCTTTCGGCTGCCGATACTGGACTTTTACATCCACCTGCAAAGTTCTGAAGACCATGGCCCACCTTGTATGGAAGACCGAGCTCAATACGGGGATCCATGAGATCGACACGCAGCACCAGCGCATCGTGCAGTACATCAATGCGCTGGACGACGCGCGCCGCACGAACGACCGCAAAGTCGTGGGCCGGATCATCGAAGAGACCATCGACTACACCGCCTCGCACTTCGCGTTCGAGGAGGCCATGATCGAGGACGCGGGCTACCCCTTCACCGGCCCGCACCGGAAGGTGCACGAGATCTTCGTGCGCCGCGTCACCGAGTTCCGCACGCGCTTCGAGCACGGCGAAGAGGTGCTGGCCGAGCTGCACGACATGCTCTCGCGCTGGCTGTTCAACCACATCCGCCATGAAGACGGCGCGTACGTGCCGACCGTGAAAGCGCACCTGCACACGACGGATTCGTCGGCGGAAGTGCTGGTGCATGCGCAGGTGCGCAAGGCGGTGCAGCAAGGCGGCGCCGCGGGGCAGGTCAAGATGGGCTGGATGCGGCGCCTGTTCGGCGGGTGACGCGGCCCTGACGACGCCGCGCCACCTCATCGTCACTCCTCGACGAAGGCTTCTTCGCGCTTGGCCTTCACCGAAGGCAGCAGCACCACGATGAGCAGCAGCGCCGCCGCGGCCAGCAGCCCCGCCGACAGCGGACGCATGACGAACACGCTCCAGTCGCCGCGCGACAGCAGCAGCGCGCGGCGCAGGTTCTCTTCCATCATCGGCCCGAGGATGAAGCCCAGCAGCAGCGGCGCGGGCTCGCACTTGAGCTTGAGGAACAGGTAGCCCACGATGCCGAAGATCGCGACCATCCACACGTCGAAGGTGTTGTTGTTCTCGGAGTACACGCCCACCGCGCAGAACAGCACGATCGACGGAAAGAGCCACTTGTAGGGAATGGTCAGCAGCTTGATCCAGATGCCGATCATCGGCAGGTTCAGCACGATGAGCATCAGGTTGCCGATCCACATCGAGGCGATCAGGCCCCAGAAGAGTTCGGGGTTGCTGGTCATCACCTGCGGGCCGGGCTGGATGTTGTGGATCGTCATCGCACCGACCATCAGCGCCATCACCGCGTTGGGCGGAATGCCCAGCGTCAGCAGCGGAATGAACGAGGTCTGCGCGCCGGCGTTGTTGGCCGACTCCGGTCCCGCCACGCCGCGGATGTTGCCCTTGCCGAAGGGCACCTCGCCCTGCTTGAGCTTGATGCGCTTCTCGATGGTGTAGGCCGCGAAGGCCGACAGCAGCGCACCGCCGCCCGGCAGGATGCCCAGGGCCGAACCCAGCGCGGTGCCGCGCAGCACGGCGGGCGTCATGCGCCGGAAGTCTTCCTTGGTGGGCCACAGGCCCTTGACCTTGGCGGTGAACACCTCGCGCTCATGCTCGGGCACGGCCAGGTTGGCGATGATCTCGCCGTAGCCGAACACGCCCATCGCGATCGCGATGAAGCCGATGCCGTCGGTGAGCTCGGGAATGTCGAAGCTGTAGCGCGCCACGCCCGAGTTCACGTCGGTGCCCACGAGGCCCAGTGCCAGCCCGAGCAGGATCATCGTGATGGCCTTGAGCAGCGAGCCCGAGGCCAGCACCACGGCGCCGATCAGGCCCAGGATCATCAGCGAGAAGTATTCGGCCGGGCCGAACTTGAAGGCCAGCTCGGTCAGCGGCGGCGCGAAGGCCGCAAGAATCAGCGTGCCGACGCAGCCTGCGAAGAACGAGCCCAAACCCGCCGCAGCGAGCGCTGGTCCGGCCCTCCCCTTGCGCGCCATCTGGTAGCCGTCGATCACGGTCACCACCGACGACGATTCGCCCGGCAGGTTCACCAGGATCGCGGTGGTCGAGCCGCCGTACTGCGCGCCGTAGTAAATGCCGGCCAGCATGATCAGCGCCGACACGGGCGGCAGCGCGTAGGTGGCAGGCAGCAGCATCGCGATGGTGGCCACGGGGCCGATGCCCGGCAGCACGCCGATCAGCGTGCCCAGCAGGCAGCCGACGAAGGCATAGACAAGGTTCTGCGCGGTGAAGGCCACGCCGAAGCCGATCGAGAGGTTGGTAATCAGGTCCATTGTTCTCTTGGATTTCTTGTTGTTCTGCGCGGGTCAGCCGGCGATGAAGGTGGGCCACACCTGGAACTGCAGCTTCAGCGCCACCACGAAGGCCAGGTAGCTGCCGAGCGCGAGCACGGTCGCCAGCAGGGTCACGCCCTTCCAGCCGAAGCTGTCGCCCGCCAGGCTCGCGATGAAGGTCAGCGCATAGATCGCGACGATGAGCCCCATCGACGGCAGGCCGATGCTCGGCAGCCCGCCGAGCAGCACGCCGAACACCAGGTTGGCGCCGATGATGAACAGCAGCGGCTTCCATGCGATGCGGCCCACGGGTTCGCCGTCGGCGGTCTCGACCGTGAGGGCCTTGAACGTGATCAGCACGCCCATGCACGCGATGAGGATGCCCACGATGAGCGGAAAGTAGCCGGGGCCCATGCGGGCGCCGGTGCCCACGTTGTAGGTCGTGGCGCCCCATGCGAAGGCCACGCCGAAGGCGCTGAAAAGCACGCCCGAGCAGAAGTCTCTCTGACTCTTGATTCTCACCGTTGATGTCTCCTGGAACTGCGTTGATCGGCACAGGATGTGCGTCAGCGATCCTAGGAATTCAGCGCTGCGGTGTGTATGAACAAAGCATTGCCATTCGGCAATGTTCGAGGCGCGAGGAGACGAAGAAGGCGCCGCTCAGGCGTCCGCCGTCGGCAGGTCGATGCACGCGCGCAGGCCCGGGCGGGCATCGCCGAACTGCAGGCGACCGCCGTGCAGCGCCACCACCGCCTGCACGCTCGCGAGCCCCAGGCCGTGGCCCGGCGTGCTGTGGTCCAGCCGATGGAAGCGCACGCCCAGGCGCTCGTACTCGGCGCTCGGAATGCCGGGGCCGTCGTCCTGCACGAACAGCTGCGCGCGCCCGTCGACCGTGTGCGTGCCGATGCGCACGGTGGCGCCGGCCCCGCCGTACTTCAGCGCGTTGTCGAGCAGGTTGGCCGCCGCGCCCGCGAGCAGGTCGCGATCGCCCAGCGCGATGGCGCGGTCGGCGGGCTCGCGCAGCAGCGCGATGCCCCGCACCTCGGCCACCGCCTCGTACAGCTCCGCCACGTCGTCGGCAATGACGTGCAGCGCCACCGGCGCGAACTGCTGGCGCCGCGCGCCGGCCTCGACCTCGGCGATCTGCAGCAGCTTCTCGAACATCACCGCCAGCTCCTCGAGCTCGCGGATGGCGGTAGCCACGGGCTCGCGCTGCGGATGGTGGGCGTCGCCGAGCCCTGCCTCCACCGCACGCAGGCGCACCAACACGCGCGTGAGCGGCGTGCGCAGGTCGTGCGCGATGGTGTTGGACACATGGCGCACGCCGTCCATCAGCGACTGGATGCGGTCGAGCATCGCGTTGATGTCGCCTTCCAGCAGCGCGAACTCGTCCTCCTGGCCCGAAGGCGCCACGCGCTCCTGCAGCTCGCCCGCCGCGATGCGCGCGGCCGTGCGCCGCACCGCGCCCACGCTGCGCTCCAGCTCCTGGCGGAAGACGAAGGTGCCGCCGATGAGCAGCAGCACCGCCACGATGCCCGCCGCCGCGCTGGCGCTCGCCACCAGCGATTCGATCGACTCCTGGTCGCGCAGGTCGTGCCCCACCACGAGCATGCCGCCGTCGGGCAGCGGGCGCATCACGAGGTAGGCGATGACGGTCTGGCCCGCGCGCACCACGCGGCGGTGCACGCCATCGCCCGCGTCGGGCGCCAGCGAGGGCATCTGGTCGAGGTTGCCCGCGCGCTTGTTTCCGTCGCGGTCGGTGAGCAGGTAGATCTCGTTGTCGGAGTTGCGGCCGTCGGAAAGCGCATGGGCGATCTCGCCCGCCACGCCTTCGGCGCCGCGCGCTTCGTAGCGCACCACCAGCTGCTGCACGCTGGCGGCCACCTGCCGCACCATGCGCTGCTGCAGCACGCCCACGGTCTGCATGTAGACGATGGCCAGCGCGGCCAGCATCGTGATGGCCACGAGCAGCCCGTAGTAGAAGGCGAGCCGGAAGCCGACCGAGCGCCACAGCTGGCGCAGGGCCCGGGTCATTGCGGCGCGGCCAGCGTGTAGCCCACGCCGCGCACGGTGTGGATCAGCGTCGGCGCGCCGCCCGCATCGAGCTTGCCGCGCAGGCGGCTCACCTGCACGTCGATCACGTTGGTCTGCGGGTCGAACTGGTAGTCCCACACGGCCTCGAGCAGCATGGTGCGCGTGACCACCTGGCCCGGATGCATCATGAGATAGGCCAGCAGCCTGAACTCGCGCGGCTGCAGCGCGATGGGCCGGCCGCCGCGCTCCACGTGGCGGCGCGCCAGGTCGAGCGTGAGGTCGGCCAGCTGCAGCGTGCGGATCTCGGGCCCGGTGCGCGAGCGGCGCACCAGCGCCTCGGCGCGCGCCGCGAGTTCGGAGAAGGCAAAGGGCTTGGCCAGGTAGTCGTCGCCGCCGGCCTTGAGCCCGCGCACGCGCTCGTCGAGCGCGCTCAAGGCGCTGAGCACCAGCACCGGCGTCTTCTTGCCGAGCGCGCGCATCGTGGTGAGGATCGACAGGCCGTCCACGTCGTTGGGCAGCATGCGGTCGAGGATGACGAGGTCCCACGTCTCGCCCGTGGCGCGCGCGAACGCATCCGCGCCATCGCGGCTGATCACCGCCACATGGCCGAGCGAACGGAAGCCTTCGGCGATGTAGCGCGCGTTGTCGGCATCGTCCTCGACGATGAGGCAGTTCCAGATGACGGTGGGGCCGAGCACGTCAGTCGGTGCGGCCACGGCAAGAAATACCCATGGATGGCGGTGCGGTTGTGCTCACGTTGCGGCCCCTGGAATGCAGGGGCGTGCGACACAAATCCTAGCCCAGCTGGAAGCGGGAAAGGCCCGCGTTTCATTACCGTTTGTCCATGAATGCCGCGCGGTCGCGTGTGCGAGAAGCTGATCTGGACCCATCAAGTCGAAGACCACGCTCACTCTCCGTTCACCAGAGACACCCCGTCCACCGGCTTGCGCATCCATTTCGCAACGTCCACGCCCAACCCCTGAATCACTGCATCCATGGCGCTGCATTCGGTCGTCTCCGCCGTGATATCAGCGTACGGGGTGTGCACTTGGCGCAGAGCTTTGAATTGCGCAGGGGGCAGTCCCGGTCGTTCAAGCACCGCATGGATGACCACGATCGTGGGGCCGCCGGCGCTGACGGTCACGATGTCCATGATGTCGATCTTCAGCAAAAGGGCGGCCTCCCTGCCGGGACCCGGCACAGGGCGCACAACCTCATACCGCGCCTTCAACTGATCTTGCACGGCCTGACGCAGCGGGTCCGGCACACCGCACGCGTCATCGGATTCAGACATCCGGCGGCCCTGGCCATGCCCGTACAGGACGGGCGGCAGCACCACCGTGGTGGAGGCAGCAGGCGCGGGTCGCGTTCGCTCGGGCGGCTGGGAATCGTGTGAACCGCAAGCAGCCAGAAGTGCGCTTACCGCCATCGCGATGCACGTGTTGCGCACGAAGGCAGGCGAAGCCTCTGCAGGCGCATTGGAGGTACAGCAGGCCGACGGCGCCAAGACGCGATTTGTTACATTAGTCCGGGGGTTGGAGGAATTTTGCAGGACCGACTACCTACCGGGCGATCGCCCGGCCAAATCAACTATAAGGAAAAATGCTACATGCACACCATCAATTACAAGATGGAGTACTCGATTCTCGAGTACGTTTTCGGCCTGATTGGCCCGGCAATTATCATTGCCGCCATTTTTTATCCGATTGCGGATCTGAAAATAGGCACCCTTCGGCTTCACCTGCCGACCGGCGTGGCCAATGGCGTTCTCATGTTGATCGGGGCTTACGTCACGTATCTTACGGTCGGAACACTTTTCAAGAAGCGCGCAGCCAACAGCCAGGGTGCCAGCATTGTTCTTGATGAAAAGGGCATGTCTTTCACGACCGTCAAGAAATTTTCGGGCGTACTGACCACCGTGGGCTATGACGCCATCAATCAAGTCACCATCACGGACATCCCGGAAACCTCCACATCGAGTGCGGAGAAAACAATAGAAATCAGCACGCCGTCGATGGCACCCAAGAAGCATGAGTTCGATGCCATTCACATGGTGAAGGATTCAGACTTTGAAGTTCTTGTGAATGCGCTCAAGCATCGCGCCGTCAATGCCACCTTCAAGCAAATCTGACCCATGGGTTTCTTGAAGAAGTTGTTCCAGATAGTTTCTGGCAAAAAATACAGAAATTGCCCCGATGGGGCCGCAGCGGATCCGGCAGCGCAGCGCGCACTTCAAGCGGGGCTCATCAACTCCGAGCAGATCATGGCGTATTGCGACAGCTACGCAACGGGGCTGTCTGACGATGCGCTCGCCGAGGGACTTGGCTCGCACTGGGGCATACGCTCGCCCCAGGAGGCTGCTGAAACCCTGGCGTCACTCGGTCGCCATGGCCATCGCTTTTTTTACGACATTGTTTTTCGTATTTACAGCGATGGTGCTTCAGGAGAGGAGCGCCAGGAGGTTCTCGAGGCCTTGATCGCCAGCGGTCGATACGGCTCCCCGGAAACGGTGCGCGAGCAGATTGCCGCGCAGGGGCCGAGTGAGGAAAAAGACCTCGTTTTCTCGGCTTTGGAGCAGGCCTTGGAGATGCTGGAGAATCTGCGATCCGTTTTTCGTCTTCTCGAAGACAAGGTCAATGGCTCGTACCTTCCCAAGGATTACAGCGCCGGCATCCTTGCCTGGGATCTGGGCCGCCTCGTCACGGTTGCGAGGATGTCATTGGACTGCAAATACATCGAGCAGGCTGAATTCGATCGCATTCTTTCGCATGCAGACAAAGAATTGCGCTCGAATTTTTCGTCCTGGCCGCAGTTTGCAAAGAGCTACATCATCGGCCGGGCCAGCTGGGCGGGTCAAAATATGACGCTGGGCGGAATCATCGGCATTGCCGAAGATCTCATGACCGATGAGCGGAGCCCTTGGGTGCTGTCGCCTCTGTGAGTTGCATTCGACGACAGCGCTGGAAAATATCCAACTCGTCGGATCGCTCCCTGTTGATTTCCGTGGACGTTTGATCCACCTGTCCGTCGCGAACTGACCGGCCGCAATGTCTTGCGGCCGTTGTTCGCATGGAGGACTGGATTACTCGCAAACGGAAATCAACAAATTCAAAGTATTTACGACGCTATTTGCGCGTTCAAGACTTTATTTGGCGAGATCATCAGGATCGTGCCGCCCACGCACGCTCACTCCACCGTCACGCTTTTCGCGAGGTTCCGCGGCTTGTCCACGTCGGTCCCGCGCGCGCACGCCGTGTGATACGCCAGCAGCTGCAGCGGCACCACGTGCAGCAGCGGCGACAGCGCGCCGTAGTGCTCCGGCATGCGGATCACGTGCAGGCCTTCGCCGCTGGCGATCTGCGTGTCGCCGTCGGCCAGCACGTAGAGCACGCCGCCGCGCGCGCGCACTTCCTGCAGGTTGCTCTTGAGCTTTTCGAGCAGCGCGTCGTTCGGCGCCACGGCCACCACGGGCATCTCGCTCGTGACGAGCGCGAGCGGGCCGTGCTTGAGTTCGCCGGCGGCGTAGGCCTCGGCGTGGATGTAGGTCACTTCCTTGAGCTTGAGCGCGCCTTCGAGCGCGATCGGGTAGTGCAGGCCGCGGCCCAGGAACAGGGCGTTGTCCTTGCGCGCGAAGTCTTCGGCCCAGCCGATGATCTGCGGCTCGAGCGCGAGCACCGACTGCAGCGCGACGGGCAGGTGGCGCATTTCCTTCAGGTAGCGCGCCTCGTCGAGCGCGCTCAGGCGGTCCTTGGACTGCGCGATGGCCAGCGTGAGCAGGAACAGGCCCGCGAGCTGGGTGGTGAAGGCCTTGGTCGAGGCCACGCCGATTTCGACGCCGGCGCGCGTGATGTAGGCCAGCTTGCACTCGCGCACCATGGCGCTGGTGGCGACGTTGCAGATGGTCAGCGTCTGTTCCATGCCCAGCGAGCGCGCGTGCTTGAGCGCGGCCAGCGTGTCGGCGGTTTCGCCCGACTGGCTGATGGTGACGACCAGCGTCTTGGGGTCGGGCACGGAGTCGCGGTAGCGGTACTCGCTGGCGATCTCGACCTGGGTGGAGATCTTCGCGATGCTCTCGAGCCAGTACTTGGCGGTGCAGCCGCTGTAGTAGCTGGTGCCGCAGGCCAGGATGAGGATCTTGTCGATGTCCTGGAACACGCGGTGCGCGCTCGCGCCGGTGGCGCCGTCCTGCCCGATGCCGTCGAACAGCTCGGGCACGATGCCCTCGACGCCTTCGAGCGTGTCGCCGATGGCGCGCGGCTGCTCGAAGATTTCCTTCTGCATGTAGTGGCGGTACGGGCCCAGCTCGGCCGCGCCGCTGTGGGCGTGCACGGTGCGCACGGTGCGGGTGACGGGCTTGTGGTTCTTGTCGACGATCCAGTACTTGCCGGGCTGCAGGTCGACCACGTCGCCTTCTTCGAGGTAGACGATCTGGTCGGTCACGCCGGCCAGCGCCATCGCGTCGCTGGCCAGGAAGTTCTCGGTGCCGTCCTTGCCGGCGCCCAGGATCAGCGGCGAGCCGGCGCGCGCGCCGATCACGCGCTGCGGTTCGTCGCGGCAGATGACGGCGATGGCGTAGGCGCCGTGCAGCTGCAGCACGGCGGCCTTGACGGCTTCGAACAGGTCGCCGTTGTAGAGGCTGTCGACGAGGTGGGCGATGACCTCGGTGTCGGTCTGGCTCTCGAACACGTAGCCCTTGGCCTCGAGCGCGGCGCGCAGCGGCTCGTGGTTCTCGATGATGCCGTTGTGCACGAGCGCGATGCGGCCCGGGCGCGCGGCGGGCGCGTCGGCGCCGACGCCGTGGCTGAAGTGGGGGTGGGCGTTGTGCACGGCCGGTGCGCCGTGGGTGGCCCAGCGCGTGTGGGCGATGCCGGTGAGGCCTTCGACCTTGTCGTCGCGCACCTGGGTCAGCAGGTCGGCCACGCGCGAGGTGGTGCGTGCGCGGCTCAGGCCGCCGGCATGCACCGCGACGCCGCAGGAGTCATAGCCGCGGTATTCGAGCCGCTGAAGGCCCTGGACCAGGACCGGAACGATGTCGCGATGGGAGGCTGCGCCGACGATGCCGCACATGGGGTGTACCTTGTCTTGAAGAACAGAAGGGCTCGATGGTAGGGAGACGCCCAAGAAATATGGCGTCTAAATTTCCTCAGTTTCGGACTTTTATTCCACAGAAACCCATAGATGGAGTTTTATTCCATAATTTCAACCAATATGGAATCAATCTCCCTCGACGCCATCGACCTCAAGCTGCTCGACGCACTCCAGAACGACGCTTCGCAGACCAACCAGCGCCTGGCCGCCGAGGTGGGCATCTCGCCGCCGACCTGCCTGCGCCGCGTGCAGCGGCTGCGCCAGGAGGGGCTCATCGAGCGCCAGGTCGCCCTGCTCTCGCCCGACCGCCTCGCCACGGTGCTGGGCCACGGCCTGCAGGCGGTGGTGGAGATTTCGCTCGACCGGCAGGACGCCGCCGCGCTCGACGCCTTCGAGGCCCGCGTGATCGCGGACGACGCCGTGCAGCAGTGCTGGCGCGTGTCGCCGGGGCCCGATTTCGTGCTGGTGGTGGTGGCGCGCGACATGCCCGGCTACGGCGCGCTGACGCAGCGGCTGTTCACGGCCGACGCCAACGTGCGCAACGTGAAGGCGTTCTTCAGCCTCAAGCGCGCGAAGTTCGGGGCCCGCGTTCCGCTGGGCTGACGCCGGTTCTGTGCGCGATCAGCGCTCGCTCGCCGCCTCGCGCAGCGCTTCGAGGAAGGTGCGCCGCCACCAGTGGATGTCCTGCGCCCGGATGCGCGACAGCAGCTTCTGGTGCCGCTCACGCCGCTCTTCCAGCGGCATCTGCAGCGCCTGCTGCACCGTCTCTGCCGTGCCGTGCGTGTCGTACGGATTCACCAGCAGCGCTTCCTTCAGCTGCTCGGCCGCGCCGGCAAAGCGCGACAGCACCAGCACGCCGGGGTCGGCCGGGTCCTGCGCCGCGATGTATTCCTTGGCCACGAGGTTCATGCCGTCGCGCAGCGGCGTCACCAGCCCCACGGCCGCCGCGCGGCACAGGCCGGGCACGCGGCGCCGCGCCACCATGCGGTGGATGTAGCGCACGGGCATCCAGTCGAGTTCGCCGTAGTCGCCGTTGATGGCGCCGCACAGCGATTCGAGTTCCTTGCGGATGTCGGCGTAGGCATCGACCGTCTCGCGCGTGGGCGAGGCGATCTGGATCAGCGTGGCGCTGCGGCGGTTCTCGGGGTAGTTGGCCAGCAGCTCGCGGAACGAGCGCACGCGCTGCGGGATGCCCTTCGAATAGTCGAGCCGGTCGATGCCCAGCAGCAGCCGGCGGCTCGAGTACTCGCGCTTCATGGTCTCGTACATGTCGCGCGATTCCTTGGCGTGCGTGAGCGCCGCGAACTCGTCCACGTCGATGCCGATGGGGAAGGCGTTGCAGCGCACCGTCTGCCCGTAGGCGCGGTACATGTCGTTGCCCAGGTACTCGCCATGGGCCTCGTTGCGCACGTAGTGCTCGAAGTGCTGCACGTCCTGCTGCGCCTGGAAGCCGATCAGGTCGTACGAGAACAGCGAACGCATCAGCCACTCGTGCTGCGGAATGGCCGCGATGATGATCTGCGGCGGCAGCGGAATGTGCAGGAAGAAACCGATGCGCTGCTTGCAGCCCATGGCGCGCAGCTCGGCGGCCAGCGGCATCAGGTGGTAGTCGTGGATCCAGATGATGTCGTCGTCCTTCAGCAGCGGCATCAGCTTGCGCGCGAACAGCTGGTTCACGCGCCGGTAGCCGCCGATGAAGCCGGCATCGAAATGCGCCAGGTCCAGGCGGTTGTGGAACACCGGCCAGAGCACGTCGTTGCTGTAGCCCAGGTAGTAGCTGTCATGGTCGTCGCGGCTCAGGTCGAGCGTGGCCAGCGTCACCTTGCCGGCCTGCTGCTTGTGCAGCTCGCCTTCGCCCGTGGGGCCGCCCTCGACGATCTGCCCGCTCCAGCCGAACCACAGGCCGCCGCTTTGCTGCAGGCTCTCGCCCAGGGCCACGGCCAGGCCGCCGGCGGCGGGCTTGCGCGGGTCGGCCACGCGGTTCGAAACAACGACGAGACGACTCATATGCACGAATCCCAGGGAGCGGACAGGCGCACGGCCGCATTGATGATGCCGACCATCGAATAGGTCTGCGGAAAGTTGCCCCACATCTCGCCCGTGACCGGGTGCGTGTCTTCCGACAGCAGGCCCAGCGGGTTGCGCGCGGCGAGCATGGTCTCGAAGATCTGGCGCGCCTCGGCCTTGCGGCCGATCTTGGCCAGCGCGTCGATGCGCCAGAAGGTGCAGATGTTGAAGGCGGTCTCGGGCTTGCCGAAGTCGTCGGCCGCTTCGTAGCGGCGCATGTAGGGGCCGTCGCACAGCGACTTTTCCATCGCGTCGACGGTGGAGATGAAGCGCGGGTCGCGCGCATCGATCAGGCCCACCTCGACCATCAGCAGGATGCTCGCGTCGAGCTCGTGCCCGCCGAAGCTTTCGGCAAAGGCCTGGCGCTCTTCGCACCACGACTTGGCAAGAATTTCTTCCTTCATGCGTGCCGCATGGCCGTGCCAGTACGCGGCGCGTTCGGGCAACTCCAGCGTGCGCGCGATCTTGGCGAGGCGGTCGCAAGCGGCCCAACTCATGAGCGCCGAGCTGGTGTGCACGCGGGCGCGCGTGCGCAGCTCCCACATGCCGGCGTCGGGCGTGCCGTACACGCGCACGGCCTGCTCGCCCACCGCTTCCAGGTGCGGAAACTCCGCCACGCCGGCGCGGCTCAGCAACCGGTGGTCATGAAAAGCCTGCGCTGCGCCGAGCACGATGTTGCCGTACACGTCGTGCTGGAAGTGCTCCTGCGCCTGGTTGCCCACGCGCACCGGGCCCATGCCGCGGTAGCCGGGCAGGCCCTCGACGAAGGACTCGGGCAGCTCGCGCTCCAGCCCGATGCCGTACAGCGGCTGGATGTGCTCGCCGTGCGAGCCGATCACCACGTTGCCGAGCCAGCGCAGATAGTCTTCCATCGTGCCCACCTCGCTCAGCGAGTTGAGCGCGCGCACCACGAAGAAGGCGTCGCGCAGCCAGCAGTAGCGGTAGTCCCAGTTGCGCTGGCTGCCCGGCGCCTCGGGGATGCTGGTGGTCATGGCGGCCACGATGGCGCCGGTGTCCTCGTACAGCGAGAGCTTGAGCGTGATGGCCGCGCGGATCACCGCGTCCTGGTACTCGAAGGGAATGGCCAGGCGCTTGCTCCAGGTGCGCCAGTAGGCGATGGTTTCCTGCTCGAACTTGCGCGCGGTGTCGGCGATGCCTTCGAGCAGCGTCTCGTCCACGCCGAACATGAAGTTGTACTCGCGCGAGATCACGAAGGGCTGGCGCGACAGGATGTGCGAGATCGACGCGTCGGTGTTCAGCCGCAAGGTCACATCGGGCCCGACGTAGCGGATGTGGTTGCTGCCGCGCGTGACCTCGGTCGGCGCCGAGGCGCCCCACTGGAAGCGCGGGTCGAGCGCCACGCGGATGCGCGGCGCGCCGGCAATGGGGCGCACGCGGCGCACCATCATGAGCGGACGGAAGTAGCGCGAGCGGCTGTGAAAGCGCGGCGCGAAGTCGGTGATCTCGATGCCCTGCCCCGCGCTGTCGAACAGCTGCGTGCGCAGCACGGCGGTGTTGGGCTCGTACCACTGCTTGCTGGAGGCGAAGTCCTCGATCTCGATGGCCCAGGCGCCGGCCTCCTCGCCGGGGTGCAGCAGCGCGTTGAAGACCGGGTCGCCGTCGAAGCGCGGCAGGCAGCACCAGACGGCGCGGGCGCGCGCATCGATGAGCGCGCTGTAGGCGCAGTTGCCGATCACGCCGACATTGAGCGAGGGCTCGGCCGGCGGCGCGAAGCCGCGCGGCGGGGCTGCTGCCACCTTCGCGGCGTCGACGGGCGCCTGGTCGTCGGGGCCCGCCGCGCCGGCCAGGGCGTTGCCCGCGCGGTCCTCCGGAGCCTTCGGCAGTTGTTGTTCGCTCATGCGGGCTTCCTCGGTGATGGTGTCTGGGGGGCAGGTGCGGCCAGCAGGTCGCGCGCCTGCACCAGCCATTCGTAGACCGCGCGCGGCGATTCGAGCCGGTGCAGCGCCAGGCTCGGCCCGGCGCCGACCTTGATCGCGACGCCGCCGCGCGGCTGCACGACGGCGAAGCCGCTCTCGTCGGTGGTGTCGTCGCCCGCGAAGACCGGCGTGCGGCCCGCGAACGGCGCTTCGGTCATGAAGGCTTCGATGGCGAGGCCCTTGTTCACGCCCGAAGGCTTCACTTCGAACACGAACTTGCCGTGCATGAGCTCGAGCTGCGGACGGCCTTCGATGGCGCGCGCCATCGCGTCGCGGCACACGGCCTCCAGCTGCGGCGCGAGCCGGTAGTGCAGCGCGATGGCGCCGTGCTTGCGCTCGACCAGCAGGCCTTCGTGGATGCGCGCGAGTTCGTTGGCCACGTCCAGGATCGGGACGAGGTCGGGCGGGCGCTGCTCCTGCATGCCGCCTTTGGCATCGCGGCGCTGCACGCCGTGCTCGCCGGCCGCGGGCAGCCGCAGCGGCGCGAGAAAGCGGTCGATGGCATCGATCTGGCGCCCCGACACCACGGCGAGCGCGCCGCCGAGCAGGTCGCGCAGGTCGCTCAGCAGGGGCACGAGGGCGGGCGGCACCTCGATGGCTTCAGGCGTGGCGGCGAGGCCGACCAGCGTGCCGTCGAAGTCGAGAAAAAGGGCGGCGTCCCGGCCCGGCGGAGGTGGCAACTGGGCGTTGCTGCTGGAGGACTTTGGCATTGGGAAAAACCATAGCACGGCTCGCACGCGGCGCGTGTCGGCCAAAGTCCCGGCGTGCGCCGATGGCGGGGATTCAGTCGGCCGTGGCGGGCAAGGAGGCCTTCACCGCCGCGATGCGCGCACGGTGGATCGCCTCGCCGATGCGCGGCCCCGTGGCGCCGGCCTGCTGCGCCTCGCGCGCCACCACGTCGGTGGCCACCGCCTGAGCCGCCGCGAGCACCGCGAGCAGGCGCGGGCGCTGCGGGTAGGCCGTGTCCTCGAAACCGAGCCGGCCGCGCGCGTCGCATTCGCAGGCCAGCAGCGCCTCGGCGAAGCGCGCCGGCTTGCGGAAGGCGTCGCAGCGCTCCAGCAGGCGCACCAGCGGCGTCGCGTCGAGCGCGCCGCTGCGGTGGATGTTGCCGTGCTCGCGCGCCACCACCTCGGCCAGCTCGCGCAGCTCCACCGGCACGCGCCAGCGTTCGCACACGGCCTGCAGCAGGTCGACGCTGCGCAGCTCGTGGTTGATGTGGCGCGGCAGCATGTCGGCGGGCGTGGTGCCCTTGCCGAGGTCGTGCATCAGGCAGGCGAAGCGCACGGGCAGCGTGGCGCCCAGCCGCGCGCTGGTGTCGAGCACCATCATCAGGTGCACGCCGGTGTCGATCTCGGGGTGGTGCTGCGCCGGCTGCGGCACGCCCCAGAGCCGGTCGACCTCGGGCAGCAGCACGGCGAGCGCGCCGCAGTCGCGCAGCACCTCGAACATGCGCGAGGGCCGCGTTTCCATCAGGCCGCGCGCGAGCTCCTGCCACACGCGCTCGGGCACCAGCGCATCGACCTCGCCGGCCGCGACCATCTCGCGCATGAGCGCCATGGTTTCGGGCGCGACGGTGAAGTCGTCGAAGCGCGCGGCAAAGCGCGCCACGCGCAGGATGCGCACCGGGTCTTCGCGGAAGGCGTCGGTCACGTGGCGCAGCACCTTGTCGCGCAGGTCGCGCTGGCCGTGGAAGGGGTCGACCAGGGTTTCGGGACGAGGGTCGAAGCTGCCGTCGGCGCCCACGTGCTCGGCGGGCAGCGCGATGGCGTTGACGGTCAGGTCGCGCCGGGCCAGGTCCTGCTCCAGCGTGACGTCGGGCGCCGCATGCACGACGAAGCCGCGGTAGCCCGGCGCGCTCTTGCGCTCGGTGCGGGCCAGCGCGTATTCCTCGCGCGTGCGCGGGTGCAGAAACACGGGGAAGTCGCGCCCCACGGGCAGGTAGCCGCGCGCCACCATGGCCTCGGGCGTGGCGCCCACCACCAGCCAGTCGTGGTCGGAAACGGGGCGGCCCAGCAGCCGGTCGCGCAGTGCACCGCCGACGAGAAAAATGTTCATGAGTGCAGTGTAGGGATACTCTCCCTGCACAAAAAGAACGGTCGTTCGATAATCGCCGAGCGATGCGAACGACCGTTCGTAAATTCGTGTCGCGCGAAGCACCGGTCGCTGGCCGGTGCCCCCGTGCGCGGGGCTGTTTTCAACACCCAAGGAGCATTCACAGCTATGAAGAAACTCACAACAACAGCATCGTTGGCATTGGCGGCACTCGGGGTCCTGGCATCGGGCAGCGCCCTGGCGCAGAACGCGGGCGACTGGGTCGTCGGCACCGGCTGGTTCCACCTGTCGCCGCAGGATTCGAGCAAGCCGCTGACCGTGACCTCGCCCGTGCACAGCGTGCTGGCCGGCTCGGGCGCGAGCGTCACCAACTCGGACACGCTGGGCCTGAACGTCGCGTACTTCATCGACCCCCACTGGGCCGTCGAGGGCGTGCTCGGCGTGCCGCCCAAGTTCAAGCTCAACGGCAGCGGCACGCTGGCGCGCGTGGGCGAACTCGGCCAGGCCCGCCAGTGGAGCCCGACCGTGCTGGCCAAGTACTACTTCAACGAAGGCAACGACGCCTTCCGTCCGTTCGTGGGCCTGGGCGCCACCTACGTCTGGTACAGCGACGTGAAGCTCACGTCGAACCTGCAGGGCGCGCTGGCCAGCCAGTTCCACGTGCGTCCGTCTTCGGTGAACACCACCGCCAAGCTCGACAGCTCGTTCGCGCCCGTGCTCAACGCCGGCGTGGCCTACCAGTTCGACAAGCACTGGGGCGTGTCGTTCTCGGTGTCCTACATCCCGCTGAAGACCAAGGCCAAGCTCACCACGACCAGCATCACCGGCCTGCCGGTGGCGCGCAGCGAGGCGAGCCTGAAGCTGAACCCGATCGTCACCTACCTGGCGGCGACGTACCGGTTCTGATGAGGTCCGACGGGCCTCAGTCGCGCGAGGTGCGGTAAGGCTCGTCGAAAGCCACGAAGGTTTTTTCAGCCAGGGCGCCGTCGATCCACGCGGCGACGCCCGGCAGGGCCGCCACGCGCGCGATGTACGCGTCGATGGCCGGCGGCACCGGCAGCCCGTAGCCGCGGATGCGCATGCCCACCGGCGCGAAGAAGGCGTCGGCGATGGTGAAGGCGCCGAACAGCATCGGGCCGCCGTGGCGGTCGAGCAGCTCGGTCCACATCTGCACGATGCGGTCGAGGTCTTCCTGCACGCCGGGCTGCTCGGCCAGGAGCCGCGCGCCCACCTCGGGCAGCGAGGCCTCGATGTTCATCGGGCAGTTGCCGCGCAGGTTGGTGAAACCCGAGTGCATCTCGGCGCAGATGCTGCGCGCGCGGGCCCGCTCGGCCACGCCCTGGGGCCACAGCTGCTTCTCGGGGAAGCGCTCGGCCAGGTACTCGGCGATGGCCAGCGTGTCCCAGACGGCCAGGTCGCCGTCGACCAGCACCGGCACCTTGGCCACGGGGTTGATGGCGCCGATCACGTGCTTGAACTGCGAGGTGGCGTCGAACGAATCGAAGCGCACCATCACCTCCTCGAAGGGAATGCCGGCCTGCGTCATGAGCACCCAGGGGCGCATGGACCACGACGAGTAATTCTTGTTGCCGATGTAGAGCTTGGACATCTGTCAGGGTCTCCGGGTCAGTGCGGGAATGCGGGGCAAAGCCGTCGATGCTAGCCGGGCGGCGCGCTGCGATTGATGACGAAGGCGGCGCGAATTGATGCGGGCCGCTTCAGCGGTCGCCGTCCTGGCGGGATTCGGGCGGGACGATCACGCGCGGGCCGGAGGCGTTCGTGTCCGGCGAGGGCTTCACGACGCGCTCGATCAGGCTCACGAGGCGCGGCACCAGCGACAGCACCGCGAGCGCCAGCAGCGCGCTGAACACGGCCGTGACCTCGCGGCCGAGCCCGCAGGCCATGCCGATGGCGGCGGTCATCCACAGTCCGGCGGCGGTGGTGAGGCCCTGCACGTGGGATTCGTCCTTGCCCTGCTTGAGGATGGTGCCGGCGCACAGGAAGCCCACGCCGGCCACCAGCCCCTGGATCACGCGGCTCATGTCGGCCGGCACGATGCCGGTCTGCTGCGGGATCAGCACGAAGAGCGCCGAGCCGATGGCCACCAGCATGTGCGTGCGCACGCCGGCCGCCTTGCCCTGCTGCTCGCGCTCGAAGCCGAGCAGGAAACCCAGCACGGCCGCCAGCAGCAGCCGCACCGAGATGCGCGTGAGTTGCGCGACATCGCCCACGTCCGAGAATTCGGACGCGACGGTGTCGAGCACCTCGTCGCGCCAGCTCATGTCAGGGCAGGTCCTTGTTGGGCTCGGGCTCGTTGGCGTTGCGCGGGCCCACGCGGCCCAGGCGCTCCTTCAGCGACTGCGGCTTGCCGCTGATGATGGCGGCGTAGTTGGTGGTGTTGGCCAGCACCTTCTTCACGTAGTCGCGCGTCTCGTTGAAGGGCACGTTCTCGGCCCAGATGGCCGCGTCGATCACCGGGCCGTTGCGCCAGTTGCGCGGGCGGCCCGGGCCGGCGTTGTAGGCCGCGGCGGCCAGCGCCATCGAACCGTCGAAGTCGTCGAGCGCGAGCTTCAGGTAGTTGGTGCCGATGGTGATGTTGGTCTCGCGGTCGTTGATCTGGCCGGGCGTGAAGTCGGTCAGGCCGATCTTGCGGGCGGTCCAGCGCGCCGTGGCGGGCATGACCTGCATCAGGCCCGAGGCGCCGACGCCCGAGCGCGCGTCCATGATGAAGCGGCTTTCCTGGCGGATCAGGCCGTAGACGTAGGCCGGGTCCAGGCCGATGTCCTGGCTCTTGCGCAGCACCGTGTCGTGGAAGGGCATGGGGAAGCGCTGCTCGACGTCGATCACGCCCTTGGTGCGCTCGCTGGTGTTGATGCAGCGGTCCCACACCTCGCGCTGGCAGGCCAGGTCGGCGGCGGCCAGCAGGGCGCGGTCGTCCATGCCGCCCTTGTCGTGCAGGTTGGTGGCGTAGTTCCACTCGCGCGTGCCTTCGGAGCGCAGGCCCATGCCGATGGCCTGCAGGCCGCGCTGCAGGCCCGGGTTGGTGCGCGCGGCGTTCTTTTCTTCGGGCGTGAGCGGCGCGGGCCGCGTGGCCGCCACGACGCGCTGGCCCAGCTCTTCGAGCGCCAGCATTTCATAGAAGCCGCGCGTGCCGGCGATGCTGGTGTACAGCTCGCGGGCCTGGGCGCGGCGCTCGTCGCCGCCGGCGCTGCTGAGCGCGCGGGCCTTCCAGTAGACCCAGGTCGGGTCTTGCTGGGCGGCGTCGCTCATGGCGTTGATGGCGGGCGCGACGTCCTTCCACTGGCTGGCGCGCAGGGCGGCGCGCACGCGCCAGCCGAGCATGTCGTCGGACAGGTCGCTGTTCTTCGTGACGTTGCCGAAATAGCTCACGGCCATCGGCGAGAGCTTGTTCGCGGCCGCGCGGCCGATGGTGCCCCAGACCCAGTTGCGCTCTTCGGCGGAGAGCATCGGGCCCCACTTGCCGTCGAGCTGCGCGGCGCCCTGGTCGGGGTCGGCGACCGCGATCTTGATGAGCGCGAGCACCACCAGTTCCTTGCGCGACTTGGCGGCCACGAAGGCGCGGCCGGTGAGGAACTTGGCGGCGCTGGCATTCACCTCTTCGAACAGCGGCAGCGCATCGGGCGCGGCGATGGTGACGGCGCCACGCGCGGCGGCGGGCCGGTTGGCCTCGATGGCCAGGCGCGCCTTCTTCCAGGCGTCGTTGGTCGTCATCAGGCGGGCCGCGACCATGCGGTCGGCGGCGGTGAGGCAGCCGTCGTCGCTGTCTTTCTGCGCGAACCAGTTGCGGCGCACCTCGTCGGCCTGCGCCTGCGTGGCCGTGCCGGTGCGCAGCGTGTCGACCAGCACCGCGTAGCAGCGCACCTGGGCGTCGTCGCCCATGCGGAAGCCGGCGATGTTGGCGGCGAAGCCGTCCCAGTCGCGGCGCTGGCCGAGCAGCAGCAGCCAGTCGTTGCGCAGGCGGTCTTCCTGGTAGGTGTTGGGGTAGCGCGCGTAGAAGTCCTGCACCTCGTTGGGCGCGGCTTCCTGCAGGCGGGCCTTGAGCTCCCAGTAGGCGGCCCAGGGTTCGAGCGCGTGGCCGCGGGCCTGCGGCAGCAGGGCCGTGAGACGGGCCTTGTCGCCGCGCTGGAAGGCCTGCTTCATCTGGACCAGCACGTCGTCGTTGGTGTTGTTCTGCGCGGCGGCGGGCTGTTGCGACAGCAGCGCGGCGAGTGCGAGAACGGCGGAAAAAACCAGGGCGGGCGCGCCGCGACGCTGACGAGCGCGCGCGGATGCCAAAATGCTTGGGAACTGCATCGGGGGATTATGGACAAGTCAAAGGATGCCGACACCTCGGCCACGGCGAGTTTTCTGAAGGGTCAACTGCGAAAGGCACTCATCGAGCAACGCCTGGCGCTGCCCGACCGCCTCGCGCGGGCCGACCTGTTGCAGCGGGTGATGCGGATCTGGCTGGTCGGCCGGCCCGACACCGTGATCGGCGCCTACTGGCCGATCAAGGGCGAGTTCGACCCGCTGCCCGCACTGCATCGCTGGAAGGAAGACGGCGAACTCATGGAAGAAACGCAGCGCCGCCGCATCGGACTGCCGGTGATCGACAAAGTTCACAAGACGCTCACCTTCCATGCCTGGTACCCGGGCTGCCAGATGGAAGAAGACGCCTACGGCATTCCCAAGCCCAAGGACACCGAGCTGATCGTGCCGACCCTGCTGTTCGTGCCCTGCGTGGGCTACAGCGCGGGCGGCTACCGGCTGGGCTACGGCGGCGGCTTCTACGACCGCACGCTGGCGGCGCTCGAGCCCCGGCCGTTCACGGTGGGGCTGGGCTTCACGAACGGCTTCCTCGAAGACTTCGAGCCCGAGGCGCACGACCTGCCGCTCGATGCCATCCTGAACGACAACGGCGTCGTCTGGCCGACCTCCTGAGCCGGCTCAGTCGAGGTTGTCGACGGTGTCGGGGTCGGGCACCTCGCCGATGGTCTGGCGCGTGGTCACGGCCTGCGCCTCCAGCCAGTCGGAAAAGGCCTTGATCTCGGGCCGCAGCGCATTGCGCGGCCCCGAGATGAGCCAGTAGGCCATCGGTGAATCCAGCCGGTGCTGCGGCAGCACCTCGATCAGGTCGCCGTTGGCCAGGCTTTCGGCAATGAGCGAACTGCGCGCCAGCACCAGGCCCTGGCCCGTGAGCGCGGCCTGCACCATCTGGTACGCATAGTTGAAATAGAGCCAGCGCTTGGGCTGCGCGCGCTCCAGCCCGTTCACTTCGAACCAGCGCCGCCACGTGAGCCATTCCAGGTGCGTGCGGTGCGCGTCGCCCGCCTCGATGAGCGTGAAGCGGGCGATGTCGGCCGGCGTCTTGATCGGCGGGTTGCTCTTGATGAGCCACGGGCTCGCCACCGGCGTCAGCGTTTCGCCGAACAGCCGCACGGCGCCGGGCGGCATGCCTTCGGGCGGGCCGTAGCGCAGCGCGATGTCCACGTCGGCCACGTCGAGGTCGACCGCGATGTCGCTGGCGTCGATGCGGATGTCGATCTCGGGGTTGTCGCGCTGGAAGGCCTCCAGCCGCGGAATCAGCCACATCGAGGCGAACGAGGCAAACGTGGTGAGCGCCACGCTCTTGCGCCCCGCGCTCTGGCGGATCTGCCGCACGGCCATGTCGATGCGCGGCAGCGCCTGCTGCACCGACAGCAGCAGCTGCGCCCCGGCGCTGGTCAGCTCGACCGCCCGCGTGTGGCGCAGGAACAGCGACACGCCCACTTCCTCTTCGAGCGACTGGATCTGCCGGCTCACGGCCGACTGGGTGAGCGCCATTTCCTCGGCCGCGGCGCGGAAATTCAGGTGCCGCGCGACCGCCTCGAAGGCCCGCAGGTGCCCCGCCGAGATGGGCCGGGAGCGCAGGTGGGTTTGCGAATGTTGCATGGGTATGACTTTGGTGTGCGTTCCCGGCGGCCAGTTGATTGATGCGGGAATCGCATCAGTAGGCTACCTCGTTTTCATTGGACCTCCAAGGCCGCAAAAACGATCATTCATTCCCGAACTGCGCCAACCTCTCTGTCTGTCAAAGGCGCTTCGGATCAGCCAAGGAGTCCTCATCATGTCCACCGCCGTCTGCACCAACGAATCGCTCGCTTCCCTGTCCCGTTCCACCCGCACCGCGGCCATTCCGCCGGCCGTGCGCCGTGGCGCCTGGCAGATTGCGCCCGGCGAGGCGATGAGCCTGAAGGCGCGGTCGGCGAGCGTGCTGCGCGTCAAGCAGGGCCGCGTGTGGGTCACGCCCGACGCCACCGCCCACGGCCCCAGCGAAGACATCGTGCTGGCCCCGGGCGAGTCGCTCACCGTGGCCGCCGGCCAGCGCATCGTCATGGAAGCCTGGGATGGCTACGGTGCCACCTACGTGTGGGACCCGGTCTGACCGACCGCCTGCACTCCCGGCTCTTCTGAACAAAGGCGGCTTCGGCCGCCTTTTTCTTTGCCCGTCGTTTTCAGTTTTCCGTCAGTCAGCCGGTCAGGTGCTGATGTCGAAGCTGGCGCGCAGCGCCAGGAAGTGCGCCAGCGCCGCCTCGCCGCGCAGGGCCCGCAGGCCCGAGACCGGGTCGGGGCCCTCGCATTCGGCCAGGCCCATCGCAAACCCGCTGTAGCGCCGGGCGGCCAGCGGGCCGTCGTGGACCACCACGAGCGCCACGTGGCGCGGATCGCGCTGCAGCCGCGCCATCAGCGCCTGCACCGCCTCGCGCGGCCCCTCGAAGTGCTGGCAGAAGCACTGGCCGTCGAACACCAGCAGGCCGGAGATGCCGTCCTCGGCGTTGCGCGCGCGGGCCTGGGTGACGATCGCGCCCACGGTGGCGGGCGGCAGGTCGGGGGCGAGCAGGCTGCAATAGAGGAATTCGTACAGGAGTTCTGCAGAGGCTTGTTCTGGTGTCATGCGGTGCAAAAAGGGGACATCGTTTCGAGTCTAGGGGGCCATCCTGCACCCCGAAATGTCAAAAGACATAGCCCCGCCAGCCTATAGTGCGGCGTGAAGTTCGAGGACTACCCCGTTGCCGCCTCCCCGCCGCAGGGTGCGAACCCCTGCGAACACTGCGCGCTGCGGCGCCTGGAGGCCTTCCTGCCGGTGACGGCGCAGCAGCTGGAGGCGATCCAGTCCTTTCGCACCGGCACCCGGCGCGTCGAGGCGGGCGGCACCATCGTCGACGAGCACCGCGCCAGCCCGCAGCTGTTCACGCTCTACGCAGGCTGGGCCTTCCGCTACAAGACCCTGAGCGACGGCCGGCGGCAGATCCTGGGTTTCCTGCTGCCCGGCGACTTCATCGGCCTGCAGGACGAGTTTGCCGACGGCCAGACCCACGGCGTCGAGGCCGTGACCGACGCCACGCTGTGCGCCTTCGCGCGCGAGCGGCTGTGGGCGCTGTTCCAGACCCAGCCCCGGCTCGGCTACGACATCACCTGGCTGGCCGCGCGCGAGGAAAAGCTGGTGGACGACCACCTCGTCACCGCCGGGCGCCGCAACGCCGGCGAGCGCGTGGCCATGCTGCTCATGCACCTGTACCGGCGCGCCCAGCGCGTGGGCATGGTGCGCGACGGCTGGGTGGAGTTTCCGTTCAACCAGCAGCACATCGCCGACGCGCTGGGGCTGTCGCTGGTGCACACCAACAAGACGATGCGGCGCTTGCAGCGCCTGGGCCTGTACAAGCTCGACGGCGGCTGGCTGCGCATCCTGGAGCCGCACGCGCTCGAAACGCTGGGCGACTACTTCGAGCGCCCGCTGCGGCCGGTGCCCATGATCTGAAGGCGCCGCCTGCCTCAGCGCGCCGCCACCAGCTGCCGCAGGTCGCCCAGGTAGGCCTGCAGCCGCCGCACCGCCTGCTCGCGCTGCGTGGCGCTGGTGGTGTTGTGCAGCGCCGCCAGGTTGCGGCAGCCTTCCTGCAGCAGCGCCTGCTGCTGGTCGCGCCAGGGGCCGGGCGGCGGATCGGCGATGCGCTGGATGTAGGCATGCAGTGCGGCGCGGGCTTCGGCCGGCGAAGCGCGCGGGCCGCCGTTGCCGCCCAGAAAGCCGCGCAGCAGCACCAGCGCCTCCTGCTGGCGCTGGCGCCGCTCCTCGTACGCCAGCTTCGGGCTGAACACCGACTGCGCCACCTGCTGGCGCAGCAGCGCGCGCTGCTCGGTCGTCAGGCGCCCGTAGAAGTCTTCCTGGCGCTCGAGGAACTGGTCGTAGCGCTTTTCTTGCACCTGCGCGGGGCTGCGATCGAGCCAGTCCTTGCGGTAGTCGGTGTTGTTCTTCGCGTACTTGCGTTCGAGCTGCTGCAGCTGCGCGTCGCTCAGGCTCAGTGCGAGTTCGGCGCTGGCGGCCTCGGCGCGCTCGGTGACGGCGAGCAGGCGCTCGCGGACGCGGTCGGCCAGCTGGCAGGCCTGGGCCGGCGTCACCTCGGCGCTCGCCAGGCCCTGGGCCTCCTGCAGCAGGCCGATGATGCGCGGCAGCTCGTTCTGGCGGTGCCAGGCCAGCAGCTGGGCGAGTTCGTCGCGCACCTTGGGGGTCTGGGCGCCGTCGAAGTCGAAGTAGCCGTCGAGCCACCAGTAGCTCAGCTCGGGCAGGTTGTTGTAGGCGAGCTTGACCGCGCTGCAAGCCCCCAGGGCAGCGGCCAGCAGCAGCACACCGATAATTCGGGCCAGTCCAGCACAACGAATCCGGGAAGAAAAGCGCATGAATCAGACTCCGCAGCAGAGCAACCAGGGACCGGTCGACGTCGTCATCATGGCGGCCGGCAAGGGCACGCGCATGAAGAGCAAGCTGCCCAAAGTGTTGCATCGTTTGGCCGGCCGCGCCTTGCTGGCCCACGTGACCGACACCGCCGCGCGCATCGGCGCGCGCCATGTCGTGGTCGTGACGGGCCACGGCGCCGAGCAGGTCGAGTCCGCCATCAAGGCCACGGCCGTGAACGCCGCCGCGCTCGGCTTCGCGCGCCAGGAGCCCCAGCTGGGCACCGGCCACGCCGTGCAGCAGGCCACGCCGCAGCTGCCGGACGACGGCACCGTGGTGATCCTGTCGGGCGACGTGCCGCTCATCGCCGAGGACACGCTGCGCACCCTCATCGCTGCCAGCGGCGGCGAGCGGCTCGCGCTGCTGACCATCGAACTCGACGACCCCACGGGCTACGGCCGCATCATCCGCACCCGCGCCGGTGGCGAGGTGACGGCCATCGTCGAGCACAAGGACGCCACCGAGGCGCAGCGCGCCGTGCGCGAGATCAACAGCGGCGTGATGGCCGCGCCCGCGCGGCTGCTCAAGGGCTGGCTGGCGCGGCTGGACAACAAGAACACCCAGGGCGAGTACTACCTGACCGACATCGTGAAGTTCGCGGCCGACGACCGCGTGCCGGTGGTGGCGCATGTCACGACCGACGCGCTGCAGGTGGCGGGCATCAACAGCCCGGCCCAGCTCGCGGCGCTGGAGCGCGCCTGGCAGCTGCGCCAGGCCAACGCGCTGATGGAACAGGGCGTGCGCCTGGCCGATCCGGCGCGCTTCGACCTGCGCGGCACGCTGAGCTGCGGCGCCGACGTCGACATCGACGTCAACTGCGTGTTCGAAGGCACGGTGTCGCTGGGCGAAGGCGTGCGCATCGGCGCGAACTGCGTGATTGCCAACGTGCGCATCGAGGCCGGCGCGGTGATCCATCCCTTCACCCACATCGACGGCGAGAAGGCCGGCGTGACGGTGGGCGCGGGCGCGCTGGTCGGGCCCTTTGCGCGGCTGCGGCCCGGTGCCCAGCTGGGCGCCGAGGTGCACATCGGCAACTTCGTCGAGGTCAAGAACTCCACGCTGGCGGCCGGCGCCAAGGCCAACCACCTGGCCTACCTGGGCGACGCCACGGTGGGCGAGCGCGTGAACTACGGCGCGGGCAGCATCACGGCCAACTACGACGGCGCCAACAAGCACCGCACCGTGATCGAGGCCGACGTGCACGTGGGCAGCAACTGCGTGCTCGTGGCGCCCGTGACCATCGGCGCGGGCGGCACCATCGGCGGCGGCTCGACGGTGAACAAGTCGACCGAGCCGGGCGCGCTGACCGTGGCGCGGGGCAAGCAGGTCAGCTTCGCGAACTGGAAGCGGCCGCAGAAGTTGCCGAAGAACTGACGGCGGCTTCGGGCTCTGGTTCGGGGCAGGCGCCCTGCCCCGGACCTCACCACCCCGTCAGCAGGCGCACGAAGCGCATCACCGGCCGCGCCGCCACCGGCGCCGTGGCCCGGGCCGCGCGCTGGGGCGCATGCACCCGCAGGTGCACCGCCGTCACCGCCGACACCTCGATCCACCCGCCCTGCGGCACGCAGTGCATGTCGCCCTCGCCGAGCAGCGTCTCGGTCATGAACACCGTCTCGCCCAGCCAGCCCGGCGGCGACACCACGCGGGCGCGGCCCTCGGCCAGCTGCAGCCAGGCGCCCGCATCGACGGCGGTGCGCAGCGACTGGCCGGGTTCGAGGACGATGGAATCGGGGGCTTCGGACAGGGTGGTGATCATGGCGGACCTCGGGTGGATGTGGGCTTCATCGTAGGAATTCCGCCGCCCGAAAAACAGGCACACCCGATGGCTATTGCGACCGGAACAGCCGGGCCGCCACGCCATCTGTTATGGTCTTTTTCCCAGTCAACTGCATCTGTTTTCGGATGCCCGATGCGGGGAACATCGACCCATGGACTCGCTACCGCTCTACCGCCAGCTCGCGGCGCACTACGTGGACGCGATCCACGCCGGTTCGCTCAAGGCCGGCGACAAGCTCCCCTCGCTGCGCAGCCTGATGCGGCTGCACGACATCAGCCTCTCGACCGCGCTGCAGGTGTGCCGCGCCATGGAAAGCGAAGGCTGGGTCGAGGCGCGCGACCGCTCGGGCTACTTCGTGCGCCGCCCGCAGCGGCTGGCCATCGCGGCCATGGAAGAGCCCGTGTCCGGCCTGCCGCCCGACCCGGCGCAGTTCGTCAACATGCGCACGCGCATGGCCAACTTCATGGCGCGCGGACGCCTCAACGACGTGAAGCTCAACTTCGCGATCTCGCGCGCCGCCCCCGAGCTCTACCCGGCCGAGGCGCTGCGCAACGCGATGACGCGCGCGCTGCGCCAGCGCCCCGAACTGCTGACCACGGCCTCTTCGCAAAAAGGCCACGAGCAGTTCCGCCAGGTCGTGGCCCAGCGCAACCTGCGCGTGGGCATGACCGTGGCGCCCGACGACGTGCTGGTGACCAACGGCTGCATCGAGGCGCTGAACCTCGCGCTGCGCGCCATCGCCAAGCCCGGCGACACCGTGGCCGTCGAATCGCCCACCTTCTACGGCCTGCTGCAGGTGCTCGAAAGCCTGGGCCTGCGCGGGCTGGAGATTCCCACCAGCCCGCAGACCGGCATCTCGCTCGAAGCGCTCGACCTGGCCATCCACACCTACGACGACATCAAGGCCGTGGTGGTGGTGCCGCACCTGCAGAACCCCATCGGCAGCGTGATGCCCGACGCCCACAAGCAGCGGCTGGTGCAGCTGTGCGAAAGCCACGGCATCGCGCTGGTCGAGGACGACACCTACAGCGACCTGGTGGAAACCGAGGTGCCGCCGCGCGCCATCAAGTCCTGGGACCGCACGGGCAACGTCGTGTATTGCGCCTCGCTGCACAAGGTGCTGGCGCCGGGCCTGCGGCTGGGCTGGATCACGGCCGGGCGCTGGCACGCGCAGGTCGAGATGCTCAAGTACGCGCAGACGCGCAACAACGAGGCGCTGGCGCAGATCGCCGCGGGCGAGATCATTGCCAGCGGCGGCTACGACCGCCACCTGCGCCGGCTGCGCGAACGCCTGCACACGCAGCGCGACCAGACGGCCGACGCCATCGCCCGCTACTTCCCGGCCGGCACGCGGCTGAACCTGCCACGCGGCGGCTTCCAGCTGTGGGTGGAACTGCCCGAGCGGCTGTCGTCGGTGGCCGTGTTCGAGGCGGCCCTGCGCGAGCACATGCTGGTGGCGCCGGGCGCGCAGTTCTCGAACGCCTCGCGCTTCGACCACTACCTGCGCATCAACTGCGGCTGGCCCTTCAGCGAAGCGGTCGATGCGGGGCTGCAGCGGCTCGGGCGGATCGTCGAGGAAGGCTGCGCGGCGCAGAAGCACCCGCCGGCGACGCTGGTGCGATCGCCGCGCGCCGCGGCTCAGTCCAGCAGCGCCAGGGCCGCGTAGTCGCCCACCTTGTCGCCGAGTCCGGCGGGCACCAGCAACACGCCGCGCGTGAGCGGCGGCAGCTTGCCGTCGACCTGCGCCTGCAGCCGCGGCAGCACGAAGTCGCGGTGGTGCCAGAACACGCTGCCGCCCAGGCTGATGCGCTGCAGGTCGAGCGTGATGACCAGGTTGTAGAGCATGCGGCCGATCACGCGGCACAGCGCGTCGGCCTTCTCGAGTGCCGCGGCGTCACCGGCCGCGGCGGCCGTGAACAGATCGGCCGCGGGCTGGCCGAAGCGGTGCGCGATCGAATTGCCGCCGGCCAGCGCTTCCACGTCGCCCAGGTTGCCGCAGCCGCACAGCGCGCCGCTGTCGTCGTCGACCACGAAGCTGTGGCCCGCGTGGCCCGCGTTGCCGTTCTTGCCGCGCAGTGCCTTGCCGTCGACGCACAGGCCCACGCCCACGCCGGTGCTCCAGGTGGCGTAGGCGCAGTTGTCGAGCCCCTTCAGCGCGCCCCAGTGGCGCTCGGCCTCGAGCGCGGCCACGGCGTCGTTCTCGACGCGCACGCGGGCGAAGCGGCGCGCCAGCGGCGCCTCGACGATGGCCGTCATCCAGTTGTTGGGCAGCCCGCGCGAGGGGCCGGCGATGCCGCCGCAGATGTTGGGCGTGGCCAGCTCGACCATGCCGTCGTGCAGCTCGAAGGGCCCGGTCGACGACACGCCCACGCGGTCGATGCTGGCCGGGTCGATGCCCTGCTCCGCGCACACCTCGTCGATGAGCCGCAGGATCTGCACCGCCACGGCGTCGTTGTTGCCGGTCTTGGCGGTGGGCTCGCTGCGGCGGCCGATCAGCGGCGCGTCGCTCGAAGCGGAAAGGCTCACGGCGACCTTGGTGCCACCGATGTCTACGCAGGCTCTCATTGCGGGGTTCTCTTCTTTCTCAGGCGTTTCTCAGAGCAGCCGCGCGACCAGCGCCGCGATCATGCTGAGCACCACCGTGCTCGCGATCGGCAGCTGCCAGTCGCGGCCGAAGGCGCGAAACTCGAAATCGCCGGGCAGCCGTCCGAAGCCGAAGCGGCGCAGCCAGGCGGTCAGGCCGCTCATGAGCACCAGCGCCAGGACGACGACGATCAGCCAGCGGAACATGCAGACAGTCTAGGCGGCCAGTACAGCCAGGGCTTGTCGGTGAAGTTCGGGTGTGGCTGCAGCGATCACGCGCTGGTCGGGATTCAGCCCCAGCGGCCGGCCCTCCCAGTCGGTGACGACGCCGCCGGCGGCCTCGATCAGGCCCGCCGGGCCCAGGAAGTCGTAGGGCTGCAGCCCCGTCTCGACCACGAGGTCGATGGTGCCGCCCGCGAGTTGGGCGTAGCCGTAGCAGTCGCCGCCGAAGCGGCGCATCGCGCACTGGCGGCTCAGGCGGTCGAAGGCGCTCCAGTCGGCCGGCGAGAAGATGTCGGGCGAGGTGGTCACGATGCGGGCCTTGGCGATCTCGGTGCAGCCGCTCACGCGCACGGGCTGGCCGTCGCGCGTGGCGCCCTTGCCGGCCTCGCCGATCCAGCGTTCCTTGAGCACCGGCATGTCGACCATGCCCAGCACCACGCGACCGCCCTGCAGCACGCCGATGAGCGTGCCCCACAGCGGCGAGCCGGTGATGAAGCTGCGCGTGCCGTCGATCGGGTCGAGCACCCAGATGCGGTCGGCGTCGAGCCGCTCGGGGCCGTGCTCCTCGCCGAAGATGCCGTCGGTGGGCACGCGCGCGCCGAGGATCTCGCGCATCGCCGTCTCGGCGGCGCGGTCGGCCAGCGTGACCGGGCTTTCGTCGGCCTTGGTGATGATGTCCAGCGGCGTGCGGAAGTAGCGCATCGACTGGGCGGCGGCCGCATCGGCCAGCGCACCGGCGATCGCGGAAAGGTCGGGGGCGGAAGAGCTCATGGGAAGGAGAACGCGTGCCAAAAGCTGCGATTAGACCCGAGCCCACGGCCCTTGCGCCATCGCCGGGGCATTCGTCCGCCCGGCCCCTTCACCCGCGGGCTAGCGCTGCTGGCCCCAGCGCCGCACCGTGAGCCGCTCCAGCGTGCGAAAGCCCAGGCTTTCCACCAGCAGGCCGATCAGCACCACCAGCGCGAGGCCGGCGAACACGCGGTCGGTGTACAGCTCGTTGCGGTTCTGGAAGATGTACCAGCCCAGCCCGCCCTTGCCCGACGAGGCGCCGAACACCAGCTCGGCCGCGATCAGCGTGCGCCACGCAAAGGCCCAGCCGATCTTCAGCCCCGACAGGATCGACGGCAGCGCGGCCGGCACCAGGATCTGCAGCACGTAGCGCAGCCCCTTCAGCCCGTAGTTGCGCCCCGCCATGCGCAGCGTCTCGGGCACGCCCTGGAAGCCCGCGTACGTGTTGAGCGCCAGCGGCCACAGCACCGAATGGATCAGCACGAACACCAGGCTGCCGCGGCCCAGCCCGAACCACAGCAGCGCCAGCGGCAGCAGCGCGATCGCGGGCAGCGGGTTGAACATCGAGGTCAGCGTGTCCAGCAGGTCGCGCCCGATGCGCGTGGACACGGCCAGCGTCGTGAGCCCGAAGGCCAGCAGCACGCCCGCGAGGTAGCCCTGCAGCAGCACGGCCAGCGAGATGCGCACCTTCTCGACCAGCTCGCCGCTGGCCAGCCCCTCGGCCAGCGCGCGGGCGGTGGCGGTGAAGGTGGGCAGCAGCAGGTCGTTGTCCTGCCAGCGCGCCGCCAGCTCCCACAGCACGGCGATGACGGCAAGGATCAGCCCCTTGCGCAGCCAGGTGTGCGAGGTGAGGCGCGTGGCCAGCGGCAGCGCGCGCTCCACCGGCAGTTCGGTGAAGGGCTCGAGCGTGCGTTCGTATTCGGGGCGGATGGGTGGCGTCAGGGTGCTCATGGGGTGCCCTGCTCTTCTTCGAACAGCATGTCGTGGATGCGCCGCGCGGTCGCCTGGAAGTCGGCGCCGCCCAGGCTGTCCAGCGAGTAACCGTGGCTGTTGAGCTCGGCGCGCATGCGCCCCGGGTGCGGCGACAGCAGCGCCACGCGGTTGCCGACCACCAGTGCCTCCTCGATCGAGTGCGTGACGAACAGCAGCGTGAAGCGCACCTCGTCCCACAGTTCGAGCAGCTCCTGCTGCATGCGGCGGCGCGTGAGCGCGTCGAGCGCGGCAAAGGGCTCGTCCATCAGCAGCACGCGCGGCTGCATCGCCAGCGCCCGCGCGATCGCCACGCGCTGCTTCATGCCGCCCGAGAGCTGGTGCGGGTGCACGTCGGCGAATTTCGAGAGGCCCACCTTGTCCAGGTAGTGCAGCGCGCGCTCGGCCGCTTCCTTGCGCCCCAGCGTGCGCGAGGCGAGCAGCGGGAACATCACGTTCTGCTTCACCGTCTTCCACGGCGGCAGCTGGTCGAACTCCTGGAACACGACGATGCGGTCGGGGCCCGGCTGCGACACGCGCCGGCCGTCGAGCCGGATCTCGCCCTCGACCGGCGGGATGAACCCGGCCACGGCCTTGAGCAGCGTGGACTTGCCGCAACCCGAGGGCCCGAGCAGCACGAAGCGGTCGGCGGCATGCACGTCGAAGCTCACGCGGTGCGTGGCGCGCACCACGCGCTCGGGCGTGCGGTACTCGAGGCTGACGCCGTCGACCTGCAGCAGCGCCTCGTGCACGTACGGCGGTGCCGCGTCGCCCGTGGCCACCACGCCGCGCCGCCGGGCCGGCCGCTGCGGCGCCACCGCGCCGCCGAGGAAGGCCGCGGCGGGCGGCCCTGCCAGGCGCTCGAGCCGGGACAGCATCGCGTCAGTTCCCCGAGGCCGTGTGCGCGTCGTCGAAGAAATAGTCCTTCACCGACGCCGGCTTGTTCTTGATCGCGCCCACGCGGTGCATGAACTCCGCGAACACGTAGGTGTTCTGCGGCGCGGTCTTGAACTGCACCTCGGGGTTCTTGATGATCTTGAGCAGCAGCTCGCGGTCGAGCTTGGCGTTGCTCACCTTCAGGTAGATGTCGGCCGCCTTCTCGGGGTTGGCCGTGACGAACTTCGCCGCCTCGTCGAGCGCGTCGACGAACGCCTTGTAGGTCTTGGGGTTCTCGTTGCGGAATTTCTCGGTGGCGTACAGCACCGTGGCCGACGACGGCCCGCCCAGCACCTGGTACGAGTTCAGCACGATGCGCGCGTTCGGGTTGCCCGCGAGCTCCTGCTCCTGGAACGGCGGATTGCCGAAGTGCCCCGTGATCTCCGTGCCGCCCTTGATGATCGCCGCCGCCGCGTCGGGGTGCGGCAGCGCCACGCTGATCTTGTCGAGCTTGTTGAACTCCTTGTCGCCCCACAGCTTGGCCGACGCGATCTGCAGCACCCGCGACTGCACCGACACGCCCACGGCGGGCAGCGCGATGCGGTCCTTGTCCGTGAAGTCGGCGATCGACTTCACGTTCGGGTTGTTGCTCACCAGGTAGTACGGGAAGTTGCCCAGCGAGGCCACGCCCTTCACGTTCTGCTTGCCCTTGGTGCGGTCCCACAGCGTGAGCAGCGGCCCCACGCCGGCGCCCGCGATCTCGATGTTGCCCGACAGCAGCGCGTCGTTCACCGCCGAGCCGCCCGAGAGCTTGACCCACTCCACCTTCGCATCGACCCCCGCGGCCTTCGCGTGCTTCTCGATCAGCTTCTGCTCCTGCGCCACGTTGAGCAGCAGGTAGACGATGCCGAACTGCTCGGCGATGCGGATCTGCCCTTCGGCGTGCGCGGCCAGGCTGCCGGCGAGAAGGCCGAGGCCGGTGACGAGCGCGGCGGCGCGGCGGGTGAAGCGGTTCATTGGAAAGTCCGGAAGAGAAGGAGAAGAGGAAATCAGAAAGGCGTGTCGCCCACGATGGTGGTGCGGTTGAGCCGGCGGCGCAGGTGGTCGGGCGTGCCTGCCGCGAGGTGCATCAGCGAGCGGTTGTCCCAGAACACCAGGTCGTGCGGCGCCCACGCGTGGCGGTACACGAACTCCGGCCGCGTGCTGTGCGCGAACAGCTCGGCCAGCAGCGCATCGCTCTCGCCTTGCGGCAGGCCGACGATGCGCGTCGTGAAGTGCTCGCTGACGAACAGCGCCTTGCGCCCCGTCTCCGGGTGCGTGCGCACCACGGGTTGCACGGCGGGTGCGACCTGATCGATCTGCGTCTGTGAAAGCTTCGGCCGCCACGGATTCTTCGCACGCAGCTCCTCGTACTTCGCGAGGTAGCTGTGCTCCGCCTTCAGCGGCAGGATGCGCTGCTGCAGTTCGGGACTCAACGCTTCCCACGCCAGATGCTGGTCGGCAAACAGCGTGTCGCCGCCTTCACTCGGCAGCTCTTGCGCGTGCAGCAGCGAGCCCAGACTGGGGTTGGGCTTGTACGAAATGTCGGAGTGCCAGTACACGCCCGCGTCGCCGAGACCGATCGGCTCGCCGTTCTCCTTGATGTTCGAGACGATCAGGATCTCGGGGTGGTTCTTCAGCTGGAACTGGTGCAGCACGTGGATCTCGAGCGGCCCGAAGCGGCGGCTGAAGTCGATGTGCTGTGCGGGCGTGATGCGCTGGTCGCGAAAGACCAGCACGTGGTGGTCCAGGTGCGCGCGGTGGATGCGTTGGAAGTCGGCGGCGTTGATCGGCTCAGCGATGTCGAGCCCGACGATCTCCGCACCGACAGGCGCATCGAAAGGCCGCACCTCGAAGGGCTGCGCCGGGGCATCTGCAGTGGGAGCACGGGAAAGAACGGCAGTCATGCCGCGAATGTAGAAGCGCGCCCTCCATTCCCCAACGAAGTCTTTGTTGCTTGCTTATGACCAACTCTTTCCGTTGAAAGCACAAGCCCCGGGCCGAGCGCAGCGACGGCCCGCCCGGCATCCAAGCCCCTCTGTATGCGCCGAGGAGCGCAGCGTTTCGCGGATCAGGGCTCGCCCTTGTTTGAGCGAAGCGAGTTTGGGCGAGACCCCGCGAAACGCGAGCACCGCAGGTTGCCCGCAGCGAAGCGGAGGGACGCAGACAGTGGGGTCGCCTTTTCTTTGCTTACTTTCTTTTGGCGAAGCAAAAGAAAGTGAGTCGCCCGCCGGGGCGAGACCCGGCC